>Ga0315556_1000422_pt1 | contig 26078 bp, 26 predicted proteins | sample SalMarSW160310MG_FD_202112 | JGI IMG/M metagenome (GOLD analysis project Ga0315556, IMG submission 202112) | Salt marsh sediment microbial communities from the Plum Island Ecosystem LTER, Massachusetts, United States - Salt Marsh Sediment SW1603-10 ...
GCCACAAGGGTTGATCCAGTATCAGTGCTTTGTCCCGAAAGCCGAAGCGAGCGAGGCCTTTGTCCAGATTCTCAGATTGTGCCAGGCGCGGGGGCTGCCTTCCTACCTGGGAGTTACGAAGCGCCACCGCCCAGATGATTTCCTGCTTTCGCATGCTGTGGACGGCTACTCCCTGGCCCTGGACTTTCGCGTAACACGCCGCAATCGCCAGCGCCTGTTGGCGCTGGCGCATGACCTGGACGAGATTGTGCTTGCCTACTCGGGGCGGTTCTACTTTGCCAAAGACAGCACCCTGGCGCCGGAGTCCGCCGGTGAGTACCTCGGTGTGGAGGCCATCAAGTCCTTCTTTGACTTGAAGGCTCGCCATGACCCCGATAATCTACTGCAGACCGATCTTTGGCGACGGGTGTTTGTGCCCCTGGCTGCTCGTGAAGATTTTCACAATCAAACTGGGGCATAAACATTGGTTTCGCCGCCTTGGCCTGTGATCTGCCTCTGGCACTCAGGGCACATTTCGCCGCCCAAGGGCCGGTGCTAAACTGATTGAGGTAATGCGTTCGGGGGAATCCGAACTTGAGGGGAGCCACGTGTGACACTGCCTGATGAACTGAACCAGGCGATTGAGTATCTTCGGGAGGGCGAGCCCGAGCTGGCCCGCCCGATTCTGGTCCATTACCTTCAATCCCAACCCCGATCCGATATCGGCTGGTACTTGCTGAGCTTTGCCATTCCCGAGCACGCACGTCAAGTCGAAAGCCTCAACCGGGCATTGTCGATTAACCCGCGCAACCAAAAGGCCCGGGATCGCTTGGCAAGTCTGACCGGTATGGTGCCCCCTTCGACAAGCCAAGCGCCAGCAGAAGCGCCGCCCTCCCGGATTTCGAGCCGCCGGGCTGGCGCAGCTGGCCCATACGGCGGCGGGGTCGCTTCATCCCGGCACCTGGGGAGGCAGTGGCCGCCGTGGGTGAAGCCAACGGCGATCGCCGGGTCGGTCGTGTTGATTCTGGCCGCCATAGGCAGCGCATACGTCTTCTTCCGGTTCGTGCAGTCGACCATTGGTCAGCGCCGATCTGGAACCGCCACTGCGGTGGCGGGGACCGCCACAACGCGAGCCACACTAGGGGCTGCTGTAGGCCTGCCGGTCACGTGGACTCCGACCATATCGCTCACCCCACGCGTGACACCGGAACCCAGCGCGACAGTCACGGTCACGCCAATGGCGACGCCCATTCCGCCTAACTCGGACACACGCCAGGAGATGGGAACCATCCAGGTGCAGGTAGCCGACCTGCGCGGCCTGACGGTCGAAGGCGAACCGCCATCGTATGTGATCACGGTGGGACGCGTGCGGCCGTTCCTTGAGAGCAGCTTTCTGGGCGGGGGCGGATCTCAGGAAGACGTAGCCGACCTGGCGCATACCCTTGTGGCCTTGGGCCTGACCAAGCGGACGTATGATCTTTACACCAATGTCCTCAACGGGTTGACTGACAACATCGGGGGCTTCTACCTTCCGTGGAGCAAAGAGATCTTCGTCATTGGCAATCGCTTCTCGGGAGTTGAGCGCTGGGTGTACTCGCACGAATTCGATCACGCGCTGGTGGACCAGCACTTCCACATTGACCAGGCCGGGGTCTACCCGTTGTGCGAGAAGACCCAGGATGAATGCAAAGCCGTAGAAGCCTTGGTCGAAGGTGATGCAACGTTATTGATGAGCCAATGGCTCACACAGTACGCAGGGCCGCAGGATATCACCGACATCATCCGCTACAAGCCGCCCACCCACACGTTGCCAAACGATTTTCCGCCGCCCTACGCTGGGGCAGACTCGCTCTTTCCGTACGATCAGGGTCTGGCTTTTGTCAACGCGCTGTATGAGCGGGGTAATTGGGCGGAGGTCAACAGAGCCTACGAAAGTCTGCCGGCCAGCACCGAACAGATAATGCATGTTGAAAAATTTCTGAATCACGAAGGGCCCATCGATGTTCCGGCTCGCGATGTGGCCTCTCTCCTGGACTCGAATTGGCGTCTGCTTACCCACGATACGCTCGGCGAATGGACGACCTACCTGATGCTGGCCTATGCTGCCGATGAATCCGCCCAGGTGGACTTGGCTACGGCCGATCGCGCAGCCAAGGGTTGGGGTGGGGACACCTACCAGGTGTTCTACAACGACGGGACCGATCAGGCTGTCCTTGTGGCCGATTGGGCTTGGGATACGGCCTCCGACGCGGGGGATTTCCGCACCGCGCTAAAAGGGATGCTGACCAATCGCTATCGGGGGGCTGAGCTGCCCAGCGCGCGTGGCCGTTGTTGGTCTGTGGGGGATGAGGCCAGCTGCGTGCTGGGCGGTGCCCGGGAAGTCGTTTGGATTCTGGGCCCAATCGACCTGGCGCCCGGTCCCTTGATGAATCTGTACCCGGAACTCGGCTAACCTCGACGGTTCCTCCGGCTCCCGCCGTTCGCACGGGTGCTCGGCTCGTTTGAGACTGACGGAAGACCATGGATTCCCACCCACGCTCCCGAATCCCATCCGATTCAGCCGCTCGCCGGGCGGCGTTGAATCAAGTGCGTTGGTTGACCCTGGCGGGAATCTTGCTGGCGGCCGGGTGGCAAGGCCGTCTTCAAACCACCCTAGCCGGTGTGTGTGCGCTGTATGGCGCGTGGCTGGCGTGGCAAGGCTTGTCCGCTAGGAGTTTTCTGATTCGCTCATGGATCAAGATCGCAATGATCACAGCCGATGTGGGTCTGGCTGTGGCTGCGGTGGTTCTGAGCGGAGGCGTGCAGAGCCTGCTGTGGTGGGCCCTCTTGCTTCCGGCTGCCTCAGGTGCTCGCCTGTTTGAGCTTTGGGCTGGCGTTGGATCGAGTCTGGGCGGATGGGCGGTGGCGGTGGGCATCATCATGGTGACCTCGGGGGTTGAGGTCGCCTGGCAGCCGTTGGCGCTGATCGGCGTGGGGCTGCTGGGGGGAGCGCTGGCGGTCGCCTGGGGGAGCCTCCATTGGCCAACGAGTGAACCAGCCCCGGATGCACACGCACCGCTTGACGACGAAGCCCCGCCAAACTTCCTGGGGGAAATTCTGCGGGCCGCGTCGCGTTTGAACGAGACTATAGCCCTGGATCAGCTCGGCCTTCGGATTATCGATTTGGTGAAAGCAGTCTTGAGTGACGAAGTTTCGGGACTGGTGATGCGGCCCGCGGGGTTGTGGATCGGTTCCCAAGCTGAAGGTGACTGGGAGCTGACGATAGGTTTTGCGCCCGGGCAAAACCACAGCCGAGAGCGTGACCCGAGTGCACTGGGCAAAGCGCTGATATCGGGGGATCCGCAGGTGGTGAGCGCGCCTGGCAAAGACGCATTCGTCAAACTCTGGCCTGGGCTGGAAGCGGCCGGCACTGTGGTCATCGTGCCTCTGACGCTTCCTAATGGGACCAGCCTTGGGGCGGTGCTGATGGGCGTCGATTGGGATAAGGCTCCGTCGGCAAATCTCCTAAACCGGCTGCGTTCGGTTGGATCAAGCGCTGCCTTGGTGTGGGAAAACGCCAGCCGCTATCAAGCGGTGCTCCGAGAAAAGGACCAACTGAACGAGCTTCAGGAGGAAGCGCGCAAACGGCTGGCTCGAAATCTACATGATGGGCCAACCCAGACGATCGCCTCCATTGCCATGCGCGCCAACTTCGCAAGGCGTCAGATCACACGTGATCCGGATGCGGCGGTCCAGGAAGTGGCCAAAGTCGAGGAGATGGCCCGGCAGACGACTCGTGAAATCCGCCATATGTTGTTCACGTTGCGGCCGTTGATCCTCGAATCTCAAGGTTTGGGACCTGCGTTGTACCAATTGGCACTGAAAGCCAGGGATTCTCACGACGAAGACATTCAATTGGAGATCGACCCCGACTCAACATCCGGGATGGACCCCGGTGTGCAGGGAGCACTGTTCTACATTGTCGAGGAAGCCGTCACCAATGCCCAGAAACATGCCGCAGCCGAGCATATCTGGATCCGCTTGAAGCGCGAGGCGGAACGCATGCGACTTGAGGTGGAAGATGATGGCGTGGGTTTCAATGTCGGTGCGGTGGATGCGCACTATGAACAGCGCGGCAGTCTGGGGATGGTCAATATGCGCGAACGTGCCGAGCTTGCGGGTGGTGTTTTGGGCGTCAAATCAGCCGAAGGTGAGGGCACTCGAATCTGGGTCAGCTTGCCCTTGGGCCAGGATACGAATGAAGGCAAGCATGTTTGATGCCATCTGCTCTTCCAGGCCAGCCGCCAGCAGCGGGTGTCGGGTCGGGCCGCTCCCCCAATCATGATCTGGGAGTCCGTGGCCTGGGTGGCCGTGGCAGTGGCCGCCATTCCCCTATTGCAGCTCGTCGAAACGCCATTGAGGTCTCGCTGGCCGACGGTTTGGCCCGCGGTGCAAGATCTGGCGCCCTGGATAGTCAGCCTGGGACCGGCGTATCTGGCGTTGGTTTCTGGCGCTGTCCTTGAGCGCAGCTTTGGCCTGTACGGACGCGGGGAGGCCGTTGGATGGGTACTATCGGCCTTGCTCTGCGCCGGGGTCCTGGCTGCCGTTTGGGGGCGCCGTGAGCATCTGGCCGCCATTGCGGCCGGGCAAGACCTGACTGCGGTCTTCCTCGACGAGCCGCGCTGGGCGCTCTACCGAGCCGCCGGGTTGCTCTGGTTGGGGGTGTGGGGGTTGCTCATAGGATTTGCCGTGGGGACTGTCGAATGGGCCTTACGCGGAAGACCGTGGCTCGCCGCAAGCCGGGGGGATCGAACGACTTGGTTGACCTTGATCCGGCTTGGCATTTCCAGCCTGCTCTTCGCTCTGACGGGCAACTTCTGGTTTACCTTGCTTTGCCAGGCGGCGGGGTGGACCATCGTGCGTCCGGATGATCACTCGCCGGGAGAAGGTCCGTGATGTGGATCGTGCGCGGCCTGTGGGCTGTGGCCGGCTTGGCATGGTTCGTCTGGCTGGGCTACGAGGACGTGGGGCTTCGGATTGTGCTCCTATTGTCGGGATGGATCTCCCTGGCCTACGTCATCACACTGTGGCAGCGTTGGAGCGACAGCGCGCAGCTGGGGCAGCAGGGTCAATACCTGGTGCGGGCTGCGATCGCCGGCTTGGTGGGTGGCGCCACAGCGCCCCCGCTGGCGGACATCCTGATGCTGGTCAAGGTTTCACTCCACAGCCACGCTGTTCCTGATTTCACCGCCCGAGACCTGGGGGCGGTGTTTGGGCGGACTCCGGTGTGGGCGCTAGCGGGCCTGGCGGTGGGTCTGGCGTTGGGACTGGTTCACGTGGCGCGAGAGTCAGATCGCCAATTGTGAAATCCTTCACTTAACGATGATCCACTTGGGGGATAATATAATGAGAGTACTTGGAAGGGAGAGGCGCTCATATGGCCGATGAAGCTGAGAAGCAGTTCTATCTCTGTCCTAACTGCTACGCGGCTGGCGAGGAGCCAGGCCCTTGCCCAATGTGTGGACACGAACTGGTGGGCTGTCGACCAGGGGATCCGGATGACCCCTGCCGCAAGCCCTTGATCGATACGGCCGGCCACGTGCGATCGCGAGCACCGCGCTGGTGGTTGGAAAAGCGCCTTCCAGCATTGTTTGAGGCGCTCAAGCGTATCTAGTCGCGGAGAGGTGCAATGCAGAAAGAAAGAGTGGTTGTGATTGGATCGGGTCCCGCCGGTCTGACGGCGGCGCTGTACGCTGCCCGGGCCAACCTGGAACCGTTGGTCATCTCGGGCAATCAATTGGGCGGCCAAATCTCGATCACGTGGGAGGTCGAAAACTACCCTGGGTTCCCTGACGGGACGACTGGCCCGGAGTTGGTCGAGAAGATGCAGAAGCATGCGGAGCATTTCGGCGCCCGGGTGATGATCGATGAGGTCACCGAAGTCGATTTCAGCCATGGCCGGCCGTTCCATTTGAAGACCCATGGCGAAGAGCTGGAGGCCGAAACGGTCGTGATCGCTTCCGGCGCTTCCCCTAGGCGTCTGGGGATTCCTGGCGAAGACGAGCTCATCGGCAAGGGCGTTTCGTTTTGCGCCACCTGCGACGGATTCTTCTTCCGGGACAAAGACGTGATCGTGGTCGGAGGCGGCGACAGCGCGCTTGAAGAGGGGATCTTCCTGACGCGCTTCGCCAACCGCGTCGATATCCTCCATCGTCGGGATGAACTCAGAGCTGGCGAGCGTCTCCAGACGCGCGCCAAGGAAAATGAAAAGATCAATTTCGTCTGGAACACCGTGCTGGAGGAGATCGAAGGCAACGGCAAGGTCACCTCGGTGTCCACTCGCAATGTCAAGACCGGGGAAAATGCACAGCGGGACGTGGACGGTGTCTTCATATTCATCGGCCATTTCCCCAACTCTGACCTGTACAAGGGCCAGCTTGACATGGATGAGCGAGGCTACGTCAAGGTTGATTCGAATATGATGACCAGCATCCCCGGGATATTTGCCGCCGGAGAGATCATGGATTCGCATTACCGGCAGATTGCCACATCTGTGGGGCAAGGATGTGCGGCCGGCATGATGGTCGAGCGCTGGATCGAGGATCCGGATGCCGACCACGGCTGAGAAGGTCGGGATCCGATACACAATTCACAAGAGCGGCGGGCATGAGGCATCACGCCCGCCGCTGGTATTAATCCACGGCGCTGGCGGCCACCATTTGTTCTGGCCGCCTCAGATTCGCAGACTTGCAGGTTGGACGGTGTATGCTCTCGACCTGCCCGGCCACGGAGAGTCCCCCTCGGCTCCCGAATCGACGATCGGCGGGTACGCAGCCCGCGTCCTGGATTGGATGCGAGCCGAGGAGATCGCTGAGGCTGTTCTTGTGGGGCATTCGATGGGAGCTGCTGTCGCTTTGACAGCTGCCCTGCGAAGCCAGGCGATCTCCGGCCTGGTGCTGCTCGGGGCCGGCAGCGCTCTTCCCGTCGCGCCTGAATTCATCCAACTCAGTGAGTCACGTGAGACGTTTCACGAGGCGGTCGACCGCATGGTGCGCGGCTCGTTCAGCCGTGAGGCCGACCCGCGCTTCATTGAGCTGGCGCGCGAGCGGCTGCTGGCCGTAGATCCGACGGTATTCCATCTGGATTTCGTTGCCTGTAGCCACTTCGACGTAGGGATGCAACTGGGTCAAATCACATGTCCGGCCCTGGTTGTCTGCGGCGAGTCCGACCGCATGACCCGGCCCGAACAAAATGAGGCGCTCGCCGATGGCCTGCCACAAGCAGAGCTCTTCATCGTTCCAGGTGCGGGGCACATGGTGATGTTGGAGCAGCCGGAGGCCGTGGCGGCCAATTTGGGGGTTTTCCTGGACGATCAAATCGCGTAAGCGCGGCCCGCATCCGTGGATCGAAGGCGAACTACGAAGGCCGCAGTGCGAGTCTCTCCAGCAGGGTGGGCTTGAGAGCTGCAAAGGCGCGAGCCCGGTGGCTCGTAAGGTTCTTTTCCGCCATGGTCAGCTCGGCCATCGTTCTCCCCACATCATCCACCAGGAACAACGGATCATAACCAAATCCGCCCGCGCCTCGTGCCTGGGGCACGATTTCGCCCAGACACTCACCGCGCGCCAGGGACAATTCGCCGTCTGGACCGGCCAAAGCGACTAAACAAACGAAAGCTGCCCTCCAGGGTCGGGGAAGGCCGGCCAGTTCCTTGAGGAGGGCCGCGCGGCGGTCCGAATCCTCTCCACCAGGCCCAACAATTCGAGCCGAGCGCAGGCCAGGCCTTCCCCCCAGAGCTTGGACCTCAAGTCCCGTGTCGTCGGCCAGGGCCCACATGTCTGCGCATTGGGCGTACGCCCGTGCTTTCAGGGAGGCGTTTTCGGCGTAAGACTTCCCTGTCTCAGGCACCGTCATGTCGAGGTCCAGTTGCTTCGGATGGACCAAGGTCACGTGCAAATCGCGCAGCAGGACGCTAAGCTCGCGCAGTTTGCCCGGGTTGCTGGTTCCCAAGAGAAGCTTGGTCATTGCGCGCTCCCGGCGATGACTACAGGAACAGTACTGAGCCAGCACCTGTGGGGGTCATGCTCGACATCTGGCCAGATTTTGGCCCATTTTGGCCAAAATCGCCAAGTTATGTCAAGAAAAGAGCCGATTTGTTGACCTCGGATTCTATCTATGTTATACTGACACTCGGTTTTTGGAATTCTCATTGCGATGTGTCGGTATGAATTCAGAGCGATTAGACCCATTGCGGTTGAACGTCGGATTCTTGCTCCATCAGAGCGTCGGCTTCAGCCGCATTTTTGAATTTGATATCCCGTCGGTCACGGTTGGCGGCGATCTAAATCTCTCTGGGCTTAGCGGTGACCTCCGCCTAACGCGGACGGCACAAGGATTATACGGCCAGGGAAGGATGGAGGCCTGGTTGCCTCTTGAGTGCAGCCGCTGCCTGGACACATTTGAACAGACCCTGGTCTCTGAGATCGGGGACCTTTTTGTCTACCCTCCCGAGAAGGCCGACGATCCGTTGTTGGTCATCCCGGAAACAGGCATATTGAATTTGCATCCGCTCTTTCGGGAGACTTTTGTCCTGGCCATTCCGTTGCAGCCGATATGTCAGCCTGAATGCAAAGGACTGTGCCCCGTTTGCGGAGGCAATCGCAACGTTACGCCTTGCGAACACCAAGAAGACAACATTGATCCTCGCCTTGAACCGTTGAGAAACTTGCTTTCAAATTCGTAGTCGTATGCCAGGCGAATCGTCTGGTCGGCTGATTCAGATCATTCGATTGTACGCCTTGACCTAGGGAGCGTGTGGATGAGCATATCGAAGGATCGGTGGAAGAAACGCGAAGCTTTCGCCGTTCTCCTCGAGAAGGGGGAGATGCAAGGCTTCATCACGCTCGAAGATCTGCTCAGCGTTTTCCCCGAAGCTGAAGAGTCCGAACAGCGGCTCGAACGGCTGGAGACCTTCTTCCGGAGCGTGGGGATCGAAGTCTATGAAGATCTCGACCAAGTTCCGGCCCACATGCATCCGGATCTTTCTTTGGACGAGGAAGAGACTTTCGACCTGAGCGCCATCTCCAGCGACGATACCGTCGGCCTGTACTTGAAAGAGATGGCGCGTGTGCCGTTGCTGAGCACCGAGGAAGAGGTCGATCTAGCCACGCGCATCGAACGCGGAAAGTTCGCCGAGAGCAAGCTGGCCAAGTTGAATGGCAACGCCACGGCGGCGGATCGTCAGGAAGAGTTCGTGGCGCTGGAAGATGCACGGGCGGCGCGCGATCACCTGATCAAGGCCAACACCCGCCTGGTGGTAAGCATTGCCAAGAAGTATATGAGCCGTGGTGTGCCATTTTTGGACCTGATTCAGGAAGGCAACCTTGGCCTGATGAAGGCTGTCGAGAAATTTGATTACCATCGCGGCTACCGTTTCAGCACTTATGCTACCTGGTGGATCCGCCAGACCATCACTCGAGCTATCGCTGATCAGGGTCGCACCATTCGCGTGCCCGTGCATATGTCTGACCGCATTCGCCGGCTGTACAAGGTCGCCCGACAAATGGAACAGGAGCTCGGGCGCAAGCCGACCCCGGACGAAATCGGGACCAACCTGGGAGTCGATTCCCGCAAGGTCCAATGGATGATGCGTGTGTCGTGGCGACCGCTGTCGCTTGAAACGCCGGTGGGCGAAGAGGAAGATTCGGAACTGGGGTCATTCGTGGAAGATGAGACGACCCCTACGCCGACTCAGAGCGCCTACCAGAACTTGCTCCGGGACAAGATTGAAGAAGTGCTCTCGACGCTGAGCCCGCGCGAGGCGCGCATATTGCGCCTGCGCTTTGGGCTGCACAACGGCCGGCCATACACTCTGGAAGAAGTCGGCCAGAAATTCGGCCTGACACGCGAACGTATTCGCCAGATTGAAGGCAAAGCTCTGCGTCGGCTGCGGCACCCGCGACGGGCGCGGCAGCTGCGCGACTATCTGGCCTGATTTTGGATCTAAGGGACCTCCGGGGCGGCGTTTTCTCGCCGCCCCTTTTTGTTACCTCTTGCCCCAGGGCTCGGCCGGCGAAAAGAGGAGATTGACTGATGTCCGGGCTGATTTTGATATTCGATGGCACTTGAGGCTTCTGCAGCCTGACGGCGGGGTGGATCGAGAGCCTCGGGCGCCACGATCGCGTGACGATCGTGCCCTCTCAAGCGCCGGGTGTGCCGGAAGCGCACGGGCTGACGCAAGCAGACTGCCGCCGTTCGGCTTGGGCGGTTGACGAGCAAGGCCGTGCCTGGTCGGGGGCGGGAGCTGCGGCCGCCGCGCTGGACGCCGGCTTCGGCGTCGGAATCTTCCGAGCCCTGTACCGAATACCTCCGCTCGGGGCCATTGGGGAATTGGGCTACCGGGTCATCGCCCGGATCCGACATCGTTTGCCCGGAACGATTCCCTATTGCCAGCGCCACCCTAAGATATGCGAAGGGGAGGGGGGATAGGCGAATTGCAGAAGGTTGCGCGAAGGGGGGAGGTTGGCGCCTAGATCAGAGTGCCGCGGCCGGGAGAGGTGCGGGCCATCAAGCGCCAGGCACCCTGGTCGACCGAGAATGCCAAATCCCACGTCTGACCGTCCCGGCTCATCACCAAGGTGTGTTGCCACTCGCCGTCGTCCCAGCTCCGCCCTATCTGGTGGACGGCGTATGTTTCCCCGCCGAACACGAACGATTTTGGAGTGAGCCGCCCCTTGGCGTCGCGCACCGCTTCGACCTGGACAGGTTCATCCATCTTCATCGCGCACCAGCTCCAAGGCGAGAGTCAAGGCGGATTGGGATGCAGCCAGCTTGTTCCCGACGCGGTCGTGTGTATATACAAATGACCGGACGGACTCCGCCTCAGGAGTGACGACGGCGATCCAGGTCAGTCCGACGGGTTTTTGTGGTGTGCCGCCGCCCGGGCCAGCGATCCCGGTGATGGCGATTCCGACATCCGAACCAAGGGCGCTGCGGGCGCCACTGGCCATTTCCATTGCCGTCTCTTGGCTGACAGCTCCGTGAGCAGATAGTGTCGATTCGGTAACATCCAAAAGGGTCTGCTTCGCGTAGTTGCTGTATGAGATGATTCCGCCCAAAAAGTAGTCCGACGAGCCGGCCACTTGCGTGATTCGGTGGCCCACCAGGCCGCCGGTACAGGACTCGGCCACCGCCAGAGTCCAGCCCCTGGCCTTCAATGCCTTGCCAAGACGACTTTCCAGTTTAAATTGCTCTGTCATACGCGGTCTTCTCTATGCGTGATTTCGGTGCGGGCATTATACGTTGGTTGACACGTCTTCGATCTCAAGGTTATGCTTCCCGGACATGAGCCAACTCTCGTTTCTGGCCGGCGACTCCCTCCACTTCACTGTTGCCGAACTCACCCGCTACCTGCGCGGCCTGATTGAGTCGGACTACCGGCTCGGCGATCTGACCGTGAGCGGGGAGGTTTCCAACATCTCCCGTCCTGCATCCGGACATATGTACTTCAGCTTGAAAGATGCCGACGCGAGACTGCGCTGCGTGATGTGGCGGGCGGAAGTCGCCCGCCAGGCGTTTCTCCCCACCGACGGCCAGGCCGTCGAAGTCCACGGGCACATCAGCCTGTATGAAGCTGCGGGCCAGTACCAACTTTATGCCGACGATATTCGCCTCGCCGGTGAGGGCGATCTCTACCGGGCCTTTATGAGACTCAGAGAGAAGCTGGAGGCCGAGGGGCTGTTTGCGCCTGAGCGGAAGCGGACTTTACCGGCCTGGCCACGCGTGATCGGCGTGGTGACCTCTCCGGCCGCCGCCGCGTTGCGTGATGTAGTGGATGTGCTTCGCCGGCGCTATCCATTGGCAGAGGTCGTGTTCTCGCCCACGCCGGTGCAGGGCGTCGAAGCCCCTGCGAAAATTGTGGAGGCGCTGCAGGCCGTCAACGATTTCGCCCACCCGGACGTGATTCTGCTCGTGCGCGGCGGAGGTTCGATGGAGGACTTGGCGGCCTTCAATGATGAGGATCTGGCACGCGCGATTTCCCGTTCGCCCGTACCGGTGGTCAGCGGTGTGGGGCACGAGACCGATTTCACCATCGCCGATTTCGTTGCCGATCTGCGGGCCCCCACACCGTCGGCGGCGGCGGAGATCGTCTCGCCGGACCGGGAGGAGCTGGCGGCCCGGTTGACGAAAATGCGTGCGTCGATGGCAGCGAGCGTTCGTGGAAGCCTATTGGATCTGAGGTGGAGCCTGGACCAACAATTGACCCGTCTGCGCCTGGCCTCGCCAAGGGCGCAGCTGGCCAATGCACGCCAGCGTGTTGACGATATGGAACGCCGGCTGGCCGGTGCACTGGGGCATACCTTGGCTCTAAATCGCGCGGATGTTCGGCGGCTCGGCGCCACCCTCGAAGCCGTGGGCCCACCGGCGGTGCTGGCTCGGGGATACGCCCTCGTAACCAGGCAAGACGACGGAAATCTGGTCCGCTCCCAGGGCCAGGTGGCGAAGCAAGATGGGATTCGCGTCCGGGTGCAGGATGGTTCCTTTGCCGCCCAGGTCACTGACGACCCTGAAGGTGACGCCCAGGCAGAGTAAAATAGGCTGGAAAGAAGAGTTCGGGCGTTGGCGCCGGCGTGAGGGTCGACGCGCGGAGGTGGCATGGCCAAAGCTAAACTGACGGCCCCCAAGGACCTGAGCTACGAAGATGCCTTCGACGAATTGGAGGCTCTGGTCGAGCAGCTTGAGTCCGGTGAGCTCCAGCTGGAGGAGGCGTTGTCCGTTTTCGAGCGCGGCCAGGCGCTTGCCGCCCGGTGCAGCGACTTGCTGGAGAAAGCCCAGCTGCGGCTTACTGAGCTTGCCCCATCCGAAGACGGCAGCCTGTCGCCGGTCGACTTTGAATTGGATTGAGCCTTGAGTCCCGAATCGGCGCTCAACAACCCTGTGCTTATCGCGGCATTGATCGCGTGGGCCATCGCCCAGACCATCAAGCTCCCCATCGAATACGTCCGCAACCGACGCTGGGATTGGTCGCTGCTCCTGCGAGCCGGGGGGATGCCGTCATCGCATTCAGCTCTGGTAACAGCCGTGGCGCATGGCATCGGCCTGACCGATGGCTTCACCTCACCGCTCTTTGCACTCGGGGTGGCGATGTCGATGATCGTGATCTATGACGCCACCGGAATTCGGCGTCAGGCCGGCAGGCACGCCGAGATCATCAACGCCTTGGTTCAGGATCTGATCGTAGGGCACGCCCTGCGTCAGGAGCAGCTGCGCGAGGTGCTGGGCCATTCGCCGATGGAGGCCTTTGTCGGGATGGTCCTGGGCTTGGCCGTGGCCCAGACTGTGATTTCGTTCTGGCCGCTCTGGCCGGTCTAGGCTCCCAGAGGCCGGGCTGGACTAGCTCCCCTCACGCTTGAGCAGAAGCGCCGGGAGTTGACGTGCTTCCGGCGAGCGAAGGCCAAGTGAGGTGAGCCAGAAGCCGGCAGCTCCCAACACCACACCGCCTAGGCCAACAACCCAGACGCCCCTGTCCCCCCCAACTCCCATCCAGACTAGCAGGACGGCTGTCATCAGCGCCGACGCCGCCACCGTTGCGACCAGGCCGCGGCGTATTCTGCCGAAGTCCAGCCCGTCCAACCGGCGGCGCATCAGAACCAGGAGCGAGAAGGCCTCCAGACCCGTGGCGAGTGTGTTCGCCAGGGCCAGGCCGCCGTGCGGCGGAAGACCCCATCCACTGAACAAGGCAGCCAGGCCAAAACTCAGACCAATATTGACCGCCATGGCGGCTGCTCCGACCAGGACCGGGGTGAATGTGTCCTGCAGTGCGTAGAATGCGCGTGAGGCGATTTCGACAATGGAGTGGCTCACCAGCCCGGCCCCGTACCAGAGCAGGGCCCATGCCACCAGATCGGTCGAATGGGCCGTGAATTCGCCGCGCTGAAAGAGCATGGCCACGATGGGCCGTCTAAGCAGCACCAGTCCAATAGTGGCAGGCAGAGCCAGAAAGAACACCCCGCGGAAAGTGGTGGCCAGCGTGGCGCGCATGGCGGTCAGATCGCCACGGGCGACCTGTGCCGAAAAGGTCGGCAGGGCTGCGATGGCGATTGCCTGAGCGATGATGACCTGCGGCATAAGCATGATGAAGAACGCGTAGTTGATGGCTGTCAGGCTGCCTTCGACCATGGCAGAGGCCAGGGCAACGTTCACCAAGAAGTTGAGCTGGACGAAAGCCACCCCAATCAAGCGGGGCGCCATCAGCCGGCCGACCTGGCGTACGGCGGCGTTCTTGAGATCGAGCGCCAGGCGATAGCGCGCGCCCCGGCCGCGCAGCCCGGGCAACTGGACGAGCAAGTGCATTCCCGCGCCCAGGACCACGCCCCAGGCCAGGCCGAAGATCCCCGTCCGGGGAACGAAGAACCACACGCCGATGATCCAGCCCAACCACAAGAACGTCGGAGCCAGGGCGGGCAGGATGAAGTGCTGGTGGGCGTTGAGCACGCCCATCAGCATCCCGCTGACACCGAAGATCACGGCCGAAAGCAGCAGGATGCGCAGAAGTGAGATCGTGAGCTGGGTTTCCGTGGGACCGAAGCCGGGAGCCAGGATGTTGGGGACGAGCCAAGGGGCCGCCAGCCAGGCGATGGCTGCGGCAGCGCTCATCACCAGGAAAACCAGATTGGCAATCGCCGACGCCAACCGCCAGGCGCCCTCTCTGTCCCCCCGGGTGAGGAAGCTTGTGAAAGTTGGCACAAACGCCGATGCCAACGCGCCGCCGGCCATGACGCTGAAGAGGACCTCGGGAAGCCGATTGGCGGCGTTGAAGGCATCCAGTTCGGCCTGGGTGCCGAAGGCATTTGAGACCAGGATCCATTTGACCAGTCCGGTCAGGTTGGACAACACGAAGCCCGCCATAACCACACCAGCGGCGCGGGCCAAGCGGCGTTCCTCGAGGGTGCTGAATTCATCCACGGCCGGTAGATTATAGCAGGCCGACGAGAGGCGGTTCATGCCTCAAAACGCCCGCCAGAGTAGAATAGACGGCGTCCGGTTCTTGCCCCGACCCAAGCGAGAGGCCAGCCTATGATTCGTGCCATGCGCTGCGACGCCTCCGGCCCGATTGAATTTGACGTGCCGGTGGAGAACTATCTTGAGGCGATCCGCGATACAGACCGTCTGTTGTGGGTGGACTTCCAGGGTGAGCCCAATGAACGCAGCGAACCCATCCTAAGCCAGACCTTTCAATTCCATCCTCTGGCCGTTGACGACGCGCTGCGAGAAACGCACGTCCCCAAGATTGACGATTGGGGAGACTACCTGTACCTGGTGCTGCAGTCTGTGGTCTATATCCAGGATCCAGATGACCCGCTCGACGTGCGTGAGTTGGATATCTTCTTGGGCCGCAACTTTCTGGTCACTCATCATGACTTTCCTATTCCAGCAGTTGACCAGCTGTGGGAAAGGCTGCATCGCGACGATCGGCAGGCCCGCAAGGGTGCCGGCTACCTGCTGTATGAATTGATCGACACACTGGTGGCCAACATTCTCCCGATCGTCGACGAAATGGACCAGACGCTGGAAGATGTGGAGGACTTGATCTTCACCGACCCAGATTCTGAGGTGTTGGAGAAGATCTTTATGCTCAAGCGGGGCGTGATCCAGCTCCGCCGCGTCATTGCCCCCCAGCGCGAAGTGGTCAACAAACTCGCCCGGGATTCCTATCCCGTCATGGACATCGGGGAACGCATCTACTTCCGAGATGTCTACGATCACCTGGTGCGCTCGTATGAGATCAATGAAGGGATGCGCGACCAGGCGACAGGGGCGTTGGAGACCTATCTTTCGGTCATCAACAATCGTATGAATGACGTGATGAAGACCCTGACCATCATCACTACTCTGTTCATGCCGCTATCGTTCCTGGTCGGCTTCTTCGGGATGAACTTCTTCCAGCCGGTTGGACCGAGTCCGATGTGGACCGGCCGGCCGGCGCTGATTCTGGCCTTGGCGGTCATGGTCCTGTCACCGCTCGCAATGTACCTGTACGCGCGCGCAAGAAAGTGGCTCTGAGACCCCGACCATCGGGATGAAGTCATTGAGCGCGAAAGCTGAGTAGACTCTGGACGCGAGAGAGCCGGGGACGCCGACCCCGGCCCTCTAGTAAGGAGGAGAAGAAGAGATTTCGCCCTTCGAGCTTAATTTACGCCAAATCTATCATGCGGTGCTTGTCGCATAGCCGTCGCTTAACCTACGCTTTCCCTACGCTCTTGAGCACAATTTGCTTGGGCCGGAGCGGATGAAGCGCGCTGTCGAGGGCGCACGGCGATGAACGCACCTTCGGATCTGCTCCAGCGTTGGGCGCCGGCGGCGTCTATCCCGCAAGTTCTGGTGTTGGGTGCCGGAGATGGAGCGGAGGCGCTATGGCTGGCACGGGAGGGCTTTCAGGTCGAAGCCATCGAGAAAGACCCGGCCCGCAGCTCGGCCTTGGCCCAGGCTAGTGCTGGGCTGGCGGTCACCGTCCGGCGGGCCGACATCCAAGCATTGGATGTGCGCCCCGGCACGTATGGATTGATCGTGGCCCTGGCGGTCCTGCACTTCGTCTCTCCGCAGGCGCTACCGCATGTGGCCGGACAGATTGCAGGTGGGTTGGCGCCGGGTGGCCTGCTCTTGGTCCAAGTGCTGTCCGACCAAGATCCGTCGGCGCAGGCTCGACGGTCACAGGGCGATCCGGAACTCCTTCCCAACACATTCCTGCTTGAAGACGGCGAGAGTGTGGTCCACTATTTCGCACGCGGAGAGTTGGCCGCCGCGTTTTCACGACTGCACCATCTTGACACCGAGAGGTACCGATTCGCCGCTCCCGGTCGGCCGGAGGGATTTGGCGCCGGTGAGATACTGGTGGCGCAGCGACCAGCCTCTGGCGAGGTGTGAGAAAAAGGCAGCGTGAGCCCCGACTGGCGTAACTATGGCAAATCGGCGACATGCGTTCCTCACTGAGTCCGGCGCCCAGCGCCTGTTGTACAATGGGCAAGTTATGGCTGAAGTCGAAATTCAAGTCTTGGTGACCGTACCCCTGCCGGAGCCGCTGGTCGAGCGGCTGCGGGCGGTGTCGCCGCGCCTCCAGATTCGAGCGATTCCTAGCCGTTCGGCGGAGGAAATCCCGGCCGAGGCCCTGCAATCGGCCGAAGTTCTATATACCGCTCAGATGCTTCCCGATCCTGAACAAGTTCCCGACCTGCGCTGGATCCAGTTTCACTTTGCAGGCATCGACCATGTCTTGGAACATCCATTGCTGAACACCCCGGATGTCATGGTCACGACCATCAGCGGAGCCTCTGCACCGCAAATGGCGGAATTCGCCCTGATGGGCATCCTGACACTCGCCAGACGGACCCTACGCATGGTCGCCGACCAGCGCGACAAGACTTGGGCTAATCAACGCTTCGACCGGTTCTTGCCCACACTGGTCCGGGGGAGCACGGTCGGGATTGTCGGATATGGGAGCGTTGGTCGGGAAGTCGCCCGCCTCGGAAGGGCGCTTGGCGCGAAGATACTGGCGACCAAGCGCGATGTGATGTCCGTGGAAGACGCAGACTACCACCAAGAAGGCGTCGGTGATCCCGAGGGAGATCTGGCAGACCGGCTCTATCCGCCCGAAGCGACCGGATCTATGTTGGCTGAGTGCGACTTCGCCGTGATCACCGTCCCTTTCACCCCGGCGACGCGAGGCTTGATTAATGCCAAAATCTTCAAGCGGATGAAATCGACGGCCGGGTTAATCGATATCTCCCGCGGTGGCGTGGTAGATCACGGCGCCTTGGTCGAAGCGCTGAACGAAGGGCAGATCGCAGGGGCAGTGCTGGATGTATTTCCGGTTGAGCCGCTGCCCGAGACCAGCCCGTTGTGGTCCATGCCCAACGTCCTTGTTTCACCCCATATCGCCGGTTCCTCGCCCGACTATTACGAACAGGCTGTTGAGCTCTTCGGCGAGAATCTGCGCCGCTACCTGGCCGAGCAGCCCTTGCTCAACCTTTACCAGCCCAAGCGCGGCTACTGACCATCAAGAGGTACCAGCATGATTAAGGGTGTGATCTTCGACCTGGGGGAAACCCTGATCCATTTCGAAGGCACATGGCCTGAGACGATTGAAGCCAGCCAGCGCGCCCTGACCAAGGCGCTGGCCGTGGAAGGCATTGAGCTGGATCGTGAAGATTTTCACAAAGTATGGCACACCGAGATGCAGGCTGCCTATCTGGCACGAGACGAGGATGAAACGGAGCGCCCCAGTCGCGAGCTGCTGGCCAACATTCTCGGTCGCTATGGCTACTCAGATGTACCAGCAAGTACTATTGAGCGCTGCCTGGAGGCGATGTACGCGCGAAGCGAAATGCATTGGGAACCGATGCCAGAAGCACGTGCCGTACTTGATACTTTGGCATCCGATTACCGCCTCGGGATGATCTCCAATGCCGGAGATGCCGCCAACGTCGAGCGACTGATCGACAAGGGCGGCTTTCGACCTTACTTCGATCCCATCTTGGTCTCAGCCTCGCTTGGTATCCGGAAGCCCAGTCCCCAGCTTTTCGAAATGGTGCTCAGCGACTGGGATTTGCCACCAGAGGCCGTGGTGATGGTCGGCGACACGCTTGGCGCCGACGTGCTCGGCGCGCAACGGGCAGGGATGCACCAAATATGGCTTTCGGGCCAGGCCGATCGTGAGGACAATGTCGAGGATGCCGAGCGGATTCAGCCTGAGTTGACCGCCGCCTCGCTGGGCGAGGTACCAGAGCTTGTCCGCAGCCTGGAAAGTGCCCAGGGGTAGGGCCGCTGATAGGCTGCCGGTTGACAAGCCGCCATTCGATTATTATGATGATCGAAATAGACAACAACGGCTGTGACGAAGGAAAGTAGGCGGGTGGAATTCGCCAGGGAGGTCGGGGCGTGACTGAAACCCCGGCTCGGATGAATCCCCTCGAAGTTCCCTTCTGAGCTGCCCAAGTGAAGGCCCGCGAAATTCATCGGGCTTGTAGTTTGGGCCGGAGCCCCACCGTTAGAGCAGGGTCTCGATCGCCGCAAGAAGGCCGTCGAGGATGAGTGGGCCAGCGTTGGCCAACGAGGGTGGTACCGCGGGAGATGTCTCTCGTCCCTTATCGGGCGAGAGATTTTTTGTTGGACAGCGTGCGCTGCACGCGTACGGCCAGGAGGCACGATGCTGAAACCGTTGGATGAAATACAGGCGCAGGCCTTGAAAGCGCTGGAAGCAGCCGAAGACGAAGAACAGCTGCTCGCGTGGCGGCAAACATTTCTGAGCCGCTCGGCTGAACTGAGCCAAATTGTGACGGCCATCCCGGATCTGGAGCCGGAAGAACGGCCGCAGGTGGGGCGAAGGGCCAACGAAGTCAAGACCAGGCTGGAGTCCGAACTGGCGCGCCAGCGGGCGGCCCTGCAAGCGCAAGCCCTGGACAAGAAGCTGCGTCAAGAGGCGCTGGACGTCACGCTGCCGGGGAGGCCGGTGGTGCGAGGCCGTCTCCACCCATCGACTCAAAATCTGCGCATGATCCTCGATATCTGGCGCGAGATGGGCTTTCAAGTCTACACCTCGCGCGAGGTCGAGACCGAAGATCACAACTTCGAACTGCTGAACATGCCGGCCCACCATCCAGCCCGGGACATGTGGGACACGTTCTATCTAACCACACCCGGAGTCCTCCTGCGAACCCATACATCGCCCGGACAAATTCGGATCATGCGCGAGCGCACTCCCGATCCCATCCGAGTGGTGCTGCCGGGAATGTGCTATCGCTATGAGCAGATCACCACTCGGTCTGAAGTCCAATTCAATCAGATTGAGGGCCTGGCCGTTGGGAAGCACATCACGATGGCCGATCTCAAAGGCACGCTCAACGGCTTTGCCCGTCACATGTTTGGGGATGGCGTCAAGACCCGGTTCCGTGCCTCGCATTTCCCCTTCACCGAGCCATCGGGCGAGGTGGACATTGAATGCTTTGTGTGCATGGGGGAGGGTTGTTCGGTGTGCAAACACACCGGCTGGCTGGAGATACTGGGATGCGGGATGGTCCACCCGACCGTGCTCCTCAATGGAGGCTACGACCCTGAGATCTACTCCGGCTTCGCCTTCGGGATGGGGCCCGAGCGGATCAAGATGCTGATGCACCGTCTGGATGACATTCGCGTCTTCTGGGCCAACGACATGCGTTTTCTAGAACAGTTCTAGGCGGCCGACGGCGTATGAGAAGCAAGGAGCGATCGACAGGATGAAAGTACCTCTTTCTTGGGTGAAGGATTTTGTGACTATCGAAGCCCCGCCGCACGTCTTGGCGGATAGGCTGACGCTGGCGGGGCTGGAGGTGACTGAGATCCGCTACGTTGGGGAAGCGATGCCGGATGCCGGCCAGGATTCGGCGGCCGATGGTGGAGATCGCCGCCCAACGATGATGGCCGGTCTCGCCTGGGATCGGGAGAAGATCGTTGTGGGGGAGATTCGCGAAGTGATGCCCCACCCCAACGCGGATCGGCTTGTGCTGTGCCGGCTGTTTGATGGCTTGCAGGAGCACACCGTTTTGACCGGAGCGCCCAATCTATTCGATCTCAAAGGGCAGGGCGAGCTGAGCGAACCGCTCAAGGTCGCCTATGCCAAGGAAGGCGCTGAACTCTACGATGGTCATCAACCCGGCTGGGAGATTGTCCGCCTGAAGAAGGCCAAGATCCGGGGCGTCGACTCGTCTTCCATGGTCTGCTCGGAGAAGGAGCTGGGCATATCCGAAGACCACGAAGGTATCATCATTCTCGACAGCGACGCGCCCGTCGGAAAGCCCCTGGCTGACGTCATGGGCGACGTCGTCTTTGACATTGACATCACCCCTAACATCGCCCGAGATGCCAACATCTTGGGAGTTGCGCGCGAAGTCTCGGCGCTATTTGATGTGCCTCTTGAGCTGCCGGACTACAGCGTGGATTGGGCCGGCCCGTCGATTGAAGGCCGCCTGAGCATTGAGATCGAGGTTCCCGAGCTGAACCCACGTTTCGTAGCCGGCCTGATCGAGGGGGTAAAGATCGCGCCCAGTCCGTATTGGGTGCAGCGGCGCCTGAAACTGGCCGGGATGCGGCCAATCAACAACATCGTCGATTCCACCAACTACGTCATGCTCGAGATTGGGGAACCGTTGCACGCGTTCGACTACGATGTGCTGGTCGAGCGCGCCGGAGGCAAAGCACCGACCATCATCACTCGCCCGGCGGGATCAGGCGAGAAGCTGACCACTTTGGACGATGTAGAGCGTGAACTGGACGACTTCACCGTCTTGGTCGCGGATACGGCGGGTGCCCTTTCGATCGGCGGCGTGATGGGCGGGCTGGATTCGGAAGTCGGTCCAGAAACGGTCAACGTACTGCTCGAAGGCGCGGCCTGGAATCTGATCAACATCCGGCGCACACTCGCCAGCCAGAAGTTATCGTCCGAGGCGGCATATCGCTTCTCGCGAGGCGTCCATCCGGCGATGGCTGAGCGCGGCGTCCGACGGGGCCTGGCACTGATGCACCGGCTGTCCGGCGGTGAGGTAGCCGAGGGCTTGATAGACGAGTATCCACTGCCGCCAGCGAGATCGCGAATCGAGATTTCCCCGGCCGACGTCTCCCGCTGGCTCGGGATCGAAGTCGGCAACGAAGAATTGGCGGAGATTCTGGCGCGGCTTGGGTTTGACGTGGAGCCGCTCGAAGGGGGCCGGCTCGCGGTTAAGAGCCCCGATCACCGACTGGACATCGGCGAGGGCGTCATAGGGAGGGCGGATCTGATGGAGGAGGTGGCCCGGATCTATGGGTATGATCGCATCCCAGAAACTCTGCTCGAAGATCCGCTGCCTCCGCAGATGCGCAATGCGGATTCGGAATGGGTGGACAGAATTCGCGATCTACTGGTGGACTTGAGGCTGCAGGAAGTCGTCACCTACCGGCTTACGACACCAGACGCCGAAAACAAGCTCTATCCAGGGAGCACGGCTGAAGAACTGCCTTACTTGAGTCTGGCCAATCCCCTTACATCGGATATGACCGTGATGCGGCGAAATCTGCTTGCCAGTGTCCTGCCAGTGCTGCAGCGCAACCGCAACTTTCGTCAAAGGCTGGCGGTCTTCGAGATAGCGCCTGTTTATTTGCCGACCGACGTGCAGGTGCTCCCAGAGGAACCTCTGAGGTTGGTCGTAGCGCTCACGGGTATTGCCGCCACACCTGATTGGCGTGAGAGCGAACCGCCACATGAAATGGATTTCTTTCACCTGAAGGGCTTGCTGGAATCGCTGTTTGAGGCATTGCATCTGGATGGGATCAGATACACCCCGGGGGACCACCCCAGTTTCCACCCAGGGAAATGTGCCGAAGTTCACTGGAGAGACAGCCGCTTGGGTTGGTTGGGCGAGCTGCATCCGTTGGTGTCGGAGACCTTTGGCCTGGAAGCCCATCCGGTGGTGGTCGCTGATCTTGACATCCAGGCGATACTTCCCTCCATCCCTGAACGCTTCAGCGTTGAACCCGTCCCAGCCTACCCTCCGGTGCTGGAGGATCTTGCGCTGGTCGTCGACGATAGTGTGCCGGTGGCGAAGGTGGAAGAGGCGATCCACAAGTATGGTGGGGATTTGGTGGTGGGGGTGAAGATCTTCGATGTCTACCAGGGCGATCAGATCGATCCGGGCAAGCGAAGCCTTGCTTATTCGGTGGTCTATCAATCGCCGGATCGGACGTTGACGGATGACGAAGTCACCCGGGTGCGGAACAACATCGTGGAGGGATTGAAGAACGAGCTCGGGGCAGTGCTGCGCAGCTAGCCCGATCTAACCTTCTGGCTCAGTGAGCCGTTCGGCCCGCCGGATGGCGGCCACAGCAAGCTGGGCGACGACCTTGAGATGGTTGCCGTCACTGTCGGAGAAATCTCTGTCGTAGGTCTTGTTGACGGCTTCGATGACGCCGATGACCTTGTCGTCTTCCATCAACGGTACGCAGGCTAGGGACCGGGTTTGGAAATCGAAGGTCACGTCGACCCTGGGCGAGAAGCGGGGGTCCGCCTGTACATCGCGCACGATGGCGCTCTCCTTGTTGGTGGCCACCCATCCCGCAATGCCCTCGGAAATCGGCATGCGGAACCCGGTGAGACGCTCGCGCGCTTGGCCATGCACGACGGCGAATGCTAACTCATCCTTTTCAGGGTCGACCAGCAGCAAGGATCCGGCGCTGGCCCCCACAGCGTTCAAGGCGGATGCCAACACGTCGTCCAGCATGGTCAGCACGTCAGTATCGGGCTTCATGCCCTGAATAAGTACATCGAGGCTGATAAAGGAGTCCATTGAGGATCGAAGGATGGCAACCTCATCCTTTAGATCCTGGTTTTCATCCCGCAGGCGGTTGACTTCAGCCTGGAGTGCGCGGAGGGGATTGCCTGTTTCCATGGACGCCTCCTGATTGTGCGGCGATCTTAGCATGAAAACTCGAAGCCGTAAAACAACAGGCACAAGATGTGACGCTCTCCGGACGGAAATGGGTCCGCCAAAAGAGGAAGACGACAATTGAACATCTACTTCTCATGCTCATTGACCGGCGGCCGGGAGGATCAGGCAGTCTACGAGCGCCTGGTCGATGACCTCCTCCAGTCTGGCCATACGGTGCCCACGGCTCATCTGGCCCAGTCGGATGTTATGGATCTCGAACGGACGGTCGTGCCAGCAGATATCTATCTCAGGGATATGGCCTGGATCGAGGCATGTGATGCGGTGGTGGCCGAAGTATCCACGCCTTCCCACGGAGTGGGGTACGAGATTGCGGCGGCGCTCGGCTTGGGGAAGCCGGTTCTGTGCTGCTACCGGCGCGGGGCCGTGGTCTCCAAAATGATTACCGGAAACCATACTGATGGCCTGCAGGTCGAGGCCTATGATGACCCGGATCACGCGGTGGCAGTTGTCAAGGCGTTCCTGGCGGATGTGGGGCTGGAAGAGTCGGACTGATAGGCGGCTCGGGGCGACTAGCCCCACCTTGACCTTGACGGTGGGTCAATCTTCGGTATACTTAGATCACACAGTCAGACGTCTGGGTGCCCCCCTCACCTAGATGTCTGCCTGTGCTTTAAGGGCAAGAATTCCCCTATTTCAGCTCTGCCAGTGCATTGCCCAAGCGGTCGATTTCGGCGTGGGTGTTGTAGTGCGCCAACCCAATACGGATCAACCCGCCGTCGTCCTCGACGCCCAGCCGGCGGGTGACCGCCAGGGCGTAGAAATTGCCATCCCAGACGTAGATTCCCCGGGACGCCAGCAGCTCGGCCGCATGACGCGGCGCAACGCCCTGGATGCGTATCGAGACGGTCGGCACGCGGCGGCCCAGGTCGGAGGCCTCAGTCAGGCCAAAGATGCGGACCTCAGGCAGCGAAGCCAGGGTGTCCAACAAGTGGGCGGTGAGTTCCTTCTCGTAGTCAACCGTGAGATCGAGCGCGCTGACAAGCGCCTGGCGCGTGGGAGCGACAGAATCCACTGCGTCCGCACTTTCCCGACCCGCCCAGGCAAGATACTCCAGGGCGCCGAGGGTGCCTGCCAACCCCTCGTGATTCTGGGTGCCGGTCTCGAACTTGCCTGGAGGGTTGTCCGGAGCGGGACGGACTTTGTAGGCCCGCAAGGACACCAGGTGTTCAGCCTTTCCGTACAGGGCGCCGACGTGCGGGCCGAAGAACTTGTAGGCGGAAGCGACCAGAAAATCGCAATCCAGGGCCTGGACATCGATCACGCCGTGGGGTGCAAACTGCACGGCGTCCACGTAGCAGAGGGCTCCGGCATCGTGCGCCATGCGAACGATGCGGCCTACGGGATTGATCGTCCCGACGGCGTTGGATGCATAGCCAACCGCCACGATTCGAGTGCGGTTGGAAAGCAGATCGGCGAATTGGTCCAGGTTGAGTGTGCAGTCTTCCACGTCAAAATCAAGCCAGCGAACGGTACATCCCCGGTCTTCGGCTGCCATCAGCCAAGGGGAAATATTGGCGTCATGATCCAGCCGAGTGACGATGATTTCGTCCCCGGGTCCCAGCTGGGATGTCAGCGCGCGGCTGATGGAGAACGTCAGAGTGGTCATGTTCGGCCCGAAGACGATCTCGTCCGGGCTGGCTGCGTTGAACAGATGGGCAACGGCATTGTGCGCCTGTTCGAGAATGGCGTCGGAATCGAGACTGGTTTGGAAGGCGCCGCCGTGATTGGCGTTCGTATGAAGGAGATAAGTTGACATTCGGTCGACAACCCGCTGCGGCACCTGGGTTCCGCCCGGATTGTCGAAGAAGGTGGCGTTTCCGTGCAAAGCTGGAAACTGGGCGCGGATTCGATCGGGGTCGAGGCTCATAATGGTCTCCAATCAGAGGCGAATGCGAGCAGTACTGCTCTTGGGATGAGTCGGCGTGTGGTTGCCCCCCAGCCGGGTGAGCTAATGTTATAATGCCGCCAGTCTGCGGCCTGGATCAGACTTGAGAATGGGTAAGTGCCTCCCAGGCGATGGGGAAAGTCAAGATCTATGGGTCGATCACAGCGATCAGCACAACATCCTCCCGGGCTAGTCCCGGGGAGCTGTTGAGTCCGAGGCTCACCACTCGATATGGATATTGATCGACGTTCTGTCAAATTGCTCATGACGTACGACCCCGTTGCCGAACTACGTGAGTCCTATTTTGATTACTTGATGGGCGAGTTCATCCCTCGGCTTGAGCGCTTGGGCTTGACCATGTGCGAATCCTGGCATACGGCCTACGGCGAATACCCCTTACGGCTGATTGCATTTATGGCTGCCGACGGTCGCGCGATGGAGGAGATCCTGACCAGCGATGCCTTCGCCGCTCTTGAAGAGCGCTTCAAGGCATACGTGACCAACTACCGCCGCAGGACAGTTCCGGGCCGGGGTTGGTTCCAATTCTGAGCCGGGGCCGCCGCCACTGATAGTGACAAATTTCACAATCTATGCTAGAATGCATTGACCCTGGCTCATTGCACACCGAAGCCTGCAACACTCCCCGCCCCCATTGAACCCGCGCCAGGGTTTTTTCTTTAGGGTGAATCCAACCAAAAGATGAGTATTCAACGTGCGGTGGGCGCCCACCG
>Ga0315556_1000424_pt1 | contig 26056 bp, 20 predicted proteins | sample SalMarSW160310MG_FD_202112 | JGI IMG/M metagenome (GOLD analysis project Ga0315556, IMG submission 202112) | Salt marsh sediment microbial communities from the Plum Island Ecosystem LTER, Massachusetts, United States - Salt Marsh Sediment SW1603-10 ...
CTTCCGAAAGCCGAAAACAGCTATAATCTAGCTATGTTAAATCCCTACTGAAGCAGTCTCCAAATGTCAAGAAAAAAGCATGTGTGCTTATCCCTCACCCCGCTCAGGAAATCTTGAAGCTCTCAGTGCTGCCGGCGTACTTTTTTCGCAGTTTGGGTTTTTCTATCTTGCCGGTGGGGTTTCGAGGCACCGCATCAAAGAAGACCTTCCGCGGCCTCTTATACCGGGGCAGGCCCTCGCAGTAAGCCAGGAATTCCTCCTCGTTCATTTCCTGGCTGGCCTTGAGCTGGACGATGGCGGTCACGATTTCGCCGAGACGTTCGTCCGGGACCCCGATAACGGCGGCATCCTGGATCTTCGTATTTTCAAGGAGAAAGTCCTCGATTTCCACTGGGAAAATGTTTTCTCCGCCCGAGATAATCACGTCTTTTTTCCGGTCCACGAGCCAGATAAAACCATCTTCGTCCACTCGGGCCATGTCGCCGGTCAGGAGCCAGCCGTCAAAAAGGGTGCTGGAGGTGGCTTCCGGATTCTTATAATACTCTTTCATGACTCCCGGTCCCTTGATCATGAGCTCCCCGACCTCACCTTTGGGCAAGGTACTGCGGTCACTGTCTACGATCTTGTATTCCCAATCAAACCCCTGGACCCCGATAGCACCCACCTTGTGAAGATTCTCCAACCCCAGGTGAACGCAGCCGGGGCCGGTTGTCTCGCTCAGGCCGTAGTCAGTGTCATAGTCATGATGGGGAAAGACCTTTTTCCAGTTCTTGATAAGGCTCGGGGGGACCGGCTGGGCACCGATGTGCATCAACCGCCACTGGTCGATCTGATAGTCTTCAAGCTTCAATTCCCCGTTCTCAATGGCCACCAGGATATCCTGGGCCCAGGGGACGAGCAGCCAGACGATGGTGCATTTTTCCTCCGAGACTGCTTCAACAATCCACTGGGGTTTGATACCCTTCAGGATGACTGCGGGAGCGCCCACAATAAAATTGCCGAACCAGTGCATCTTGGCCCCGGTGTGATAGAGCGGGGGAATGCACAGAAAGTTGTCCTCATGGGTCTGGTTATGGTGCCTGTTCTCGGTGATACAGGCTGATTCAAGGTTGCGCTGGGTCAGGAGGATGGGTTTTGGGGTACCGGTGGTGCCCGAGGTAAAATAAAGCGCCGCTTCGTCCAGGAGGTTGACGGGAACGCGGGGATCTTCGGGAGATCCTGTTTGCACAAAAACATCGTAGCCTTCGGCATACCCGGGTCTCAGATCATCGGGCCCCACGAACACATAATCCCTGATGCTCCCGAGGTCTTCCTTGATGGCATTAACCCGATCTATGAATTCTTCGCCAAAAATCATGGCCTTGGCTTCGGCGATTTCGGCACAATAGCGAATGTCTTGGGCCGTAAACCTGAAGTTGAGCGGGACAGCCCAGGCGCCTGTTCTCAGGATGCCGAAGTAGAGCGGAAGCCATTCAAGGCAATTCATCATGAGATGAATAACCTTATCGCCTTTCTTGATTCCCTTTGATATGAGGGCATTGGCGACGCGGTTTGCTGTTTCGTCGAATTCCTTCCAGGTGATGGAAACCCGTTTGTCCTTGGCCGGCTCCCTTTCGATCAAGGCAATCTCGTCGCCGTACATCCGGGCATTCCTGGCCAAAATCTCCCCGATAATCATAATAGACCTCCTCTCCCGAAGCTACATAGTAGCTACAGAAGGAGACTAATGAAAGGGGAAAAGGGTGTCAAGAAAAAATCCTTTCAGGGTGTCGCGCCTGAGTTCAAAGCCGGCTCTGAGCAGGATGACGATGAGGGTGATTTTCGGATGAAAGATCAGCGTTGATTTGGGGTCTAGGGTATGCTTTAATGCGATTCCACGTGACGCCGAAGGATCAATTCTTGAAGAGGAACGCGACATGAAAGAACTCCTGGACCGGATGATAGAGATGATTTTCTCAGACCCCCAGCCTTTCGTGAAGGAAGCATTCTATGGAGTGATTATCCTCCTGATTGCCGGCGTGGCCTGGGCCGTCTTCAATCGGGTCATATCACGTATTGAAAAACGGTATCGGGATCACCCGATCCTCGGGGAAACGGGCAAGATTTTGCAGGTCATCCGAAGGGGCGGCCATTACTGTATCCTCATTCTTCTCGGTGCCTCCGCCCTCCGCCTGATCCATGCACCCTGGGCGGAAAGGGTTTTTTTTGCCGGGCTGGTTCTCCTTGTCACGTCCCTTATCCAGTCCGTTGTCATTCGCATTATCCCGTTCCTGGAAGAAAAACTGGCCAAGAGGACAGATACCCAGGTGGATGATGTGATCCTGGATCTTTCCAAGAAATTTTCCGGAGTTATTATCTACACCACGGGGGGTATTCTGACCCTCGACGTGCTGGGACTCAACATCATGCCCTTCATCGCGGGTGCAGGTGTTGCGGGGATTGCCATCGGTTTTGCCGCCAAAGACACCCTTTCGAATCTGATCGCCGGGGTCCTGCTGATTATTGACCGGCCCTTCGAGGTGGGGGACCGCATCGAGGTGTGGTCGGCGCCTGCCGACTCGGCTACCTGGGGAGATGTCCTGGATATTGGCCTTCGGGCCACCAAGATTCGGACCACCGACAATATTGTAATCGTTATCCCCAACAACGAGATCATGCGGCGGGACATCATCAACTATACCACCATCACCGAGGAAATCAGGGTGAGGATTCCCATCGGGGTGGCCTATGATGCGGATATCCAGAAGGCCAAAGAGACCATAACCGGTATCAGCCTGGAGCTGGAATGGGTCTTGCGGGACCCGGCGCCGAAGGTGGTGGTGAAGAGCTTCGGGGATTCCGCGGTGAACCTGGAAGCAAGGGTCTGGATTAGGGATCCCAGGAAACGGATGGACACCATTTCCACCATTTCGGATCGGGTAAAAGAGCGATTCGCCAAGGACGGCATTGAGATCCCCTACCCCAAGCGGGATGTCTACATCAAAGAAAGGCAGCCGGCGAAATAACGGCTGCCCTCTTGAACTCAGGGTTTTTTCTGCGCCTTCTGGATTTTGGCCCAGGTGTCGCGGAGAGGAACGGTCCGGTTGAATGCCAAGGTCCCGGGAGTGGAGTCCTTGGAGTCAGCACAAAAGTATCCCTGCCGTTCAAACTGGAAGTAGTTTCCCGGCTCCGCCCCTGCCAGGCTGGGTTCCACCCAGCACGATGAAAGGGTCACCAGGGAGTCCGCGTTCAAGCAATCCTTGAAATCATCACCCTCGCATTCACTTGCCGGGTTGGCCTTGAGAAGCAGTTTGTCATAAAGGCGGACCTCCGCCGGTATGGCATGGGTGGCGGAAACCCAGTGGAGGGTTCCTTTTACCCTCCGCCCATCGGGCGCATCACCCCCCCTGGTGGCGGGGTCATAGGTACACCGCAACTCAATGATCTCCCCGGTGCGCTCATCCTTCACTGCTTCGGTGCAGGTGATAAAGTAGGCATACCGCAGGCGCACTTCTCTTCCCGGGGCGAGGCGGAAAAATTTCTTTGGCGGATCTTCCATGAAATCATCCCGTTCAATATAGATCTCCCGGGAGAAAGAGACCTTCCTTGTGCCCATTGCAGGGTCTTCAGGATTGTTGATCGCCTCCACTTCCTCCACCTGGCCTTCGGGATAATTCTCAATGACGATCCGCAAGGGGTGCAGGACCCCCATCACCCGTTTCGCGCGTCGATTCAGATCCTCCCGGACACAGTGTTCCAGGAGCGCCATATCCACCATGCTGTCTCGCTTTGCCACCCCGATGCGTTCGCAAAACGTGCGGATAGACTCCGGGGTGTATCCGCGTCTGCGGAGACCGGAGATGGTTGGCATCCGGGGATCGTCCCACCCGGTGACGTACCCTTTCTCAACCAGCTCGGAGAGCCTCCTTTTGCTCATGACCGTATACGTGAGGTTGAGACGGGCGAACTCGATCTGCTGGGGATGGTAGACCCCGAGTTCATCCAGGAACCAATCGTACAGGGGCCGGTGGTCCTCGAATTCCAGGGTGCAGATGGAATGGGTGATGCCTTCAATGGAGTCGGAGAGGCAGTGGGTGAAGTCATACATGGGATAGATGCACCACTTGTCCCGGGTCCTGTGGTGCTCCGCGTGCAGGATGCGGTAGATGACGGGGTCTCTCATGTTCAGGTTCGGGGAGGCCATGTCGATTTTGGCCCGCAGGACCCGGGAGCCGTCCTCGAATTCACCACCCCGCATGCGTTCAAACAGATCGAGATTTTTGTCCACGGAACGATTTCGATACGGGCTCTCTCTTCCCGGTTCCGTGAGGGTTCCCCGGTATTCCCGCATCTCTTCGGGACTGAGATCACAGACGTAGGCCTTCTCCATCCGGATGAGCTGCACGGCATACTCGTACAGCTGGTCGAAATAATCGGACGCATAGTACATTCTGTCTTCCCAGTCAAAACCGAGCCATCGTACATCTTCGATAATGGCGTCCACGTATTCCCGTTCCTCTTTCACCGGGTTGGTGTCATCAAACCTGAGGTTGCAGAGCCCGTTATTTTCCGCGGCAAGGCCGAAATTGAGGCAAATGGACTTGGCATGCCCAATGTGGAGATACCCGTTGGGCTCAGGGGGAAACCTGGTGTGGACCCTTTTGCCGAATTTATTGGTCTTGAAGTCTTCCGCAATGATATTTCGGATAAAATTTGGTTGGGGTGTGTTGTTGTCCGGCGCCATTCCTGCTCCTCCTTATTTAGTGCCCATCCACAAACGAGATAGTTTCGTTGAGATCAAGGCATGCAAAAATTTTAACCACAGGAATACATTGCGGTATTTCGAGGATTAACATTTGAGCATAACGATGATATCGGGCAAAATAGCCATTTGTGGATGGGCACCATTTGAATGTGCTGTATCCTATCCTAACCAATGGTGTCGTGCAAAACAAAAATGCAGTCATCCGGAATATCTTGTGACGAAAACCCATGAGGAAATAATCCGGGAAAGGCACTCAGAAGATGCTATACTCACACAACATCGAGAGGAGACAAAAATGAATAAACACAAAATCGCGGTTATTCCCGGTGACGGCATAGGAAAAGAAGTTGTTCCCGAGGGAATACGCGTGCTTGAGGCTGCGGCAAGTCGTTTTGGCATCCTGTTTGACTGGGACATTTATCCCTGGAGTTGTGAGACCTATGCCGCAACGGGCAAGATGATGCCCGCGGACGGGATCAGTCGACTTCAGGAATATGACGCCATATTTTTGGGGGCCGTGGGGTTTCCCGGGGTGCCGGATCACATTAGCCTGTGGCAGCTCCTTCTGCCGATACGGAGAAAGATGCAGCAATACATTAATCTTCGTCCAGTCCGCATGCTGCGGGGCATGATTTCGCCCCTGAAAGACCGGAGTCCTGAAGACATTGATTTTGTGATTGTGCGTGAAAACAACGAGGGAGAATACTCTGAAATAGGCGGCAGACTTTACCAGGGAACGAACCGCGAAATGGCAGTACAGGAGACGGTTTTCACTCTGGAAGGCGTTGACAGGGTCATGCGTTATGCTTTTGAACTCGCCTCTGAGAGAGATGCCAAACATGTCACTTCGGCAACCAAATCGAATGGCATCATTCACACCATGCCTTTCTGGGATGAACGATTCGCTGCCATAGCAAGAGAATTTCCCGATATCCGGACCGACCAATATCACATAGACATCCTGACGGCCAACTTTGTCCTACACCCAGAATGGTTTGATGTGGTGGTCGCCAGCAATCTCTTTGGCGATATCCTGTCGGATCTCGGACCAGCCCTGGCAGGAAGCATCGCCATCGCTCCATCAGCCAATTTGAACCCTACCAAAGAGCATCCTTCCATGTTCGAACCGGTTCACGGGTCAGCTCCGGATATAGCCGGAAAAGGGATCGCAAACCCCATCGGTCAGATTTGGGCAGGCGCTCTGATGCTTGATCATTTAGGGTATAAGGAAGCGGGAGAGGAAGTGGTGCAGACTATTGAAGCCTTTCTCCAGGAAACGGACCTGCGGACCCCTGATATGGGGGGCAATGGAACGACTAGAGAGGTTGGTGAAGCAATCTCAGGTGTTTTCACGACGCGCGTTAACCGCTAGCTGCTTCGATTGAGTGAATGCCTCCAAAACAATTTCATGGTGTTATATCCCTTATCATTGAGAATTGTTCAGGAAGTTCTCCATGCGAGTGCAGTGAAACTCTTCTTTCGTTGAGGAATTATCTCTTGACAAATTGAAATAATGCAAATATTGTATTGGTCAGACCAGTAGACAAGTAGGCCATATATCCATAGGTTTCTGATGCCCCTCAAGCCCATTACCAAATCAAGATTGTCCGAAGCGGCGATCGATCAGATCAAAGAGTTGATTGCCACCCGGGAACTGGAACCTGGCAGCAAGCTCCCTTCCGAAAGAGAACTGGTGGAACAATTGGGCATCAGCAGGGCAAGTGTTCGAGAGGCTCTTCGCGCCCTTGAGATCATCGGTCTTGTCGAAGTGAAGCCTGGGAAAGGCACCTTTGTAAAGGGGCTTACGGGAGATCTTTTTGTACCACTTCCCAACTGGCTTTCAGATCATAAAGAGACACTCGACAACCACTTTGAGGCACGGTTGGTTCTGGAACCCGCCGCCGCCGGTCTTGCCGCCCTGCGTGCGAGTGAACAAGATATTCGAAGATTGAAAGGCGCATTATCAGCGTTTAGTGAAAGGCTCGCACAAAATGACCTGATAGGGCTTATTAAGTCCGATATCTATTTTCACAGCTTATTAGGAGCTGCCACCGGGAATAAGACCATCAAAATGTTGATGGATACCATTACCCGGTTCTTATTTGACGGGTGGAAAGCGACTCTGCGGGTGAAAGGGAGGCCTTCGAAAACCTTGGTGGAACATGGCGAAATCCTCGAGGCGATAATCAGAAGAGATGAGAAGGCGGCCAAGGTTGCCATGGAAAGACACTTGAAAAATGCCATTTCAAATTTAAAGGAGGAGGGGTTTCAGTTGAAGGAGAAATGAAGACGACCATCAACATTCTTTGTGACAACAGCATCAGCAGGTCCGGTTTCATCGGTGAACACGGATTCAGCGCCTTGATAGAAAGAGGGCGGGAAAAGCACCTTTTTGATACGGGGCCCGGCATGTCATTGCCCATTAATCTCAAGGCACTGGACAAGGATCTGCATGGGCTGAAAAAGGTGTTTCTCAGCCACGGTCACTATGATCATACCGGTGGGCTCAAATGGGTGCTTGAAGAAACAGGGAACATAGAAGTGGTCGCGCATCCGGCCATTTTTTCCAGGCACGTGCATTTTGACCCCCAGAAACCCTTGGATCCCCCGCGGTATATTGGTTCCCCTTTCACGCAAGAGGCTTTAGAGAACATGGGCGCCACGTTCACCTTCCTGGATCATACCGAAAAAACAGACCCCGGACTCTGGTTTTTATCTGGAATTGATCGCGATCCTGCAAAACTGCCGGAAGATACCCGGCTTGTCTTGCAGCAGGGAGATCGGCTTGTTCCTGATCCGATCATTGATGACGCAAGTCTCCTACTGGAAACCGACACCTCACCGGTCCTGATATTGGGATGCGCACACACCGGAATCTTGAATATCCTCGATTACGTGCGGAACACGATGCAGATTACCAAATTGCGGGCCATATTAGGGGGTACGCATTTGATGTTTTACGGTCCTGAAGTCCTCAACCAGGCGATGAAAAGGTTTGAAGATTTTGCTATCGATTTGATAGCGGTTTCCCACTGCACGGGCATGAGTGCAGCCATCCAGTTAGCGAACCATTTCGGAGACCGTTTCATGTTGGCCTCAGCCGGAACTGCTTTTGACTTCTGATATGCCAACAAGACTGCACGCCACGTATGAGTCCCGGTAAGGAGGGACTCCATTTATTCAACTCTTCCGCTTGGCGGAGAAGGAAAACAGGAGGGATATCATGGAAAAAGAGACGCGAAAATGGGTGACCCGAAGAGAATTCATGAAAAAATCAGCGGTTGGGCTGGCAGGTGTTGGCCTTGCGAGCCTCTCTACGGATGGACTCTTTAGGGGGAATGGGGCTTTCGCCTCCGATATTGCTCCACCTCCTCTGAAGTTGGAGAAAAATCCGGTGGTGAAATTGCTTCGGTGGTCAGGGTTCGTAAAGAGTGACGAAGAGATCTGGAATGCGAACACCCGGAAATGGGAACAGGCCACGGGGGGGAAAGTCATCACTGAATACCTTTCATGGGAGGACGTACGTTCCAAGGCAGCCATGGAGGCGTCAGTGGGCGCCGGTCACGACATTGTGCTCGGGTGGTTCGACGATCCCCATCTCTATCCTGATAAACTTGTGGACGTCTCCGATGTGGCGACCTATCTCGGAAAGAAGTATGGCGGTTGGTATCCTGTGTGTGAAAGATATGGAAGGGACTGGAAAACAAAACGATGGATCGCGTTGCCCATAGGCAGTGCCGGCATCTGTATTAACTACCGAGTGAGCTGGGTCCATGAGGCTGGATTTGAAAAGGTGCCCGGCGACATCGAGGGATTCATCAAGTGCTGCAAGGGGCTGAAAGCAAAAGGACATCCCACCGGATTTGCGTTGGGCCACGCAGTGGGCGACGCCAATACCTGGACCCACTGGTGGTTGTGGTCTTTTGGGGGCAAGGCCGTGGAAAAGGACGGCAAGACCATCTGTATTAACAGCAAAGAGACCCTCCAGGCCCTGGATGCGTGCAGGGAACTCTACGAAACCATGGTTCCCGGTGTGGCTTCCTGGCTTGATCCGCATAACAACAAGGCGTTCTTGGCCGGAATAATCTCCCTGACGGCGAACGGCAACAGCATCTTCTATGCCTCTATGAATAAATTCCCTGAGATAAACAAGGATCTTATGACAATGAATTTTCCTGTTGGCCCGGTCGGACATCCCACCGAATTGTCCCTTTTCAGTTTGGCGTTTATTTTCAAACACACACCGGTTCCCAATGCCGCGAAGGACTATCTCCGGTTCATGTTTGAAAAACCCCAGTACGGTGCATGGGAAAGCGGAACCTGGGGCTATGTTACCCAGACCTTGAAGGCTTATTACGATCTGCCTGCCTGGAAAAAGGATCCCCGGATCACACCGTATCGGGATTGCATGGAGCGGATGCTGTGGAACGGATATGCGGGGCCTTTGGGACCTGCCTCGGCAGCGGCAATGAGTGAGTATGTCATTGTGGATATGTTCGCTGATGTCTGCGTAAGGGGGAGGACACCGAAGGCTGCCGCCCTTTCGGCAGAAAGGAAGTTGAAGAGGTTTTACCGCTGAAAAGCAGTGAAGGGATAAGCGGGCATGCATAACGGAGCGACGGTATTCAAGGATCAATCAGATCCGCAGGGTCGGACTTCGGGCAGACTCTCCATGGCCCTGCAGCAACGGGGAGTCGTCGGCGTCCTGTTTACCGCTCCCGTCGGAATTATCCTCCTTCTGCTGCTCGCATATCCCTTTGTCCTCGGCATCTGGCTCTCCTTTACAGACACCATCATCGGGCGGACCGGCCACTTTATCGGGCTTGAAAATTATTTTTATCTCTTATTTGATGATGTTTTCCGGCTGACCACTTTCAACACGCTGCTTTACACTGTTGCTGCTGTTTTTTTTAAGCTTGTATTAGGCTTTGCCTTGGCCATGGTCCTGAACCGTGATTTCAAGGCCAAGGGCTTGGTGCGCGCAATCGTTCTGCTTCCCTGGATTGTTCCGACAGCCCTTTCCACCATTGTTTTCTGGTGGATCTTTGACTCTCAGTTCTCCTGTATCAGTTGGGTGCTCATCAAAATGGGAATTCTATCACATGAAATTGATTTTCTGGGTAACCCGAATAATGCCCGTGCCAGTGTCATCGCTGTCAATGTGTGGAGAGGGATACCCTTTTTTACCATTGGCCTGATGGCCGGGTTACAGACCATCAACCAGAGCCTTTACGAGGCCGCGGATATCGACGGCGCAAGTCCCTGGGTAAAATTCAGAAAAATCACTGTTCCCCTGATCATGCCGCTGCTGGCTGTGATCACCACATTCTCCATTATCTGGACATTTGCCGATTTTCATCTCATCTGGATCATGACCCGCGGAGGGCCTGCCAATGCGACCCATATTTATGGAACGCTTTCTTATCAGCGGGCCATCCCGGGCGGACACCTGGGTGAAGGGGCGGCCATCTCCATTTTTATCTTCCCCATCTTACTGATTTGTGTCCTGATTACAGCAAAGTATTTACGCAGGGAGGAATGAGATGGCACAGCGTTTTGCCCAAAAATTACTGCGCTTCTATATCCCCCTCATACTCTTTCTGCTGTTTCTCCTTTTCCCCTTTTACTGGATGCTTGTCACGACCTTCAAGTCTGACGTCGAATTGTATAACCTGAGCCTTAACCCCTTCTATATCTATACGTGGTCTTTGGCGAATGTAAAACACCTGCTTTTCGATACCCCGTTCTTGCGCTGGCTCTTTAATACGTTTCTTGTTTCAGTGGTTTCCGCCTTTATTTCATTGGCAACAAGTCTCTTGGCCGCATATGGTATCCAGCGCATTCGCTTTCGGGGATCCGGTTTCATGGGAATAGCCATCTTTTTTTGCTACCTGGTACCGCCCACCATCCTCTTCATCCCTTTAGCCACCATGGTTTTCAAGCTGAAGATTTGGGATTCTCTGGTTTCCCTTTCTATTATTTATCCGACGTTCCTCATCCCTTTTTGTACCTGGCTTTTGATGGGGTATTTCAAGTCCATCCCCAAAGAACTGGAAGAATGTGCCATGATGGATGGGGCAAGCAGACTATGGGTCTTTTTTAAAGTGATTATACCCCTTTCCCTCCCGGGCATTGTTTCTGCCGGGATATTTGCATTTACCCTTTCCTGGAATGAATACCTTTATGCCCTTACCTTTATTTCTTCCAGCCTGAAGAAAACCATATCAGTGGGGCTGGTCACTGAACTCGTAAGAGGAGACGTGTATCACTGGGGACCGCTCATGGCAGGGGCCCTCTTGGGGAGTGTCCCTATTGCGCTTATTTACTCATTTTTTGTAGAATACTATGTGGCCGGAATGACCGGCGCTTTGAAGGAGTAGCAAGGAGTATGGCCCAGGTAATCTTACAGGATGTTCAGAAAAGCTTCGGCAAGGATATTGCCGTGGATAGGTTTTCCCTTGAGGTCAAGGACCATGAATTCATGGTATTCGTCGGGCCGAGCGGGTGCGGGAAGACCACTACCCTCAGAATGATCGCAGGACTTGAAGATATCACGGCCGGGGACATATACATTGGCGATCGTTTGGTCAACCGTATTCCTCCGAAGGAAAGGGATGTGGCCATGGTCTTTCAAAATTACGCGCTCTATCCCCACATGAGCGTCTTTGACAACATGGCCTTCGGGTTAAAATTGAAGAAAAAGCCAAGGAAGGAGATCGAGCATCGCGTAAAAGAGACTGCGGAAATGTTGGGTATTTCGGAATTCCTGGACCGGAAACCGAAGGCCCTTTCCGGCGGACAGCGACAGCGGGTTGCTCTGGGGCGTGCGATCGTCCGGGTCCCGCAGGTGTATCTTTTTGACGAACCACTCTCCAATCTGGATGCGAAACTGCGGATTCAGATGCGCCTGGAGCTGAAGAAACTGCATGAGAGAATGGAGAGGACCAGTATCTATGTGACCCATGACCAGATTGAGGCCATGACCATGGGAGATCGGATCGTCGTTATGAAGAATGGTCTCATACAGCAGGTGGGTGAGCCCTTGGAACTCTATTTTATGCCGACGAACAGATTCGTGGCTAGTTTTATAGGGTCTCCAACCATGAATTTCATACGCGCTCACATTGAGCAGGCCGGAGACAATCTTATGGTCGGCTCCGAAGGATTGCAATTGCCCGTTCCCGACAAGAAGATAGAAGCCCTTGCCGCCTATGGTAACAGGGAAGTGATTTTGGGGATCCGGCCTGATGACCTCTCAGCAACCGGAACGCTGGGAGAAAGAGGCACATTACGGGCGGGTGTTGTGGTCGTCCAGCCGGTGGGAAGTCAGATTTATCTGGAAGTGAAAGTGGGGAGCCTCAGTCTTATTGCCTCCGTAAATGCCCAGACCCGGGTCAAGCCGCGCCAGGAAATCATCCTGAAAGCCCGCCTCGAAAATCTCCATTTCTTTGATCCATCCACTGAGAAAGCCATTTACTAGCCACAGAACGGTCAAAATTGTGATTGACCGGGGCAGCTGATCGCTCTATACTTTTTCAACCGGATGATTCAGGATGGAATCGGGAAAAGTCCGTTGTTCAGGACTGTTCCAACGACATCACTGATACTGTTCATACCATTTTCAGGGGGAGGAAATCATGTCTGAGCAAACCAACAAGAATTTGAAAATAGCCTTTGCCGGAGAGTGTCAGGCTAATCGCCGTTATCTTGTCTACGCGAAGAAGGCGGAAGAAGAGGGCTTTCCAAACATGGCAAGACTCTTTCGGGTAATCGCCGACGCGGAAATCATCCATGCCAACAAACACCTGGAGGCGCTCAAGGAAGTAAAATCCACCCTGGAGAACACGCAAAGCGCCCTGCAGGGGGAATCCGAGGAGGCAACGGGCATGTATCCCATGTTTGTCTACCAGGCCAAGAGGGACACCGATAATGACGCGCTGAACAGTTTCTTCTATGCCCAGGAAGCTGAAACAACACACCTCAACCTCTTTGAAAAGGCCCTTTCCGCCCTCAAGGACGGAAAGGACCCGGAAGTGGGAGAGCTTTACGTCTGCAAGGTGTGCGGATATACCGTGGAAGGACCCCCGCCTGAAAAGTGCTATACCTGTGGGGAAGGCCGCGAGGCATTTATCCTGGTCGAGTAGGGAGTCAATCATGAATCTGGCCCGGTTTCCAAGAAGACGGTATACCAGCGGGAAGACACCCATCGAATTTGCTGCCCGGTTCAGTGATGCCCTGGGCGGGCCGCGGGTGTACATCAAGCGCGACGATCTCCTCGGGCTGGCCGCGGGCGGGAATAAGACCCGGAAGCTGGAATTCATTGTGGCTGACGCCCTTGCCAAAGGTGCCGACACGCTCATAACTTGCGGCGCTGTGCAATCAAACCACTGCAGGCTGACCCTTGCGGCTGCGGTGAAAGAGGGCCTCAAGTGCCGGCTGGTCCTGGAAGAACGGGTCCCCGGCACCTATGATCCCAAGGCCGGTGGAAACAATTTTCTCTTCCGCCTCCTGGGTGTTGAGGACATCAAGGTGGTTCCAAAAGGGTCCGACATGATGAAAGAGATGCAGGAGGTTGCAGGCCAACTCTCCTCACAGGGAAGGAACGCCTATGTCATCCCTGGCGGGGGATCCAATCCCATTGGCGCCACCGGATATGTGGCCTGCGCCCAGGAAATATCCGAGCAGCTTTTTGAGCAGGGGCTTACGGTCGATCACGTTGTCTGCGCGAGCGGAAGCGCGGGAACCCATGCCGGCCTTGTGACCGGGTTCCATGGATGTAATATGAATATTCCGGTCACAGGAGTCAATGTCAGCCGCAAGAAAGAAGAACAGGAAGAGATCGTTCACGGCCTTGTACAGGAAACAGCGCGGCATGTTGGCGTGAAGGCGGAGATACCCCGTGAGGCGGTTGTCTGTCTGGATGAATACGTGGGACCGGGTTATTCCCTCCCGACTCCCCAGATGGCAGAGGCTGTAAAGATGCTGGCCAGAACAGAGTCAATCCTCCTCGATCCCGTTTACACGGGAAAAGCTATGGCGGGCCTTATTGACCAGACAAGAAAGGGGTTTTTCAAGAAGGAAGATGCTGTCCTTTTTGTGCATACCGGCGGCTCTCCCGCCCTGTATGTCTATAAGGACTACCTCCTTTCCCAATGAAAGGATGCCGGCGGATGCAGGAAAAGATTGTCGGTGTCGTCGGAGGTATGGGGCCTGAGGCAACCGTGGATTTTATGAGACGGGTAATTCGATCCACTCCCGCCAATGACGATTGCGATCACATCAGGATGATCGTGGACAACAATCCGAAAATTCCGTCCCGTATAAAGGCCCTGATTGACGGGATCGGTGAAAGCCCCGGACCCGTAATGGCGGAAATGGCGGTGAATCTCGCGTCCCAGGGGGCGGGAGTCATTGTTATTCCGTGCAATACCGCCCATTTCTATTATGGTGAGGTTTCGGCTGCCGTTGAAATCCCTGTCCTCAACATGATCGAACTGGCGGTTGAAGCAGTGATCTCCGAGAATCCAAGTGTCAAAACGGCCGGGCTTCTGGCATCAGACGCGGTTGTCAAAACCGGCCTCTACGCAAAGGCGTTCCAAAATCGCGATATTTCCCTCCGCATTCCCTCATCCCGCATCCAGGAAAATCTCATGTCTTCGATACTGCGGATTAAGCGCGGCGATATCGGTCAGGAGGTGAAAGATGGGCTGACAACGGCGGCTCATGACCTGATAGGACAGGGAGCGCAGGTTCTGCTCGTGGCATGCACGGAACTCTCCATTACCGCTGACGAGGTGCATTTTAGGACACGGGTTTACGATACGGCGCAGGTGCTGGCCGAGGCCACGGTGCGGGCCGCATTCCCTACTTCACCAGGGGCAGGGTCGCCCTGAATTCGTCCGTACCGGCCTTCTTAAGCAGTTCATAGATGAGCATTTCCGTTGATGTTACGGTGACACCCGCTTCCCTCATCCTCTGGAGGGCGATATCCCGGTTCCGTGGATCCCGCGAGGCAACGGCGTCACCGACCACCTGTATCGTGTAATCATGGGGGGCGTCGAGGGCTGTCTGCGCGACGCAGATGTGGGATTCAATGCCGGTGAGAATGAGGGTTTTTCTGCCAAGGTAGCGCAGGTAATTCTGGAATTCCTCGGATGCGAAACAACTGAAGGTTATCTTGGAGATGGGCTCAATTTCTGCTGTCTCTGACCGTATCGGTCCAACGATCCTTCCAAGATTCTGCTGCTCCGTAACGACGATTGGAATTTCGATTATTTTTGAAAACTTGACAAGCTTGATGACATTCCGGATGATTTCTTCCGCGCCGGTAATAACGGGAACCAGCTTTTCCTGGATATCAATAATAACCAGGGCACAATCTTCTTTGTCAACAAGCGAACCGTTCATACCCACATCCAATCTTCCCATTCCATCCCCCCTTCAAGGCACATCGTATAAAATTATTCTTCTAGGAATGACTTCGTCTTGTGTCAAGAAAATAGTAACGTTGTTCACTTCCAACGAAGCCATCAAGGTTAACCCACATTTCTTCCGGGCTATCCGCCGTCATACTAGATTGTGCGCATCCATAAATGGCTATTTTGCCCGATATCGTTGTTAGGCTCAAATTCTAATCCTCGAAATACCTCAATGTATTCCTGTGGTCAAAATTTTCACATGCCCCCGCTCAAAGTCCGGGATCTTCGACTTGATCTCGAACAAACTATCTCATTTATGGATGGACACTGGATTATTGGTGAGAAATCCGGGCCAGTGAGGCGGTGACCCAGGGGGCGAGTTTTTCGTGCTTGACAATTATAATATTATCATAATCAACCTATGATAGCAGGTCGCCATGTCTAATCCCTTCAGATTTCGTGAGTTATCTCCGGGAGATCCTTTCTGCAATAGCGCACAAGAGCAGGAAAGACTTTGAGTGAGTTGTCTCATTTTCCCCCGGTAGGGCCGGTATCACAGGCGATCTTCTTCAGGTGAGCATTAGAGGTGGGCGGATGAATATTGGCGGCAGACACTATGAATATTGGCCGTTATCCTTCCGGATTGCCAATGGGGACCGCAAACCCATTACCTTTCGAAATAGAGGCAGGTATGGTCGGCACACCGTTTCCAAGGCCGAAAACATTTCAATTACGATCCAGGTTTTACCGATTCAGAATTGACTATCACGACTCCGGCCAGTACAATCGCTGTTCCGGTTATCATCCATCCATCCATGCGCTCTCCGAGAACCAGCCATCCCAGAATAACCGCGATCACGGGGTTGATGTAGGCATACATGGAAACCTTGGATGCGGGAAGCTTTGAAAGGGCGTAGATAAAGGACCCGTATCCGACGATGGAACCAAATATGATCAGATAGACTAAGGCGCCCACACCAAGGGGTTCAAAAACGAAACGTTTGAATTCTCCAAACGAGGCCCCGATGGACATCAAAATGAATCCGGCAATAATCATTTGCAGCGAAGCCGCCATAAGGGGGTCGGTACGAACGGGCCTGTGTTTGGAGTAAATCGAGCCGGCCGCCCAGGAGCAGGGGGCCAGAAACAAAACGACGACTCCTCTCAAGTACCCCATGTCAAGGGCGCCTTTCAGGTCCGGCCAGAACAATATCACCAACCCGCATAATCCCATGAGGATTCCCGAGATCTTTTTGACGGTTAATCGATCACCGGTAGGCAGGAAGCCCTCAAAAACTGCCATCCAGAGCGGAAGCGTGGCAACGATCAGGGCGGTCAAACCGCTTGGCACCCATTGTTCGGACCAGACAACCAATCCGTTCGCCGCCACGAGCAGGGCTATTCCCACCACCGCCGCATCCAGCAATCCCTTTCTGTTGGGCAGTGAATAACCCCGGAACCTCAGAAAAAGGAAAAAAATGAAGCCCGCAATGGTAAAGCGGATTCCGGCAAAGAGGGCGGGTGGGAGGATCCTGACGCCTATTCTGATGGCGAGGTAGGTGGTCCCCCAAAAAAGGCACACGGCCCCCCAGGCCGAATAGGCCTTGACCATTTCCTTCTTTTCAGGTGTTGACGGCAAGGCTACTATTGCATCCTCAAAATATGTTGACCAGTCTTATCCAATTCCTCGCAACCTTCGTATGTCCTCAACTTTCCTTTTGCGGCCTTCCGCTCCACCTTTCCTACAGGTGGATAATCGTTACGTCACCCCATTTCTCTTGCAAATATTCGGCGACGAGCCGTCGATGGCATCTATCCGGTGTGGGTTCACTGCACAAAAGAACGGTCGGGGTGTCGAAAAGTCCCTTATCGAGGATTTCCCCCACTCTCCTCTCATTCATAAGAGACCTGAAACGCCTTTCATACTCCTCCCAGGTGATTTTCTTTTTCTTGTACCCATCCATGATTTCCTTCGTCGGCGAAAGTATGGGTTTATGTATGTATTCAGCTCCACATATATCCTGCAGGAAGAAGGCGAGGTCATCCTGTTTTGTAAACCCTGCAAGCTGGGAAGAGTTATGCAGCCGTATGTCTATCAGACGCTTGATTCCCGCACCTTTCAGGATATCGAAGAATTCTCTGGCGCTCTTCTTTGTGAAACCGATTGTGTAGATTTCCACTCCAGCCGAGGGAAAGGCGCAATAGAATTGCCGTGATCTGCAATGGTCTGTCCTTGTCATCAATTCTTAATTCCTTCAAGAAAATTCCGTCGGGTGCCCGATAAATCAATGGTGGCCTCCAGAATTTTACCACCGCGCAGGAATTTCACCGGAATCTTGTCAATGCCGCCAAAGTGCTTGTTAGCCTCTGCCAGGCAATCGCTATTGCAGGCCTCCTGGGTGCCGAACTCCACGATCAAATCTCCGCCCAGCAAGAAATCCCGACCCAGCATCCGTGACGGGATTGAGCCGCCTCTCAAGCCAGCCTTGTCTGCGGGACTCCCCTTTGTAACGCGTTCTATGAGCAGGCCACCTTTCAGGTCTCGGTTCATCAGCGTAGAGATCCCCTCTCTGTTCAAATAGATGCCTTCGATGCCCAACCAGACCCGGTCTTTGAGAGACAACAGTTCCTTTGCCGTATTGATGGGCACAACAAATCCGATTCCCTGGAAGCCACCTGAAACACTGAGTATCCGGGAGGCTATCCCGATGACCTGGGCCTTCGAGTTCAAGAGAGGACCACCGCTGTTTCCCATGTTGATCGCAGCATCGGTTTGTATGAATTTGGCCTGAATCGCACCGTCGTAATAGCGGTCGAAGCTGCGAAACCCGCTGATGTGCCCTACTGAGAAAGAATCCTCCAGACCATATGGACTGCCTATGGCATAAACCGATTGCCCAACCACAAGCCGGTCTGAATCTCCCAGCTCGGCGTGCTTTAGCTCGGGTGCAGGCGTCATGAGCTTTAAAAGGGCTATATCCGCACCCGTCTCGCTGAAAAGAAGCTCTGCCGGCCGCATCTTTCCGTCTTGTGTCTTTACGACGATCTCATCAGCGCCCCTGACCACATGAGCCGCTGTAAGCACATGGCACTCTTTTGAAATCAGGACGCCGCTGCCAATACCTCCTTTTTTTGCAGCCCCTTCCTCCTGAATCACTTCCCGAGAGGTAAAGATTGTCACCACTGCCGGCACGACCGCTTGATAGACCTTTGCCGATTGGAGCTCAGCCCCGGAAAGATAATCAGGCATAACCCCTGCCTTTGCTTGCTCATCTGCATGCACCTGGTGGGAGTATGTGCATGGCCAGATTGCAAAGAAAATACCGGCGAGAAAAACGCCCGCCATTTTCAGCAGTGCCGCCTTTATCACCTGTTGGCGTCCATTGGTCGAATGAAAACGCAGGGGTTCATATCGGAACGACTCTGTGTCTGGATGGGTTTTCTGTCTCATGAATCTCCTCTTTCCATAGAGTGTAAAAGTCTGAAAATAGCAAAAGGTCACCTGTCCCGGTCCGACCCGGATCGAGGGCGGATCGACGGATCGCCAGGGATACTCCGCACCAAGCTGAGATAGAAATCCTTGAGAGCGTGAGAGCGAGACGCTCTTCTAAAATTAAATAACTCAATCATAAGCCCGCAAATTTTGCTTTTTCGATTCTTTTCCAACTTATTTACTCATTTACGGATGTTATATATTAAAACATCAATAGGTTACACCCCCGAGGGTACGACAGAAAAAAATATCTTAATATCTACCCAAAAAAGAAACCTCCTGTTAAGAAGAAATTGGAAAATCAAACAAGAATCTTAACAAAGGAGGTTTCAAATGGACGTGAAAGATCATAGCAGGATGAAGAGGTTTCGTCAAATGAGGCAAGTGCCTCTCTTATCATCACATACACACCAACCGATACCACGGCTTCAGCCTCCCCAAAGAAGGGGCATGGCCCCGTAAAAAAGGATTTGTGGACTTTGCACAAAACAAGGAGCAAGGGCGGTGGCCGTCGTTAAAGTTTGAAGTGGATCTGCCTACAATGCAACTCATGGCGCTGCCTTTTCTTTTCTAATTTTGTTCAGGCTAAGGAAACAATCAGGCGTGTGTCTTCAGGGCAGTATAAGCGTATGCTATTAGGTGACCCCTTTTCCACATTTAGTGCTGATGGCCTGTTCAGGGGTGAAATATTGAATTTAGCTATTAAGCTTGACGATATCCAGGGAAAGGTCGGTATTGACGGTTTTTCTCGAGGTTTTTTTCACCGGCCCCGGGCTTCCGGTGGTGACACGGGTATTATCCAACCCGCCTGCCTCTTTGACTTCATTCACGATCTCTTGTGCCCGCCTTTTAGCGAGTTCCATGAGGTCGTTATCAGTGAGCGGCTCCAGTTTCACCAGTTCCTTGAACATTGCCTCGTAAAAGGCGGTATCTGAACTCTTCCAGCCTACAAGCGCCATGGCAACATTCATCCGCTTGGCTTTTTTACCCGTTTCTTTTTCATACCGAGCTTGAAAATCGGCGATTGCATGGTCACCCTTACGTTTTTCCAGTAATTTTTCCAGAGCACCCTGCATCTTTGCAGTGTCAAAAGAAAGAGGGCCCGGTTCCTCGTTTGGAGCGAGTTTCAGACCCGTCTGCAGCGCAAGCGCACGCTGTACACCCTCGGTACGCAACGCCTCCCCGTCCATTTCAGGGTCGAAACGACCTGCCACCACCAGCCTCAGCTTGGGCCGTTTTTTGAGGGCCTCCGATACCTTTTTTATTTTTTCCATCTCCGGCGGCAGCAAGTGAGCACTACCGGGATCGAAAGCGATGGCATCCAGTTGCTCACCCTTACCGCCGAAAAGATTGCCCAGCGCTCGGAACGGTGCGGTTGCAATCTTTGTGATCAGGTTGACGATCGCCTTCCAGATCACACTGCCGTATGCGAATTTCGGATTGTCCACGTTGCCGCGTACCGGCACCGCAACATCGATTTTGCCTTCGGCGTCGGTAAGGAGTGCGATAGCCAGATCCAGAGGAAGGTTGATCGCATTGGGCGCTTTGACGCGTTCGCCGAGTGTAAACTTGTCCAACACGACGTTGTTGTCTCCTAGAAGTTCGCTGTTCTGAATCTTGTATTCCAACTTCAGGTTGAGCGTACCGGATGCGATTTTACGCCCTGCAAACGTGGCGCTGTATGGGCTGAAGGACTTCATTTGAACGTTACGGAACGATACGGTGATGTCGGTGAACATTTTAGGCAAAAACGGTTTCAACCGGCCCTCCACGGTGCTGAATCCGTATTCGTCGACCTTTCCCTTGAACTTGACCGATGCGAGCCTCTCGGCGTTGGAGGAGATACCGCTAATCCCCCCGTTAAAGTCAGTCACCTGGGCGGCAAAAGGCAATACAAGGCTGAGATCGGCAAAATCAACATTGCCGTTATCCACTCGAATTCGCTCGATGTTTATTGGAAAAAGTTCCCGGTGATCTTTGGATGCTGCAGCCGGGGTTTTTTCCGGATGCGCTTTGGTCTCTGAACCAACTGTATCCGGCCCCTTAAGCATCTTGGCGAAATTTACACTGCGGTCTTTGAAAACCACTACCTTGACGCCGGGTTCCAGCAGCTTTACTTCCTCGATCTGCATCCGTTGGGGTGACAGACTAAATTTTATGCCCTTCCCGGACATCGCTTTCCAATCGAGGAATCTCTCGCCGGTGTCGGATTCATTGAGCTTGAGCTTGTTCAAACTCATGGAGCCGTCGGCGCGTAACTGCGGACCGGATTTTGTAGAATGATAGTCAACATGGGTCGCTGCTGAGAAGTTGCCTGACTCGAGTGCGAGGTATGTGAACCGGGTTACGGCCGGATACAGCGGTTTGAGGTTTAGGCCGCTTATTTTTCCGCGTGCATTGACATGGTCTCCGGTTTGACTGACCTGACCGTGCACACTGGCGTTTCCACCCTGCACTACCTTTAGCGCGGCATCAAAATCAATCGGCGTCTTTTTATCGTTGGTGAGATTTTTCAACGATACGCGGATATCTTTCAGATCATAAACGATGTCCGGAACAAAAGTACGGTCTTTTAGTGCCATTCTGAAACCGTTTAACTCAAAATCATTAAGTCGAAACGACCAGGGGTGTTCTTCGGCCTGCGCCTTCGCTCCGGTCTCGGCGATTTCGCGCTTTTTCATACCTCGATCGCTGGGAGCCAGCAATTCGACGAGCCGGATCCGGCCTTTTTTGTCGCGAATGACGCTTGTCCTGCCGCCGGTGGCCTGCATGCCCGTGAAGGTAATCGCACGACTGCCGATATCAATACGGCCGTCTTCCAGCGCAAGTTTGTCCAAGGTAAAAAAGGGAGTGCCTTGCCCTGTCTCAGAAAGCGCTACACGGTTCAAATTTACCGTCAAACCGTTTATGTCGGCTTTAACCGGGCCGTTGCCGATTTCCGCTGATGCGTTCAGCAATATATTGAGTGCGGCAATGGTCATTTCCAAAGGATTGGCGCGACTGTGATCAATATAATCCACCGCCACGTTTTCGATTTTCACCTCTTGTGTTTTCAAGCGCCATGGTTGTCGATCAGGGATTGAAGCCACAGGAATTTCTGGTGTCACCTTTGCGGATTCCTGATGTTCGGTGAGTTTTTGCCAGTTCAATATCCCTTGCTCATCCATTGATGCGGCGATTTTGCCGTTACGTACAACGATATTCGGCACCGTGATCTCGTGTTGTTGAAGATCGAAATGAATACCTGCAGCTTCGATGGCTTCCAAAGCAAGAATTGGCGTGCTCTTGCCTTTTTCTGTGAGCAAAAGTCCTTTTAGCGCCAGTTTTGCATCCTGCAACACCAAAACAGTGGTATGCTTCTGATAACCGAATCGATAGCGAGTGGTGAAGTCCGCCTCGCCCGCCGGACTGGCAAATTGCACCTTATCCTGAGCGAATTTCCATGCCGTGACCAGCTTGAAGTCGGCTACGTTTAACTCGCCTTCGGAAAAGAGCGGATGCAAAGATACTTTGCCACTCCAGCCGACCGTGCCGCCGCCGGGTAGTTTGGCTTTGATGGTGTATGGGCCTTTGCGCTCCGGAAGGGTTGATATTTCTTTGAACTCGAGATTAAGAGGTGAAAAGGTCTCGGTGGCGGGAGTCCGAACGGAACGATCGCTGAAGGTGAAGCTTCCGTCAACGATCGCAATGTGTTGCAGTAACAGACGCGGTGGCTGATGGTCTGCATTTGAAGAACCCTCGGACTTTGGAAGGCTGTCCACCAGATCTGCGAAATTGAGACGGCCGTTAGACCGGACTTCAATGTATAGCGACGGTCGTTCGATACGAATGTCGGCAAATGTCCAGGCCCAGCGGAAAAGGCTCGATAGTTCGAAGTCCACAAACAGGCGGCCGAAGCCGATAATGGGCCGATTATCGGCCTCTCGGAGTGCAAAGTCCTTTATCTCGAAGGTGAACAGGAAAGGATTGATGCGCACATCGACAATCGACACCTTTCGCTTGAGCTTTTCCACAGCGTAGTTTCTCACATAGTGCTTAACCAGCCAGGGGGTCAGTAAAAAACCAAGAAGAGTATACAGGACTATTGCTGCAACGCCGGCCAGCACCCAGCGGCTGAAAAGTAACCGTCGCCACCGCCGGAGGGCTTCTTTGGGGTCACTTGAGTCTGTGGTTAGGTCACGCATGGCTTACTTTTCTAACTTTGCACCGTAAGCTTGGTTGGTTATTCACAAGGATAAAAAGAGGGACGAAATTAACTAGTTAAATAAACATGCTTTTTGGTGATGTTATTATACTATTTAAGGACGTTGGAAGCAAGACGAAAGGTGGGGAAATTTCTGGAAGCAAATGGAGTCGCAAATTTCGTGAACCGACTGTTTCTTACGGGGTCAATTTTACCCCCGAAAATGGTTTTTTTAAGGCTTCAAAACACCTATGTTTTGGATGATATTTCTTAAAAATCAAAGAGATACCTTGCTGAGATCCTCAGGCGCAATTGAGGGGGTTATCCCGCATAGTAGTTGGGCGGTTTACTGGACTTCTGGACTAATCTTCTAAACAAATCGGGGTCCATCGCCTAAATTAGTTGTGACCCTTTTTCCAATTTGGTATTATTGCATTTTCGAGGAACTCAAAAACTGGCGCGGACAGGGCTGGAGTGGAGCCCTGTATCTCATTTTGTTGCTAGTATTCTGCTTCCTTTTTATTGTCATACCGTGGTTGATCCCCGCTTACGTTGGAAGGATGTACCAGGAAGACGGGAAAGAAAAGCCCATAAGCGGACCTTCAGGCTTTTAGGTATTCCTGCCGTTGGTGGGAGCGATCGTTTGGGTCTGCAAGGTTCAGGGCTTGCTAAACAATTTCTTGAGATCCAAAGGCGCTCAATAGGATTACTTTCAAAGGCTGCCCCGGGTCATGAAACCTTCGCCTTTTCCTCCGTTGTCAATATCAAAGATCTGCCCGCCAGGCCCACAGGGGTGATCATTAGAGCCAGCTGAGATGGTGAAATGGTTGAGATGGTTCAGTTCCTTTTTGAAGCGAAGAAACATTATGACTTGCCAAAATGGAGGAATTAATTGTGCAGGATTGGCACTTGCGGTATGCCGCGAATATGTGTAACTACGAAGGGTACTCCATCGGGAAGCTGTTGGGTTTAATTAACGATCCGACGATCATCTCTCTGGCCGGCGGACTGCCGTCACCGGATATGTTTCTTCGAGCAGAATTGCAGATGGCGACTCGGCAGCGTTTCGACCGCGACATCGACTATATCATGCAGTATTCACGCGTCCGGGGGGAGGCCGAGTTGATCGATGCCGTCATTGCTTTTTTGAAGAGTGACGGTATCCGTGTGGTACCCGACAACATCATGATTACTACGTCCGGGCAGCAGGGTTTGGATTTGACCGGGCGGTTGTTCCTGGACCCGGGCGACGCCGTGGTTGTTGAGCGCCCCACGTTCGCCGGGGCACTGGCCGCCTTCCAGATGCAGCGTCCCATCTATCTCGGGGTAGACCTCGAGCCCGATGGTATCGATGTTGGAAGCCTGCAAAAAGTTTTGTCAGATTGCCTCACTTCGGGTCGCATGCCGAAATTCATATACGTGGTGCCGGATTTCCAGAACCCCTCCGGGGTCAGCATGAGTCTGGCCAAACGCGAAATTCTGCTGGATCTCAGCGAGCGTTTCGGCGTTGCGATCATCGAAGACAGCCCATACCGCAGACTGCGCTACCACGGGGCCATGCTGCCGTCGCTTTTCAGCCTGGATCAGAAGAGAGGTGGTGGCCATGTCATTGGAATCTACACTTTTTCCAAGCTGTTTTGCCCGGGTATGCGGGTCGGATTCAATATCGGACCGACGGAAGTAATTGATAAGATGACCAACATAAAGGAAGGCAGCACCCTGAACACACCTAAGTACAACCAGGACATGTGCGCCGTTTTTCTCAGCGAAGTTGACCTCGATGCCTATTTCGAGCGGTGTTGTGCCTACTACGGCGATAAGTTGGGAATTTTCCTGAACGCCATGGCGGAGTATTTTCCACCGGAGAGAAGAGTGACTTGGACTCAGCCGGAGGGGGGTATGTTCCTGTGGGTCAGCATGCCGCAAAATGTGGACACCCGTCAGCTGTTTCACACGGCCCTGAAGTTCAAGGTTGCTTTTGTGCCGGGAGAGGCATTCTATGGTGAGCGGCCCGAACGGCACCACATTCGTGTGAACTTTTCCTATCCACCTGGGGCACAACTGCGCGAAGCGGTAAAACGTCTGTCCGACTGCCTGGGGCAATAATATTTTAACGTAGGTTCCAAAGCAACTTGACTGGGTAGTGTTGATCTTGTGGAATTCGGCTTATGGGGTAGAAGGTACCAGATCTTGAACCTTGCATGAGGTGTTAGGATTTCCAGCCTGGCTCGTGAGCATAGTGGGAGATCCCGGTCATCTCCTGTGCCCGGAAATCGGTAATACCTGGATCGTAATTGAAATGTTTTCGGCCTCCGAAACCGTATGCCTCCCCAGTGACAGCCGGGCATAGGTTGTACCCCTGCGCCAGGCGGGCTTATAGATGATTTTTTTGGCGTACCGGTAATCCCCCTTGCCGGTGCCGGTATCAAATATGAAATTTCCATTGCGGTATTCAACCCAGACCGTAACGCTGTAATGACCATGCCTGTCTCTGTTTCGAAAGGTAATGGGTTTGCGGTCCCCATTGGCAATCCGGAAGGATACCGGCAAATATTCCCGGTGCTTGTTGCCAAATCTCATCCGACCGCCTCTTATGCTCACCTGAAGAAGATCGCCGGTAATACCGGCCCTGCCGGAATAGATCGCTGAAATCCGCTCGCGTTCGCGTTGGGCCTCCAACTCAGCACGAATGCGGGACTGTCTGGCTCTTTCAGCGGCGCGCCGGCTTTCGGCTAATCGTCTTTCCTCCTGGATTCGCGCGCGCTCGTTATAGCCCTCGATAGCGGTCTGGCGCTGTGCGGGGCTCATCTGATACCACTGCTCCTCCGGTACTCCGTAAATCCTGTGCGTACAAGCACTGATTGTGAATAACACTACGAAACAGATCAGAAAATTAGTGGTTCGCATATTTCCGTCTCCTCATGGTGATAAGCTTTTCCACCCTTTGATTTGTAAAAAATCGAGAATCGCTTTTTTCGGTTTCCGTGAGTAAAAAGTCCAGAAACGGCCTTTTTACGATTCCATGAAGAATATCGACATAATAGGAGAAAACTTTAGATGTTTCCAAGGGAAAAAAACTATAGAGGGGACGTAGGTTCCGAAGCAACTTTACTGGGTAGTGTTGATCTTGTGGAATTCGGCTTATGGCAAGACAGGCAAGGTTGGATGCCCCGGTGCCCTTCACTATGTCAAGAAATAAATATACTGTCCCCGGAATT
>Ga0315556_1000426_pt1 | contig 25997 bp, 20 predicted proteins | sample SalMarSW160310MG_FD_202112 | JGI IMG/M metagenome (GOLD analysis project Ga0315556, IMG submission 202112) | Salt marsh sediment microbial communities from the Plum Island Ecosystem LTER, Massachusetts, United States - Salt Marsh Sediment SW1603-10 ...
CGGTGCGGATCGGCTTGCTCAGGATGCGAAGCATGGCGTTAGATTCCCCCGCCCCCGGCAAAGCCCGCGGAGTATAGCGTTCCAGGTGCTTTTCGGTCAACGTGGTGCAGCGCAAAATGGTTCGGGTTGAGTTCTAGCGCAGCTTGCGCAACAAAGTGTCGAGATGATCGAGGCCGGCGTAGTGCACGACGACCTTTCCCGTGCCCTTTCTTCCCGGCCGAATCTCGACCGTCGTTCCGAGGCGCTCGGAAGCTTCCTGCTCGAGCCGGAGCAGGTCGCGGTCCGCCTTGCGCTTCTTGCGCGCGGCCCCACCCCGGAGCTGCCTTGCGACCAGGGCTTCCGTTTCCCGCACCGAAAGCCCGCGGCCGGCGACCCGATTGGCGGCTTCAATCTGGCGCGCGCTGTCCAAGGCGAGCAGGGCGCGTGCGTGGCCCATCTCGAGTACCCCTTCCATGACCATTGCCTGCACCGGCTTCGGAAGTCTGAGCAGGCGCAGCAGATTGCTGGTGGCGCTGCGGGAGCGGCCGACGGCGTCGGCGGCTTGCTCGTGGGTCATCTTGAACTCATCGATGAGCCGCTGCAGGCCCGCGGCTTCCTCCATCGGATTCAGGTTCTCGCGCTGGATATTCTCGATCAGAGACATCGCCAGGGCGGCCTCGTCCGGGACCTCGCGCACCAGGGCGGGGACCGCCTCCAGCCCTGCCATCTGCGCGGCGCGCCAGCGTCGCTCGCCGGCAATGAGCTCGTAGCGGTCCCGCTCGACGCGCCGCACGAGCAGGGGCTGCATCAGGCCCTGCGACTTGATCGAGGCGGAGAGCTCCGCCAGCGCCTCCTGGTCCATCCGGGTGCGCGGCTGGTACTTTCCCGGCCGGATTCTGCCCACCGGAAGTGTCGCGAGCGCGTCTTTGGGTGCCTCCTCGCCACCGAGCAACGCATCGAGGCCTCGCCCAAGTCCCTTTGGCTTGATCATGTGATTTCCATATTGGTCAGGCTCCCGCCCTGGTCTTTCGCGCGGCCGAGGATCTCCTCCGCGAGCGCGAGGTAGGCCTGTGCGCCTTTGGAGGTATCGTCCCAGACGACCGCTGGTGCGCCGTAGCTCGGCGCCTCTGCGAGCCGTACGTTGCGCGGGACCATCGTCTGGTAGACCTTTTCCTTGAAATGAGATTCGAGCTGCTGCGATACCTGCTGCGACAAGGTATTGCGCGGGTCGTACATCGTGCGCAGAAGTCCCGCGATGTCCAAGCCGGGATTGAGATGCGCTCGCACTCGCTTGATGGTGCCGACGAGATCGGACAGTCCCTCCAGGGCGTAATACTCACACTGCATCGGGATCAAGACCGCTTGGGCCGCGACCAGGCCGTTGATCGTGAGCAGCGACAGGGACGGAGGACAATCGATCAGGATGTAGTCGTACTCGGACGCCACGCTTGCGAGCGCGCTGCGCAGTCGCCCTTCGCGCTCATCCAGCTCCACGAGCTCGACCTCGGCGCCGGCGAGCTCTCGGTTAGCCGGCAGCAGGTCGTAGCCGCCGCTTTGCGAGCGTGTGCGCGCGGTCGCGACATCGGCCAGGCCAAGGAGAACGTGATACACGGTGCGCTCGAGGCTGCGTTTGTCGACGCCGCTGCCCATGGTCGCATTGCCCTGCGGATCGAGATCGATCAGCAGCACGCGCTGACCGGCGCGCGCAAAGGCTGCCGCAAGATTGACGCTGGTCGTGGTCTTGCCGACGCCGCCCTTTTGATTCGTCACCGCGAGGACGCGCGTCATCGGGACTCCGCTGCAGGCCGGCATATAACGAGGTGGCGCTCGGCTTCCAGGAGCGGGACCTCGACTCGTATCACCGCATCGCAACGAGCCGCCGCCGGCGCCCGCGCCAGCTCTTCGTGCGGATACACACCCTTCATCGCAACCAGCGCACCACCCTTCGCGAGCAGGTGACGGCACGCGGAGACGAAGTCGGCCAGCTCGGCAAAGCCGCGCGAGATCACCACGCTGAAGGGCTTGTCCGGGTGCCACGCCTCGGCCCGCCCCGGGTGGACACGCACGTTGGCGAGCTCAAGCTCGATCGCCGCCTGGCGCAGGAACGTGGCCTTCTTCTGATTGCTGTCGTTCAGGGTGACCGGCCACTGCGGACGCATGATGGCAAGCGGGATCCCCGGCAGTCCGCCTCCCGAGCCCACATCCGCCAGCTCGTCGCCGGGAGACATCGGCAGGTGCGGCAACGCCGCAAGCGAGTCCAGCAGATGATGGCTGACCATTTTCTTCGGGTCTCGGATCGCGGTCAGGTTGTAGGTTCGGTTCCACTTCGCAAGCAACTCGAGGAACGCGAGCAGCTTTGCGCGCGCCTGCGGCGCTGGCGCGATCGACAGCTTTGCGAGCCCGTCGTCGAGCGCGACCTGCGGCGTCATGCGCTCTTCTTCTGCCGTGGCCGGGCCGCACCTCGTTTCAGGTGAACCAGCAGGAGGGAAATAGCCGCTGGCGTCACGCCCGAGATGCGCGAAGCCTGACCGATCGTCTCCGGGCGGTGGGCCGCCAGCTTCTGCCTCACTTCAATCGAGAGGCCGCGCACCTGCGCGTAGTCGATTTCGGCGGGCAAGCCCACCTCCTCGTAGGCCTGGCTCCGCGCGACTTCGTCTCGCTGCCGATCGATGTACCCCTGATACTTCGCTTGGATCTCAACCTGTTCGGCCACATCGGCCTGATCGACCGCAGGGCCGGTGCCCGGCAGGGACATCAGATCGCGATAGGTAACGCCTGGCCGAGAGAGCAAATCACTAAGTGAGTGCTCACGTTCGATTCGCTTCCCAAGCACCCTCTCCGCATCGGCCGCCGGCAGGCTTCGCGGCGTGAGCCAAGTTCCGCGAAGCCGCTCGCGTTCCCTTGCGATGGCGTCGCGCTTCCGGCTGAACTGATCCCAGCGCCGATCGTCAATGAGACCGAGCCTGCGGCCGACCTCGGTCAGGCGCAGATCCGCGTTGTCCTCGCGCAGCATCAATCGGTACTCCGCCCGGCTGGTAAACATCCGATACGGCTCGGAGACGCCTCGCGTGATGAGATCGTCGACCAGAACACCCAAATAGGCCTCATCGCGACGGGGGCACCAGGGATCCCGCCCCGCGACCTGCAGCCCGGCGTTCACGCCTGCCAGAAGTCCTTGCGCTGCGGCTTCTTCGTAGCCCGTCGTGCCGTTGATTTGGCCGGCGAAGAACAGGCCCTGAATCGTCTTCGTCTCGAGCGATGACTTGAGATTTCGAGGATCAAAGTAGTCGTACTCGATCGCGTAGCCAGGACGGACAATGTGAGCGCCGTCCAAGCCCCGGATCGAGCGCACCAAGTCGAGCTGGATGTCGAACGGCAGACTGGTCGAGATCCCATTGGGGTAGATCTCGTGCGTCTCCAACCCTTCGGGCTCGAGAAAGATTTGGTGACTGGCCTTGTCTGCGAAGCGGTGGATCTTGTCTTCGATCGAAGGGCAATAACGCGGCCCCACGCCCTGGATCGCGCCCGTGAACATCGGCGATCGGTCGAGGCCGCGGCGAATGATCTCGTGCGTACGCGCGTTCGTCTGCGTCACCCAGCAAGGCCGTTGCACAGGATGCATTTCGCGTCGGCCAAGGAAGGAAAAGACCGGCTCCGGCGAGTCCCCCGGCTGCTCATCCATCAGCGAAAAGTCGATCGTGCGGCCGTCGAGCCGAGGGGGGGTACCGGTCTTCAATCTTCCAACCGGCAGATTCATTTCTCGCAGGCGCGCCGCCAGAGTCAACGATGCGGGGTCTCCCGCACGGCCCGCTTGATAGTGCTCCATGCCGACGTGAATCAGCCCGGACAGGAAAGTCCCGGTGGTGAGCACCACCGCGCGGGCCTGAAAGCGAATCCCGAGCTGGGTCACCACCCCTACGGCGCGATCGCCCTCGAGCATGATGTCGTCCACCGCTTGCTGGAAGACGGTGAGATTCGGCTCGTTTTCCACACGGGCACGGATGGCCCGTCGGTAGAGCGTCCGGTCCGCCTGGGCGCGCGTGGCGCGCACGGCGGGGCCCTTCGATGAGTTGAGCGTCCGAAACTGGATCCCGGCCTCATCGGTCGCAAGCGCCATGACACCCCCGAGAGCGTCGACTTCCCTTACCAGGTGCCCCTTGCCGATGCCGCCGATCGACGGGTTGCAGGACATTTGGCCCAAGGTCTCGATGCTGTGCGTCAGCAGTAGGGTGCGCCGGCCCATTCGTGCCGCCGCGAGCGCGGCTTCGGTGCCGGCATGTCCACCTCCCACAACAATGACGTCGAATACGGTCGGGTAACGCATGGGCGCGACAGGGTGCGGATCGGCGCGGTATCGACGGGAATTTTGGAGGCGCAATGATACGCGAACGGGCCCTTTGAAACTAGGCGGCCGCGCATGTTCCACGTGGAACCAGTGCGCCGGTGTTTCACGTGGAACCAGGCCGGCGGTCCCCTTAAGGCATGCGAGAATCCCCGCCTCCCTCCTTCCATGATCTCCCTCGCCCGCTACGTCAGCCTCCTGGCTTTCCCCGATCTCCGCGCGACCTTTCTCGCCTCCCTGATTGGCCGCCTGCCTATCGGAATCACCGGCTTGTCGGTCCTGCTGCTCGCACAATCCAGCACGGGGTCCTTCGCGATCGCCGGCACCACCACCGCGTGCTACGTCGCGGGCTTGGGCGCTCTCGCACCCGCACTCGGCAGGCTGATCGATCGCAATGGGCCGAGCCAGGTCCTCTTCGCCTGCGCGCTGCTCTACCCTCTGTCTCTCGCGGCGCTGGTCGCCTCGATCTCCTTGGATGCTCCCCTGTGGACCTCTCTCGCGCTCGCCGCCTCAGCGGGCGCGGCCTTCCCTCCCATCACCGCCTGCATGCGCACGATCCTCAAGCAACGTCTCGATGACGCTTCGCTGATCGCGACCGCCTACTCGCTCGAGTCGGTCTTGATCGAAACCGTCTTCATCGTCGGCCCGATGCTCGTCGCCTTCTTCGTCGCTGCTTCGTCTCCCCGGACCGCCGTTCTGTTCGCAGCGGGCTGCGGCGCCGCAGGCACCGTCTTGTTTCTGCGCTCGCCCGGGCTACGTCAATGGGTGGTTCGATCGCGCCCAACACACGGCCTTTTCGGCCCGCTTTCCGCTCCAGGCTTTCTCTTACTGCTGGGAATCGTCACGACCTATTCCATCGCCTTCGGGCTCGTCGAAATCGGCGTGACAGGCTTCGCGTCCGACTCCGGCAGGCCTGCACTGGCCGGCCTTCTCCTCGGCCTCATGAGCGTCGGCAGTGTGGCGGGGGGCCTGGTCTACGGCAGCCGCGGATGGCACCTACCCCTCGCTCGCCAGTTTGCTCTCGCGCTCGCGCTGATGGCAGCGGGAATCCTTCCTCTCGCCTTTGTGCCCAGCATGTGGGTCTTCGCGGGACTCTCGATGCTCGCCGGCGTCGTCATGGCCCCTGCGCTCACCATGCAATCGATGCTGGTCGCCAAGACGGCCCCCGCCGAAAGCTTGGCGGAAGCGTTTACCTGGTCGGCGACGGCCCTTCTTGCAGGCGTCGGTCTCGGCTTTACGCTCGGAGGCGTGCTCCTCGAGGCCGCCGGCGCCCCAACGGTGCTGTTCATCGCCGCTACCGCTTCCCTAGCGGCCTCGCTTGGCGCCTACCTCTGCCTCGAACGTTAAATAATATTTTATTTCAGATACTTAAAAGCACTCAGGAGACGAGTTCTCCATGCAAGGCCCTGCGTCGGGCATCGAGCTCCGGCGGTAAATGGCTCCCAAGCTTGCCCAAGAGGGCGTCGTGCGAATCCAGCTCTTCCTTCCAAGCCCCCTGTTCCACTGCCTCAATCTCGCCAAATTGTTCGGCAGAAAACCGCTCCAGCCCCTTCCATATCAGGTCTTCGAACCGCGGCATGATGCCGAGCGGACTCTCGACCCCTTCCGTGCGCCCGTGGCACCGCCCGACGATCCATGCCAGCACGCGCATGTTCTCGGAAAAGCCGGGCCAGATGAACTTCCCGTTGGCGTCGCGGCGGAACCAGTTGACCCGGAAGATTTTCGGGGGATGGTGCACCGCCTTGCCCATCTCGAGCCAGTGCGCGAAGTAATCACCCATGTTGTAGCCGCAGAAGGCGATCATCGCCATGGGATCGCGCCGCACGACGCCGACCTTGCCGGTAATCGCCGCTGTGGTTTCCGAACCGAGGGTAGCGCCCATGTAGACCCCGTCCTCCCAGGTCGGCGCCTGCACGACCAAGGGTACGGTCGAGGATCGCCGACCGCCAAAAATGAAGGCCGAAATCGGAACACCCCCCGTGTCCTCCCATTTCGGGTCCATCGAAGGGCACTGCGCGGCCGCGACCGTGAAGCGCGCATTCGGATGCGCGGCGGGACGACCGCAGCCCGGGGCCCAGTCCTTGCCTTGCCAGTCAATGAGCCGGGCAGGAGGCTCGGCCGTCATGCCTTCCCACCAGACGTCCCCCTCCGGTGTGAGCGCGACGTTGGTGAAGATCACATTTTCGCGCAGCATCTTCATTGCGTTCGGATTGGTTGCCTCGGACGTTCCCGGTGCGACCCCGAAAAATCCCGCTTCGGGATTGATCGCGTAGAAGCGCCCGTCTTGACCGGGTTTGATCCACGCAATGTCCTCGCCGATGGTCGTCACCTTCCAGCCCTTGAACGCCGCGGGCGGGATCAGCATCGCAAGGTTGGTCTTGCCGCAGGCGCTCGGAAAGGCCGCGGAGACGTAGGACTTCAGCCCGTCCGGCGACTCGACGCCGAGAATGAGCATGTGCTCCGCCAACCAGCCCTCGTCCCGAGCCATTACCGAGGCAATGCGAAGCGCCAGGCACTTCTTACCCAGCAGCGCGTTGCCGCCGTAGCCCGAGCCGAAGGACCAGATCTCCCGCGCCTCGGGAAAGTGAACGATCCACTTTTCCTTCTCGTTGCATGGCCAGGCCACGTCCCTCGCCTCCGGTGCAAGCGGCGCTCCGACCGAGTGCATGCACGGGACGAAATCTCCGTTTTCCCCCAGCCACTCGGCGACCGCTCGGCCCATGCGGGTCATGATCCGCATGTTGACCACGACGTATGCCGAATCGCTGATCTGAACTCCGATCTGGGCGATATGCGAACCAATGGGCCCCATCGAGAACGGCATGACGTACATCGTGCGCCCGCGCATGCAGCCATCGAACAAGCGGTTCATCGTGCCCCGCATCTCCTGCGGGTCGACCCAATTGTTGGTCGGGCCAGCATCTTCCTTGCGCTCACTGCAGATGAAGGTACGGTCTTCCATCCGCGCAACGTCCGTGGGGTGTGAGCGCGCGAGGTAGCTGTTCGGGCGCAGCTTCGGATCGAGCTTCACGAAAGTGCCGCTGGCCACGAGCTCGCCACACAACCGGTCGTACTCTGCCTGAGATCCGTCGCACCAGACTACGCGCTCCGGCTTGGTCAGGCGCGCCATGTCGGCGACCCATCTGCGAAGCCCCGCGTGCCGCACCCAATCTGGAGCGCGCGAAGCATCAACTTGAGCTGGGTGGGGGTCGGTCATTTCGGCGTCTCCTCGTCTCCTAGAAAGCAAAACGGCCCTGGTTGTTCCGGGCCGGCGTTCCTTCTATGAATTCTCAGGCTATTCTATACCCGCTGCGACCGCTATTTTCCTATGCAGAAGCGCGCAAATATCTCTCCAAGCAGGTCGTCAGCAGAGACTTCACCGGTAATTTCGGCCAGCGCCACCTGCGCCAGCCGAAGCTCTTCGGCAAAAAACTCCCAGCGCTCGAGCTGTCTCGACGCCTCCTCGAGATGTCGCCGCGCCCGCCCCATGGCGCGCAAGTGTCGCTCGCGCGCGAGATACACCGGCTCACCGACCGCGCTCCAGCCGGCCGTTTGCAGCAGCATCCGGCGCAGCTCGTCGAGCCCCGCGCCCGTCTTCGCCGAGACCCAAACCTCGTTGGCTGCCCCGGCGCGTGCGCCGGCAACCGCGCCGGGCACGAGGTCCGCCTTGTTGTAAATCAGTATGCGAGGACCTTCTGCCGGCAAACGCGCGAGCAACTCGCGATCCTCCGGCCCTAGGCCCCTGTCGGCTTCCAGCACGGCGAGCACGACATCTGCCCGCTTAACCTCCCGCCAAGTACGTTCCACTCCAAGGCGCTCCACCTCATCGGACGACTCACGCAAGCCCGCGGTATCGACGACGATGATCGGAACTCCATCGATCTGAATCGGCTCACGCAGGGCGTCGCGCGTCGTACCGGCAACCGAAGTCACGATTGCGCGGTCCTCTCCGGCCAACCGATTCAGCAGACTCGATTTGCCAACGTTCGGCCTGCCTGCGAACACGACCTGGATGCCAGAGCGGAGAAGACTTCCCTGCTCGCTCTTCGCGAGAACATCGTCGAGGCTTGCTCGAACCCGTACCAGCCTGGCACGAGCGTCCTCGCGATGAAGCTCGTCAACCTCCTCCTCCGGAAAATCGAGCGCCGCCTCGGTCAGGGCGCGCAGCTCGGTCAGCTGGTCGACCAAAACATGGACAGCCGCGGAGAATTCTCCCGTAAGTGAACGCAACGCAGAGCGCGCCGCCTCCCGGCTCGCCGCGTCGATGAGGTCGGCAACCGCCTCGGCCTGCGCGAGGTCAAGCTTACCTCCCGTGAATGCGCGTCGTGTGAACTCCCCCGGCTCGGCGATCCTTGCGCCTGCGTCAAGACATGCGCCAAGCAGCATTTGCATCACCACGGGTCCACCATGACCCTGTAGCTCAAGTACCGACTCGCCGGTATATGACTGCGGAGCCGGGAAGTAGAGCGCGATGCCGCGGTCGAAGGTCTCGCCTCTGGAGTCCATGAACGCTCGGTAGGCGGCTTGTCGCGGTGCGGGCAATCCGCCCAGCACTGACACAGCGATCCTCTCGACGCCTGGCCCTGATACCCGTACGACCCCGATGCCGCCTCGCCCCGAGGGAGTCGCGATCGCGGCTATGGTGTCCCGCCCCGAACCTCGCGCAGGCCTCTCCTCAGCGCTTCCCATGGGCAGGCTTGTCGCGGTTGAACATCCGCTGGATCTGCCACTGCTGAAGGATCGAAAGAATATTGTTCACCAGCCAGTAAAGAACCAGCCCGGCCGGGAAGAAGAAGAAGAACACGCTGAACACGAACGGCATGAAGGTCATCACCTTCGCCTGTATCGGATCGGGCGGCTTGGGGTTCATGCGCGTCTGGATCACCATGCTGATCATCATCAGGACCGGCAGCACGTAGTAGGGATCGAGCGCCGAAAGGTCCTTGATCCAGAAAATGAACGGCGCGTGCCGAAGCTCGATCGAGCCCAGCAGCGTCCAGTAGAGGGCAATGAAGACGGGAATCTGAACCACGATCGGAAAGCAGCCTCCGAGGGGATTGATCTTCTCGGTCTTGTACAGCTCCATCATCGCCTGATTGAGCTTGGCGCGGTCGTCGGCGTACATCTCACGCAGCTTCTGCAGGCGGGGCGTTACCAGCTTCATCTTCGCCATCGACTTGTAGCTCGCCGCCGACAGCGGGAAGAACACCAGTTTCACGGTGACCGTGAGAAGGATGATCGCCACCCCCCAGTTGCCGGTCAGACTGTGATACTTCTCCAGCAGCCAGAAAAGGGGCCACGCGATGATGCTCAACCAGCCGTAATCGACCACGAGGTCGAAGCCCGGAGCGACGTTCTTCAGGCGCTTCTGCTCCTGCGGGCCCGCGAACATCGGTGCATCGACCGTCGCGCTTGCGCCCGGCGAGATTTCCGGCGACGACATGATGAGCCCGGCGGAAAACTGGCCGTCCGGAAGATGTTTGAGATAGAACTCCCGCGGCGAGTTGCCGCGCGGCGCCCAGGCCGCGACGAAGTAGTGCTGGACGATACCGATCCAGCCATCGTCCGCGTGTTTCGGATATTCCGCCTTTCCTTCCTCAACATCCGAAAAGCTGATCTTCTTGTACTTTGACTCCGCGGTGTACATCACCGGGCCAAAATAGGTATGCGACGTGTGGGTCTGTCCTGGGGGAGCCTTGTCGTTGCGCACCAGCTGGAAGTATGCGTACGTCTTCACCGGCGCGGTGCCGTGATTTGTGATCTTGAACGCCACATCGATCAAGTAACGGTTGCGGTAGAAGGTATACACCTTTTCGATCGAGAGGCCGTTGGGGCCGTCTGCCGCAAGACGTAGCTCGAGCTTGTCTGCACCCGGCTGCAGCGCACGGGGTCCGGGAAGGATGCGCCAAGCCGAGCGATGGTCCGGCAGTCCCTTCCCGATCAAGCCGCTTTCCGCTTCATAGTCGAAGGTCTTGCCAAGCAGGACAAAGTTCTTCTTGTCGTTCCCCTGCGCCTTGTGTTTGAGAAGCTCGAGACGCTGAAGCGTTCCGCCAACCGAGTTGATCGTGGCCACCACCAAGTCCGTGCGAACCTGCACGGTCTCGCCCTGCACCGCCTGAGCCTTGGCACCCGGCACGCTGGGCACGCTGACGACACCTGCGCCAGATGGCTGTGTGCCGGTCGCGGCGCTCGGCGCCGGCGACGGGGTCGGCGTCGGAACGCCATGCTGCTGCGCCGCCGGCGCGCTCACCGGCGCAGGCTGCTGCGCTTTCTCCCACGCGTCCCACAACAGGACCAGGGAGAAACTGAAAATCACCAGCAAGATGAGTCGTTGTGTGTCCATGTGAAGACTGCCGTTCGATTCAGCGTCGCGGCCCGGGAACCGGGTCATGTCCGCCGGGGTTCCAGGGACCACAGCGGCAGACGCGCCGCGCAGCCAGCCAGCCGCCGCGCAACGCTCCATGCCGCGCAAGGGCCTGCTCCGCGTACTCGGAGCACGTCGGGTGGAAGCGGCAAGACGGGGGCAGCAGGGGACTGACGAAGAACCTGTAGCCCCTGATCAGTAGACGCAACAGCGAGGAAATCATTGGCTTAACCTGCTAAATAGTTCTCGCAGTTGCAGCAGCATTCGCGGAGACGCTTTGGCGCCGTAGGGTGGCCGTACCAGCACGTCCAGTGCACCAAGCCCCTCTTGCTCGAGACGAAAAGCCTCCCGAATGCAGCGCTTGATCCGATTGCGATCCGTTGCCCGGGTGGAATGCTTTCGCGTGACCAGAATTCCAAGACGCGGCGGCCCAACCTCACGCCGCCCTAGGTAGAACGTGTAACCGCTGATGCTACGGCGTTTTCCCTCGCGCAAGAGCCGCACAAAGACCGCGCTCTGCGTGAGACGCCGCTCCGCTCCCAATCCGAACCGACGTGCCCGCTTGGATCCGCCGAGCACGCCTGCGGAAAATCCTACAGCCCGAGGCGCTTGCGACCTCGCGCCCGACGCGCGCTCAACACCGCACGCCCACCGGCCGTACGACTACGCACCAAGAACCCGTGGCGTCGCGCCCGACGCGTTTTCGACGGCTGGTAAGTACGCTTCATCGCTGCACCAATCCGAAAAAGGCGGCTATTAGAGCGTGCGCACGCAGCCATTGTCAAATTGGCGGCTTGCAGACGATCCGCCTGTGGATAACTTCCATCGAAAAAGGTAAGATTCCGGTTTCGCCGGCGAGCCTGTCGCGCTCGCCCCCGAGCCCGCCGCAACCCGCGCAAAGAACGAGGCTGAAGACGCGATGCAGAACCTATGGGACGCCTGCCTGCGGCGACTTGAGCAGGAGCTCCCAGCGCAACAATTCAACACCTGGATCCGCCCGCTCTCGCCTGAGAGCGCCGCGGAATCGGATACGCTGACCCTGGCTGCTCCGAACCGTTTCGTCCTCGAACTGGTTCGCGAGCGCTTTGCCAAGCGTATCGAAAGGCTCGCTTCAGAAGCCTGCGGCCGCGAACTCGGCCTACGTTTCGTCCTTGCACGCGGAGCCGATCCGGCTGCGCGCCCCGCTGCGCCCCCGAACCGCGACGGCGGCGGCGTACCGGCCATCCTCGAACGGGCACGCCTGAATCCGGGCTTCACTTTCGACAGCTTCGTCACCGGCAAAGCGAATCAGCTTGCGCGCGCTGCGGCGATCCAGGTCGCCGAGAACCCGGGGATTTCCTACAATCCCCTATTCATTTACGGCGGCGTCGGACTCGGCAAGACTCACTTGCTGCAGGCTATCGGCAACCACCTCGCCGAACAGCGGGCGCAGGCGCGAATCCGCTATATCCACGCGGAACAGTACGTCACGGACGTTGTCCGCGCCTATCAGCAGAAATCGTTCGATGAATTTAAGCGCTACTACCATTCGCTGGACCTGCTGCTGATCGACGACATCCAGTTCTTCTCCAACAAGGGTCGAACACAGGAGGAGTTTTTTTACGCCTTTAACGCGCTGGTCGAGGCGCATAAGCAAATCGTGATCACCTGCGACACCTACCCGAAGGAAATCACGGGTATGGAAGAGCGTCTGATCTCACGATTCGGCTGGGGGCTAACGGTCGCGATCGAGCCCCCCGAACTGGAGATGCGGGTCGCTATCGTGTTGAAGAAGGCCGAGGCGGAGTCGCTCGTGCTTTCGGAGGATATTGCGTTCTTTATCGCCAAGCACATCCGTTCAAATGTACGGGAGCTCGAGGGGGCCCTAAAGAAAGTGCTTGCCTACTCGCGCTTTACCGCGCGTGAGCTCTCCCTGGACCTTGCGAAAGAGGCGCTGCGCGACATCCTCAACGTCGCCAACCGCCAGATTACAGTCGATGGCATCCAGAAGACGGTCGCCGAGTATTTCAAGATCAAGATCTCCGACATGCATTCAAAAAAGCGCAGCCGAAATGTCGCTCGCCCTAGACAGGTCGCAATGGCTCTTGCGAAGGACCTCACGCAAATGAGCCTGCCGGAGATTGGCGAGGCATTCGGAAACCGGGACCACACAACGGTGCTTCATGCTTGCCGGACAATCGCCAACCTGCGCAAGAAGGATTCGGTCATCAATCGCGACTATCTCGTTCTTGAACAGGTGCTCAAGGGATGAACAAGCTGTGTATGAAGCTCGAGCCGATTGTGCATAAGAAGGCTCGCACGCCGGAGCGCCCGAATTTGTCCACAACTGCGCACACGCTCTCCACAGCTTTTGCACGCGCTCCGTCGAAGGCAAATGGCGGTAACCACGTGCTTTTTCTTGTTATCCCCAGCAAACGGTCACTCTATTAACTATTACTAAGGTAAGAAAATGGTTCTAGTTAAAGCGAAGCGAGATGAACTCCTCGGGCCGCTCTCCTCTGTGAGCGGGATCATCGAGCGCCGCCATACGCTCCCGATCCTCTCAAACGTTCTCTTGAATCGCAGCGCAGACTCGCTTTCCTTTCTGGCAACCGATATCGAAATCCAAATCACCGCACGCGCATTGATCGAACAGCCGGGAGAGGCACACACCGTAACGGTCGGGGCAAGGAAACTGGTAGATATTCTGCGCGCCCTACCGGACGGCGCTGAGGTGACGCTTCAGCAGCAAGATAAGCGAATGCTGGTGAAGGCAGGAAAGAGCCGCTTTACGCTTCAGACGCTGCCCGCTGAAGACTTTCCGCGCTTGAGCCGGCCGGCCGGAGAGATTGCACGCTTCAGCGTCGCACAGAAGGCTTTGCGACGACTGCTCGGGCTAGTGCAGTACGCCATGGCACAGCAGGATATACGCTATTACCTCAACGGCCTGCTGATGCTGGTCGAGAACAGGGAACTCAAGCTGGTCGCTACCGACGGGCACCGGCTCGCGTATGCGTCCATGGCGCTCGAGGTCGACCTGCCGCGCCAGGAAGTCATCGTGCCTCGCAAAACTGTCCTGGAATTGAGCAAACTCCTGGCCGACACCGACGACGAAGTCAAGGTCGAACTCTCGGCGACGCAGGCTGCCTTCAGCTTCGGTACGGTCGAGCTTGTCTCGAAACTGGTGGACGGAAAGTTTCCGGATTACACACGGGTCATCCCCACCCAGCACAAGAACACCCTGACTCTGGATCGCGATGTACTGCGCCAGGCATTGCTACGCGCTGCGATCCTATCCAACGAGAAGTTCCGTGGCGTTCGGTGGGTTCTCACGGATGGAAGTCTGAAGATCGTTTCATCCAACGCGGAACAGGAGGAAGCGCAGGAAGAGCTGGAGGTCACGTACAAAGGCGATGCATTGGATATCGGCTTCAACGTCAACTACCTGCTCGATGTACTCAACAATGTTCCCGGGGCTTCGGTCAATTGCAGTTTCGGCGACTCCTCCTCCAGCGCGCTCCTAACCTACGCCTCGGAAGAGGATTTCAAGTACGTTGTCATGCCGATGCGCATCTGATCGGAGTCCGTTTGCAGGTGAATCACGAGGAAGGAAAAAGTGGGCGAAGCTGAAAAAGTACTGCCTAATGCGAGCGATTACGGCTCCGATAGCATCAAGGTATTGAAGGGACTGGAAGCCGTCCGTAAGCGCCCAGGCATGTACATCGGGGATACCTCTGACGGAACCGGCTTGCATCACATGGTCTTCGAGGTCGTCGACAATGCCGTAGACGAGGCGCTGGCAGGCTACTGCGATGAAATCCTCGTGACCATTCACACCGACAACTCCATTTCTGTTCTCGATAACGGGCGCGGCATCCCGACTGGCATCAAGGAAGACGACGAGCTAAGGCGTTCCGCTGCCGAAATCGTAATGACGGAACTGCATGCCGGAGGAAAGTTCGACAGCAATACCTACAAGGTGTCGGGCGGTTTGCACGGCGTGGGCGTGTCGGTTGTCAATGCGCTCTCTGAATGGCTGCGGCTCACGATCTGGCGCGACGGCAGCGTCTACCAGATGGAGTTTCGGGATGGCGTTCCGGTCGAGCCCCTCAAAGCCACGGGGAGCACCGAAAAGCGCGGCACGGAGGTGCACTTCCTTGGCTCGCGTCAGGTTTTCGGAAGTGTGGACTATCACTACGACATTCTTGCGCGCAGGCTTCGCGAGCTTTCGTTCCTGAACAATGGCGCCAAGATCGTCCTCATCGATCAGCGCGCTGGCAAGGAAGAAAACTTCGCGTTCTCTGGGGGGGTGAGAGGCTTCGTGGAGTACATGAATCGCGCGAAGAACGTCCTGCATCCGAACGTCTTCACGGCGAGGGGTGAGAAAGAGGGCATAACCGTCGAAGTCGCCATGCAGTGGAATGACTCATATCAGGAGTCCGTGCTCTGTTTCACCAACAATATTCCGCAGAAGGACGGCGGCACTCATCTCACCGGCTTGCGGGCCGCAATGACCCGGGTATTGAACAAGTACATCGAGGAGAACGAACTGGCGAAGCGAGCCAGGGTCGAGACCACAGGCGACGATATGCGCGAGGGGCTTGCTTGCGTCCTATCGGTCAAGGTGCCCGAGCCGAAATTTTCGTCGCAGACGAAGGAAAAGCTGGTTTCATCGGAAGTGCGTCCGGCGGTAGAGGAGGTGGTCGCCGAGAAGCTGCGCCAGTATCTGGACGAGCGTCCGGCCGACGCCCGCCTAATTACCGGGAAGATCGTCGATGCAGCGCGAGCCAGGGAGGCGGCACGACGGGCGCGTGAGATGACGCGCCGCAAAGGGGTACTGGACGGTGTTGGGCTTCCGGGCAAGCTCGCCGACTGTCAGGAGCGCGATCCGGCCCAGTGCGAGCTGTACCTGGTCGAGGGCGACTCGGCGGGCGGATCCGCAAAGCAGGGCCGGGATCGGAGGTTCCAGGCGATCCTTCCGCTGAAAGGAAAGATACTAAACGTCGAAAAGGCGCGCTTCGACAAGCTGCTTTCCTCGGCGGAGATCGCCACGCTCATCACGGCGCTCGGCTGCGGTATCGGGAAGGAAGAATACAATCCTGAGAAGCTGCGCTACCACCGTATCATCATCATGACCGACGCGGATGTCGATGGGTCCCACATCCGAACTCTTCTGCTTACGTTCTTCTACCGGCAGATGCCTGAATTGGTCGAGCGCGGTCATATCTACATCGCACAGCCGCCGCTTTACAAGGCCAAGCTGGGCAAGGAAGAGCGTTACCTGAAGGACGAGCATGAATTGAATGAATTCATGCTCAAGCAGGCATTGGTCGACGCGGAGCTCTATCCCGCAGCCCAGAGAGAGTCAATCGCGGGCGATGCGCTCGAAGAGCTGGCGAGGTCGTATCTCCTCTCCGAGGCAGTGATCGAGCGCGTTTCGCGCTGGGTGGACAGGGGGGCCCTAGTGGCGATGCTTCGAGGAGTTCAGGTAGACCTGTCGCGGCGCGAGACGACTGAGCAGTCGGCGGCGGCGCTCATGGCGGCGATTCCCGGCAACGGAGTGCGGATCAGCGCCCACTTTGACGCGAAGACAGAACGCTACCAGATCAGGGTCGAGCGCACGCGCCACGGCAACATGCGGGTGAGCCACATCGACTCCGAATTTCTCCTTTCCGGGGATTACAGACAAATTCTGCAGACTGCCGAGCTGCTTCGCGGCCTGATCGGCACGGGTGCCTATGTCCAGCGCGGAGAAAAGAAGCACCCTGTGAAAGACTTCGAGGAAGTCATGCGCTGGCTGCTTGCGGAAGTACAGAAGTCGGTCAGTCTTCAGCGCTACAAAGGTTTAGGAGAAATGAACCCGTCCCAGCTTTGGGAAACGACCATGGACCCGGAAATGCGAAGATTGTTGAGGGTGCAGATTGAGGACGGCATCGCTGCAGACGAGATATTCACCAAGCTGATGGGCGACGAAGTCGAACCCCGTCGCGCGTTCATCGAGTCGAACGCGCTCGGCGTCCGGAATCTGGACGTTTAGCCGCTCTTCTTCTTTTTCTTGGCGGCGGGCTTTGCTGCCGGTTTCTCCGCTTTCGGCTTTCCGGGAGGTGGCGTCTTCTCTGCTCGCGGAGCGCTTTGCGCTGCCGCGGTGGCTTTGGGCTTACGAGGTTCGAATTCGAAGCCAACACTTCCCTCGCGGTTCTTCACCAAGTAGGCCTTGAACGGACGCCCCTTCTTGGAAATGAAGCGCGGCAACAGATCGGTTTTTCCGGTTGCGAGCAGCTTGGACATCTGTGCTCGCTCGACGGGCTGTTGGAGGATCAGTTTGCCGGACCTGAAGTCGCAGCTGCGCGCCGGGCCCACGGCCTTTTCGCACACATAGGCCACGCCGTGTTCAAAGACTCTTGCCCCGCACTTCGGGCAGGGGCCGAGACTTTCCTGGTCCGAAAAGTCTGGCGGCTCCTCGCTCTCCGACGCGGATCCTTGACCGAAGTCGAACTCGATCCGGAATTCGTCGTTTAGCTTGACGCCCGCTGCAAAAGGCTTGCCCATGCGGCTGCGGAACCCCGTAAGAGGGCCTATGAACCTCTTTTCGATGAGCTCGCTGACTTCCTCTGGCGACCATTCACGTCCGGAAGTCACTTTCCAGAGCGAGAAATCGCATTTCTGGCATTGAAACTTGCGATAGTTTTCCTGCACCGTGCCACCGCACTTCGGGCACGGCGCCTCAACCGTGGCGAAAGCGGTGTCCGGAATGTCTCCGTTCTTGATCCGCTCGACCAGGTCGCGCGTGACCTGTTCGATGTGCTCCATGAACTCCTGACGGCGAAGCTTTCCGGTCTCCATGAGCTTTAGCTTGAACTCCCAGTCTCCGGTCAGCTCGGGCGAGGTGATTTCGCTTACGCCGAAGTGACGCAGGGCGAACAGAAGGGAAAACGCTTTGGGTGTGGGCACCAGTTCCCTACCGTTGCGGTGTACATATTCCTCGTGAATGAGTCCTTCGATAACCGCCGCACGCGTAGCCGGTGTGCCGAGCCCCTTGGCCTCCATCGCGGCGCGCAAATCATCGTCCTCGACCAGCTTGCCGGCGCCTTCCATCGCCGAAAGCAACGTCGCTTCCGTATACCGCGGGGGTGGCTTGGTCTGATTGGCTTGTGCGCCGACCTCTGCGACGCCTACGAGTTCGTCCGCGCCGACCACCGGAAGGGTGTCGCCGTCCGTCTGAGCCACCCTGCCGAACACGGCCAGCCAACCTGGGCTGCGCAAGACCTTGCCCTCCGTCCTGAACTGATGCTCGCCCACCTTGGTGATCCGGGTCGTTTGGAGATACTCCGCCGCCGGGTGGAACACCGCCAGAAAACGCCTCACCACAAGGTCATACAGTTTCTGTTCGGCCTCGTTGAGATGCTTTGGCGCCTGCTGCGTGGGGATGATCGCAAAGTGATCGGAGATCTTCGCGTTGTCAAAGATGCGCCGGTTGGGCTTGACCCACCCTTGCTTCAGAACGTTCTTTGCGAACGCCCCGTATTCCGTCGTGGTCCCCAGCAGTTCCATCGTCTTCTTGACGGTCCCAACATAGTCTTCCGGAAGGGCACGCGCATCGGTCCGCGGGTAGGTAAGGACCTTGTGCCGCTCGTAAAGCGCCTGCGCGAGCGAGAGCGTCATCCTGGCGGGAAACCCGAAGCGACCGTTGGCTTCGCGCTGCAGGCTCGTCAGATCGAACAGCAACGGAGACAGCTGAGTCGACGGCTTGCTTTCCTCCGTGACGCTGCCTTTTCCGTCGCGGCAGGCCGCCACGACCGCCTCCGCGTCCTTTGCGCTCCAGAACCGCTCCGCCTTGTGCTCCGAATCGTCGTCCTTCTTGAATCCAGGGTTGAACCATCGCCCCGTGTACTCGCCTGCCGCCGCAGCGAACCGCGCATGAACTTCCCAGTAATCGCGTGGTGTGAACGCGCGGATGCGTTCTTCGCGCTCCACAAGCACGGCAAGTGTCGGAGTCTGCACGCGGCCCACAGTGGTAAGGTAGAAACCGCCCTCCTTCGAATTGAACGCCGTCATGGCACGTGTGCCATTGATCCCGACCAGCCAGTCCGCCTCGGAGCGACAGCGAGCGGCGTCTGCCAGCGGCAGCAATTCCCTGTCCGGCCGCAGACTGTCGAAGCCGTCGCGGATGGCCTGTGGCGTCATGGACTGCAACCACAGTCGCTCGATCGGCTTCTTGATTCGGGCGTAGCTGACGAGGTAGCGGAAGATCAGCTCCCCCTCCCGTCCGGCGTCACAGGCGTTGACGAGTTTCACCACGTCCTTCCGCTTCATCAGCCTTAGAAGAAGATTGAGCCTGTCTTGGCTGCGCTCGATGGGCGCCAGCTCGAAGTGCGGCGGGATCACCGGAAGCCTCGCGAATGACCATTTACCCTTCTTGACGTCGAATTCGTCCGGTAGGGATAGGGTCAGCAGGTGTCCGACCGCCGAAGAAAGCACGTAATCGTCGCTCTCGAAATAATCGCTCTTTCTAGTGAATCCGCCCAACGCGCGCGCAATGTCGGCGGCGACGGATGGTTTCTCGGCGATGATCAGCGTTTTGCTCATGGAATGCCGCGCAGGGCGCCGCGGGCGTCGAAAGGCGGCAGATGATAAGTGCAAACGCGCCGTAGCGGCAACCCGGGCCGGTACGGGCGCCGCAGGATCACGACTTAACGCGCGCGTGCGCGCGCGAGAGAGAGCGAATTCAGCTCGGCAGCCGCTCTTCCTGCACCGTGAACAAATCCTCCGCCAACAGACGGCTGGTGGGGGTCTGCCGGTTCCACAGCACCATAAGCACAATCAGCTTGAGCTGCTCGAGCGACAGCGTAGATCCCGTGGCAGCGAGTGCGCGCTCGATGACGTGCTCGCGCATTTGCGGGGTGAGAATCCCCGATTGCTCAAGCGTCAGCAGGAATCCTAGACCCTCGGATTCCAGCTTGGCCAGCTCCTTCGGCGCGTAAGCGCGAAAGGTGTCGCGAGAGTCCGGGATCGGAGCGAGGTTCCGGTGGGGAACGCGCAGCACCCCGTCCAGCCAGGACAGCGCCTCGGTGATATCGATGTCCTCGAACCCGGCGGCTGAGAGCTTCTTCGCCACCAGATCAGTGTCTTGCGCAAGCTCGGTTTGCTGGCAGTGCTCGAACAGGTATGCGAGGACTTCGTACATGTTATTGTTCTCCTCAGTTTAAGCGTTGATATAACCCGCCTGGCAGCACCGCGACGAGTCCGGCAAGTTCGAGCCGCAGCAGCTGCGACGATACCTCCTCCGCGGGCAGTGCTGCACGCGCGCACAACGAATCGACGTCGATCGGGTCGAACCCCATGTGTGCGAGCAGGGGCTCGCTCGCGGGCGTGCGCATGGGACTCGACACCGAATCCCTGACCCGCCGGTAGCCGGAGAGCTCGGTCAGCACGTCGTCTGCGGATTCAACCAGCTTGGCGCCCGACTTGATCAACGCGTGGCAGCCTTTGGAGAGGGGCGAATGAATGGACCCAGGAATTGCGAACACTTCGCGACCCTGTTCGGCAGCGGCCCGGGCTGTGATGAGTGAGCCCGAAGCAAGCGCCGCTTCTACTACCACACATCCCTGTGCCAGGCCGGAAATCAGTCGATTGCGGCGCGGGAAGTTGTGTGCCGCTGCCCGAGTCCCAAGCGGAAATTCGGACAGCAGCAGGCCTTTGTCCGCGATGTCGGCCGCAAGCCCGGCATTGCGCGATGGATACGTGACATCTATGCCCGTGCCGAGGACAGCAATCGTTGAACCCGTACCGAGCAAGCCTCCGCGATGCGCCGCGGAGTCGATTCCGAGCGCTAGTCCGGACACGATTGTCAGCCCGGCCTCGCTGAAGGCCCGGGCGAAGCTTTCTGCGTTGCGCTCGCCTTGAGCGGTCGCGTTCCGGCTGCCCACCATTGCCAGAGCCGGCCGTGCCAGCAACTCGAGTCGGCCGAATGCGTAGAGCAGGGTGGGGGGATCCGCGATCTCGAGCAGCAGTTTGGGGTAGGCCTCGTCCGCGAGGGTAACTATCGAGTGCCCGGGTTGTGCGACCCACTCGATTGCTTGGGCCACCGCCTGGGAGACTTCGGCCGAGTCAAGGGCCTCGAACGCCGCCCGAGGTGCCAAACGCGTTAGCTCGGAGCGAGATCGCGCGAGAACCTGTTCGGGCAGTCCGTATAGCTTCAGTAACTGGCGGGTTGCCGCAGGGCCGAGGCCTGGCGTGAGGGTGAGCTGCAGCCAGCTCGCCAGCCCGGCGTCTGCCGTCATATGGACCGTGCTTGGCGGCGAGATGCCGAGGCCCCGACGCGCGGCCAGGATGCCGAACAAGGTCCCATCGGCTCAAGGTCAGGGGTTCTCCACCACATCGAGCGGCTTGACCGGCCGCGTGATGCGCATGATCAGCGCATAAGACACACGGTCGAAGACCCGAAACACGAACACCTCGCCGTTGCGCTCGTCCGGAAGGTGGATCAGGGCGTCAGGCGAGCCTTTCGGCTTGGTGGCGTCGGTCACGGTTTCGCCGTGTGTGTAGACAGCCAAGACCGTGCCGATGTCGATTCCGTCCGCTTTGCCGCGGTTGAGGGTGATGATCGAGTAGTTGCCTGTCTCGCCGACTCGCTGCACGCCTCCGTATATCGACATCACGCGCCCTTTGATGAATACGCTGGGCGAATGCGGCGCAAAATTCATGGCCTGCGGCGGTGGGGCCGGAATCAGCTTGTCGCCCACGCCCACTTCGCGCTTCACCTTCAACAGGCGAATTGTCGTTGGATCCCCTGTTCGGGTGACCTCGGCCGTGCCGAGATAGATGGCCTCGTAACCGAGCGTTCGATTGGTGTCCGGATCGACGAGTGCACCGCCAGGCCGGTACACGTTCCAGGTCTTTTCTTTCGAGTTCTCAATTCCGCGTACATAGGCGGTGTTCCCGGCCTCCAGGATGAACCTGTCCTGCTGTGTCGCGACGATGGTTGGCGCGTTCTTCAGACCGTCTGGCTCGATCACCAGGGGCTGCGAAAGGAAGGGTTCGATGACCGACGGCGGTATGCTAGGAATCGGGGCTTCCGTGCTGCCGATGACCCGCATCTTCGGGTGCAGCACCTCGGTGCCCGGGGCGATCGACAGACGGCCATGCAGGCGGTCGAGGACAATTACGTTGCCGGGATAGATGCGGTGAGGATTCTTGATTTCGTCCTTGTTCAGGTTCCACAGCTCCGGCCAGCGCCAGGGCGAGTTGGTGAACCGCTTCGCGATGCTCCAGAGGGTGTCTCCAGGGACCACGACATAGCGATCGGGGGCGTCCGGTTTGATCGCGTCCGCGGACTTGGGGGCTTGGGCCGTGGCTACGGCCGCCGCCAGGCTGCCAGCGACAAAAGCCAATATTGTGATAGACTTACGAAAGTGACCGTGCATAGGGCCCCCGATTGTTTCTTGGCTCTTCGGGCCGGCTTGAAGTGCCGATTGTTCACCCAAATTTGGCATAAAAGCCCAATTAGCTTACATACTGCCTGAAATTGTGCATGTAATTAATTCACACAGCAAGTGATTTCCTGATTTCAATGGCTCTCTTGAACATCCTGCGCTACCCGGACGCTCGCCTCCACAAGGCCGCGGTTCCGGTGACCGTTTTCGACGACGGCTTGAAGAAGCTGGTGGGCGACATGGCCGAGACCATGTACGCAGCCCCTGGAATCGGGCTTGCGGCCACTCAGGTGGACGTACACAAGCAGGTCATCGTGATCGACGCTTCCGAACGGCGCGACTCGCTGATCGTGCTGGTCAATCCGATGATTCTTGAGGCGAACGGCGTTTCGGACATCGAGGAAGGCTGCCTTTCGGTTCCGGGCATCTATGAGTTGGTCGAGCGCGCCGAACGCGTCAAGGTGCGGGCCTACGACCAGAATGGCCATGCATTCACGCTTGAGGCGCAGGGGCTTCTCTCGGTGTGTATTCAGCACGAGATGGACCACCTCCAAGGCAAGGTCTTCGTAGAGTACCTTTCGCAGCTCAAGCAGCAACGCATCCGCGCCAAGCTGGCCAAGCAACTCAGGAAAAGCGCTTAGCTAACAGCGCGTGAGCCCGCGGCGCAGCCGTCGATGCTGCCGCGGACGTGGTGTCTGTGAGGATTTCCAATGCGCCTGGTCTTCGCAGGCACCCCTGAATTCGCCCGGCGTTCGCTTGCCGCGATCCTGGATGCCAGGCACGAAGTGGCGCTTGTTCTGACCCAGCCTGATCGTCCCTCGGGACGCGGCATGCGCCAGGCAGAAAGCCCCGTCAAGCGCTTCGCGCAAGAGCACGCACTCGCAGTGTTCCAGCCGGCGACGCTGAGAAATTCAGAAAGTCTGGCGCGGATAGTCGCCGCTCGGGCTCAGGTCTTGGTGGTCGCCGCATATGGCCTGCTCTTGCCCCAGGCGGTTCTGGACTGCGCTCCGTCGGGAGCGCTCAACGTCCACGCCTCGTTGCTTCCTCGCTGGCGGGGCGCGGCACCGATTCAGCGCGCGATCCTCGCCGGCGATCGAGAGAGCGGGATCACGATCATGAAGATGGATGCCGGCCTCGACAGCGGACCGATGCTTGCCCAACGCACGCTCCCGATAACGCAGGACGACGATGCAGGAACGCTTCATGATCGTCTTGCGGGCCTGGGTGCGGAGATGATCGTTTCGGCATTGGCTGCCGTGGAATCCGGTCGAGCGAGCTACACGCCGCAACCTGCCGAGGGTGTCACCTATGCCCGCAAGATCGACAAGGCCGAGTCCGTTCTGGACTGGTCGCGGCCCGCCTCGGAGCTCGAGCGCGTCGTGCGCGCGTTCAGGCCGGCGCCAGGAGCCAGCAGCTCGCTTGCAGGGGCGACCGTCAAGATCTGGGACGCGCGCATCGAACAGGGCAGGGGTACGCCTGGAGAAACGCTCGAAGCCGGTCCGGAGGGAATCCTTGTCGCGTGCGGCGTTGGAGCGCTTGCCGTCACGCAGCTTCAGCGCGCTGGCGGAAGGCGTCTGTCTGCCGCGGAGTTCCTGCGCGGCCAGACGGTGGTCGCTGGCGCCCGCTTCGGTCAACCCGCAGAACGGGGGTGAGTTGTGGCGTCGCGCAAGGCCACTGCGCAGAAGACAGTCGCGCCCCCGCTTGCAAACGCCATGGCCGCAGCGGCGCGGGTCGTCGCCGGTGTCGCCGCCGGGCGCAGCCTTTCGACGGAACTGGACCGAGCGGTGCAAGAGGAGGGCGCGTCGCGGGCCTCTTTGCTCGATCTGACTCACGGAACGCTGCGCCGCTACGGCCGTGTTCAAGCAATGTCGCGCACGCTCAGCAAGCGGGGCGGGACGGACCCGGTCGTCGAGGCACTGCTGTGGTGCGCCTTCTACGCCATGGATTCGGGTCGCTTTGCAGCTCATACGATCGTCGACCAGGCGGTACGCGCCTGCGCCATAGCCGGTCAGCATCCGGCCAAGGGTTTCGTGAATGGGGTGTTGCGCACCCTATTGCGCGATCGTGCCGCCATCGAGCGAAGGATCTCCTCGGATCTCGAGGCACGCTGGCAGCACCCGAGGTGGTGGATCGAGGCGGTGCAGCGTAGTCATCCCGAGGCGTGGCAGCGGGTCCTGCAGGAAGGCAACACCCACCCTCCGATGTGCCTGCGAGTGAACGAACGCAGAATTTCCACCGCGGAATACCTGCGGCGGCTGCAGGCCGAGAACATTGCCGCCAGACCACTGCTTGATCGAGCGCTGCTTCTGGGCACGCCAGTCCCGATCTCCCGCCTGCCCGGCTTCGCGCAGGGGGAGGTATCCGTACAGGACGCCGGCGCGCAGCGCGCAGCGACCTACCTCGGGCTTGCGGCTGGACAGCGCGTGCTCGACGCCTGCGCCGCGCCAGGAGGGAAATCGGCGCACATGCTGGAGCTCGAAGATATCGAACTCACCGCGCTCGACGCGGACGCGACGCGTTGCCAATTGATCGAGCGGAACCTGGCGCGGCTGGGCCTAACCGCCCGGCTGCGGGCGGCGGACTGCACGCGGCTCGACACTTGGTGGGATTCAACACCGTTCGAGCGGATCCTCGCCGATGTGCCTTGCTCGTCCTCCGGTGTCGTCCGCCGCCATCCGGACATCAAGTGGTTGCGTCGTGCGACCGACCTGGAGGCGTTTGCAGCGCGCCAGTCGGCGATTCTGGACGCTCTTTGGCGGGTCCTCGCTCCGGGTGGTAAATTGCTGTATGTCACCTGCTCTGTATTCAGAGAGGAAAACGACGCCGTGGTCGAAAGTTTCGTGGCACGCACGCCGCAGATATCGCGCCTGCCGCTTCCGCACGGCGCAGCATCCGCGCTGCTGCCCGGGCCGGAAAACGACGGCTTCTATTTTGCCTTGCTAGCCAAGCCGACCTGAACACGCGATGCGACGCATCGCCCTCCTCCCAAAGCTTCTCCTGCTGGCGCTCGCAATCGCCGTGGGTACCTCCGCCTACGCGGACGAGATCATCGTGCGCGACGCCAACCTGCGTGCGACGGACGAGGGACTCGTGCTCAACGCGCAGTTCAGCTTTCAGATCACGCCCAGGCTCGCGGAGGCGGTGCAGAACGGTGTGCCGCTCTATTTCGAGCTCGAGTTCGAGCTGTCGCGTCCGCGCTGGTACTGGTTCGACCAGCAGACCGTTGCCAAGCGCATGCAGGTCAGATTGTCCTACCACGCGCTGTCGCGGCAATACCGCCTTTCGACGGGATTGCTGCAGCAGAGCTTCGGCACCCTCGAGGAAGCGCTGGACGTGCTGAGACGGCTGCGCAACTGGTTGGTGGTAGATCGCACGGTCACGCTCGCGGACGCGACGTACGAAGCGGCAGTGCGGATGCGGCTGGACACCACGTTGCTGCCTAAGCCCTTTCAGCTCAGCGCGCTCACAAATCGCGAGTGGAACCTCGAGTCGCAATGGAAGCGCTTCAGCTTCCGGCCGCCGCAACAACCGCCGGCGCCGGTCGAAAGCCGGCAACCGAAGGGGGGCTCAGCGCAGTGAAGGTGCTATTGATCATCGGCGCCGCGCTCGCGGGCGTGCTGCTGTTCTTGCTCGCCACCGCCAGCGCGAACACTTCGCTCTTCGAGCAGCACTACCCGGTGCTGCTGGCGCTCAATGCCGGGTTGGCGGCCCTGCTGGCTGCGCTGGTGACATATCAACTCGTCGCCCTTGCGCGCAAGTATCGCCGGCGAGTGTTCGGATCGCGCCTGACCCTTCGCTTCCTGGTTCTCTTCGCAATGATGGCCATTGCCCCGGGACTGCTGGTCTACACGGTCTCGGTCCAGTTCCTGAGCAAGAGCATCGAATCCTGGTTCGACGTAAA
>Ga0315556_1000427_pt1 | contig 25984 bp, 20 predicted proteins | sample SalMarSW160310MG_FD_202112 | JGI IMG/M metagenome (GOLD analysis project Ga0315556, IMG submission 202112) | Salt marsh sediment microbial communities from the Plum Island Ecosystem LTER, Massachusetts, United States - Salt Marsh Sediment SW1603-10 ...
ACGGAGCGGTGCTCGGTGGTATTGATCCGGTCCCCGGCGAACATGCGCCGAACCCAGCCCCGCAGATCGGCTTCGTCGGCAAGCTCCAGCAGTAGAGCCAGGGTACGCTGGGTTATCCTATTCTTGGAATAATCAAGCAGGATTCCGCAGGCTTCGAGAGAGAAAGTGTCTAACCGCTCCGGATCCTGGGCGAATAGATCGCGCATCTGCAGGGGCTCGATATCGCGCCAATGGGCCTCGAGATCCTGCCAAACCTTGAGCTCGGTGGGCAAAGTCATTGTTCGGAAACAGCTCGCTGTGAAAGGTTGTTATTCGTCCACCCGGTTTCGCCAGACCTGATCCTCGCGATCGAACAGCCGCTCGCTCTCGCGGGGGCCCCAGCTCCCGGCAGGATAGGTCTGAATGAACTCGCGCTCGGTGGCCCAGACCTTGAGCACGGGATCGACCGCGCGCCAGGCCCAATTGACCTCGTCGTAGCGCAGGAACAAGGAGTGATCGCCTTCGATCACGTCGAGGATCAGCGCCTCATAGGCATCGATCTGGGTCTCCTTGATACTGCACTGGCCCGCGTCGAGGCGCGTGGTGCGGGAACGCATCTCCAGGCCCGCCTGTTTGACCTGCAACTCGATGCGCAGGCATTCTTCGGGCTGGATCTTCAGTAGTATCCAGTTGGGGCTCAACTTCTCGATCGGGGTATCCCGGAACAGCTGCTGCGGCGGGTGCTTGAAACGGATGGCGATCATCGAGGTGTTCTCGGCCAACCGCTTGCCGGTACGTAGATAAAAGGGGACGTTGCGCCAGCGCCAGTTGTCGATATAGAGCTTGAGCGCGGCGTAGGTCTCGGTGGTGCTGCCCGCCGGCACGCCCACCTCTTCCAAATAGCCCGGCAGCACCTGGCCGTCCTGCCGCGAGCCGGAGTATTGGGCACGCAGCGCCTGGGCATGCACCGCGCCCTTGGGAATGGGTCGGATCGAGCGCAGCACCTTTACCTTTTCGTCGCGCAGCGATTCGGCGTCCAGGTTGGCCGGCGGCTCCATTGCGACCAGGGTCAGCATCTGCAGCAGATGGCTCTGGATCATGTCACGCAGCGCGCCCACGCCCTCGTAATAGCCTGAGCGCTCTTCGATGCCCCGTGTCTCCGAATGGGTGATCTGTACCTCATCGATATAGTTTCGGTTCCACAAGGGCTCGAGCATCAGGTTGGCGAAACGAAACACCAGCACGTTCTGCACGGTGCTCTTGCCCAGATAGTGGTCGATCCGGAAGATCTGGTCTTCACTGAAATGGCGATGCAGTGACTGATCCAGCATCCGCGCGCTTTCCAGGTCGTAGCCGAAAGGCTTCTCCACCACGATCCTCGACCAGCCCCTGACCTGGGCGTTGAGCCCCTGCTCGGCTAGGCGGTTGGCCACGGGGGCATACTGGTCTGGCCCGACCGCCATGTAAAAGACCCGATTGGCAGGCAGCTCGGGCGCCTCCAGACGCGCGGCCAATCTCTCGAAGCCCTCCGGGCTCTCCAGGTCGCCGCGGTGGAACACGAGCCTCGTTTCGAGCTGTGCCGAGATCGCCGTGTCCAAGCCGCCGCGCGCCCGGCCCTCGAGGCCGGAGCGTACCCGCGCGCGCCACTCCTCGTCGGACCAGTCCCGGCGGCCGAAACCCAGGATTCGGGTCTGGGGGTGAAGGCGACCAGCCGCCTCCAAGTGATATAGGGCGGGCAACAATTTGGTAACCGCCAGATTTCCGGTCGATCCGAAAATGACCAGCGTGCATGGGTCCAACATGAAAAGATGCTCCTCGGGCCCTTCGCCCCCGGCGGGACCGGACAGCGGCATGAATGATGGATCGATGGCCGACAGGCGCTATGCTGTCGCGCTGCGGTCGATTCGAGCCCCGCAGATCGGATAAAGTATACCAATCCGTCCAGCCATCCCGTGAATCATCCAATGCAGCAGGAGACCCTGTCTGTGGCCGCGCCCCGTGCCGGACGCAAGATTCTTTTCGCGGCGAGCGAGGCTCAGCCCCTGATCAAGACGGGCGGCCTTGCCGACGTAGCGGGTAGCCTGCCCCAGGCACTGCGCCAGTTGGGACACGACGTGCGCCTGTTTCTACCGGCCTACCCCCAGGCCGTGGAGCGCGCACGCCAGGTGGAGAAGGTCGCAGACTTGGAGATCCGGGAGTACAGGGCGCACTGCGCAATCCTCAGAGCGCGGCTAGGCCCGGACGAGGTTCCTGTCTATCTGCTTCATGCCCCGGGCATCTTCGACCGGGCGGGCAATCCGTACACGGGACACGACGGTCACGACTGGCCGGACAATGCATTTCGCTTCACCCTGTTCAGCAAGGCCGCGGTGGCCATCGCGATGAACCGCGCGGGCCTTGACTGGGCGCCCGACCTGGTGCACGCCCACGACTGGCAGACCGGCCTGATCCCTGCCTTGCTGGCTCTGGAGCCCGAGCGTCCGGCCACCCTGTTCACGATTCACAACCTGGCCTACCAGGGCGTTTTCGACCGATACACCTTCGACGGGCTGGGGCTGCCACGCCAGCTCTGGTCTGTGCACGGCATGGAGTTCCACGGGCACGTCTCGTTCATCAAGGGCGGCATTTCCTTCGCCGATTGGGTGACCACGGTGAGTCCGACCTATGCCCGCGAGATCTGCTCGCCGGCCCTGGGCTACGGCCTGGAGGGATTGCTGCAGCACCGCGGAGAGCGGCTGAGCGGGGTCCTCAACGGCATCGACTACCTCGAATGGAACCCGGCCAGCGACCCCGCGCTGGAGCAGACCTACGATGCCGAGCGCTTCGAGCTCAAGGCGGCCAATCAGGCTGCCCTGCAGCGCGACCTGGGTCTCCCCGAGCGGGGGGATGCGCTGGTGCTCGGGTACGTGGGCCGCTTGGTGGAGCAGAAAGGGGTCGACCTGATCCTCAGCATCCTGCCGAGAGTGCTGGTCCACGAGCAGGTCCAGCTCGTCATGCTGGGCAGCGGTCACGCCGCCCTGGAGGATGCCCTAAGCTCGGCGGCCGATGCCCATCCGGGGCGCGTCGCCGCTTATGTCGGCTACGACGAGCGGCTGTCCCACCGCATCGAGGCCGGCAGCGACTGCTTCCTGATGCCCTCGCGCTTCGAGCCCTGCGGGCTCAACCAGCTTTACAGCCTGCGTTACGGCACCGTGCCGATCGTCCACCGCACCGGCGGGCTCGCCGATACGGTGATCGACGCCACTCCCAAGAACCTCCTGCGCGGCACTGCCACCGGATTCGTTTTCGAGCATGCCGACCCGAACGGCCTCTGGTACGCGGTGGATCGGGCCATCGAGCTGGCCGGCAGACCGCCGGCCTGGTGGCACAAATTGGCGGTCACCGGGATGGCAAAGGATTTCAGCTGGACCTCTAGCGCCCGCCAGTACGAAGCGCTCTACGAGAAGGCCATCGCGGACCCTGTTCCGAGCCCCCTGCGCTGAGCCCCGGCGGTTCCAACGAGCCCGCAAGCGTGGAATACGACTCCTTCACTGCCCAGTGCCTGGCCAAGGACCGCGAGCTGCGCTCCCGGGTCAAGCTGCTCGGCTCCCTGTTGGGCAATGTGATACGCAGCCAGGCGGGGCCCGAGGTGCTGCGTGTGGTCGAGCGCCTGCGCAAGGGCTTCATCGCCCTGCGCGAGCGCGAGGACCCGGCCCGGCGGCGCCGGCTGCGGAGCCTGATTGCCGCGCTCTCGCCCGACACGGTCACCCACGTGGTACGGGCCTTCACCACCTATTTCCAGGTGGTCAGCATAGCCGAGGAAGCCTTTCATCACCGCCAGCGCCACCGCTTGATGAGCACCGGCGACCCCCTCTGGCCCGGCTCCTTCGACCACAGCCTGCGGGGACTCAGAGCCCGGGGCATCACGCCCGAAGAGCTGCAGCGGCTGCTCGAGTCGCTGGTGTACTACCCGGTGTTCACCGCCCATCCCACCGAGGCCAAGCGCCGGGCCGTGATGTACCGCCTGCGCCGCATCTTCCTGGCCAACCAGGGGCTCGACCAGCGCGAGATCAGCGCCGAGGAGCGCAATCGGTTGATCGAGGACCTCCAGGCCGAGATCCAGATCCTGTGGAAGACCAATGAGGTCCGCCCACAACGCCCCGAAGTGCGCGACGAGATCCGCAACGGCCTCTACTATTTCCACTCCTGTCTGTTCGAGGCGGTGCCCTTGATGTATCGCCGCCTGGAGCAGGCCATCGCCCGCAGCTACGCCGATGCGCCCGACTACGAATGCATCCGCGTCCCGGCGCTGCTGCGCTTCGGCTCCTGGATCGGCGGCGATCGGGACGGCAACCCCAACGTCACCCCGGCGGTGACCGAGCTGGCCGTAAGGATGCACCAGCAGACCATCTTGATGGAGTATGTGACGCGGGTCGATCGGCTGATCCGCAGCCTCACCTACTCACGCCTGTTCGCCCCACCCTCCGCGGCCTTCGAGGAGAGTCTGGCGCGAGATCTCGACAGCTGCGCCCGGCTCTGCGAGCGCCAGCCCAACCGCTTCGCCGAGGAGCCATACCGGCTCAAGCTCTACGTCATGCGCCACCGGCTGGAAGAGGATCTCGCGCGGGTCGGCGCCCATGTCGAGGGCGGGACCCCGCCGCCGGAGAAGATCGGCTACGGCCAGGCACGGGGCTTTCTCGCGGATCTGTACCTGATCCGCGACTCGCTGATCAGCCACGGCGACCGCCCAGTGGCCGATGGCGAGCTGCAGGACCTGATCCGGCTGGCCGAGACCTTTGGCTTCTTCCTCGCCCACCTCGACGTGCGCCAGGAGTCCGCAGTGCATTCCGCGGCAGTGGCCGAGATCTTCGAGCAGCTGCCGGGCACCCCCGACTACCTGGCGCTGGCGGAGCCCCAGCGCTTGGAGTGGCTCGGCCGGCTGATCCGCGAGGGGGTCCCTGCGCTGGATCGCACCCGCCTGGGTGAGGCGACACGCCAGACCCTGGAGCTCTTCGAGGTGATGGCCCGCCTGGGCAGGGAGGTCGACCCAGGGGTGTTCGGCGGCTACGTGATCTCCATGACCCATGCCGCGAGCCACGTGATGGAGGTCATGCTGCTGGGCAGCGTCGCAGGCCTGGCGGGACACACCCCTGAAGGGTGGCACTGTGCGCTGCGGGTCTCTCCGCTGTTCGAGACCATCGAAGATCTGGAGCACATCGACCGGGTGCTCGAGGCCCTGCTGGACGATCCGGTATATCGGGCCCTGCTGAGCGCCTCGGGCACCCTCCAGGAAGTGATGCTCGGCTATTCGGATTCGGCCAAGGACGGGGGCATCCTGGCCTCGGCCTGGAATCTCTACGAGGCCCAGAAGAAGATCATCCGGCTGACCCGCGAGCGCGGCCTAGCCTGCCGGTTGTTCCATGGCCGAGGGGGCACTGTCGGCCGCGGCGGCGGCCCCACCCACGATTCGATCCTGGCCCAGCCCGCCGGCACCGTCGATGGCCAGATCAAGTTCACCGAGCAGGGCGAGGTGCTGTCCTACAAGTACAGCAACCGCGAGACTGCCCTTTTCGAGCTGACCATGGGGGTCACCGGCCTGCTCAAGGCCAGCCTGGGCCTGGTGCGCGAGCCCGAGCCGGAGCGGCGCGATTATCTGGGCACCCTGGACGAGCTCTCGACCATCGGCGAGCGGCATTTCCGCGACCTCACCGACCGGACCGACGGCCTTCTCGACTATTTCTACGAGGCCACCCCGGTCAACGAGATCGCGCTGATGAATATCGGCTCGCGACCCTCGCACCGCAACAAAGGCGACCGCTCCAAGGCCTCTGTGCGCGCCATCGCCTGGGTGTTCGGCTGGGCCCAGTCCCGTCACACCCTGCCCGCATGGTACGGCGTGGGCACGGCTCTGGAGCAGTGGCGGCATACCGAGCCCCAGCGGCTCGCCCAGATGCAGCGCATGTACCAGGAATGGCCGTTCTTTCGCAGCCTGCTGGGGAACGTGCAGATGTCATTGGCCAAGGCGGACATGGACGCGGCCCGCGAATACGCCGAGCTCTGCCGGGACCAGCCGACCGCGATGCTGATCTACAACCGGATCCGCGAGGAGCTGCTGCGCACCCGGCGCCAGATCATGGAGATCGCGGGGATACAGGGCCTGCTGGAGGAGAACCCGACCTTGAGGCTCTCGATCCTTCGCCGCGGCCCCTATCTGGACCCCCTGAACCACCTGCAGCTGGTGCTGCTGCGCCGCTGCCGCGACCCCGCACTCGCCGAGGCGGAGCGCAGCCGCTGGCTCTCGCCGCTCCTGCGAACCATCAATGCCATCTCTGCGGGGATGCGCAACACCGGCTGACACCGGCAAGACGGGGAGCCGGAGTCAAGCGGCCTGGGTCGGGATCTGCTGGCCGGTACGAACGATACGGTTGCGCTCATCCAGATAGACGAGGCGCGGATGGAAGGCTTCGGCCGCCGCCGCATCCATTCCCGCGTAGGCGCAGATGATCACCCGATCGCCCGGTTTGGCCCGGTGCGCTGCGGCCCCGTTTACCGAGATGATCCGGGAGCCGCGCTCCGCCTCGATTGCATAGGTTGTCAAGCGCTCGCCGTTGGTGACGTTGTAGATCTGAATCTGCTCGTAGGCCAGGATGCCTGCCGCCTCCAGCAGGTTGACGTCGATCGCACACGACCCTTCGTACTCCACCTCGGAGTGGGTCACGCAGGCGCGGTGGAGCTTGCACTTGAGAAGGGTCAACTGCATCCCGGAATCACCCCCAGTCAATCGAGCCGCGTATTATGCCGGCTTGGCGGGACGCCAGCAATCCGACAGGCCTCAGTGCGGGTCCATGGCTTGGATGTTGCCGAACCGACGAATCCAGGTCTCGATCTTGTTGCCCATATCGACCAGGCGCTCGACCGCCCGGTTGGCGAGATCCTCTGTCGGATAGCTGCCGTAGACCACGACGTACCAGAGCGCGTCCTTGCGCTTGAAGCTGAAGACGGCCGTGTCTTCGGTGCCGTTGAAACCCAGCAGAAACTGCCGGGCCGACTCGGGCGCGCGTGAGGTGAACACCTGAACCGTGTAGCTCGTGGGCGGCTGGGCGTTGATCCAAGAGGCATCGTGCACCTGCTGGAGCGCCTCGGCGGCCTGCCTCGGATTGACCCCGCGGTCCAGCGGCGACCCGGGCGCGATACCGATGTCCGGCCCCCCGCCCGCCCCCTGCCCGGCCGACTGTGTCTTGCTCAGGCGCTGGCGATCGGCGCGAAGCTGGGTCAGGCCCTGCTGGGCCCAGGTGCTCCCGCGCTCGGCGGCAGCCTCATAGAGCTTTTCGGCGCGGTCCAGGTCGATCTTCACACCTTCTCCGGTGTGATAGAGGCGCGCCAGGCTGTACAGGGAGTTGGCGTCCCCCTGCAGCGCCGCCTTCTCCCACCAGGCCCGCGCCTGATCGAGGTCCCGGGGCACGCCTTGCCCCTGGTAGTAGTCCATGGCCAGGCGGTACTGGGCCTCCACGAGACCAGAAGTCGCCGCTCGCGTCAGCCAGAACACCGCTCGCACGGGGTTCAGCTCCACGCCCTTGCCCCCGGCGAACAAGTCGCTTACCAGTAGCTGGGCCTGCGCATTATCGGCTTCCGCCAGGGGTCGCCAAAGCTCGTACGCCTTGGCGTAGTCCCCCAGCTGGTAGGCGCCATAGCCGTCCTCCAGCGGCCCAGCCGCCGCTACACCGGGTGCAGCGATCGTGAAGGCGACCAGCAGGAGCTTGAGCCCTGCCAGGATCCGGGCACGATAGGCTAGCCGGTGCGGCGGTGCAGGCCGAATGCGCGGGAGCACAAGTCTCATGATCTCGAATCGGATGTGCCGTCGGCTTACCGGGCTTGCCCAGATACGCGGGCCGGTCACATCCGACGACAAGGTGAAATTCTAACCACCCTGATCGGGCCTGTCTAAGTGTCCGACAGACCGACCCGCAGATTGTCGATCAGGCGCGTGCGTCCCACGAAGGCCGCGGCCAGTACCACCAAATCCCGGTCGCTCCCTTCGGGCGGGGCGAGATCCATGGCGCGACGGATGCTCAGGTAATCCGTCGTCAGCCCGGTCTCGCCGAGCCGATTGCCGCCCTCCTGCTCCAGGCGGGCGAAGTCGCGTCGGCCGCTCCGCAGGGCCGCGGCAGTCTCTTGCAGGGCTCGGTAGAGGGCGGGGGCGCGGCTGCGCTCTTTCTCGCTCAGATAGCCGTTGCGCGAGCTCAGTGCCAGACCGTCGCCCTCGCGCACGGTGGGAACACCGACCAGCTCTATCGGCAGCGACAGATCCTCGACCATCCGCCGCAACACGAGCAGCTGCTGAAAGTCCTTCTCGCCGAACAACGCCAGGTCGGGCTGTACCATGTTGAAGAGCTTGCAGACCACCGTCGCCACGCCCGCGAAATGGCCTGGGCGCGATGCGCCGCACAGAATGTCGGAGAGCCCCGGCACCTCCACTCGGGTCTGCTGCTCAGCAGGTCGCGGATACATCTCGGCGACGCTCGGTGCAAACAGGAGCTGCGCGCCCCCGGCATCCAGCATGGCGCTGTCTCGCTCCAGGGTCCGCGGGTAGCGATCGAAGTCCTCGCCCTGCCTGAACTGCAGGGGGTTGACGAAGATGCTCACCACGACTCGCTCCGCGAGCTCGCGGGCCCGGCGCACCAGCTCCAGATGGCCACGATGCAGATTGCCCATGGTGGGAACGAAGCCCACGGAAAGATCGTCGCGGCGCCAGCGCCCGATCCAATGCCTGAGCTCGGCGACGGTGTCGACAAGGATCATTCGAAGCAGTGCTCCGGACCGGGGAACCTGCCATCACGCACGGCGCTCACATAGGCCACGACCGCCGCCCGCACCGAGTCACAGCCTCGGTGGAAGTCCGCCGCGAACCGCGGTAGCGGCGGCGTCGTGATGCCGAGGATGTCATACAGCACCAACACCTGGCCGTCGCAGCCGGGACCGGCGCCGATACCAATCACCGGGATCGCGAGCGCGCTCGCGATCTGCCTGCCCAATGGGCTGGGGACACACTCGAGCACCAGCATCTGGGCGCCGGCCGCTTGCAGGGCCCGGGAATCGGAGACCATCGCCTCGGCCACAAGCGCCTCGCGTCCCTGGACCCTGTAGCCTCCCAGGCGGTGCACGGATTGCGGCTGCAGACCCAGATGGGCGCACACCGGCACACCTTGTCCGGTCAGCCGTTCCACCGTCTCAAGCTGGGTCGCCCCGCCTTCGAGCTTGACCATGTGCGCCCCGCCTTCGCCCATCAGGCGCGAGGCGGTGAGCAGCGCGATCTCCGGACTGCTGTAGCTCATGAACGGCATATCGGCCACCAGGAAGGACCTGCGCCGGGCCCGAGCTACATTCGCAGTGTGATAGACCATGTGGTCGACGGTCACCGGCAGCGTGCTGTCGCGTCCCTGGATCACCATGCCCAGGGAATCGCCGACCAGCATCACGTCCACGCCGCCCGCCTCGACGACCTGGGCAAAGCCCGCGTCGTAGCAGGTCAGCATCGCGATCTTCTCGCCCTGCGCCTTCATGCGCAGCAGCGTGCTGATGGTCACCTGGGTCATGGCGTCACCGGGTCCGAGACGGCCGTCATTGTTCCAGAAGGCTTCGGAGGGCGCCAGTGAAGACACCGGTCGAAGCTGTCACGCCAGGCGCTCCACACCTTCCGAATCGAGGCCGTCGCGAAGCTCCCGAACCGGTCCCAGGCCGGGGACGACGAGGTCGGGGGCGATCTCGGCGAGGGGATGGAGCACGAAGGGACGCAGGTGCAGACCCGGGTGCGGCACGATGAGGCGCTGCGTCGCGATGCACAGGTCGTCGTAGAGCAGGATGTCCAGATCCAGGGTCCGCGGGCCCCAGCGCTCCGGGCCCCTCACCCGCCCCTGGCGTGCTTCAATCGCCTGCAGCGCGTCGAGCAGCGCCTCCGGCGTGAGGCGGGTTTCCAGAAGCGCGACGGCGTTGACGTATTCGGGCTGGTTTGCGGGCCCGAGGGGGCGGGTGAGATACAGGGACGAACGACGCAGCTCCCCCGCCCCGTCGATCCGCTGCAGGGCATCCAGGGCCCGAGTAATTTGGGCGACCGGGTCTCCGAGGTTGCTGCCCAGGGCGACGTATACGCGGTGCCTGCCGCTCTTCGTAAGTGGCGTCATTCCGCCGGAGCCGCAGGAGGACTCGCGGGTCGCCTGCGCCGCCGACGCCGTTTCCTCGGGGCGCCTTCCGGCCGGAGCGCGCTTGCCCGCTCGGCTTCGCCGAGCCTTTGGAAGTCGGTCCACCAGTCGGCGAGATCCCCGGGGATTTCGCCGGACTGGGCCCTCAGCAGCAGGAAATCATAGGCCGCGCGAAACCGTGGATGCTCCATTAGCCGCAACGCACGTTTGCCGCTGCGCTGCTCGAAACGCGGCTGCAGCTGCCAGATCTCCCCCATGGGCAAGGCGAAGCGCTTGGGAATGGTGACGCGCTGCGCTTGCACCGCCAGAACCTCGCTTCCGGCCCGCTGAAAGGCCGCATAGGGGTGATCCACGGCTCCTTCGGCCATCAAGCGCTCGGCGCGCAGGCGCACGGGCTCCCAGAGCAGGAAGGCGAAGAGAAATGCCGGGGTCACCGGCTTGCCCTCGCTCACCCTGGAGTCGGTGTTTTCGAGCCCGTGGTAGACAAGCGTGATCGGGAAGGCATTCTCCTCCCGGGCCAGGCTCGCCTCGGTCTCGGGGAAGAGCTTGCCGAACAGGTTGTAATGGCGCAACTTTTCGAAGGCTTCCACCCCCGTACCAGCCAGGAACAGCTTCAGCACCTCGTCGAACAGCCGAGCGGGCGGCACCGCCTCGAGCAGACCACCCATCGTGAGCAGAGGCGCCTCGCAGACGGAATCGATCCTGAAGCCCAGCTTGGCTGCGAAGCGCACCGCCCGGAGCATGCGCACCGGGTCCTCCCGATAACGCACCAGCGGATCACCGAGCATGCGCAGCACACCTTCCTTGAGGTCATCCATCCCACCCGTGTAGTCGATGACCGAGAAATCCTCGATGTTGTAGTAGAGGGCGTTGACCGTGAAGTCCCGGCGTAGCGCATCCTGCTCTATCGTGCCGTATACGTTGTCGCGCACGATCATGCCGTTCTCGAGCTCGTGCTCGTCGGACACCTCATCGGTGTTCACGCCGCGAAAGGTCGCGACCTCGATGATCTCGGACCCGAAGTGCACGTGGGCCAGACGGAAGCGCCGCCCGATCAGCCGGCAGTTGCGAAACACCCGGCGCACGTCTTCGGGCCGCGCGTCCGTGGCCACGTCAAAGTCCTTGGGCTCGCGCCCGAGCAGCAGGTCGCGCACACCGCCGCCGACCAGATGCGCCTGATAGCCGGCAGCCCTCAGCCGATAGAGAACCTTGAGCGCGAACTCGCTGATGTTGGCCCGGGAAATGATGTGATCCGGGCGCGGGATAATGGTGGGACTGACGATGTTCTTATCCTGCCTGGCTGTGCCGTCTCGGAGACTTCGCGCGCTGTCGGCACCCCTCCTCTGGAAGCGATCTTCGTCGGAACCCGCCGGGATCCTGCGCGGCAAGCCCGAGAACCGCCGCGTATGATACAACGCCCGGCCCGCTTCCGTAGAGTCGCATCGGGCGGCCCGATCCGGATCATCGACGGAATATCGCGCCGGGATCGTCGCTGAGCGAGACAGCGTGGATCGGACCGGCCGGCTCGGTCGCTGTGACCCGGGCGGACTCGCGCGGGGTCCGGCTACTCCCGCTTGAGCCCGTACATCACCTCGAAGGTCGGGCACAGATAATGCTCGTCCACGAAGCCGCCTTCGACGCACACCTTCTTGGTATCCAGAAAGTGCAAATCGAAGAGCTTGCTGTAGAGCTCGAACAGATACAGCGGCTGCCAACAGGTCATGACCTGCCAGGGCGAGTCCCGGAACGAGAAGACCCCCCGCGTGCAACGGTGGGTGGAGTCGTACCACGCTTGGCGCCACGCGAGCCGGGACACATAGTCCTTGGTCTTCTCCGAGGTGAAGCCATCGCTGGGGAACAGGAAGACCACGGCGCCCCCCTCGTTCAGCGCCCCGGCGATCTTGAGAAGGACCCCCTGCTGGTCTTGCTCGCTGTGGACGAAGTTATGGAACCAGGCGGCAGTGATCAGATCGTAGCGGCGCTCCAACGGGTACTCCAGGAAATCGCCGTGATGAAACTGGGTCGCCTTCAGGCGGGGGCTCGCCCTGGCCTCGTCGATCAGCGCGGGGGAGAGATCGATCCCCTCGACACGCTCGGCGTACTGCGCCACAGGCAACATCCAATGCCGCTGCCACCCGCCTCGACCCGGCCGCGGCCCGAATACCCTGCTCGAAGCACGCAGTGACGAAGCCGTAATAGCGCTCCGAGAACGCGCTGTTTGTCTTGTACGCGCTGTACTGCGCCCACGCATCGTCCATCGCCCGTCTCGCTCTGATCGATCGGCTCAGGCCTGCCCGCACCCCACCCCGAGCCCCGTGGCGCTCCGCCCATAGTCCCACCCAGGCGATAGACGCCCGGGCCATCGGCGGCGGCACCCGGACCCCGCCTTGAACCAAAGTCGGCGCGTTCTGCGAGCGCGTCGGTACCGCTCAGTCACCCCGCAACAGATCCTGCAGAAAGTCCGCCGCCCGGGCGTAAATCCCGGGGCAACGGGACTCGCGGGGCCCGGCGACATTGAGTACCCCCACGCCGCGCTGTCTCAACCAGTCCCGCACGGCGGCCACGTCGGGCGGGCGTTCCAGATCGACGATCAAACGGGGGCGGCCAAGCCTCCGAGCGACCTCCCAGGTCAGGGCCGTCCCTCCCTGCGACGCACCCGCGGTCAATATGAGGGTCGCCTGGGAGTCCCGGACGTTGCGCTCGGTGCGCACGGCATACTCCGCCTCGGCGGTCTCGCGTAAAGGATACCGTGGGCCTATGGGCCCGTCTTCGGCCCGGCGCCCCGCCGGACACCAGCCGCCGCAGGGCAGGCCGAGGGCCAGCGCCACATCGAGCGCCGCCCGGTCGACACCGGTCTGGCCGCCCGAAATAATCCGATCGATCGGCATCGCGGCGAGGGACATCGACTTTGGCCCCCAGGCTTCAGCTCACCAGCAAGGCGGACTTCGCCAGGTTGCGCAGCGCCTGGTCGACGACGCTCTCGACGGTGCGCCGCGCCTCATCCGGCCTCGCCAGCAGTGCCTCCTTGTCGCGCAAAGGCAGATCGCCGTCACGAGCCAGGGTCATGGCGTGCTCCACCAAGGCGGCGCGGTCATGGGTGCCATCCAGCACCGGTGCCAGCAGCCGGGCCACGGGGCCGATTCGGGTCTGGCGATGCTGCATGTCGACCACCGTGGTCTTGCCGTTCCTGACCTGATACGCGGCGACCGGGCTCAGCCGCGGCCTCTCGGACACCTCGGCCTCGCAGGGCACCTGCCAGGTCCGCAGATCCACAGCCCCAAGTCCATAGACACTCAGCAGATCCGCGAGAAGCAATCCCCGCTGGGTCCCGGCATCGGAGCGCTTCCACCGATCGGGAAGCCGCTCCATGACGGATTCGAACAGCTCGCTGAGGGACAGCGCCCGAGGGCTCTGCTCGGCAAGCACCACAAGGGCCTCTTTGGTAGCCGGGCGCCGTACGCGCACACTGACGCCGCGCGGGGTCCGGAAATGACAGACCTTCTGGGGGTCGTGGTCGATCTGCGGCTCCATCGGCTGGCAATTCGACAGCAGCAACAGGGACTCCAAGGCCTCGGCGTCCACCCGGCGTCGGATCTTGGCTTCGCCGTGACAAAGCAGCGTCTGGCGGAAGGACCGGTTTCGCAGGAAGTCCATGTACTGCTCCATGTGCACGACGTCCGGGCTGATCCGTCCCAGGGTCTCGCGCACTTCAGAGGAATGGACGCCATGCATCAGCATGCCCCCGAAATCCGCCTCTCCCAGGTACTGCAGCCCCTGGGCAGCGGCCATACCCATGAACTGATGGAAATACATCGGCTCGTTGACGTCCTCCAGATGATCGTGGAAGAGATAATTGTCTTCCTGCCGGTCGAGCAGCGCCAGCTCCTGCCGCAGGTACAGGGCATATGGCTGATTGTCTTTCGGCAGCTGGTCGGTCATGAACTTGAGCAGCGCCTTCGACTGGCCGATGCGCATCTGCGGGTGCTCGAACTGCTGGGCATGGTAGAGCATCATGTGGCGGACCATCTCGCGCATGTGCCAGGCCGGATACGTGTTGTAGCTGATATAGGCGACACCGTTGGACTCGAGATTCCGCCCACTGATCTCGAGGATGTGTTGGCGAATCGGCGCCGGCACCCAGGACAAGACACCGTGGCAGATGATGTAATCGAACTTGCCCCAGGAGACGTCCACGTCCCCTATGTTCGCGTGCTCCAGGCGGATGTTGGCCAGTCCCGCTGCCGCCGCAGCCTTGCGCCCCTCCTCGATCTGGCGTTTCGACAGGTCGACGCCCACGAATTCACTGCCCGGCATCTGCAACGCCATAGGAATGAGGTTGTAGCCCAGACCGCAGCCCAGCTCGAGGACCCGACAGCCATCGACGGGCGCCGACGCGAGACCGAACAGGCGCGCCATGGTAGCCAGGCGATCGGGATGGGTCTGGGGAAAGGCATGTGCCGTGTAAGGAACGAGATCGTAGCTGTAGGCGGGCTCCCCGGTCTCGCCGGTCTGCTCCGGCAACGCTGCGGCGGTCTCCGTCTCGGTCTCCGCGGCGACCTCGACAGCCGGTTCCGCGGGCGCCTCGTCGGCGACTTCCGGTTCGGCATTGGCCGCCCCGGTCTCTTCCAGCTCGGTCGCTGCCGTCATCATCTCCTCCCGTATTTCTGCCCCTTTACCTACCTTCGAGGTCGTCTTTGGTGCCATGGCGTGGGTGACCTTGGTTGTCCAGATGAAAACTATGAAGCGGCGCCGCGGGAGGGATCAAAAGACATCGAGATCCCGTCCTGAGACCACCGGCCCGTCGTAGCCTTCCCTGATCTCCGCGATCAGTCCCTCGTCCGTCGCGCCCCAGAACAGCTGGTGGTGGAGCACCAGCAGGCCAGGCCGAGCGGCGGCGGCAATCTCGGCCAGCTCCCGGGTGGAGGTGTGCATGCGCGCGTGGTAGCGCTGCCACCCGGGCGGACGCTTGGCGAAACCGGCGCCCGAGTACACCTCGTGAAGCAGCAGGTCGCAACCGCGCGCCTGCGCGATCAGGGTCGGGGTCGGCGCCGTATCACCGGAAATTACCACGCTTCGCCCCGGCGCATCGAACCGAAAACCGAAGGCCGGCCAGTCTCCGTGGTCCACGGGGAACGCAGTGACCCTTAACCCGCCGACGCGACAAACCTCCCCCGCCCCGATCTCATGGGCCTCCACCTGCCAGCCGGTGTCGTTGCAAGGCTCGAGACCCCGTGTGCGCTCGCGGATGTCCTCCCGGTAAGCCTCAATCAGGTGCTCGAGCATGGCCACCGTGCCCATGGGCCCGAACACCTGCAAGGCCGCTTCGCGACCGAGGGTCCAAGGCGAGAGGATCAGATCCGGGAGCCCGGCCGTGTGGTCCGAGTGCAGATGGGTGAGAAACAGGTGGCGCAGGCGGCGCGGCGCCAGGGACGCGACGCCCCGCAGGGCGGCCGCCGCCGCGCGGCGCACTACGCCAGGGCCGCAATCCACCAGATACGCCTCTTCGCCGACGACCACTGCCGAGGCCGGCCCCGCCCGCTGCGGATCGGCATTGGGCGTTCCGGTGCCCAGGAGCACGAGCCGCACCGTTCGGCCTTGGCCTCTCTCGCCTTGAGATTGCATGTCGCCCCGTGCGCTGCCCCTCGGCGAGAGACTCCCGCCGGCCGAGCTATTCGAACGGGAAAGCGCCCGCGGCGCAAGACGCCGAGCTGGGCTGTTTTGCGCTCTCTGCCTTTGTGGCATAGTGGCCGCTGCTTCGCGCCCGGCCCTGCGCCGCAGCATCGCCGATCCGAGGCGACCAGAAGAACGAGCCCACCAGGGAAACGACCCGCCTTGCTTACGAAGAAGCTGATCTGCGTCACCGGCCTGCCGCGCGCGGGCTCCACCCTGCTCTGTCAGCTCCTCGGCCTGCACCCCGAGATCTACAGCCCTGGCCACAGCTCGCCGCTGAACGAGGCACTGCGCAAGGTGCGCCAGGAGCTGAGCGACTCCACCTTTTTTGCTTCCCAGCTGGATGTCGACGCAGACCTCGTCCACCGGCGCCTGCTCACTGCCTTCCGGGGCTTCGTCGAGGGCTGGTTTGCCGAGGCCCCGCAACGCCTCGTGGTGGACAAGAACCGCGCCTGGCTGCGCAGCATCGAGCTCGCCCACCTGCTCGACCCCAATGTGAAGATGGTCGTCTGCATCCGAGATCTGGGGCAGATCTTCGGCTCCGTGGAGGCCCAGCACCAGAAGACGCTCCTGTTCGAGTTTCCCGATCACCTCGACCCGGACAGCCCCTTGGTGCGGGCCAACCGGATCTTCGGCGACGGCGGCATCGTGGGCTGGCCGTTACGCTCGATGGAAGGACTACAGGACATCCAGAGCATGGAGCTGAGGCCGCATCTGTACTACCTGGCCTTCGAGAAGCTGATGGAGGACCCAGTGGACGCGATGGAGCGGCTCTGGCATTGGATCGGCGTGCGCCCTGTGTCCTGGGACCCCAACAATCTCCCGGTAAAGCCCGGTGAGTCCGACAGCTATTACCGAATGAAGTACCGACACAGCACCTACCCGAGCATCCGTACGCCGGGGCTCCACCGGATCTCCTCGCGCATCGAGGATAGCCTCAAGCAGAGGTTCCGCTGGTATTACCAGCAGTTCTATCCCCACCTGCTACCCAAACCGGCCTCCCGTCAGACGCCGGACACGTCCTCCCAGGCGCCGGCCCCGTCTCAACCCGGGCAGGGGCGACCCGACCGAGAGTCTCAGGGCCGGGGGGAGCAGAAAGGCGCACCGAGCGGAGAGCGTAAAGGCTGAGCCCGATTCTGCCGGGGTCGGACGGGTCAGCGAGCGCGGTGAGCGGAGGCGAAGCTAACGTCCCGGCGGGGCATCCGCGCTGACCGAGTAGAGCCGACGATACTCGCCGAGCACCCGCTCGGTGGTGAAGGTCCTGGCAGCCTGCCGGCACCCGGCGGCCATGGATGGGACCAGGTCCCGAGCCCGCAAGACGCCCAGCACCGTGTCCCGCAGAGCATCCGGGGCCTCGGCAGGATAGATCCAGCCTGTTCGTCCGGGGACGAGCAGCTCGGGGAGCCCGCCCAAGTTGCTGACAACGGCGGGAACACCATAGGCGAACCCTTCGATCACGCCGCGTCCGAAGGTCTCCTCGCACAGGGATGGGAAGACCAGCACGTCGATCCGCGGGAAGAACTCCTCCGGATCCGTGTACCCCAGGAACCGCACCCTCGGACCCTCGAAACGGCGCCGCGCCTCCTGAGCGAACGCACTGTCGACCCGCCCGGCGACCAGAAGCTCCGCCGGGAGGTGGGAGGGAAGGCCAACCACGGTCTCCAGCAACCTCATCAGGCCCTTCTCCTCGGCCAGTCGGCCAAGGTAGCCGAAGCGCAGTACCGGGCCGAGCGGGGACCGATGAAACGCACCCGCCGGCGGATCATACGCATTGGGAATGACGCAGACTCGCCTCGCATCTCCGAACAGACCCGCCGCGCGGTGCCGCTCGAGCACATGGCGGCTCACGCCAGCGACGAAATCGACGCGTGCCACGAAAGGGCGCGCCGTTTCCGCGACCAACCGGCAGCTGGGGCAGACCGTCTCGCATATCCGTCCATCCCGAAACAGCAGGCCCTGAGCACACAGCAGCGAGTACTCGTGGAGGGTGTGCACGACCCGACCCGCATAGTCGGCGAGGATCTGCGCCAACCGGGGCCTATCGAAACCCTTCAGGAAATTGGTATGGACGGCGTCCGGCCGCTCCTGTGCCACCAGGCTACCCACCGCTTGCGCGGCCTCCACATCCGTCATCGCAAACGGCAGGCGCCAGACGACCACACCGTTGAGCTCGTGGCGCAGCGGCCGCGGCACGGCACCGCGGCACGCGACTAACACGCTGTCACCGGCTCGCGCCATGGCCTCGGCCAGGATCTGGACGAAACGCGCGGCACCCCCGATGCCGCCCGGATGATAGCGGGCGTTGACGAGCAGGACCTTGATCATGGCGGACGGCGGGGAAACCCCGTGGTCACTGGCGGATCCGACCGGCCCACAGCGACAGGGCCTCTACCTTTCAACCTAGTTTCAACGGAACCGGGACAGGAGACCCTGTCCGATCAGCTCTCGGCGCAAGTCTTCGAATAACGTCTCCGCCAGGTCTCTGTCCACCGACCGAGCCGCCTCCTGCAGCGCGGACAATCGCCGCACGGCCTCCCTATCGCCTTGCCGGGCGGCGAGGACTCGCCTCATCTGGCCCGCCCGGTCGTCGACATCCATGGCGGTGAGAACCCCCGGGTCGGCTAGAAACATCTCGACGGATTTCTCGAAACGGTCATAGGCCTGCTGCAAATCGTCGCCAATCATGGGCACCCCGCGGAGATAGCCGTTCCAAGGGCTTGTTGTAACGGTTCGGCCCCCGGGATTTCCAGGCCCCGGGGTTTCCCGATCTTTTCTCGGGGCAGGACGCTGCTAAAATCGGTTCCCCAACGAACGCGTGCCTTCGGCCTCGGCAAGCTCGATCCTCTGCCCGTGAGGTGAACAGGAGATGGCTCAATCGACTCCCCGCGCCCGCCGGATCCCAATGCCCGCCGTAGTCGACCCGCGACTGCGGCTCCTGCTGCGACTGGTCTTTCTTCTGTTCGCACTGCTGGTGGTCAATTCCGTCTATCTGGGCGGGATCAGTATCGCCGAGTATCTCAGCCAGCGGATACTGGAAGACCGGTTCTATCTCTCGATGTTCCTGGTGCACCTGGCGCTGGGCCTACTGCTGATCCTGCCGGTGCTGGCGTTTGGCATCGCGCACATGCGCCGGGCCTGGCGACGGCCGAACCGTTATGCGGTGGCGGCCGGGCTGGGCGTTTTCATCACCGCGCTCCTGCTGCTCGGCTCCGGTGTCCTGCTCACCCGCTTCGGATTCTTCGAGGTCAACGACCCCGAGGTCCGGAACATCGCCTACTGGATGCATGTGGTCACGCCGGTCCTGGTGGCCTGGCTGTTCGTGCTGCACCGCTTGGCGGGACCGCGCATCCACTGGCGTGTCGGCGGATACTGGGCGGCATTCGCGGGGGTGTTCGCGCTCGCCATGCTGGGCCTGCATCTGGTGACCCGGGCGCCGGCGGCGGCCGAGTCCCGGCCGTTTCTCCCGGCGCTCGTCAAGACCTCGGCGGGCGCTCGGATTCCGGCTTCCCACCTCATGCAAGACAAGGTCTGCGCCGAGTGTCATGCCGACATCGCCCGTCAGCTCGCCGAGAGCGTGCATCGCTTCAGCTCGTTCAACAACCCGGCCTACCGGTTCAGCGTCGACGAGGCGCGGGAGGTGTTTCTCAAGCGTGACGGCAATGTCGAGGCCAGCCGCTTCTGCGCGGGCTGCCATGACATAGTGCCGCTGCTGAGCGGTGCCTTCGACAACCCCCGATACAACGCGGATACCGATCCATCAGCGAATGCCGGCATCACCTGCGTCGCCTGTCACGCCATCGACCGCATCAACAGCCCTCGCGGCAACGGCGACTACACCCTGCTCGACCCGCCGCGCTATCCGTTCGCTTTCAGCGACAATCCCCTGCTACGCTCCGTCAACCGCCTGCTGATCAGGGCCAAGCCCGAGCTGCATAAGGCGACCTTTCTCAAGCCGCTGCACAAGACCGCGGAATTCTGCTCGGTCTGTCACAAGGTCCACCTGCCTTACGAGCTCAACCACTACAAATGGCTGCGCGGCCAGGATCACTACGACAGCTTCCTGCTGAGCGGGGTCTCCGGGCACAGCGTCCAGAGCTTCTACTACCCCGACCGGGCAGCACCCAATTGCGCCCATTGCCACATGCCGCTGACCGCCTCCGACGATCCGGCGGCTCGACGTTATGACGGCACGGGCGAGCCCAGCGTGCACGATCATCTGTTCGCGGGGGCCAACACCGCGGTCCCCGTCATGATGGGCCTCAAGGACACCGGCAACGATGCACGTACCAAGCGACTGCAAGGGGCAGCCCGGGTGGACATCTTCGGCATCCACGCCAGCGCCAGCCCCGATGGCAAGCTGCTGGCGCCGCTGCGGCCGGCCCTGCCCGCGCTTCAGCCTGGAGGGCACTACCTGATCGACACCGTGGTGCGCACCCTCAAGGTCGGCCACCAGCTCACCCAGGGCACCATAGACTCCAACGAGCTCTGGCTGGACCTGGTGGTGCGCGACGGCGATCGTGTGATCGGACGCAGCGGCGGCCAGGACGCCCGCGGCACCGTCGACCCCTGGTCCTACTTCCTCAACGGCTACATCCTTGACCGTCACGGCAACCGGATCGACCGGCGCAACGCTCAGGACATCTTCGTCCCGCTCTACAATCATCAGATCCCTCCCGGGGCCGCGGCGGTGGTTCACTATGCCCTGACCGTGCCCGCCGATGCCAAAGGTCCGATCAGCATCGAGGCGCGGCTGCAGTATCGCAAGTTCGATACCCGTTACATGGAATATGTCGAAGGCAAGGGCTTCCGGCACAACGACCTGCCGATCACCACCCTGGGCTCCGACCGGGTGACCCTGCCGCTGCAGGGCGGCAGCGGCGCAGTCGCCGCCCAGACCGCGGACATCCCCCTGTGGCAGCGCTGGAACGATTACGGCATCGGGCTGTTGCTCGAAGGCAACCAGGGCTCCGCCTCCAAGGGGGAGCTGCGCCAGGCTGAGGCGGCCTTCGCCGAGGTCGAGAGACTGGGACGGGCCGATGGGCCGCTGAATCTCGCCCGGGTCTATTTCAAGGAGGGGAGCCTGGATCAAGCGGCGGCGGCGCTGCAGCGCGCCGCCGCCTGCAAGCCTCCGGCCCACCCCTGGACGCTCGCCTGGTTCTCCGCCCAGGTCGAGCATCAGTACGGCAACCTGGATCGGGCGATCGAGCTCATGGAAGACCTGGCCGGCACGCGCTTTGTCGAGGCGAGGCGCCGTGGCTTCGACTTCTCCCAGGACTACCGGCTCCTGGATGAGCTGGGCAACACCCTGTTCGAGCGCGCCCGTCAAGCCCGCAGCCCGGCCGAGAAGGACAAACGCCTGGGCCTGTTGCGCGAGGCCCGTGACTGGTTTAACAAGGCGCTCGCCCTCGATCCCGAGAACCTCGCGGCCCATTATGGGCTTTCCCAGGTGCTCACCGAGCTGGGCGACCCGGATGGGGCGGCCCGCCACCGGGCGCTGCACGACAAGTACCGCCCGGATGACCAGGCCATCGAGCGCGCCGTGACCGCCGAGCGCAGCCGCAACCCCGCGGCCAACCATGCCGCCGAGCCGGTTACCGTCTATGACCTACAACGCCCCGGCACCTACGGACTCCCATCCGAGGAGATCGAGCGCACCGCCGCCCTCGCCGACAGGCGACATTGACAAATTATTTTAGATAAATATCTTAACATAATGACAAATAAAGAAATAAAAGATCAGGAGGCGGCCGGAGAAGCGGTCATCCGCAAGGCCTTCATCACCTCGACGGTGGCCATCATCATCCTCGCCGGCCTGGCCGCCCTGGCCTTTCTGGCGCTGCGCGTGCACCGCGCGCCCCCCGCGCCGCCGGAGGCCCAAGTGCAGGCACCTAGCATCCCCGCAGCACAGTCCCCTGGCACCACCCCACCGGCGGTCAGGTTCACCGACATCACCGCCCAGGCCGGGATCGATTTCGTGCACGTGAACGGCGCCTACGGCGAGCGCCTGATGCCCGAGACCATCGGCAGCGGCGCCGCCTTCTTCGACTGCGACAACGACGGCAAACCCGACCTGTTCCTGGTCAACTCCACCTACTGGCCGGGGCGGGGTCAGGGCAAGCCCGAGCCGCATCAGGCGCTCTATCGGAACGAGGGCTCCGGCCATTTCACCGACATCACGGCCCGGGCGGGCCTCGCTGTCGATATGTATGGCATGGGGGCGGCCGTCGGTGACTACGACAACGACGGTAACGTCGACCTTTTCATTACCGGACTGAGGGGCAACCGGCTCTTTCACAACGAAGGCGGTTGTCGTTTCAAGGAGGTGACGGCCAGGGCCGGCGTGGGCGGGCGGGCGGACACCTGGAGCACCTCTGCCGCCTTTGTCGACTACGACAACGACGGCCGTCTGGACCTGTTCGTCGTCAACTACGTCCAATGGTCGCGAAAGATCGATCTCGAGATCGACTTCCGTCTTACCGGACTAGGCCGCGCCTACGGCGCCCCGAACCACTTCAGCGGTACCGATTCCTATCTGTATCACAACAACGGCGACGGCACCTTCACCGACGTGAGCCGCACCGCCGGGATCAGCGTCACCGATGTCCACTCCGGGACGCCGGTGGGCAAGGGACTGGGGGTCGCTCCCGTGGACTACGACGGAGACGGCTGGATCGATCTGATCGTCGCCAACGACACGGTCCGCAAGTTTCTCTTCCATAACCGTCGTGACGGCACCTTCGAAGAGGTCGGCAGCTTCGAGGGCATTGCCTACGATCGAAACGGCAAAGCGACCAGCGGCATGGGGATAGACGCCGCGCAGTTCCGCAATGACAGCGATCTGGGTGTCGCCATGGGCAACTTCGCCAATGAGATGACCTCCCTGTTTGTCAACAGCCCGGGGAAGGGGCCGTTCTCCGACGACGCTATCCTGGAGGGCATAGGCCCGGCCTCCCGCATGGCCCTGACCTTCGGCGTGGTTTTCCTCGACTACGACCTGGACGGCCGCCTGGATCTGCTGCAGGCCGACGGCCACCTGGAGCCCGAGATCAACAAGGTCCAGCCCGGCCAGACCTACGCCCAGCCGGCCGAGCTGTTCTGGAACTGTGGGTCCGCCTGCAAGGACACGTTTGTCCACGTCGAGCAAGCGGGGGATCTTTACAAGCCCCTGGTGGGACGGGGCGTCGCTTACGCCGACATCGATGGCGACGGCGATCTCGACCTGTTGATCACCCAGAACGGGAGACGGCCGATACTCTTGCGCAACGACCAGAAGCTGGGCCACCACTGGCTGCGGGTACGCCTCGTGGGTCGTCGCTGCAACCGCGACGCCATCGGCGCCCGCTTGACCCTGCGTGCCGGCGGCGTCACCCAGGAGCGGGTGGTGATGCCCACCCGGGGCTATCTCTCGCAGGTGGAGCTACCAGTCACCTTCGGGCTGGGGTCCTCGAGCCACGTCGACTCGCTCACCGTGCAGTGGCCGGGCGGTGGGAGCCAGCGGGTCCCCGTAGACCGCGTGGACACCCAGCTCGTCGTCGAGCAACAAGCCAAGGATTGAATAGTGACCTCAATCGCCACACCCCGGGTCAACCCGGCCCCAGACATGACCTGGAGATCGATCCTGCTGCCCCTGCTGGGTGCGACCCTGATGGCCCTGACGCCCTGGAGCGCAAACGCCGATGCGCTCTCGGAACCACCTCAGGCCTGGGTCGGGCGGGTCCAGCCGGTGCCGGAGCCAGACATCCTGGGGGCGGATTCCGTCGCCCAGAAGACCCTGGCGGCGACCCGGGCACAGGTCGCTGCGCGACTCAACGACCCTGCGGCCCAGGCCGAGCAGCTCGGCCGTGCCTTCGGGGACCTGGGGGCGCTCTATCACGTCTATGGCATCAACCGGGGCGCCAAGGACTGCTACGCCAATGCAATGGCACTTGAGCCCGGCAACTTCCGCTGGCCGTATTACGCGGGGTATCTCGCCCTGCGCTCCGGCCGGTTGGATGCGGCGCTCCAGCATTTCGCGCGGGCCGAAAAGCTCGATCCGAGCTATGCCCCTCTGAAGCTGCGCAGGGCCGAGGCCTATGTGGAGCTCGACCGTACCGCAGAGGCCAAGCCGTTGCTCGAGTCGGCCGCCAAGGAGCCCGGACTGCGTGCCGCGGCGCTTTTCCATCTGGGGCAGATCGAGCTGCTCGAGCGCGACCCGAAGAGCGCCGTCGCCCGCTTCGAAGAAGCCCTGAAGCTCGACCCCCAGGCAAGCCAGATCCACTATCCCCTGGGGCAGGCCCTGCGCGCCCTGGGAGAAACCGACAAGGCCCGCGAGGAGCTCGATAGGCACGGCACTAAGGAGCCGCGGGTCGCCGATCCCCTGATCGACGAGCTCAATGCCCTGGAGAACGGCTCCCGGCCCCATTTCATCGCCGGCATGCAGGCGATGCACAACGGCGACTACGCGGCGGCGACCGAAGCCTTCGAGCGCGGGCTGGCCCTGGAACCCGGCAACCGGGACGCCCGGGTCAGCTACGCCAGGGTCCTGTTCCTCAAGGGCGATACCGACGCCGCGCGCAGGGAGCTGCTGAAGGTCTTGGATGCCGAGCCGAAGCACCCCTTGGCCAATTTTCTGGTGGCTCTGATCTACGAGGCCGACGGCCAAACGGACCTCGCCATGAAGCGCTACGAGAAGATCCTCGCCGCCAAGCCCGACGAGGCGGGGGCTCAGTACTTCCTGGCCAACCTCCTGTTTCGGGCGGGTGACTTCAGCGAGGCCGCCGCCCACTACCATGCGGCGTTCGTCGCGACCCCCGACGCAGAGCCGGCCGGCCTCCTGTATCTCGTCGCGAAAAAGCGCAGCGGCACTCCCGATCGCGTCCTGCGCAAAGAGCTCGAGGCCATGCTCAAAGAAGACCCGAACCGTCAGCTGGTGCGCTATGCCCTGATACGGCTGTTGGTGGCGAGCGACGACCCGACCGTGCGGGATGCCAAAGAGGCCAAGGAGCAGGCGGGCACACTCGCCGCAGGCGCTCCGCCGACCCTCTCCAATCGCGAGGCATCCGCGCTGGCGCGCGCTGCCGCGGGGGAAACTGCACAGGCCGTCCAGGATCTGGGCCAGGTCATCGACATGGCGCGATGGGGCGGCCAGTGGGACCAGATCGAGCGCTTGGAGGCGGCCCGGAAGACTATTCGGGAGGGCAAGATGCCGGAGCCCGCCTGGCCGCAAAAGGACCCCTTGCTCAATCCGCAGCCGTTCGACCCCAAGACCTCTTTCACCTACTACCCGGCCTCGCGCGCCTATTGAGCGATCCCGGTCGATTCGGTCAACCCGGCCCGGCTCGCACCGGCCACGATTGCGCTTCGACACCCCCAGCCCACGACGGGGGCCCGGGTCAAAAAAACGGCGGCCCGAAGGCCGCCGTTTCATCCGAAAAGCACTCCTACTTGCTTTCGGGGGTCTTGGGTTGAGCGGGCTGAGTAACGGCATACGGGTAGCCCCAACCACCCCAGCCGGGATAGCCGCCCCAGCCGCCATAGGGGTAGCCCCAGCCACCCCAGCCCGGGTAGCCACCCCAGCCCGGGTAGCCACCCCAGCCGGGATAGCCACCCCAGCCGGGATAGCCACCCCAAGGGCCGCCCCAGCCATAGCCCGGGCCGTACCAGGGGCCACCACCCCAACCATCGCCCCAGCCACTACCCCACCACGCATCGGCGGCGGTCATACCGCCGGCGAGAACAGCGGCGGCGACTGCGAGGAAAATCTTCTTCATGTTGCTACTCCTCGTGTTCGGGTTGACCAACTTCCGAAAGAGTCGTCGAATAGCCTCGACAGGGACAATTTTAGGCACGTTTTTGCCCTCTTGTTGATAGGGAAATCCCTCATATCCCTTAAGCCGAGCGCGGCGTCGGGGCGGCGCCAGCCGTTGCGAGACCTCCCACGCGGGCGCCGAATCGATCCTCCGCAATCTCGTCCCCCTAGCCTGAAGGTCCAGAGAGTTATTCAGACAATCTTTTTCAAATCAATGACAAAGCCCGAAAATGCGCGCACCTTGCTGGGTACGCTTACCCATGCGCCGGTCGTTTTTTGCCGAAGCTGAGTTTATAGTCTTGCGGACCAATCAGGTCCTTGGCGGTACCCAGCCGCACGCGCGATAAAATTTCCTAATCGTTTAAGTCGTGGG
>Ga0315556_1000428_pt1 | contig 25956 bp, 22 predicted proteins | sample SalMarSW160310MG_FD_202112 | JGI IMG/M metagenome (GOLD analysis project Ga0315556, IMG submission 202112) | Salt marsh sediment microbial communities from the Plum Island Ecosystem LTER, Massachusetts, United States - Salt Marsh Sediment SW1603-10 ...
CGGATCCACGCAAGCCGGCTTCCAACCCCCGCACGCCACCCCCCGTCCAATCCAGCGAAAGAAAGATAGAACGGGAATCCCAGCCACCCAGAACCGGTCCCGCATCGGTGCCCGCACCCGCAGAAGCAACGGACGTGCGCATGGCGGCGGACGGCGACCACGCGGCCTTCGAACGACTGTACCGGGGCCACGTGGGACGCATCCACGCCCTGGCCCGCCGCATGGTCGGGGACGACGTGGCGGAGGATCTCACGCAGGAGGTGTTCATCCGCGCCTGGAGCAAGCTCGGCTCCTTCCGCGGGGACGCCCGGTTCGGAACCTGGCTTCACCGCCTGGCGGTGAACCTCCTGCTGACGAGGAGGGAGACGTTGCGCAAACGGGAGGCGAAGGCGGTGACGGCCGACGGGGTCCTGGACCGGCTCGTGGCGCCGCGGCAGCGGAGCCCCGGAGCCGCCGTGGACCTGGAGGCGGCACTGGCCCGGCTTCCGGACGGGGCGCGCCGGATCTTCGTCCTCTACGACGTGGAGGGGTACGGGCACGAGGAGATCGCGGGGTTGGTGGGGATCTCGGTGGGGACCTCGAAGTCCCAGCTGCACCGGGCCCGGATGCTCATGCGAGGCCATCTGAACGGATGATGAACGGATCACACGCACGCTGGACGGACCAGCTCTCGGACTACCTGGACGGCGGCTTCGCGGAGGCCGACCGCGACGCGCTGGAAGCGCACCTCGCGGAATGCGGGACGTGCCGGGACGTCCTCCACGACCTGCGCGCGTTGGTGGAAAGCGCCCATCGGTTGGGCGACGTCCCTCCCGCGCGCGATCTGTGGCCCGGGATCGCGGCCGCCATCGGCGCGCCGGCACCGGCAGCGAGACCCCGCAGCGTCATCGAGCTGCCCACCGCGGCGCGGGCGCGGGCGCGGCGGGGGCTCTTCCTGACCGTTCCGCAGCTCGCCGCCGCCTCCGTGGTACTCGCCGTGATCTCGGCGGCCGCGACGGTGTGGGTGGGGCCGGGTGTGGCCACCACGTCGGCGGTGGGAGAGAAGGGGGGGACGGTGGCGGCCACGACCGACGCGGGCGCGGTTTTCCCGGCGGTGGACCTGGCGGGTCCCCCGCCCGAGCTGGCGCAGGAGCTGCGCCTGCTGGAGCAGACGTTGGCGGCCGAGCGCGCCCGGCTCGAGCCCAACACGGTGAGGATCCTGGAGAAGAACCTCGGCGTCATCGAGCGCGCCATCGACGAGTCGCGTCGGGCGCTCGCGATCGAACCCGGGAACGTGTTCCTGCGCGAGCACCTGGATCGCACGTACCGGGAGAAGCTCGACTACCTCCGAGAAGCCGCGGGCATCGCGGACTGGACGGGCTGACATGGGCACGCTCCTGATGGCCGGCTGGCTGCTCGCGGGTGCGGCGGTTCCCGCCGCGTCCGTCGCCGACACCACCGTGGAGCTGCGTCGCGGCGACCGGGTGGTGGTGGAGCGCTTCACCGGCGAGCTCTCCGTCGAGAGCTGGAGCCGATCGAGCCTGTCGGTAGCGGGTGACGCCGACGACGTGCGTGGCGTCGCGGTCACGCGCTCGGGAAGCGAAGTGACCGTGCGTCCGGACGATCGCAAGGCACGCACGAACGACGTCGAGCTCGTGGTGCGCGTGCCCGCGTGGGTCCGGCTCGAAGTGTCGGGTCGCGAGCTCGACGTGAGCGTAGCCGGTGTGGAGGGCGGGGTCGCCGTGCGCAACGTCTCCGGGGACGTCCGTATGGATCGTGTCGCCGGAGAGATCGCGATCAGCACCGTCGAAGGGGAGATCGGCGTCTACGGTGCGCGGGGTCCGGTCACCGCCCACTCGCGGGGAGACGACGTGACGCTGTCCGACGTCACCGGCGACGTTGACGTGGGCACGGGGGATGGGGACCTGCGCCTGGAGAACGTGACCGCATCCAACCTGCGCGCTGAGACCCTCGACGGCGACGTGTACTTCAATGGCGCTCTCGCCCCATCCGGCACGTACTGGATCTCGGTCCACGACGGCGACGCGACGCTGATCCTGCCGGGGGACACCGACGCGCACGTGAGTGTGTCGACGTTCGACGGAGAGCTGACGTCCGACTTTCCCGTGACGCTGCGGCGATACCAGGGCGGAGGGGTCTTCGATTTCACGTTGGGGGAGGGAAGCGCGCAGCTCGAGGTGAAGGTCTTCGACGGAGAAATCCGCTTCAGGCGGCGGGAAGGGCGCTGAACGGCCCGAGCCGCCATCGATCGAACCCGAAAGACGGCTACCAGGGCTCCGGGACGGAGCCACGACGGAGGAGGAGCGATGACGTACGACACGAGCCGGCAGGGAGGCAGGGCGGCGCTGGCGCTCGCCCTGGCCTTCGGCCTCGCGACGGGGGTGGGCGCGCAGGAGACGCACCGTGTTCCCGGCGGCGAGGTCACCATCTACAACCTCGCCGGCCACGCGGAGATCGTCCGCGGCTCGGGCTCCGACGTGGTGGTGCGCGTCACCCGGGGCGGCGACGACGCGTCCCGGCTGGAGATCCAGACCGGTGAGGTGAATGGGCGCCAGACGCTGAGGGTCGTCTATCCGGACGACCAGATCGTCTATCCCGAGATGGGCCGGGGCTCCCGCACGTCGGTGCGCGTGCGTGCCGACGGGACGTTCGGAGGCGGCTCCCGGGGCGACGAGGTCGACATCCGCGGCTCGGGGCGGGGATTGGAAGCATGGGCTGATCTGGTCGTCGAGGTGCCTGCCGGGAAGGACTTCGCCCTGCACCTGGCCGTCGGCGAGGCGGAGGTGCGTGGCGTGGAGGGTGACTTCGACATCCATACCGGCTCCGGCTCGATCGGCGCCACGGACGTGTCGGGCTCCCTGACGCTGGACACGGGCTCGGGCTCCGCCAGCGCGACCGGCGTGCGCGGCGACCTGAGCGTGGACACGGGCTCAGGCTCCGTCACGGTGCGGGACGTCTCCGGCGGGGACGTGAAGCTCGACACCGGCTCGGGTGGCGTGCGGGGTGGGGGCATCGACGCGACCTCGCTGCGCGTGGACACGGGCTCCGGCTCCATCGAGCTGGACGAGGTCTCGTGCCCCGAGGTGGTCCTGGACACCGGAAGCGGCGGCGTGGACCTCGTCCTCCTCAAGGACGTGGACCTGCTCGACGTCGACACCGGTTCCGGGTCGGTGACGATCCACGCGCCCGCGGATCTCGGGGGCGAGGTGGACATCGAAACGGGCAGCGGGGGGATCGACCTCGACTTCGCGGTCGAAGTCAACCGCGTCCGTCGCGATCACGTGACCGGGAGGCTCGGGGACGGCCGCGGGCGCATCCGCATCGACACCGGGTCCGGCAGCGTCCGCCTACTGAAGAACTGAGGGGCCGCGATGCTCCTGCCAACTCCGGACGCTTCCCCCCGAAGTGACTGAGGATGGCCGGAGGCCACCGCAGGTCAACTGAGGGGCCGCGATGCTCCTGCCAACTCCGGACGCTTCCCCCCGAAGTGACTGAGGATGGCCGGAGGCCACCACAGGTCAACTGAGGGGCCGCGGTGGGGGTCACCCCCCGCCGCGGCGGGTCCAGGGGCGGCGGGTCTTCCGCCGCTCCGCCACCGCCTCGATCCAGAACGCGCTTCCACCGTCCGGCAGGCGCTCGACGCCGCAGGCCCCGTCGATGCGCTGGATGCCGCGCCGGACGATGGCGAGCCCGATCCCGGTCCCCGGGTGGTCGCCCCCTTCCTCCAGGCGCTCGAAGACCCGGAAGATCCGCTCCTCCTTCCCCTCCGGGACCCCGATACCGTTGTCCTCGACGCGGACCCGCACGTACCCGCTCCGCGCTTCGGCGCTTCGTACGCGCACGCGGGGGCGTCGCCCGGCCGGGACGAACTTCACGGCGTTGGACAGGAGGTTCGCGACGACCTGGACCAGCGTCGTGTGGCTGCCAAGGACCGTCGGCAGCCTCGCCTCCACATCGACCTCGGCGTCGCGCTCGCGCAGGTCGGCTTCGACCTGCGCGAGCGCCTGCTCCACCACCGACGAGAGATCCACGGAACGCATGTCCAGCTTCTCGAAGCTCAGGCGGCTGTAGGCGAGGAGATCGGTGATGAGCCGCTCCGACTGCCGTCCGGAGGCGATGATGCGCCGCGTGTAGTCCCGAGCCTCGGCCGGCAGGGAAGCGCCGTGGTTCTGGAGCATGGCGTGGGCGAACCCCTGCATCGTACGCAGAGGGGCGCGCAGGTCGTGGGACACCGAGTACGCGAACGACTCGAGCTCCTGGGTGGCCTGGCCGAAACGGGACACGAGCTCGCGATATCGTGATTCGCTCGCCTGCAGGGCGCCCTGTGCCTCCCACCGGTCCAGGAGGTGGGTGACGGTCGTCGCGAGGCCGGCGCCCAGGCGCTCCCAGCGGCCGTCCGTGGGGCGCGCGCGCGTGTCCACCACGGTGAGCGCCCCCGTGACGGCTCCCGCCGTCGTCAATGGGAAGGACGCCCACATTCGGGCCCCGAGCGCCCGCAACGCGTCGTGCAGGGGCTCGCGCCGGGCATCGAGGTCCGTCACGACCACGGATCTGCCCGTCTGAACCGCCGGCGCGGAGGGCGTTGACGGGATCGGGACCTCGACGGCTCCGCGCGCACACATGTCCGTGCCGTGCGCGGCCTCGATCAGGAGTCGGTCCCGGGCGTGATCGAGGCGTTCCAGGAGGACGATCGGCACCCCCATGGCCCGCGCCACCTCGGCCAGGATCGGGCCGGCGGACGCCTCCAGCGACGTCGAGGCCAGTGCCAGCTCGGCCACCCGGTAGAGCGCGGTGAGCTCCTCGTTCCGCTCGTCCAGTGCGTGGTGGGTCGAGTCCCCGGTCGGGTGGCGCCGACCCCCGTCCCCACGCACGCGGCCCGCCGCGATCGCGAGCCGGATGTCCAGGACCGCCGCATCCACCGGCGTTCGGATGCAGTCGTCGGCGCCCGCGACGAGGATGGCGAGCAGCGCGTCGGCGTCGTCGTTCTCCATGGCCGCCACGATCACGGGCTCGCGGCCCCCCTCGCTTCGACGGATGGTCCGACACAGCTCGGCGGCGTTCAGCCCGGGGGCGGCGACGTCGAGGATCACGAGGGTTGGGGGAACCCGCCGGAGAAGGTCCAGCGCGTCTTCGGTCTCCGCGCATGCGACCACGTCGTAGCCGCGGGAGCGGAGGAGCCCGGAGAGGGACGACGGGCCGCGAGCCCCGTCCTCGACGACCAGCACGCGCGGCGCGATGCCCGGGCCACCGGGTGTCGGCGATTCGATCGGGTCCGCTGCCTCTGTGCTCACGGCCGCTCCGTCGGGGGGATGCGGGGCCATCCATCGGGAGGGGGAAGGGGATAGGGCGTCTCCAAGCTAAGGCGTTTCGCTCGGGACGGGCCACCGGGATCGCGCCCGGCGCTTTTGCGCCGCGCCGGGCGAAGCGAGAATGTCGGCTCGGCGGCGTCCGTGCCGGACCCGCGTCCGAGGACCAGACAAGGAGGTTGGCCCGTGCCAGCCGAGTCGTTCCGCTTCCGCCACTCCGTGGACGTCCGTTTTCGCGACATCGACGTGGAGGGCCACGCGCACCACTCGGCGGCGCTGATCTACTTCGAGGAAGCGCGCGCGGCATACTGGCGTCAGGTCGCCGGACGGGCGGGGATCGACGACATCGACTACATCCTCGCCGAAGCCCAGGTGCGCTGGCATCGGCGGGTGCTCTGGCCGCAGAGGCTCTCCGTGGAGGTGCGCGTGGTGCGCATGGGAAAGAAGCACCTGGAGATGGAGTACGAGGTGCTCGCCGAGGATGGCACGCGCCTCCAGAGCGGCCGGACCGTGCAGATCATGTATGACTACGCCGCCGGTTGCACGGCCTCGATTCCCGACGACGTGCGCGCCGCCATCGAGCGGCACGACGGGCCGCTCGGAGCCGGCGGAGGGGCGTCCTCGCCATAACGTGCCATTCCTCACGGATTGGTTGACCGGTCCGGCCCTTCTCCGGTACATTGGCACGTTTCTCGCTCCGGGGGCCGGTCGCAGCGGACCTCCGGGGCGGGTTCGGTTTAATGGAGTGTACGGGGCGGGTTCGGTTTAATGGAGTGTAGACGGCGTTCGGTGCGGCCGGACGGCAGGCTGCGGGAACAGTATGGGGGAGACCCCGGGAGATCAGGAGATGGTCCGACGGACGAGGCTCGTATTGAGCTGCCTGGCGGTAGCGGCGGTCGCGCTGCCGACCACGCGTTTGCAGGCCCAGGACATGGGGCGCTACCGCGTCCTCATTCCGAACTTCCAGCCGCTCGAGGGAGCGAACAAGGGCTTCGGTGAGGATGCCGCGAAGGATCTGCGTGAGCTGATCAACGGGCTCGCGACCCACCAGCCGATCGAGAAGAAGGAGATCGAGCAGAACCTCAAGCGCTTCAAGATGAAGATGGACGAGCTGGACTGCGTCCGTACGCGGCAGCTCGCCTCCCAGATGAACGCGCAGGTGGCGCTGTGCGCCTCCTACTCCGAGCAGAACGGCCAATACGTCGTCAACGCGGAGTTCTGGGACATCGCCTCGAGCGAGTCCTTCAAGGTCGATGCGACCACGGTCGCGGAGAAGGACGACAAGACCGCGGCGCAGCACATCTTCGACCAGTTCGACCGGTACGTCCAGCAGGTGCGCTTCGCCCAGTTCTGCGGCGAGTACGCGCAGAGCCAGCAGTGGGACAACGCGCTGCGCAACTGCGACCAGGCGCTCGAGCTCAACCCGGACGCCGTCGGGACGCGCTACCAGCGCGCCCACATCCTCTACCAGATGAACCGCTACCCGGAGGCGCTGGCCGAGCTCGAGAAGGTGCTCCAGCTCAACCAGTTCCACGAGGACGCGCTCCAGCTCGCGGGCTACATCTCGGCGAAGGAAGGCGACGACGACAAGGCGCTGGACTACTACTCGCAGTACCTGGAGCTGAACCCGGGCAACGCGAGCGTCCGCATGAAGATCGCGTACGACCTGGCCCAGGCCGGCGATCCGGGCGGCGCGATGCAGCTCATCCAGGAAGGCCTCGACGTCGATCCCGACAACATCGACCTGTGGGAGCAGTACGGCGGCTACGCCTTCGCCACGGCGCTCGACATCGACCAGAAGCCTTCGGTCGGCTCCGAGGACGCGGGCGCTGTGGCGCCGGAGGCCGTGGAGTACTTCCGCAAGGCGATCGATGCCTACCAGAAGGTGTTCGAGGCGAAGGGGCCGGACACGCCCGTGGGCCATCTGCGCAACATCGTCGCCGCCTACGTCCAGCTCGACGAGCTCGACCAGGCGATCGCGATGGCGGAGCGCGCCCTGGAGACGCACCCGCAGGAGGACGCGCTCTGGTCGATCTACGCCGACGCGCTCCAGCGGGCCGGCAAGCTCGATCAGGCCATCGCGGCGCTCGACCGCGTCAAGGAGATCAACCCCTCCTATCCGAACGTGAGCCTGCGCCAGGGCAACTGGCTCATCCAGGCGGGGCGCATCGAGGACGCGGTGGCGGTCCTCAAGGACGCCGTGGCCGGCAGCCAGGAGCAGGCGGACGTGGCCGCCCGGCTCATCTTCGCGGACGCGTATCAGAACGGCATCCAGAAGGAGCGTTTCCAGTACGCGGTCGACGGCCTGTCTGCGGCGAAGCAGCTGCCGAACCTCAGCTCCGGGATGAAGAGTCAGCTGAACTTCTGGCACGGGTACGCGCTGTACACGGGCGCGGTGAAGGCGCAAGAGCCGCAGACGCTCGAAACGGCACAGGCCACCCTGCCGAAGTTCCAGAGGGCGGTCGAGCTCTTCCAGCAGGGCGAGGAGTACGCGGCCTCGCAGCCCTCGATCACCCTCGCGCAGTTCCTGACCAACGCCAACACCTACATCGAGATCCAGCAGGCGATCATCAAGCGCGGTCGCTGAGGGTGTAATGTAGCGCTTCGCCGCCGACGGGCGGCTCGAAGCGCCCCGGGACTCCGGTCCCGGGGCGCTTCTTCGCGTCCGGGGGCCGGCCCGGTTCCGATGCCCACGCCTCGTCCCACTTCTCCCCACCTCCTCGCCGCGCGCTTCCTGCGATCCGAAGCGAATTCCGCGCGAATCCGAAGGAAAACCGAAAGTCCGCAAAGTACCGTTCGGGCCGTATTGATGCGCGCTTTCGCGCTTCGAGGGACCAACGGCGGGTGCGTGAAGAATTGCGAAAAAAGACCCTTGACGCCTTGGTCCACCTGAGCCTATTATGGCTCCACAGCATCCCACTTCGACCCACTACATCCCACTTCACGCATCCGGCGGAGCCCTTCTTGAGCGCGTTTCGGGGGCGGTACGAGCACCAGATGGACGACAAGGGGCGCGTCAGCCTCCCCTCGGCGTTCCGCCGCGGTGAGTCGGACGAGCGCTTCGTGCTCCTGCAGTGGGAGAAGCCCTACCTGACGCTCTTCCCGGAAGCGAAGTGGAGCGAGGTGGAGGACCGCCTGGACGACTACCGCAAGGGCGGCGCCGACGCGATGAACCACGTCCGGCTCCTGTACGCCACCCTCGCGGAGGTCAGCCCCGACAGGCAGGGAAGAATCCTCGTGCCCGCGGCGCTCCAGCGGGCCGGCGGACTGAACGGCTCCGTGCTCCTGCTGGGGATGCGGGATCGTGTCGAGCTCTGGGATCCGGCGACCTACGAGAAGGTCGTCCAGGGACAGGCCGGGGACTTCGCCCAGTTCGCACACAGGCTGTTCGGCTGACCGTGGCGAGCTACCACGAACCCGTCCTGGCCACGGAGGTCGTGGCCCTCCTCGCACCGACCGGCGAGGCGCTCATCCTGGACGGCACGGTGGGAGGCGGGGGCCATACCCGCCGGATCCTCGAAGCCTGCGGCGCGTGTCGCGTGGTGGCCGTGGATCGCGATCCGGAGGCCCTGACCGAGGCGCGCGCCGCTCTGCGGGACCTCTCCGGCCGGGTGCGCTTCCTCCACGCCGACTTTCCGGACGCGATGGCCGATGCCGAGATCCGGGACCGTGGGCTGGACGGCGCCCTCCTGGATCTCGGCGTCAGCTCCCATCAGCTCGACGACGAGGCGAGGGGCTTCGCGTTCCGGAGGGGCGTCGCGCTCGACATGCGCATGGACGCGACCCGTGACGGGGACGCTGCGCGCTTTCTGGCCGAGGCCAGCGAGGAGCGGCTGACCGAGGTGTTCAGGGAGTTCGGCGAGGAGCCGCGCGCCCGGCGACTGGCGAAGGAGATCGTCAAGCGGCGGGCGACTGAGCCCCCGCGCACCAGCGACGACCTGGTCGCGGCGATCAGGGTAGCCCTCGGCCGCTCGCCGAGCGCCCAGGACAAGGCGCGCCTCTTCCAGGCCGTGCGCATCGCCGTGAATGGAGAGCTGGACGCCCTGGCGCGCGGCCTCCCTGCCATCCGCGACCGCCTGGGCGACGGCGGCGTGCTGGTGGTGATCGCCTACCATTCGCTCGAGGACCGCATGGTGAAGAACGCGTTCCGCGAGTGGAGCCGGTCGTGCGTGTGCCCGCCGGAGGCACCCGTGTGCACGTGCCGCGGCAAGCCCCTGGGAGAGACGCTGACGCGCAAGCCGGTGCGCCCGGGAGAAGCCGAGGTCGAGGCGAACCCCCGCTCCCGGAGCGCCCGTCTGCGCGCCTGGCGGAGGGCCGCATGAGCGACCTCGCCCGGTTCCTGCGCGCGGCCCTCACGGTGAGCGTCCTCCTCGCGTCGCTCGGCCTCGTCACCTGGCGGCAGAGCCGTGCGTTCGAGGAGCTCACACGCCTCGACGAGCTGCGGCGCCGGATGTCCCTGGCCGAGGCGGAGCGCGTCGAGCTGGAGCGCCACATCGAGGTGCTGGAGAGCAGGGCCTGGGTGGTCCCGCAGGCGCGCAGGCGCCTCGGCATGCACACCGCGAGCAGCTCCGAGATGGTCATCCTTTCCGGAGAAGCGAACCAGTGAGTCGCACGGATCCAGCGCATCGCCGCGCCACCTGGCGTCGTCGTCTCGTTCTCGCGGGCTGGATGTTCGGTGCCCTCGTACTCTGCCTTCGGTCCGCGCAGATCCAGGTGCTCGAGGGCGCGGAGTGGCAGGACATCGCCGAAGCCCAGCACACCACGGACAAGGAGGTCGCCGCCGCGCGCGGTGCCGTGCTGGATCGGGACGGAGCCCTCCTCGCCGTGTCGCGCGAGATGTATCGGGTGAGCGTCGCGCCCCGGGAGCTCGGGGACGCCGACGCCGTGCGTGGTCTGCTGCAGCGCACACTGGACCTGTCGGCGCAGACGGCGCGCCGCCTGGTGGCGAAGGACCGGCGCTGGGTGGTCGCGCCCGGCCGCTATCCCCCGGCCGTTCGCGAGCCGCTGGCCGGGGTGCGCGGCGTCTACCTCGAGCGTGAGCTCGAGCGCTACCACCCTCACGGGGCGCTGGCACGGGGCGTTCTCGGGGCCCTCCTCGACGGGAGGGGGCAGGGCGGGATCGAGCAGATGTTCGAGGAGCTGCTGCGCGGCCGTCCGGGCCGCGAGGTGGTGGCCCGCGACAACCTCGGCAATCCCATTCCCGGCGAGACCATCCTCGTGGAGAGCCCCCGGAGCGGGGGACAGGTGGTCCTCACGCTCGACCTCGACCTCCAGGAGATCGCGCACCAGGCGCTGCAGGAGGCGATCGAGAGCAGTGAAGCCCGCGGGGGCGACGTGCTGATCACGGACCCCTCCACGGGGGAGGTCCTCGCGCTCGTGTCGATCCGCGACGGGAAGACGGCGGGCCTGGGTGCGATCAACGCCCCGTACGAGCCCGGCTCGACGCTCAAGCCCTTCACCGTGGCCGGCATGCTCGATCGGGGCCTGGCGTCGCTGTCCGACTCGGTGGACGTGGAGGACGGGACGTGGACGGTGGCCGGCCGGACCCTGCACGACGTGCACGACGAGGGATGGATGACCGTCGCGGATGCTCTGCGCGTTTCGTCCAACGTCGGCATCGCCAAGTCGGCCCAGGTGCTCTCGCCGGGGCAGCAGTACGAGAACCTGCGCGACTTCGGCTTCGGGGCGGCCACCGGGATCGAGCTCCCGGGCGAGGCCAGCGGCACGCTGCGGCGCCCCGATCGCTGGTCCCTCCAGTCGCCGGCATCGCTCGCGATCGGCTACGAGATCGGAGTCACCCCGATCCAGATGGCCATGGCGTACGGCGCGCTCGCCAACGGCGGGCTGCTCATGGAGCCACGCCTCGTCCGCGAGGTGCGCGACCCGTACGGGAACGTGGTCGAGCCCCGCGAGCCCCAGGTCGTCCGGCGCGTCATCGACGCCGACGTCGCGCGGGCGGTGAGCAGGGTGCTCGTGGACGTCGTCGAGGACGGCACCGGGACGGCGGCCCGCCTCGGCGTGTTCAAGGTCGCCGGGAAGAGCGGCACCAGCCGCGCCTACGATCCCACCAACGGATACACCGGTGGACACTACGCCTCCTTCGTCGGGTTCTTCCCGGCAGAGGAGCCGCAGCTCGTCATCTTCGTCAAGCTCGAGAACCCGAAGGGGTCCTATTACGGCGGTGCGGTCGCCGCGCCGGTAACCCGCGCCACGATGGAGGCGGCGCTGGCCGCCAGCGGCACGCCGCTGGACCGCGCCGAGCTCCTGAAGGTCGCCCGCTCGGAGCTGTCCCGCCCCGTCCCGACCCCGGTGACCTTCGCCGCCCGACCCATCGATCCGCCGCCGCCGCCGGTATCCGTGGAGCCTTCGGGGGGGGGAGGTGGTGGCACGGCGCGCGTCACGAGCGTTCCGGTGCCGGACGTGGCGGGGCTGCCCCTGCGCATCGCGGTGCGCCGCCTGCACGCGCTCGGGCTGCGCGTTTCGGAACGGGCGCGGGGAGAGATCGTGGGCACCTTCCCGCCGGCCGGCGCGAGGGTGGTCCCGGGAGACACCGTGCGCCTGCGGGTGGACGGGAGGTCGGATGGCTGAAGCGTCGGTCACCCTGGGCGCGGTGAGCAGAGTCCTCCGGTCCGCTGGCCTCCTCGAGGCCGAGCGCGGCCCGGAGGACGTCGCCGTCCGGGGTGTGAGTCAGGACTCCCGTGCGGTTCGCCCCGGGGACCTGTTCCTGGCGTGGAAGGGGACCGCGTCGGACGCCCACGACTTCGTCGACGACGCGGCGGCGGCGGGAGCCGTGGCCGCGGTGGTCGAGCACCCGGTCGACGCCAATCTCCCCCAGCTCGTGGTCTCGGACGGGCGGCGGGCCGCGGCGCTGGCGGCGCACCACGTGATGGGCGCGCCCTCCGAGCGGATGACCGTCGTCGGGGTCACGGGCACGAACGGCAAGACGACCAGCGCGCTGCTGGCGCGCCACCTGCTGGCCGCACGCGGTCCGGCGGCGGCCGTGGGGACGCTGGGCGTGGTGGACGACCGCGGCGTGCGGCCCGGAACCGAGGGCCTGACCACGCCGGGGCCCGTACAGGTGGCGGTGTGGCTGTGGGAGCTCGCCAACGACGGCATGCGGGCCGTCGTGATGGAGGCGTCCTCGCACGCCCTCGAGCAGCGCCGGCTGGACGGCGTGCGCTTCGAGATGGGGGTCTTCACGAACCTCACGCAAGACCACCTCGACTACCACGTGGACCTCGCCTCGTATTTCGGGGCCAAGGCGCGCCTGGTGGAGCTCGTTGCGCCGGGGGGCACCCTGATCGCCAACCGCGACGACCGGGCCTGGGACGAGCTCGACGTGAGCGGTCGGACGCTGCGCACCTTCGCCGTGGACGCGGACGCGGACGTGCGGGCCGAGCACGTAGGCCTGAGTGCCGTCGGCTCGCGCTTCACGCTGGTCGTGGACGGCGCCCGCGCCGACGTCGCGCTGCCGCTCCCGGGCGCGTACAACGTCGAAAACGCGCTCGCGGCGGCCGCGATCGCGGCCGCCGCCGGGATGGCCGTCGAGGAGATCGCCGCGCGCCTCGCCTCCGCCCCACAGGTGCCGGGCCGGCTCGAGGCGGTCGTGACCTCCCCCTTCTCCGTTCTGATCGACTTCGCGCACACTCCAGACGCCCTCGTCGGCGTGCTCGCCGCGCTCAGGCCGCTCACCACGGGCCGCCTCATCGTGATGTTCGGGGCGGGCGGCGACCGGGATCGCGCCAAGCGCCGGCCGATGGCAGAGGCCGTGCGTCGCTTCGCGGACGTGGTCGTCCTCACCTCGGACAATCCCCGCACGGAGGACCCCGAGGGCATCCTCGACGACCTCGCCGAGGGGCTGGAGGGCGTGGAGTATGCACGGGTCGCCGACCGGCGGGCCGCCATCCTGCACGCGCTCTCGTCGGCGCGCCCGGGTGACACGGTGCTGCTCGCGGGGAAGGGCCACGAGACCTACCAGGTGGTCGGGCGCGAGAAGCGGCCGTTCGACGAGCGGGTCGTCGTGCGCGACTGCATGGCCGCGCTGGGGGCCGCGTGAGCGCCTTCACGTGGACCGACGCCGCGGTTCGCGACGCCCTCGGCCTGCGCACCGACCGGGCGCTCCCGGACGCCGGGTACACCGGCGTCTCCACGGACTCGCGCAGCGCGCGGGAGGGCGACCTGTACGTGGCGCTGGTGGGCGAGCGCTTCGACGGACACGACTTCGTGGCCGACGCGCTGGCGCGGGGAGCGCGCGGCGCGGTCGTGTCGCGGCCGGTCGAGGGCGAAGGGAGCGCGACGCTCTATCCTGTCGCGGACACGCTCGATGCGCTCGGCGCTCTCGCGGCGCACCGGCGGCGGGCGCTGGCCGCGCCGGTCGTGGGGATCACGGGCTCCGCCGGGAAGACGACCACGAAGGATCTGACGCGGGGCGCGCTCGCCGGCGCCCTGCGCGTCCACGCCACCAGCGGCAACCTGAACAACCGCATCGGCATGCCCCTCACCCTCCTGCGGGCGCCGACCGACGCCGAGGTCGTGGTCCTGGAGATGGGCACGAACGAGCCCGGCGAGATCGCCGCGCTCGCCGCCGTGGCCCGTCCCGACATCGGCGTGATCGTCACCGTGGGCGAGGCGCACCTGGAGAAGCTCGGCTCGATGGAGGGCGTGCTCCGGGAGAAGCTCGACCTCCTGCGCGGCCTCGCCGACGGAGGCCGGTGCGTGGTGGGCGACCAGCCGGACGCCCTCGTCCGCGAGGCGCGGGGCGTCTGTCCGGCCGTGCGGGTCGCGGGGTGGAGTGACCGGGCGGACGAGGGTCTGCGGCCCGCCGGCGTGGAGGTGGACGCCTGGGGCGCCTACCGCTTCCTGTGGCGGGGAAGGAGCGTGCGGCTGAACATCGCGGGCCGCCACGCGGTCCTGGATGCCCTGCTGGCGCTCGCCGTGGCCGACCTCCTCGGTGTTCCCGAAGAGGACGCGGTGGCGGGGTTGGCAGGCATCGGCGCCGGAAGCATGCGCGGCGAGGTCCGACGCATCGGCGAGTTGACCGTCGTGGTCGACTGCTACAACGCCAACCCGCCGAGCGTGAAGGCCGCGCTGGACCTCCTGGACGCCCGCGCCGCCCGGCGCAAGGTGGTGGTGCTCGGCACGATGCTCGAGCTGGGCGACGCCTCGGAGCGCCTGCATCGCGAGGTGCTCGCCGACGCGCTGTCCCGCGAGCTCGACCTCGTGGTCGCCACCGGGGCCTTCGAGGCCGCGGCCGCCACCCTGGCCGAGGCGCGCGGAAGCGCCGCTCCCGAGGTCGTCGCCGCCGCCGATTGGCGGAGCGCCTACCCGGCCCTCGAGGCGCGCCTCGGCGGGGACGAGGTCGTGCTCCTCAAGGCGTCGCGAGGCGTCGCGATGGAGGGGATCCTCGCGCTCCTCGACACGGACTTCGGGTCGGGGGACGAGGAGGCCCGAGGCTGATGCTCTACCATCTCCTCCCCCGGTTCTCGGACGTCAGCATCGTCTTCAACCTGTTCCGTTACATCACATTCCGAGCCGCCGGCGCGGTGGTGACGTCGCTTCTGGTCGCCTTCGTCGTGGGTCCCGTGGTGATCCGCTGGCTCACGTCGCTGCGCATCGGCCAGGTCGTGCGGGAGGTCGGGCCGGCGACGCACCTCGACAAGGCCGGGACGCCCACCATGGGGGGCGTCATCATCATCCTGGCCGCGACGGTGTCGACGCTGCTGTGGGCGGAGCTCACCAACTGGTACACGATGCTGACCCTGGCCGCGCTGTTGTGGATGGGCGCGATAGGCTTCCTCGACGACTACCTCAAGGTCGTGCGCAAGCACTCCCAGGGCCTGGTGGCACGCTATAAGATGATCGGCCAGCTGAGCTTCGGGGCCGGAATGGCGCTGCTGCTCCTCGCGCATCCGATCTCGCCGCTGCCGAGCACGGTCACGAGCGTCCCCTTCTTCTCCGAGTGGTCCGCCGCGTTCTGGGCGCCGGCCTTCGTGGCCTTCGTCGCCATCGTCGTCTCGGGCACCTCGAACACCGTGAACCTCACGGACGGGCTCGACGGCCTCGCCGCAGGGCTGACCGCCATCGTGTCGATGACGTTCGGCATTCTGGCCTACGTCACCGGGCGCGTGGACACCTCCCGCTACCTCGGCCTGTTCTACCTGCCCGGGGCGGGGGAGCTGTCCATCTTCGCGGCCGCCCTGGGTGGCGCGGCCATCGGCTTCCTCTGGTTCAACGCCCACCCCGCCGAGGTGTTCATGGGCGACACCGGGTCGCTGTCGCTCGGCGGCGCCATCGGCGTCATGGCAATCCTCCTCAAGGCGGAGTTCCTCCTGGTGATCGCAGGGGGCGTGTTCGTCATGGAGGGCGTCTCGGTGATGCTGCAGACGTCGTGGTTCAAGTACACGGTCCACCGCTACGGAGAAGGGCGGAGGATCTTCAGGATGGCCCCCATCCACCACCACTTCGAGAAGCTCGGCTGGCCCGAGACGAAGGTCGTGGTGCGCTTCTGGATCCTCGGAATCCTGTTCGCGATGCTCGCGTTCAGCACGTTGAAGATCCGCTAGCGCATAGGATGCGAAATGGACGACGTGCGCGGTTCGAAGGTGGCGGTTGTGGGACTCGGCGCCAGCGGCAGGGCCGCGGCCCGGTTGATCCTCGAAAAGGGAGGAGAGGTCTATGTCTCGGATGTGCGCGCTGATGCCCCGACTACAGCTGGTGGAGCCGAGCTCCGGGATCTGGGCGCCGACGTGGAATGGGGAGGACACGACGTCGAGCGCATGGCGCGAGCCGACCTCGTCGTCGTCAGCCCCGGAATCCCTCCGGACGCTCCGGTGCTCCGCGCCCTCGCCGAGCGAGGCGTCCGCTGGATCTCCGAGCCCGAGCTCGCCGTTCGGTTCTTCTCTGGTTCACTGATCGCGATCACGGGGACGAATGGCAAGACGACGACGACCCTACTGGTGGCGCACCTCCTCGAGGCGTCCGGGCTGCGGGCGGCTGCGGGCGGCAACGTGGGCGGCGGCCTCGCGCCGGCGGCTTCCGAGCTCGCGCTGCGCGCGGACGCACCGGACTGGTACGTCCTCGAGATGAGCTCCTACCAGCTGGCCGGCATCGAGCGCTTCCGCCCCGACATCGGGGTGGTGACGAACCTGTCGCCGGACCACCTGGACCGGTACGGGAGCGTCGAGGCGTACTACGCGGACAAGGCGCGCCTGTTCTTGAACGCGGACGATACGAGCCGCTGGATCCTCCCTGCCGGCGATGGCGACGTCGCGGCGCTCGCGGGAGATGCGCCGGGGGTCCGACACCTGTTCGGGCTCGCAGACGAGGAGGGGGCGCAAGCGTTCGTGAGGGACGGAAGCCTCACCCTGCGCGTGGACGGCGAGGAGGGCCTGGTCGCGGTCACGGAGCTGCCGCTCCTGGGGCGTCACAACCAGCTCGACGCCCTGGCCGCGTCTCTCACGGCCCGTGTGGCCGGAGCACACGCCGAGGGGATCGCGCGCGGCCTTCGTACCGCCCGCCCGCTGCCCCATCGCCTGCAGCCCGTCGCGGAAGGGCGAGGCGTGCTCTGGGTCAACGATTCGAAGGCGACGAACGTCGCGGCCACCCGCAGCGCCCTGCAGAGCCTGTCCCGCCCGGTCGTGCTCCTGCTCGGGGGCAAGGACAAGGGCGAGGATTTCGGGACGCTCGGGCCGGCCCTGCCAGGGCGCGTGCGCGCCATCTTGGCGTTCGGCGCCGCCGCCCCCCGGATCGCGGCGGCGCTGGAGGGCCTCGTGCCGCTCACCGTGGAGACGGGAAGCATGGCGGAGGTGGTCGCGGCCGCCGGCGCACGCGCCGTGGAAGGAGACATCGTCCTGTTGTCCCCGGCCTGCTCCAGCTTCGACATGTTCGAGAACTACGAGGATCGCGGTCGCCGCTTCGCCGCGCTCGCCAGGGAGATCGCCTGATGGCGGCCCGCCCCCTCGACGTGGCACCCCTGCGCCCGAGCAGGCTGCCCGACTCCGGTCTGGGGCGGGGTTGGGAGCCGACGGCGATCGTCGTGCTCACGCTCCTCCTCCTCTCCTTCGGGCTGGTCACGCTCTACAGCGCCTCGTCCGTGCTGGCCCTGCGTGAGCACCGGCCCGACACGTACTACGTCCTGCGTCAGGGCGCAGGTGCGCTCTTCGGGCTGTTGGTGCTCGGTGGGCTGGCGGCGATTCCCTACCGCTTCTGGACGCGTCTGGCCTGGCCGCTCTATTGGGGCTCGGTCGTCCTGCTGGTCCTGGTCGTGCTCCCCTGGACGCACGGGATCGCTCCGGAGATCAACGGCGCGCGCCGATGGCTGCGCGTCCTGGGCGTGACGATCCAGCCGTCCGAGCTCGCCAAGATCGCGATCATCGTGTGGACGGCGGCGATCGCCGTGAAGAAAGCGGGGAGCGACCACTTCAAGAGCCTCTCCCTCGGACTCGGTCCGTTCTTCCTGATGTGGGGCGTGCTCCTGCTGCCGGTGGCCCTGGAGCCGGACCTGTCCACCGCGATGCTCATCGGTCTGCTCGGCGTGCTGGTGGTGTTCGCGGCGGGCGCGCGCATGGCGCACTTCCTCTTCATGGGCGTGGTCGCGTTGCCGGTTCTGCGGCACCAGCTGGCCGTGGGCTTCCGCGCCCAGCGGATCGCGGCCTACCTGAACCCGGCTTCCGACCCGGCGGGCGCGGGCTTCCAGGTCCGCCAGTCGCTGGTCGCCCTGGGCTCCGGGGGCCTGACCGGCGTCGGCTTCGGGGAAGGCCGGCAGAAGTTCGGGTTCCTGCCCTACGCGCACAACGACTTCATCTTCGCGATGGTCGGCGAGGAGTGGGGCCTCCTGGGGGTGGTGTTCCTGGTGTCGCTCTACCTGGCCATCATCATGATCGGGTTCCGGGTGGCCGGTCGGGCGCCGAACCTTTTCGGGGAGCTGCTGGCCGTCGGCGTCACGAACCTCATCGCGCTGCAGGCGGTCCTGCACATGGCGGTGGGCCTCGGGCTGGTCCCGACGACCGGGCTCGCGCTCCCCCTGGTTTCCTACGGGCGCTCGAACCTCGTCGTCACGATGGCCGCGCTCGGGATCCTGATCTCGGTCGCCCGGGCCGCACCCGGCGGGAAGGGGGCCCGTGCATGAGCCCGCGCGCGTCGTGGTCGTCTTCTCCGGCGGCGGAACGGGGGGCCACCTCTACCCGGCGCTGGCGCTGGCCGACGCGCTCGTCGCGCTGCGTCCCGACGTGCGCCCGTTCTTCGTGGGGGCGGCGCGCGGCGTCGAGGCGCACATCCTCCCCGAGCGCGGCGTCGAGCACGCGCTTCTCCCCGTGCGGGGGTTCGCGCGCGGCGCGGGCCTGGGGGGGCTGCGGGCCCTCCCGGCGCTCGGGTCGTCGCTGCTGCGGGTCGCCGAGCTCGTGCAGGAGCTGCGTCCGGAGGCGGTCGTGGTGACGGGCGGGTACGCCGGGGGCCCAGCCGGGATCGTGGCGGGCGTGCGCGGGATCCCCCTCGTGCTCCAGGAGCAGAACGCCGTGCCCGGCGTCACGACGCGCCTCCTGAGCAGGTGGGCGCGTCAGGTGCACGTGGCCTTTCCCGAGGCCGCCGACAGGCTGCCCGCCGGGGTCCGTGGGCGCGTGCGGGTCAGCGGGAATCCCGTACGGCCGGCGGCGGTGGTGGCGCCGGCGGCGGCACGGGCCCGCTTCGGCCTGGGGCCGCTGGGCTGCGTCGTGCTGGTCGTGGGCGGGAGCCAGGGCTCGCTCGCGCTCAACCGTACGGTCACCGAGGCCGTGCGCGGGGTCGTGGAGGGCGAGCTCGATCGACCGGCCGATCTGCAGCTGCTCTGGTCGACGGGTCCGGGCCACCATGGGTCGGTCTCCGCCGAGCTCGCCGGGCTCGGGACGTCCCCGTGGGTACACGCGCTTCCCTACATCGAGGATATGCCCGCCGCGCTGGCGGCCTCGGACCTGGCGGTGAGCCGGGCCGGCGCGATGGCCACGGCCGAGCTGCTCGGCCACGGCCTCCCCGCCGTGCTCGTTCCGCTCCCGACGGCCGCCGCGGACCACCAGACGCGCAACGCCGAGGCGCTCGCCGGGGCGGGGGCGGCGATCGTGGCTCCCGAGGCCGGCCTGGACGGCGCGACGCTGTGGGCGCACGTCGTGCGCATCGCGAGCGACGCGGGCCTGCGGGCGCGCATGGCCGACTCGGCGCGGGCGCGGGCCCGGCCGGATGCCGCCACGCGCATCGCCGAGGCCATCGCGTCCCTCCTTCCGGGAGCCGTGCGATGACCGGCGTGGACGTCGATCTGCGCGCGCTGGCCTCCGGGGCCCCCGTGCACTTCATGGGGGTGGGTGGCGCAGGGATGTGTGGCCTCGCGGAGCTGCTCCTGCGCAGCGGCGGCCAGGTGAGCGGCTGCGACCTGAAGCCGTCACGGGCGGTCGACGACCTCGAGCGGATCGGCGCCACCGTGCTGTTCGGCCACGACGCCTCGCACGTGGAGGCCGCGTCCGCCCTGGTGGTGACGTCTGCCGTTCCGCCCGACCATCCGGAGCTACTGCGGGCGATGGAGCGGGGCATTCCGGTGCTCAAGCGCGCCCAGGCCCTGGGGGCCTGGGTGAACCGGGCGCGTCTGGTCGCCATCGCCGGGACGCACGGAAAGACCACCACCACCGCGATGGCCACCGAGATCCTGGCGGCCGCGGGGCTCGAGCCCACCGGGTTGGTCGGGGGAAGGGTGGCGGCGTGGGGCGGCAACCTCCGCTTCGGCGGGACCGGGCTGTACGTGGTGGAGGCCGACGAGTACGACCGCTCCTTCCACACGCTCACCCCGGACGTCGCGGTCGTGACGAACCTGGAGGCCGACCACCTGGACATCTACGGGGACCTCGAGGGTGTGCGCACGGGCTTCCGCACCTTCCTGAAGGGCGTCCGTCCCGGCGGGTGCGTGGCCGTGTGCGCAGACGATACGGGAGCCTCGGCGCTGCTCGCGGCGGTGGGGGAGGCCGGCACCACGTATGGGCTGTCGGCGGGGAGCCGCTTGCGGGCCGTAGACGTCTCCCTGGACGCCGGCGCGACCACGTGCCGCATCCGCGAAGACGGGGTGGACCGAGGAGGGCTCTCCCTTCCCGCGCGCGGCCTGCACAACCTGCGCAACGCCCTCGGAGCCGCGGCGGCGGCACGCGCGGTCGGCGTCGAGTGGGACGCCATCCGCTCCGCGCTGACCGACTTTACGGGGGTCGGGCGGCGGTTCGAGCGGCTGGGGGAGGCCGGCGGCGTGTGCGTCGTGGACGACTACGCGCACCACCCCACCGAGATCGAAGCCACGCTGGAGGCCGCGCGGACATCCTTCCCGCGCGCCCGTCTGGTCATTGCCTTCCAGCCGCACCTCTACTCGCGCACACGCGACTTCCACCGGCAGTTCGGCCACGCGGTCTCTACCGCGGACGTGGTCTGGATCACGGACGTATTTCCCGCCAGGGAAGCACCGATCCCGGGGGTGACCGGTGCGCTGGTGGCGCAAGCTGCACGCGACGCCGGAGCCGCCGAGGTGCACTACCACGAGGCCGACCTGGACGATCTGCCCGCCGAGCTGGCGCCGAGCCTACGGGACGGCGACGTCCTCCTCACGCTCGGAGCGGGCTCGGTCGAGCGCGTCGGGGGAGAGGTCCTGCGCATCCTGGAGGGGGGTGCCCATGCGTAGAGAGCTTCGGATCCTCGGGTGGACCCTCGCTCTCGGAGGGATGTGGACCGGCGGGTCCAGGGTGCTGGAAGCCCTCCCGTCCATGGAGGCGTTCCGGGTGACCGCCGTGGACGTCACGGGACTGAAGTACGTGGCGCGCGACGACGTGGTGGGCATGCTCGGCCTGACGCCCGAGACCAGCGTGTGGGGGGACACGGACGCGTGGGCGCGCCGGCTGGAGGAGCATCCGATGCTGGAGGAGGTCCGGGTCGAACGGCGCATGCCCGGCACCCTCGTCGTCCACGTCACGGAGCGCCGCCCGGTGGCGCTCGTGCCCACGCCGACGCTGGAGCCCGTGGACGCCGAGGGTAGGCGGCTGCCGGTCGATCCGGCCATGCACCGGCTGGATCTGCCCGTGCTCCTGATCGACGAGGCGCCCGCGCGGGCGACGCGGCTGCTTCCGTCCCGCGCCCGCGCGCTGGCGGCCGAGGTGGGCCGGCTGCAGGAGGCGGACACGACGTTCCTCCAGATGGTGTCGGAGGTTGCCTGGCGCGGGCCACACACGGTGGTGGCCCGCTGGAGCGACCCCGAGGTGGACTTCCTCCTGGAGCCGGGGGCGTCCGCGCGGCGGGTGCGCGAGGGACTGGCGGCGCTGAAGGACGCACTGGGGCGCGAGCCCCGCCGGACGCCGAAGGAGATCGACCTCAGATACGCGGACCAGGTCGTGGTCCGCCGCACGCGATAGAGGACCCATGCGCTCGAACCTCATCGGCGGTCTCGACATCGGAACCACCAAGACCTGCGCGGTCATCGGCGAGGTCGTCACGGACCCGCGCCGCCCGGGCCTGACGATCCTCGGCGTGGGGCAGGCGCGCACCGGAGGGCTCCGGGGTGACCTGGTCACGAACATCGAGGAGATGACCGACTCCATCCGCTCCTCCATCAAGGAGGCGGAGCTGATGGCGGGCGCGACCGTGGACCGGGTCTACACCGGGATGGGGGGCGACCAGATCCGCGCGTCCAGCTCCATGGGGGTGGTGGCCATCTCCGAGGAGGAGGTGACCCAGGACGACATCGAGCGCGTTCACGTCGTCGCGCGCGCGGTCGCGCTTCCCCCGGACCGGGAGATGCTGCACGCCATCCCCCAGGAGTACCGCGTCGACTACCAGCGCGGGATCAAGGACCCGCTCGGCATGTCCGGCGTCCGCCTGGAGGCGGAGGTCTTCCTGGTGACGTCCGCCACCACCGCGGCCGCCAACATCCGCAAGGCGGTGAACCGGGCGGGTTACCGTGTGCAGGAGCTCGTCCTCGAGCCGCTGGCGGGGGCGCGTGCCGTCCTCACGGAGGACGAGAAGGAGGTCGGCGTCTGCATGGTGGAGATCGGTGCCTCCACCATCGACATCGCGGCCTACTACGAGGGGAAGATCCGACACGTCGCCATCCTCCCCTTCGGCGGCACCACGCTGACCGCGGACCTCGTGCGCGGCCTCTCGATCCCATACGCGGAAGCGCAGAAGGCCAAGGAGCACCATGCCACGGCCTACGCGCAGCTGGTCGATCCCAGGGAGACCGTGGAGCTTCCGGGCCCGTCGCCGAACCAGAAGCGCGCCGTGGCCCGCGAGCTGATCGCCCACATCGTCGAGCAGCGCCTGGACGAGCTGTTCGGCCTCGTGCAGCAGGAACTGGAGGACGCCGAGCTCATGGACAAGCTGGGCGCCGGCATCGTCCTGACGGGCGGCACCGTGGCGCTCCCCGGGATCGTGGAGCTGGCCCAGCAGATCTTCGCGGCGCCCGTGCGCCACGGCGTGCCCCGCGAGGGGCTCCGCGGGCTCGCCGACGCGGTGGCACGCCCGAAGTTCAGCATAGCGGCGGGGCTCGCCCTGTGGGGTGCCGACAGGTTCGCCGAGACCGGACAGGGGGCGTCGACGATCACGTCGGGCGTCCTCACCAAGCTGGGCACGTGGCTGAAAGAGTTCTTCTAGGAGTCCCGATCACTACTCAGGAGGGAGTAGAGACCATGATGATCTTCGAGTTCGAGGAGACCCCGATCCAGAACGCCCACATGAAGGTGGTGGGGGTGGGCGGCGCGGGCGGCAACGCCGTCAACCGGATGATCGACGAGGATCTCGAAGGCGTCGAGTTCATCTCGATGAACACCGACGCCCAGGCCCTGAAGACCGCGCGCTCCCAGGTCACGATCCAGATCGGGAAGAAGCTCACGCGCGGGCTCGGGGCCGGCGCGCGCCCCGAGATCGGGCGGCAGGCGCTGTCGGAGAGCGAGCAGGAGGTGCGTGCCGCACTCGAGGGTGCGGATCTCGTGTTCGTCACCGCCGGGATGGGCGGCGGCACGGGCACGGGCGCGGCGCCGATGGTGGCCGAGATCGCCCGTGACATGGGCGCGCTGGTCATCGGTGTGGTCACCCGGCCGTTCTCCTTCGAAGGGAAGAAGCGGGAGCGGCAGGCCCAGCTCGGGCTCCAGGAGCTCCGCCGCTGCGTGGACACGATGATCGTGGTGCCGAACGACCGGCTCCTCTCCGTGGTGCCGAAGGGCACTTCGTTCCGGGACGCGTTAAAAAAGGCCGACGAGGTGCTGCTGCACGCCACCCAGGGGATCAGCGACCTGATCCGGGTGACCGGCGAGGTGAACGTGGACTTCGCGGACGTGCGCACGATCATGGCCTGCCGGGGCCCCGCCCTCATGGGAACCGGCTTCGGAGAGGGGGACAACCGCGCCCAGGAGGCTGCCCAGGAAGCCATTTCCTCTCCGCTTCTGGACGACGTTTCGATCGCCGGCGCCCGGGGCGTCCTGATCAACATCACCGGAGGCATGGACCTTGCTATCGACGAGGTGACCCAGATCTCGTCGATCATCCAGGAAGAAGCTGGAGACGAGGCCGAGATCATCTTCGGAGCCGTCCACGACCCCGAGCTCGAAGGCAAGATCCGCGTGACCGTCATCGCCACGGGCTTCGACTCGTCGAACGAAGAGAAGGTGATCCGTCCGGACTTCAAGCGTCCGAGGACGCAGGCCCACCCCCAGCCGCAGGCATACCCTCAGCCCAAGGTCGAGCCCATGGCGCAACCAGCCCAGCATCGCCAGGTTATCGAGGAAGAAGTCCGGGTGGCCGCGGTAGGTGGCGGTCGTCCCGAGCCCGTTCTTCCGCTGAACCGGTTCCCGGAGCGCACGGTGACGCGTGAACAGCTCTCGGAGCTGGACATACCGACGTTCATTCGCCGCCAGATGGACTGAGTCCGAAACCGGGCACCGCTCCTGGCGGCAGGCCGTCCGGCGGGATCTTCCTCCCCCGCCTCGCGACCTGCGGGCTTCCAGGAGGTGTCGAGTCTTCGTGCGTTCAGACCAACCACCCCCCCGGCGCTTCTGGACCGCGGCCCTCGTGGCCGTGGCGGCGTCCTCGTGTTCCCTGGGGACGCCTCCCGACGTCGGTACCCTCGATCCCGTCTACGCGCGTCCGGCCGAGCACGTCGAGATCCTCACGCTCGGCCGCAACCAGACGCTCGGCGAGCTGCTCCGCGGCTCCATGGACAGCAACGAGCAGTACGCGCTGCTGCTGGCTTTCCAGGAGCAGGCGAGCCCGCGGCGGATGCGTCCGGGCACCGAGATCACGCTGCGCTACCGGCAGGAGGACGATTGGCTGCGCGGCGTGGACGTCGCCATGGACTCCGATCGGACGGTGCGCCTCTCGCGCTCCGAGCTGACGGGTTGGAGCTCCGAGACCGTCGAGACGCCGGTCTTCGTGGACACCCTCTACGCGAGCGGCCAGATCGAATCGGTGTTGTGGACCGCGGTCGTCCGCAACCCGGCGCTCCAGGGGATGCCGGTGGCCGATCGCAACCGGCTGATCGACTACCTCGACCGGGTTTTCCAGTGGCAGGTGGACTTCTCCCGACAGATCCGCGTGGGGGACACCTACCGCTTCGTGTTCGAGCGTGAGGTGCGGCCCGACGGCTCCATGAGGGGGGGCAGGCTCCTCGCCGCCCAGCTCACCAACTCGGGTACGCCCTACTACGCGGTCTACTTCGATCCCAACGGCGACGGGGAGGGGTCGTACTACGACCTCGACGGGAAGTCCGTGCGGCGCGCCTTCCTGATGAAGCCGCTCGAATACAGGCGCATCTCGTCGCGCTTCACCTCCGGGCGCTATCACCCGATCCTGAAGCGCTGGCGCGCCCACCGCGGGATCGACTACGCGGCGGACGCGGGCACCCCGGTGATGGCCACCGCGGACGGCGTGGTGGTCAGGCGCGGCTGGAACGGCGACTACGGCAACATGATCGACATCCGCCACCCGAACGGATTCGTCACCCGTTACGGCCACATGCAGGGCTTCCGCCGGGGGATCGTCGTCGGGTCGCGCGTCCACCAGGGCGACGTGATCGGGTACGTGGGCATGACCGGGCTGGCCACCGGGCCGCACCTGCACTACGAGATGCTCCGCGGTGGCAAGCAGGTGGATCCGCTGGCGATCGAGCTGCCCGCGGGCGACCCGGTGCCGACCGACGACTTCGCGCGCTGGCATGCGGACATGAGCGCCCGCATGGCCCTGCTCCAGACGATCCCGGGAGGCGGGCCCGTGCGCACCGCCGAGGCCATCGCCCAGGACGACCAGGCCGATCGGGCCGACCAGAGCGACCGGAACGAGGAGCTGGAATCCGGAGGGTGATCCGCGTCTTCCTCTTCCTGCTCCTCGCGGGTTCGCTCGCGGCCTACGCCTTCTGGATCTACCTCCGCGCCGAGCTTCCCGTTGGAAGCGGGCGCCGCCTCGCGATCCTCAGGGCCCTCGCGCTCGCGCTGCTCCTCGCGCTCCTCTTCGACTTCCGTGTTCCCTGGGGTGGCCCCGAGGGGCATCGGCCGCGCTGGGCGCTGCTGGACGCGTCGCTGAGCATGACGGCGGGGAGCGCTCCGGCGTGGGACAGCGCGCTGGACAGCGCCCGCGACCTGGCCGCGGAAGGATGGACCGTCGTGCGCTTCGGCGA
>Ga0315556_1000429_pt1 | contig 25953 bp, 22 predicted proteins | sample SalMarSW160310MG_FD_202112 | JGI IMG/M metagenome (GOLD analysis project Ga0315556, IMG submission 202112) | Salt marsh sediment microbial communities from the Plum Island Ecosystem LTER, Massachusetts, United States - Salt Marsh Sediment SW1603-10 ...
CGGGGGCCGCACCTCACTAGCATCGCTAGTAGACTATGGGCGCGGCCGCGGTCCGATGTCAATAGCATTGCTAGTCAGCCCCTCCCCGTCTCGAATCGGCGGGCTCAGACGTCTTCCTCGGAGGCCCCTTGGGGGCCCGGCGATCGTTTCGCCACCGCCGCGTGTACGACAACCCGCGCCGGACACCCTTCGTTCGCTCTCATCCGAGCTCACCATGAACCGACGCCTCGCCCAGCTCGCGCTCCTGCTCCTTCTCCTCCTGGCGGGAAGCGTCCGCCCCCACGACGCGTCCGCGCAGGTGACCCGGACGGATTCGGCGGCCGTCCTGCTGGAGACGGCGGGGCGGATCGAGGCCGAGGGGCAGCCCGATGTCGCGCGCGCGTTGTATCGCTTCGTGGCCGAGCACTTCGCCGAGACGCCGGCGGGCGCGCGGGCGCGGTCGTACCTCGAGTCCACGACGGACGAGGGCACGGCACGCGGAGGACGCGTGGAGCTGCAGGTGTGGAGCACGCTCTACGGCCTGTTCATGGGCGTCGCGATCCCCGGTGCCTTCGGGGCCGAGAGCCCCGAGCCCTACGGCCTGGGTCTCCTGCTGGGTGGCCCGGCCGGGTTCCTGACCGGCAAGGCCATCGCCCGCTCCCGGTCGCTCAGCGAAGGCCAGGCGCGCGCGATCACGTTGGGGGGGACGTGGGGGACGTGGCAGGGCGCCGGGTGGGCCAACGTTCTCGACCTCGGCCATCGCACCGAGTGCTTCGTGGATGAGGTCGCCGGCGAGCTCTGCTACGAGACGGGCGACTCGAGCGAGGAGACGTTCACGGCGATGATCGTCGGCGGCGTCGCCGGCATCGCCGTCGGAACGGTCCTGTCACGCAAGCCGATCTCCCGGGGGGTGGCAACCACGGCGAACTTCGGTGCGTTGTGGGGGACGTGGTTCGGCTTCGCCGTCGGCTACATCGGAGGGCTCGAGCACGACGCCCTCCTGGCTTCGACGCTGGTGGGGGGCGACGCCGGCCTCGTCGCCGGCGCCTTCGGCGCTTCGCGCTGGAACCCGAGCCGCAACCGGGCGCGCCTTGTGAGCATCTACGGCGTGATCGGGGGCCTGTCCGGCCTCGGCGTGGACCTTCTGCTGCAGCCCGACGACGACAAGGTGTCGGTGGGGATTCCGCTGGCGGGGAGCATCATCGGCCTCGCCATCGGGTCGGGCGTCACGCGGGACTACGACGCGGACCGGGGTGGCCGGGACGGCGGAAGCGGCGGTGCGCTGCTGGGCTTCTCCGACGGCGCCTGGTCCATGGACGCGCCGGTGCCATATCCGGTCATGCTGGAGCGCGACGGACCGCGCGGGCCCGTGCGGACCCCCGGCCTTGGCGTGACCTGGCTGAGCGCACGGTTCTTCTAGGGGTAGCGTCGCCGTCGGATCCAGGAGCTCCTCGCCGGCTCCGTCTCACCGGCGGGGCGTGCCGTCACGCTCCCGCGAGCGCCCTGCGGTGGGCGACGATGCGCCCTCCGTGCTCGCGTCCGTTCTCGATGAAGATCTTGTTCGCGTCGTGGCCGGCGGCGATCACGCCGGCGATGTACACACCGGGCACGTCCGTGGCCATGGTCGTGGGGTCGTGCGCGGGGATCCCGGTCTTCCCGTCGATCGACACGCCCAGGTCGCCGAGCATGCGCGGCTCCGCGCGCCACCCGGTCATGGCCACCACGAAATCGTTCGCGATCGCGACGGTCGCATCCGTGTCCACGTGCTGGAGCACCACCGCCTTCGGCTCGATCCGCTCCACGCGATGCCGCCAGTACATGGAGATCTCGCTTCGCTGGAGTCGGTTCGTGATGTCGGGGACGACCCACGGCTTGACCCCTCGGTCGATGGTGTCGAGGAAGTGCACCATCGTTACGCGCGCTCCGTTGCGATACATCTCGAGCGCGGATTCCACGGCCGAGTTGCCCGCGCCCACCACGAGCACGTCCTGACCGTAGAAGGGATAGGGCTCCTTGTAGTAGTGCAGGACCTTGGGCAGGTCTTCGCCGGGCACGTTCAGGAGGTTGGGGCGATCGAAGCCCCCGGTGGCCACGACGAGCGCGTCCGCACCGTATACGCCTTCGCTTCCGTCCATCCTGCGCGTCCGAACCGTGAAGTCCCCCTCCGTGCCCGAGACGGCGGTGACGGCCTCGTACTGGCGGACGTCGACGTCCCAGTGACGGACCACGAAGCGGTAGTAGGCCAGGGCGTCCCGCCGCGTGGGCTTGTCGGTCGGGATGGTGAAGGGGACGTCGCCGATCTCCAGCATCCGTGCGGTGCTGAAGAACGTCATGTAGTAGGGATAGTTGACCAGGGAGGCCGTGATGCATCCCTTGTCGAAGAGGGCGCAAGACACCCCGGCCCGGCACGCGGCCGCACCGACCGCGATGCCGCAGGGGCCCGCGCCCACCACCAGGATCTCGAACCGTTCGTCCATAGGGACTTGCCTTACCCCGGGTCGGGGATTCGTTCCGACCGGGCGCGAACCGCGGAAGGCAGGCCCGTCACTCCGGAGGCCCACGCGTGAGCTCCGCGGAATCCGAGGCCCGTCGGGCCCTGAACCGCCTGAAGCGCGCTGCCGAGAAGGCTCGGCGTGAGCTGGACGAGCTGAAGGGCGCGCTCCGGCACGCCGAGGGGAGCGACTTCCCCTCCGACGAGTACGAGGCCGTGGACACCGCGCTCGGGCGGGTCCTCGACTTCACCGACGAGGAGGCTCGTCGTCTCCAGGAGAAGGTTCTCCACGCGGGGGGCCTGGAGCCGGGTCGGATCCGGCGGGGATAGACCGCTCCGCCTCCACCCGGGCCGCGATGTCGGCGACCGCGCGGCGCAGCGAGGCGTCCTCGCGGGCGAACCAGCGACGATAGAGCGCCCAGGCGGGCAGCGCAGCTCCGGCGACGAGCGCGAGCGGTCCCGCCACGCCCAACGCGGCGACACCGCCGACCGCTTTGAGCGCAACGGCCGTGAGTGCGAGGCCGGCCGTACCGCCGGCGCCGGCGCTGACCATCGCTCCGTCGCGGAAGTTCCCGAGCGCCTCGATGCGCGTGTGCCCCTCCCCGGAGTGGATCGTCACGTAGCGGCCGCCGAACGCGTCCCTGGCCCTCCAGCCGATGCCTCCGCCGACCTCCTCGGTCACGATCCCCTGACGGCGCATCGCGCTGCGGATGAGCCGGAGGACCTCGGCACGCCCCTCCGGGGGAAGCTCGCCGTCCACCTGCACGTCGTAACGCGCAGACACCCTGAGCCCACGCCCCTCGCCGACGGCGCGCTCCGCCTGTACTGCCAGGGCCGCGGCCTCCACCTGGGCGGGGTCGATGCCCACCTCGGCCGCGATCTCCTTGAGCTGACGGAGGGTGAGCCCCGCGTCCGACCTGCCGGCGTCGCTCTCCATCGCACGGCGCAGGATGAGCGAGACCTGCTCGTCGTCGAAGCGCTTTTCGGTCATGGCTCTCGGCGGAAGGGAGGAAGGTGTCCCCCAGTTACGCGCCGGATGGTGCGTTCCGTCAACGATCCGTGTCCGTGGCGTTCTCGACGCGGCCGTCCGGGCCTGATACCCTTGCGTGACCAGGACCGGGCCCACGTGGCCCCCGCGTCGCCCCGCAACCACCCGGATCGCAGTCATGGACCGCCGCACCTTCTCCCGCACCTCGGCCCTGGCCGCCACGGGCGCGCTCGTGGCGCCGGGCTTCGTTCATGCTCGCTCGCGCCGCGCCGACCTCGTGCTCCGCGGCGCGATGGTCTACGACGGCACCGGTGCTCCGGGCCGCGAGCTGGACGTCGCCGTCACGGGCGACCGCATCACGGAGGTCGGGTCCGGTCTGGCGGCGGCTGCGGAGGAGCTCGACCTGGGCGGCCTCGCCCTCGCGCCCGGCTTCATCGACATCCATTCCCACGCCGAGATGTCGCTCTTCGTGGAGCCGAAGGCGGAGAGCCGCATCCGACAGGGCGTGACGCTGGAGGTCGTGGGTCAGGACGGCGGCTCCGTGGGGCCCTGGTCCGACGCCGAGTACGAGGAGACCCGCGACAGCTATCGACGCCGCTACGGAAGGGAGATCGACTTCCGGGATCCCCCGGGATTCCTCGGGGGCATCGATCGCCTGCGCCCGGCGGTCAACGTGGCGACGATGGTGGGCAACGGCTCGGTGCGCGGCCTCGTGGTCGGCAACGAGGACCGGCCGGCGACGGAGGCAGAGATCGCACGCATGAAGGAGGAGGTGCGGCGCGCGATGAACGGGGGGTGTGTCGGCCTGTCGAGCGGCCTGGAGTACACCCCCTCCGGGTTCGCGGACTATTCCGAGCTCGGCGAGCTGGCCTCGGTGCTCCGCGGGACCGGCTATCCCTACGCTTCGCACATGCGCAACGAGGACGATCGCCTTCTCGGGGCGGTGGAGGAAGCGATCTTCGTGGGGCGCCTGGGGGGCGTGCCAGTGGAGATCTCGCACCTCAAGGCCCAGGGTCAGCGCAACTACTGGAAGGAGGACGTGGTCCTCGACCTCCTTGCGAAGGCCCGCGCCGACGGCGTGCAGGTGGCCTTCGACGTCTACCCGTACACGGCCTATCAGACCACACTTTCGAATCTCTTCCCCACAGAGATGCGCGCCGGGGGGACCGACGCGTTCCTCGGGCGCCTCCGGGACCCTGCGACCGCCGCACGCCTGGAGAAGGCGTGTCGCGACAAGGTCGCGCTCCTGGGCGACTGGAACGCCGTGCAGATCACGTCGGCGGGCGAAGCCTCCCCATGGGCGAAGGGCCGGCGCATGGGCGACCTCGCGCGCGAGCGCGGCGTCGATCCCTACGAGCTCACCGTGCAGCTGCTCGAGTCGAACCATGGCGGTGTGGGCATGATCGGCCACGGCATGGGGGAGGAGAACGTCGAAGAGCTCGTCGCCCACCCGCTCGGCGCGATCTGCTCGGACGGGGGCGCATACGCCCCCTACGGCCCACTGAGCGCGGGCTCTCCACACCCCAGGGGATACGGGACGTTTCCGCGGGTCCTCGGCAGGTACGTGCGCGACCGACGTGCGCTCACCCTCGAGGAGGCCATCCGCAAGTGCACGACCGAGCCGGCGGGACGGCTGCGTATCCGCGACCGCGGCCGCATTGCCGTCGGGGCCTTCGCCGACCTGGTCGCCTTCGATCCCGACACGGTGGAGGATCGGGCCACCTTCGAGGACCCGCACCAATACCCGGTCGGGATCCCGGTCGTGGTCGTGAACGGAGTCGTCACGCTGCGGGACGGCGAGCACACGGGGGACCTGGGAGGGAGGGGCGTGCGGGGCGACGCGCGCATCTGAGCCCGGGCCCCATGTCCTCCTACTTCGACTTCTCCGAGCGGTACGGGAGCCGCGCCGGCGGCTACCGCGACCTCATGAGCCACCAGGTGCGCCACGTGCTCCTGGTGTCGTCCCTGTACGAGTCGTTCATCCTCGCGGAGGACGGCCACCTGCACGAGCGCGTCCTCGGGAAGTTCCTGGAGGCGTCGCCGCGCGAGCCCCCCGATCTGACCCGCGTGTCGTCCGGGCGCGAGGCCTTGAAGATGCTGCGGAGTGGCCACCGGCGGGTGGACCTGGTCATCACCAGCCCGGACCTGGGTGACATGGACGCCGTGAAGCTCGCCGCGACCATGGCCGACGAGGGGATCAAGGTCCCCGTCACCCTGCTGGCCTACGACCGCGAGGAGCTGCGGGCCGTCGAGAAGCGCCTCGACGACACAGGGATCCTGGCGTCGTTCCTCTACCAGGGCGACGCCCGCATCCTGATGGCGATCGTCCAGGCGGTGGAGGACCGCCTGAACGTCGAGCGCGACACCCGCATCGGGGTTCCGGTCTTCCTGGTGGTCGAGGACAACGTCCGCTTCTACTCGGCGTTCCTGCCCGTGATCTACTCCGAAGTGCACCATCTCTCGGAGTCCGTGCAGTTCGAGGCGGGTAACCGGCTCCAGCGCATCATGCGCATGCGCGCGCGCCCGAAGATCATCATGGCCACGACGTACGAGCGGGCGCTGCGGGACTTCCAGCGCTATCGCACGTCGATCATGGGCGTGTTCAGTGACATGCAGTTCCCCCGTGGAGGGGAGCCCGACCCGGACGCGGGCCGCGCTCTGGTGCAGGCGATCCGGGCGTTGGAGCCCGAGACGCCGATCTCCCTGCAGTCCTCCCACGAAGAGAACAAGGAGGTCGCCCAGGAGCTGGAGGTCGGCTTTCTCCTCAAGGGCTCGCCCGACTTCCTGCAACAGCTCAGACGCTACCTCGCCGAGCATCTCTTCTTCGGGGATTTCGTCTTCCGCAACGAGGCCGGCGACGAGATCGCGCGGGCGCCGGACCTCAAGGCGCTGGTCGCGAAGCTCGACACCATCCCCGGGGAGAGCGTCGCCTACCACGCGCTGCGCCACGACTTCTCGCGCTGGCTCCGGGCGCGGGCGGAGTTCGGGTTGGCGGCCAAGCTGCGTCCGCGGCTTCTGGAGGATTTCCCGTCCGTCGAGGCACTGCGGGCCTCGCTGATCCATGACATCGACCGCTACCGCAGGGAGCGCAACAGAGGCTCCGTGAACCCCTTCCGTCCCGATCTGTTCGACGGGGAGGAGGGGATCGTGCAGATCGGGGGCGGATCCCTGGGTGGGAAGGGCCGAGGGCTCGCCTTCGCGTCGCGCCTCCTGGACGAAGTGCGTCTCTCCGAGCGCTTCCCGGGCGTGCGCATCGACGTGCCTGCCGCGGTCGTGCTCGGCACCGGCGTCTTCGACCAGTTCCTGGACGACAACGACCTGCGTTCCTTCGCTTTGCAGAGCGAAGACGAGGAGGAGACGCTCCAGCGCATCCTCGCGGCGCCGCTGCCCCCGGAAATCGTGACGGCGCTGGAGAAGGTCCTGAACGTGGTGCACGGACCGCTCGCCGTGCGCTCCTCCTCCCTCCTCGAGGACTCGCCCCAGCAGCCTCTGGCCGGCATCTACGGTACGTGGATCCTCCCCAACGACGCACCCGAGGTGGAGGCCCGCCTCGCGCAGCTCGTCGACGCCGTCAAGCGCGTGTACGCGACCACGTTCGGGCGGAAGGCGAGGGCGTTCCTCGACGCCACGCCCTACCGCCTCGAGGAGGAGGCGATGGCGGTCATCATCCAGAGGGTGGTGGGTGCCCGCCACGGAGACCGCTTCTACCCGCACATCGCTGGCGTAGCCCGTTCGCACAACTACTACCCCCAGCCGCCGGCGCGCCCGGAAGACGGCATCGCGGCCGTGGCCCTAGGGCTGGGCAAGACCGTGGCGGAGGGAGAGCCGTGCCTTCGCTTCGCGCCCCCGCACCCGGGTCACATCCTGGATCATTCGTCCGTGGAGGGAATGCTCGAGAACGCCCAACGTGAGTTCTGGGCCCTGCATCTCGGGGAGAAGCCGCCCGACGGGGGGTGGACCTCCGACGGGCCGCTGGTCCGCCTCTCGCTCCGGGACGCGGAAGGGGACGGCACGCTCGCCCCGGTCGCGTCGACCTATTCCGCGGAGAACGACGCGGTCTACGACGGGATCGGCAGGCAGGGTGTACGGCTCGTGACCTTCGCGCCGGTGCTCAAGCACGAGCTGTTCCCTCTCGCCGAGATCCTGCGCGAGCTGCTCATTCTGGGGATGGCCGGCACGCGTCTCCCCGTGGAGATAGAGTTCGCGGCGACGCTCGGGGGCCGAGGCGAGCTGTCCGAGATGGCCTTCCTCCAGCTCCGCCCGGTAGCCCCCTCGCGCGAAGACGCCGACGTGGACCTGGCGAGCATCCCGCGGGCGCGCATCTTCTGCGAGAGCCCGTCCACGCTGGGTCACGGGAAGGTGGACCGACTCACGGACTGGATCATCGTGGACCGGAACCGCTACGAGCGATCGCAGAGCGCGGAGGTGGCCGCCGCGGTCGCGCACTTCAACGGGATCCTGGCGGCCGAGGGACGTACCTACGGCCTCATCGGCGTGGGGCGGTGGGGGTCCACCCAGCCCTGGCTGGGGATCCCCGTGAAGTGGGAGGACATCTCCGGCGCGCGTGTGATCGTCGAGGCGGGCTTCCGCGACTTCCGCGTCACGCCGTCGCAGGGCACCCACTTCTATCAGAGCCTCGCGTCGCTGGGTGTGGGCTACTTCACCGTGAACGCGCACGCCGGGGAGGGCTTCGTGGACTGGGACTGGCTGGACGGGATCCCGGCCGTGGATGCGCAGGGGCCCGTGCGTCTGCTCCGCTTCGCGTCTCCCGCCGTGGCCCTCATGGACGGGAGCGAGCGCCACGGCGTCCTCCTCAAGCCCGAGGGATCGTAGGGGACGCGGGGTGCGCATCGTCTCGGGCATCTGGGCCGGAAAGGATCTCGTGTCACCCGGCAGACGCGTGCGCGCGACCGCCGAGGACGTCCGCGACCGATGGTGCTCGTTCGTCGAGGAGCATCTCCAGGATGCCTCAGTGCTGGATCTCTTCGCGGGGTGCGGAGGGCTGGGGCTCGAAGCGCTTTCCCGCGGCGCGGCCACCGCCGACTTCGTGGAGGCCGGTGCCGTGGCCCTCCACGCGCTCAAGGCGAACGTCGCCGCGCGGCGGCTCCGGCCGCCAGACCCGGATTCGCCGCCGACCGCGCGCAGAAAGGCCGCCCGGATCTTCAAGAGGGATGCCATTCCCTTCGTGCGCGGGCTGGAGAAGTACGCCTACGACGTGGCCTTCGCCGACCCCCCGTACGGGTCGGGCAAGCTGGACCTGGTCGTGAGCCGCTGGCGGGAGATTCCCTTCGCCCGGATCCTGGGTGTGGAGCACGCCGCGGAGCACCCGGTGCCCCCCGGCGGGAAGCGCCTGGACTTCGGGGACACCCGGGTGACCATCTACGGACTGGGCGCGCGTCGGGGGCGGAGGGGCCGCCGCATGTGAAGAAGGGTGCGTATCGCGCCCGGATCCGCCATCTTATTGGGCCCTCCCGTTGCACCCGCCTGCCCACTAACTCCCACCGCGAGAAGGAAACGAGCGCACCTATGGCTGCCTACGTGACGAGCCTCATGGAGGCTGTGAAGGCGAAGAACCCGGCTGAGCCGGAATTCCACCAGGCCGTGCAGGAAGTCGCGGAGTCCCTGGAGCTGGTTCTGGAGAAGAGGCCCGAGTACCGGTCGGCGAAGATCCTCGAGCGGATCATCGAGCCGGAGCGGGTGATCCTGTTCCGCGTGCCCTGGGTGAACGATCGGGGCGAGGTCCAGGTGAACCGCGGGTTCCGCGTCGAGATGAACAGCGCCATCGGCCCCTACAAGGGCGGACTGCGCTTCCACCCTTCGGTCACCCTGGGGATGCTGAAGTTCCTCGCCTTCGAGCAGGTCTTCAAGAACGCCCTCACCACGCTGCCGATGGGCGGCGGCAAGGGCGGCTGCGACTTCGATCCGAAGGGCAAGAGCGACGGAGAGGTCATGCGCTTCTGCCAGAGCTTCATGACCGAGCTGTTCCGCCACATCGGGCCGAACACCGACGTTCCCGCCGGAGACATCGGCGTGGGCGGCCGTGAGATCGGCTTCCTCTTCGGCCAGTACAAGCGTCTGGCCAACGAGTTCACCGGTGTTCTCACCGGCAAGGGACTCAACTGGGGCGGCTCTCTGATCCGGCCCGAGGCGACCGGCTACGGCGCGGTGTACTTCGCCGCCGAGATGCTGGGGACGAAGGGGGAGACGCTCGAGGGCAAGACGTGCCTCGTGTCCGGCAGTGGCAACGTGGCGCAGTACACTGCCGAGAAGCTGCTCGACTTCGGCGCGAAGCCGGTGACCTTCTCCGACTCCGGCGGCTACATCTACGACGAGGCCGGGATCGACCGCGACAAGCTCGCGTTCGTGATGGACCTGAAGAACCACCGGCGCGGCCGCATCTCCGAGTACGCCGACAAGTACGACACGGCGGTGTACACGCCGGTGAAGCCTGGCCGCGACCACGATCCGCTCTGGGACCACAAGGCCGAGTGCGCCTTCCCGAGCGCCACGCAGAACGAGATAAACGCGAAGGACGCCGCCAACTTTCTGAAGAACGGCGGGTACGTGGTCTCGGAGGGTGCGAACATGCCCACCGTGCCGGAGGGCGTCGAGATCTTCCTCGACGAGGGCATCCTCTACGGGCCCGGCAAGGCCGCCAACGCCGGTGGCGTGGCGACGTCCGGCCTGGAGATGGCGCAGAACAGCATGCGGTACGCCTGGAGCCGCGAGGAGGTCGACCAGAAGCTGCACCGCATCATGAAGGACATCCACGCGCGCTGCGTGGTGGTGGCCGACGAGTTCGGCACCCCGGGCAACTACGTGAACGGCGCCAACATCGCCGGCTTCCTCAAGGTTGCCGACGCGATGCTGGACCAGGGCGTCGTGTAGTCCCGACCTGCGGGCCACACCCTGCGGGGTGGAGGGCGGTTCCCGGAAGGGAGCCGCCCTTCTTCATGGGAGACGTCCGGCGAGCTCGCGTCAGAACGCCACGAGAACCGGGAGCGAGATGAGCGCCAGGTACGCGACGAAGACCATCACCATCCACCGGAGGAACGTCCGGCCACGGTGCACGCTCGCGGTGGCGCGCGAGGCGCTGAACGTCAGGAGGACGCCGATGCCGACGGCCAGCGCGATGGGGATCAGGGTGCTCATGCAGCGGGCTCGCTTGCAGGTGGAGACCACCCGAATCTAGCTGCCGTTGCGCGTCGACGAAGGGGTAGCCGACCTCGCCGCGGCAGCTGGCCCATGCATTAGATTCAATCACCTCCCGCCCTTCCCCCGTCCGCGAGAGGAGCGATGACCGATCCCAGCGGTTCAGAACCCCGTTTCACGGGGGATCTCCCCAGCCAGGCCGACGTCGTGGTGGTGGGCGGCGGCATCGCCGGGACGTCGGCTGCGTACCACCTCGCTGCCGCAGGCGTGGACACCCTTCTCCTCGAGCGCGAGCGCATCGGCGAAGGCGCCACGGCCGCCGCGATCGGGGTGCTGTCTCCTCCCATGCGGCAGCCGTTCGACGAGACCGTGCACTTCCGGGGCGAGGCGATCGCACGCACGATCTGGTCCTTCGCCCTTCGATCGGTGGAGGGCCTCGGGCGGCTGCTGACCGAACGGGGAGCCGCGGAGACGGCCGGACTCGATCTCTCGGGCGGCTACGTCCTCGCGGACGCCAACTCCCTGCACGAGATGGAGAGCGCGTTCCGCGCCATGGAACGCTCCGGGCTTCCGGCCGAGTGGATCTCCGCGGAGCGCTTGCGTGAGCTCTGTCACGGCCGGGGTTTTCTTGGCGGCTACCGTCTCGAGGGCGGCGGCTGCATCGATCCTGGGCCAACGGCAGTCGCGTTGGCCGAGGCCGCCCGCGATGGAGGCGCCAGGGTGCTGGAGTCGATCGGGGTCGGAGAGACGCATCGGGGGGATGGACAGATCGTCTGCGAGACGGACCGCGGAGAGGTGCGCGCCGAGATGGTAGTGTACGCGACCCACGTGGATTCACGCCGGTTCTCGACCTTCCTGGGTGACGAGATCGTGCCCATCCGGGGTCAGGGTATGATCACGGAGCCCGGACCGCCCCGCTTCCAGGGCGGCTTCTCGACGCACTGGAAGCTGAACGTGTGGAGGTCGGACGCGGCCGGTCGCCTGCACCTGGGCGGTTGGCGCCACGACGCGTGGGACCGCTCCTACTGGAAGCTGCGTCCCGAGGTGGATCTCCACCTGCAAGAGCAGGTGCAGGGGTGGTTCGAGTCGACGTTCCCCGACGTCGGTACCCTGCGCGTGGCGCGCAGGTGGAGCGGCATCTTCGGGTGGACAGCGGACTACCTTCCCCTGGTCGGCCCGCTGCCCGGGCGCACGGGCGAGCTCGTCATCTCGGGCTTCAGCGGAGGCGGCCTTCCCTTCGCGTTCGAGGCGGGTCGGGTGATCGCGTCGATCGTCGCAGAGGGCGAGCCGGTGCCGGGCGGCGAGCTCCTCAATCCACGTCGCTTCACGTGAGCTCCGACCTCGCCGCGCTGGCGGTCGTGCTCGAGACCGCGTTCGCGAGGGGTGTGGACGCTCCTCTCCCGGACGCGGCGTTCGACGAGCTGGCGTTGCGGGTCTTCGCGCACCAGTTCGACACCTGCGCGACCTACAGGCGGTTCTGCGAGGGGAGGAACGTTCGTCCGGAGACGGTCGGCGGTTGGGAGGACGTGCCGGCGGTACCGGCGCGCGCGTTCCGCCATGTCGAGCTCCTTTCGGGTCCGGGGCCGGTCGACGCGACTTTCCTGACCAGCGGCACGACGGCGGGAGGCGGTGTGCGAGGGCGCCACGCCGTGCCCCGGATCTCGCTCTATCGGGCCTCTCTGCGCCCGAACTTCCGGGCCCACCTCCTCCCGGAAGGTGAGCCGCTCCCCCTCGTTTCGTTCGTTCCGTGTCCGGAGGTGGCCCCGGAATCGTCGCTGTCCGCGATGGTCGGAGACGTGTCGGCCGCGTTCTGCGATCGCACGTGGTGGCTCGCCGATCCCCGATCCGGAACGGACGCGAACTCCTTTCTGGAGGCGGCCCACAAAGTGGCCGAGGACGGCCGGGCGGCCCTGGTGGTGGGGACGGCGTTCGCCTTCGTCCACCTCCTCGACGCGCTCGCCAGGGCGGGCCGACGAACGCGTTTGCCGGAAGGTACGCGGGTCATGGAAACCGGTGGCTTCAAGGGACGGTCGAGGTCGGTCTCCCGGGAGGATCTCTACGCCGGAATCCGGGAGCGCCTCGGCGTGCCGACCGAACGGGTCGTGAACGAGTACGGCATGACCGAGCTGCTCTCCCAACTGTACGAGCCGGTGCTGCGCGAGGGTCCCGGGTCCCGGGGGCGGCACGTCCCCCCACCGTGGCTCCATGTACGCGCGCTGGACCCGGCGACGCTCGAGCCCGTCCCCGAGGGCCGGCCCGGCCTGCTCGCCTTCTTCGACCTGGCCAACGCCGGCTCGGTGGCGCACGTGCTCACGGAGGACATTGGAAGCGTGGCGCACGACGGCGTGCGCCTTCAGGGGCGTGCGCCCGGTGCAGAGCCACGCGGCTGCTCCATGGCGATGGAGGAATTGATGTCGGTCGCGGACGGCGAGGCGTGAGGCCAGAGGTGAACGGCGTGTTCGACGCGTGGGCGCTCCCCGCGGGCATCGACCCGCCGCGGGGCGGGGACGTCGCCCTCCCGGCGGGAGGCGCCCGCCTCCGCGTTGCCGCCTTCGACGCGGCGTGGGTGCGGTGGCTGGCCCGCACGCTGCGCGCCGCCTCCGCAGAGCTGCGTAGCCTTCCGGTCGGGGCTGTCGCGGCCTCGCTGGGCCGTGTCGGCGCCCGCTTCCTCGACGAGGAGGACCCGATCCGCACAAGGGCGCTGGAGCTGATGCCCGCCGAATCCGGGCTGTCGCCGGCGATGGCGTCGGCGGTCCTGGACGGGATGGCCGCCGACTGGACCGAGGAGCGCCTGGTCGAGCTCCTCCGCACCGACCTGGGCGACCCGACGGTCCTCGACCGCTTCGTGGACATCGGACGTGGGAGTGTCCGGGCGCTGGGACCCGAGCTCTGCGTCCAGGTGGTTTCCGGAAGCGTGCCCGGAGTGGGAGCCACGGCGCTGGTGCGCAGCCTGCTCGTCAAGGCGCCGACGCTGCTCAAGCCGGGGCGCGGCGACGTCGTTCTGCCTGTCCTCATGGCGCGGGCGCTCCGGGAGGAGGACCCGTTCCTGGCGAACGCGGTGGGCGTGGTGTACTGGCGTGGAGGCCAGGCGGAGTTGGAGGACGCGGCCCTCGAGCGGGCCGATGCGGTCATCGCCTACGGCGGCGACGAGGTGGTGCGCGGCCTGCGCGAACGAGCCCCGGTGACGGCGCGGTTCGTCGGCTATCACCACCGGGTCAGCGTGGGGGTCGTGGGGCGGGAAGCTCTGACACCGGATACCCTGCATCGCACGGCCTCGGAGGTGGCGGGAGCGGCCGCCTTCTTCGACCAGCGGGGATGCGTCTCTCCCCAGGTGGTCTATACGGAGGAAGGCGGCGCGGTCGCTCCGTCCGTCTTCGCCCGCGAGCTCGCTGTCGCTTTCGGGGCCCTGGAGAAGCTGCTTCCGGGCGGCCGGCTCCAGAGCGCGGAAGCGGCGACTCTCCACCAGGTCCGAGGCTCGGCGGAGCTCCTGGCCGCATCGGGCTCCGGTGTGGAGGTGCACCACGGCGGAGCGGCTTCCTGGACGGTGGTGTTCGATCCGACAAGGACGCTGACGGCGGGGTGCGTGGGGCGGGTCGTGCGCGTGGTCCCGGTCGCCGACGTGCTCGGGGTGGCGGGGCTGCTGGCGCCCGTGGGGACTCACCTGCAGACGGCGGGCGTGGCCGGCTGCGCAGGTCGATTGGAGGCATTGGCGGAATCGCTGGCAAGCGTGGGGGTGTGCCGGGTGACGCCCTTCGGCGGCGTGCCGTTTCCCCCCCCGTGGTGGCACCACGACGGCCAGGGCCCGCTCCGGGCGCTGGTGCGCTGGACGGACGTGGAGGGCTAGGCGGGGATCAATCTGCCAGGACCCGGGTCAGCGCCTGGGCGTCCGCCTCGGTGTAACCGTACAGCACCGCCACCTCCGGAGACGCGGACCGCTCTCCGTGCGCGCGGATCTCCCCGAGCATGACCCGCGCCGCCTCCTCGAAGGGGAACCCCCCTACGCCGCTCCCGAGGACGGGGAACGCAACGGCGGTCATTCCCTGCTCGGAGGCGAGCCGCAGGGCGTGGCGCGTGGAGGAGCGTATGGAGTCGGCGCTCGGGGGTGAATCGCCCATGGCCGCGGCATGGATCACCCAGCGGCAGGGGAGCGTCCCTGCCCCCGTGAGGGCCGCCTCGCCCACGCGTAGAGGGCCGTTGGAGCGGATGTAGGCGTCGCACTCCGCCTGGATCGTGGGACCGCCACGCGCCCGAATCGCGCCTGCGACGCCGACCCCCAGGACCAGGTGATTGTTCGCCGCGTTGACCACCGCGTCGCCGTCGAACGTGGAGATGTCTCCCTGCTCGACTCGAACAATCAAGTTATTCTTCCTCGGACTGCTGCTCGGCCCTCCACATGACGATCTGCCGTCCGCCGTCAGGGTTCTCCTCGACACGCACCGTGAGGGAGTCCCCTTCGTCGATACCGAGGTCGTCGCGCATGTCCTGGGGGATGGTGATGCGGCCGCCGACACCGACGGAGACGTCACCGTAGTACAGCGTACGGTAGATGGCCATCCAGCCTCCTCGCATTCTTGAAGCTACAGCCGTGTAATGTACAGGAACCGCGGGCAATGCGCGACGTATGTCGCGTATTTGAAGGCTTTTCGGGATGTCCTCGTACTGCAACCAGACCTTGATACCCGCGTGACCGGCGTGGTTTCCTGCCATAACGGCAGACCTTGACCCCCCTCCGCCTCCAACAGCCGACATCACCCGACATGAACGGAAACGACTTCGCCGTGCGCCTGGATGGAGTCACCAAGCGATTCGGGAAGCATACCGCGGTCTCGTCCCTGGACCTCGAGGTCCCGCGCGGCGTGATCTACGGCCTCCTCGGACCAAACGGCTCCGGGAAGACGACCTCGATCCGGATGATCATGGGGATTCTGCACCCCGACGAAGGGTCGGTTTCGCTCTTCGGAGCGGACGCGGACGAGACCCGGAGACACCGGGTGGGCTACCTGCCCGAAGAGCGGGGGGTCTACCGGAAGATGAAGTGCCTCGACCTCATCGTGTTCCTGGCAGAGATCCGCGGTATCCCGCGCGCCGAGGGGAGGCGGAGAGGGACCATGTGGCTGGAGCGCCTCGGACTTCCGGAGTGGGGCGACAAGAAGGTCGAGGATCTCTCGAAGGGGATGCAGCAGAAGATCCAGTTCATCGGCACGGTGATCCACGATCCCGAGCTGCTCATCCTGGACGAGCCGTTCAGCGGCCTGGACCCGATCAACCAGGACGTGCTGGAGGAGATCGTCCTGGACTTCCACGCCAAGGGAACGACGATCCTCTTCTCGACCCACCTCATGGACCAGGCCGAGCGGCTGTGCGAGCGCGTGTGCCTGATCTCCCGGTCGCGCAAGGTCTTGGACGCCGACCTCAAGGAGTTGAAGGCGCAGGAGCGAAAGGGACTGGTGGCCGTGGAGTTCGAGGGTCCGGATCGCTGGCTGCTCGGTCCCGAGGTCGAGTCGATGGAGCACGCGAACGGCACGACGCTGCTCCGATTGCGGGACGGGGCCGACCATCAAGCCATCCTGCGCAGGGGCGTGGAGGCCGGAGCGACCATCTACCGCTTCGATCTCGTCGAGCCGCGCCTGCACGAGATCTTCGTGCGTCATGTGGGTGCGAGCGCCGCAGAGGAGGCAGGCGTCCCGCAGGACGTGATCCGGGGCGCGGGAGTCATGGGGGGTGCGCGATGAGCAACGTGTGGGCGGTGATCCGGCGCGAGTACCTCCAGCGCGTCCGCTCGAAGTGGTTCATCTTCTCGACCATCGCCGGACCGCTGTTCATGATCGGCGTCATGGTGGTTCCGGCGATGATGGCGACACGGTCGGCCGAGGCGGAGCGGAACATCGCCGTGGTGGATCGGACGGGGGTGCTCTACGACCGTGTGGCGCCGCGCCTGGAGGATGCCGGGTACACGGTGAGTCGCGAGTCTTGGACCAGCGACGTGGTGCCCGAGCTCACCCAGGAGGTGACGAGCGACGAGTTGGGTGGCTTCCTCGTACTCGACGACGAGACGCTCGCCACGGGGCGCGCCGTGTTCTACGCCTCCTCGAGGCCGTCGCCGTTCCGGCAACTCGCGATCCGATCGGCGGTGTCCCGCTCGGCCCTGGAGAAGATCCTCGACGACCACGGCATGGACTCCCAGTCGTTGATGGGTGGGGGCGAGCTCGACGTCGAGCTGCTCGCCAGCGGGGGTGCCGGTGAGGGGGATCCGCGCTTCGTCGTGGCGTACGTGGGCGCATTCTTCCTCTACTTCATGCTCCTGATCTACTCCGTGTCGGTGATGCGGGCCACGCTCGAGGAGAAGACGAGCAGGGTGGTCGAGGTGGTGATCTCCTCGATGAAGCCGTGGCACCTCATGCTCGGGAAGATCCTGGGCGTCGGCGCGGTGGGCCTCACCCAGATGGGGGTGTGGCTCCTCTCCGGCGGGCTCGCGTTCTCGGCGGGCCTGCCCGCCCTGGTGGCGGCCCGCCCCGAGCTGTCCTCGATGGAGAGCGTGAGCCAGTACATGCCGGGGGTGGGATTGCTGCTCCTCTTCGGTGGGTTCTTCCTCTTCGGGTTCTTCATGTTCTCGGGGCTCTACGCCGCCGTGGGCGCGATGTGCAACACGGACGAGGAGGCGCAGCAGGCACAGATGCCCGTGACGCTGCTGGTCGTCGTGCCGGTCCTGATGCTGATGCCGGTCATCCGGAGCCCGGGCACCACCATGTCCACCGGGCTGTCGCTCTTCCCGTTCTTCTCGCCCATTCTGATGTTCGCGCGCGTGGCGGGAGGGGGAGCGCCCGCCTGGCAGGTCGTGCTGTCGTTCCTGCTCATGGCCCTCGCCACGGTGGGCGTGGCGTGGGTGGCGGGCCGGATCTACAAGGTGGGGATCCTGATGGCGGGGAAGCGGCCGACCTTGCCGGAGCTGTGGCGGTGGGTGCGAGAGGCGTGAGGATTCGTCGTGGTGGTGGGCTGCGGCGGGCGCTCCCCCTTCGACGGACCGCTCGGCCTTTCTGCACCAGGATCCTTGCCCACCGGGGTGATAAGGGGCTCGCTTAGCGGCGCCGGGTCGCCCAAACCCCGGCGCCGATGTCCGCTGCGGGGGAGCGCCCGCCGCAGCCCCGACCAGCGAGGGGGTGGGCCTGGTGATATCCACCCCCCTGGCGGATAGAGTCTCCCCCGGGGCTGGGTGCTCGGCGCGGAAACCGCGGCGGTCGCTTTTCGTAGGGCGGGGTGCAACGTCCCGGGCCGGAATCCGGTCATACTGAGATATGCACGTGCGTGCGCCGCGAAGGCGGGGGGCACGGGCCCGAGGTGGCTTGTCCTGGGAGGGGTGATGGCGGATCTGAAGCTCGCGACGCGCACGTTCACGAAGACGCCGTTCATCACGGCGGTGGCGGTTCTTTCCCTGGCCTTGGGCATCGGCGCCAATACCGCGATCTACTCGCTCTTCGACCAGATGCTGCTCCGGGCCCTGCCCGCACAGGAGCCCGACCGGCTGGTGAACCTGGCGGCGCCGGGGCCGAAGCCGGGCTCACAGTCCTGCAACCAAGCGGGGGACTGCGAGGCGGTGTTCAGCTACGACATGTTCCGCGACCTGGAGAAGGCCGACGGTCCGTTCTCGGGCGTGGCGGCCCACCGGCTGTTCAGCGCCAACCTCTCCTTCGAGGGGCAGACGCTGAGCGCCACGGGGCTTTTGGTCTCGGGCTCCTATTTTCCGGTGCTGGGCGTCCTCCCCGCCCTGGGGCGCGTGTTCGGTGTGGCCGATGATCAGAACATCGGCGAGAACCCGGTGGCGGTCCTCTCCTACGATTACTGGGAGAACCGGCTGGGCCGGGACGAAACGGTCCTGAACCGTACGCTCATCATCAACGGCCACCCCATGACCGTGGTGGGCGTGGCAGCCAAAGGATTCACCGGAACCACGCTCGGCGCCGAGCCCGACGTGTTCGTGCCCCTCACCATGCGCGCCACAATGGAGCCGTGGTCCGAGGGCCAGCTCGAGAATCGGCGCTCGTATTGGGCCTACGTCTTCGCGCGCTTGAAGCCCGGCATGACCATGGAGGGGGCGACGGAACGGATCAACACGATCTACCACGGCATCATCAACGAGGTCGAGGTGCCGCTCCAGACGAACATGAGCGAGGCTACGCTGACCCGCTTCCAGGCCAAGGAGATCCAGGTCGAGCCAGGGTACCGAGGCCAGAGCAACATCCACCGTGAGGCCAAGACACCCCTGACCATGTTGTTCAGCATCACGGGTGTCGTCCTCCTCATCGCATGCGCGAACATTGCCAACCTGCTTCTGGCCCGTGGCGCGGGACGCAATCAGGAGATGGCCGTCCGCAGCTCCCTGGGCGCGAGCCGCAGACACCTGCTGGGACAGCTCCTCACCGAGTCGATTCTGCTCGCTCTCATGGGCGGCGTCGCCAGCTTGCTGGTGGCACGATGGACGCTGAAGCTCATCGGGTCGATGATGCCGCCCGACGCGCTGGGGTCCGTGACGTTCCAGCTCAACCCGTCCATGGTCGTGTTCTCCGGCGTTCTGGCGCTGGGCACCGGTTTCCTGTTTGGGCTCTTCCCGGCGCTCCACGCCTCGCGCACCGACCTGGTGACGATGCTCAAGTCGAGCTCGGGCCAGCCGTCGGGGGCCAGGGCCGCGGCACGCTTCCGGACCAGCCTGGTCACGGCGCAGATCGCCTTGTCCATGGCGCTCCTGGTGGCCGCGGGCCTCTTCATCAAGAGCCTGGTCAACGTGAGCAAGGTGGATCTCGGCCTCGACACCAGTCACACGGTGGTATTCGGCATCTCTCCCGAGCTCAACGGCTACAAATCCGAGGAGAGCCTGGCGCTGTTCCAGCAGGCGGAGACCCAGCTCGCCGCCATCCCCGGCGTCACCAGCGTGTCCACCGCGCTGGTCCCGGTCCTGGGGGGAAGCTCCTGGGGCAACGACGTGGCGGTGGAGGGATTCGAGGGCGGACCGGACGTGGACCAGAACGCCCGCTACAACGAGGTGGGGCCGCACTACTTCAGCACCCTGGGCATACCCCTGCTGGGCGGACGCGAGTTCGACGAGGCCGACGTGGTCGGCGCGCCCAAGGTGGCCGTGGTGAACGAGGCCTTCGCCCGGAAGTTCGGGCTGGATCCGCGCCAGGCGGTGGGCAAGTGGATGTCGCAGAACCGGCGGGCCGGCGCCGACGAGCTGGACATCCAGATCGTGGGCGTGGTCCAGGACGCGAAGTACAACGACGTGAAGCAGGAGGTGCCGCCACTGTTCTTCAGGCCTTATCGCCAGGACGCGCGCATGGGGTTCCTCAACTTCTACGTGCGCGGCTCGCTGGATCCCGAACAGATCCTCAAGGCGATCCCGCCGGTCATCAAGAGCCTCGACGCCAACCTCCCCATCGAGGAGCTCAAGACCCTCGACCAGCAGGTGAAGGAGAACGTCTTCGTGGACCGGATGATCGGCACCCTGGCTGCGGCTTTCGCTGCGTTGGCCACGCTGCTGGCCGCGGTGGGACTCTACGGGGTGTTGGCCTACACGGTGGCACAACGCACCCGGGAGATCGGGCTGCGCATGGCACTGGGGGCTGGTGCGGACAAGGTGCGGGGCATGGTGTTGAAGCAGGTAACGAAGATGCTGGTGATCGGCGGGGTCATCGGCGTCGGGGCGGCGCTCCTCCTCGGCAAGGCCGCACAGTCGTTGCTGTTCGGGCTGGAGGGCAACGACCCGTGGGTGGTGGCGTCGGTCTCGGTCGTGCTCGCAGCCGTGGCGTTGGGGGCGGGCTACCTGCCGGCGCTGCGCGCGTCGAAGGTGGATCCGATGCAGGCGCTGCGCTACGAGTAAACCTGGTGGGTAGCGCGCGGAGCGCGGAGGGCGCCCCTCCGTACTCCGCTCCCACAGTGGCTTCGCGGCGGCCTCGGGTCCTCTTGGTGCGCGCTTCGGCCGGTGGCCTCGCTGGTCGGGTCTGGCGGGGCGGCCCTTCGGGCCGGTCGGACCCCTCAGTGTTGCGGGCGCGTCCGTTGTGAAGCGGGCGGCTCGGCCAGATCCGGGTCGATCTGGCGGAGGTGGTGCTTCAGGTGCCCCACGTAGTCCCGCATGAAGTACTCGAGGGTCGTGGGCTCCTCGGCGGGCACGGGCTCCCATGCGAGCACGTCGAGGTTGTGGTCACGCCGCGGCATCCGCAGGACATCCTCCGGGGTCGTCGCCATGACGCGGGCCAGGTGCAGGTTGAACGCCGTCCACAGGTCCACGAGGTCGCTCCAAGGAGCCGACGCGTAGTGCTGGGCGTCGACCCAGACGTCCTGCTCGTAGCCGTCGAAACGCAGGCCCGGCCTGAAGCGGGCGCGCACGAAGCGCTGGTGGTTGTTCGAGGCCGAGTCGACGAGATGGCCGATGATCTGGGCAGGCGACCACTTGCCGGGCTGCCGCGGCTGCACGGCCTCCTCGTTCGTCATCCGGCGCAGGCGCTCGGCGGCGCGCGTCACCACGCGACGCAGCTCCCCGCCCAGGTCGTCCGCTCGTGTCATGGGAACACGGTCCAATGTCCGGAGCGGCCTACTCGTCCTCGCCGGGGAGCACGGAGCGCAGGAGCGCCTGGAGCTGTCGCTCGTCGAACGCCCGCGCTTTCGCCAGCGCCTCCTCGTACGACGGCTCGATGATGATGACCGCCGTGCGGTAGGTCCCATCCGCCTCGCCGCCGTCGGGGGAGTCGAAGCGGAGACGGGCACGGCAGGAGTGCGGATGGCGCGGGTCGTCGTCCATCTCGAGATACGCGTCCCAGATACGACCGCGGTGCGCCACCGTCGCGAAGTGGAGGCCTCGGGCATCGCTCGTCACTCGTCGCCGTCCTTGAGGATGCGGACCTGGAAGGGCTCCGTCACGGATCCCGCGTAGACGGAGACGTGGGGGAAGGGGATCTCCACGCCCTCCTCGTCGAAGCGGACCTTCACGTCCTCGGTGATCTGGTTCTTCACGGCGAGCCAGGACTCGCGCTTCGCCCACACGGCGAAGAGGAAGTCGATCGACGAGCTTCCGTACCCCTGGAACAGAACGAGCGGCTCGGGCTCCATGAGCACCAGGGGGTTGGCCTCTGCGACCTCGAGCAGGATCCTGCGCACGCGCCTGATGTCCTCCCTGTAGGCCACGCCCACGGGCACGTCCACCCGCCGAATGGGGAAGCGGGTCACGGTGGTGACCTGGCTCTTGACCAACGACTCGTTGGGGATGCGCACCATCTTGTTGTCGAAAGTCCGGATCTTAACCGAGAGCATGTCGATGGTGAGCACCGAGCCGGTGACGTCGCCGACCGTGATGACGTCCCCGACCCGGAAAGGCTCTTCCGCAAGAAGGAAGAATCCGCTGATGATGTTCGAGACCGAGGTCTGCGACGCGAACCCGAGTGCGATCCCGAGGATCCCGGCCGCACCGAGAAGGGGTGCCAGGCTGAACCCCAGCTCCCGCAGGACCGAGACCACGATGACGAGCGCGAGGGGATAGAAGACGAGCTTGCCCGCGACCAGGCCCTTCTGCGCGTTGTAGAGACGCGTGGCATAGCTCCGGATCCAGCGGGACACGAGCCACGCCGCGGGCATGCCGACCGCGAGCAGGAGCACCGATCGGAAGAGGCCGGCGGGGGCGGCGAGCAGCCGGCCCAGGCTGAACGCGACCGCGTCCGTCGTCGCCGCCTGCACGGCAGCCAACAGCGACGGGGCGCTCACAGGCCCAACCCCGAAAGCGCCCGGAGACGGGCGAACGTCCGCGCCCGGAACGAGCGCGTCTGGGCGCGGGCCGGCGACAGCTCCCTGGCGCCCTCGGCCTCCCTCGGAGGTTCATCGTCCATGTGGATGTCGCTTCCTTCGTCCTCACCCCGGTACTCCACGCGCACCTCCTCGGCCCACAGCCACCCGTCCTTCTCGTAGATGCTCAGATGCTCCACGCGCAGCGCGAGCTTCTCGACGCGCAGCGCGTCCTCGGAGTGGTTCTCGAGTTGGAGTGTGCTCATGACCAGATGGGGCTCGAACAGTTCCGCCGTCAGCTCCCGTCGGGCCTTCGTCCGCAGCCAGTACGCGAGCTCACCGTCCTGGAAGTCACCCCACCAGGTGTCGGACAAGCGTTCGGTGGGGATCTCCGTGAGAACGGTGCCCGTGCCCTCGGTTCCGGCGAGCAGCTCGAGGCGCACCCACGGGGGTACGCGCATGTAGACGCGGGCTTGGGCTCGGCGCAGCAGCGTGAAGGGATGCTCGGGCTTGACCACCAGAGGCCGGTCGGGAAACACCGGGAGGACGCGGAGCCGGTGCGGCTCCTCACGCATCGCCCACCGGCTCCATTCGACCGCGTCGGGAAGCTCCTCCGGAGCCGGCTCCCAGGGATCGGCGCATGCATGCGCCACCCAGAGCTCGTTGTGCACGCCCCGAACCCAGATTGCGAGGGGACCGACGGCGAGTCGGTGCGTCTCGCCGGGCGCGGGCGGGGCACGCTCGCCCCACAGGTCCCCGGGTCCCGTGCGTTCTGTGACGATCTTCTCCGCCATGCGTCCTCGACTTGCGGCACGTTCGACGGCTTACGCGCGCGCTTTCAGCATCCTGCGCGTCGCGCCCAGGGCCGCGTTCATCTCCCGAAGCTCGGACTCTCCCAGCTCACGGCCGCCGAACCTTGCACGAAGATACAGGTCCACCACCCGCTCCGCGGAACGGGCGGCCCCGGCGTGGCGCTCCTTCAGGCGCTCCACCAGGGCCAGCGGCGTGAGGCCGGGCGAAACCCGTACCCCCGCCCGCTCGCAGGTCTCCCGCAGACGAAGGTACAAGCGCGTCGCGGGCGGTGCGCCCCTGCCGCCGCGACGGACCCACCACAGCCCGCCGAGGAGCATGAGCGCGAGGAGCGCGCCCCCCCACACCGTCGCCTCCGGGCCTCGCCGCCCTTTTCGATCCTCCACCCCGGATTGTTGGCGGGGACGCAGCAGCCCCGACCAGCTCCGGAAGATCCCGACCTGGGACTCCACATTGTAGTCCAGCACCCATTTGTTCCAGCGGTGCTGGATCGCGTCGAAGAGGATCCGACCCGGCCAGAACCACGACTCCAGGTGCTCTCCTCCGGCGGCGCCGCCTGGCGTCGGATCGAACGTCACCCAACCGAATCCGGGAAACCACACCTCGACCCAGCTATGGGCCTGGTTCTGTGTCACGGCCAGGTAGTTGCCGAACTCGCTCCACTCACCGCCGAGGAAGCCGTTCACGTTGCGTGCCTCCACCCCGGCGGCCCGCAGGAGCACCACCATGGCCGTGGAGAAGTACTCGCAGTGACCGGCCCTGCGCTCGAAGAGGAACCAGGGCAGCGTGGCCTCCCTCGCGGTCGCGGGCAGCTCGAGCGTGTACCGGAAGCCGCGCAGGTAGCGCTGGACGGCCGCCGCCTTGTCGTAGTCGTTGGTCAGCCCGGCGGTGAGGGAATCCGCCAGGGCCGGGATGCGTAGGTCCAGGTGATCGGGCAGCTGCAGGAAGTATCGGAAGGGAGGCGCGTAGCCTCCTTCCGCGGCCCGCAGGCTGTCCGGGGCGGGCGGGCCGGCCCGGGAGTACGCGGTGTAGGCGGGCGCTCCGCTTCCCCAGTAGACGAAGTCGCCGGCGTTGTCCAACAGGGGCTGGACCCCGTTCTGAGGCTCGATGCCCACGATCGGGTGGATCCCGAACAGCACCCGGACGTCCAGGGGAGCGGCGAAGATCTTCTGCTCGATCCACGGTCCGGGCCATCGCTCGCGGTACCATCGTGTCGGCCCGGAAGAAGGCGGCAAGCCGCGGCTGCGCGTCCAGCGGGTCCCGTCGAAGTGGTCGTACGACCTTCCGCGCCAGTGCAGGTCGAGCAGGTCGTCGGGAGGTCCCTGCGGGAACTCGACCCTGAGCACGATCTGCGGGTTGCCGTAGATGCGTGACCCGTGCTCTCCGATCGACACCTCGTCGCTGAACCCGGCGATGGACGTGGCCATCGTCTCGCCACGTCCAGCCCACCCGCGGGATACTCTCGGGAACGTCACGAAGACGACGGCCGCGACCAACAGGATCACCCCGGCGAGGCCGCCCGTGGTGAGGAGGAGGTTTCGTCCCAGGGGGATCTCGCGCACCGCGTGGCGCTCCGCCTTGCGCCGCAGATGCCCGACCATGAGCGCGAGCGTGGAAAGGACCACGTACGCCACGAACGCGAGCAGAAACAGGATGCCGGGACGGTACGCGGTGGAGGCCAGCAGCAGCGCGAAGCTGAGCGCGTAGAGGCGTACGTCGTTGGGCGCGTCGAGCGACCTGAGCGCCTCGGCGCCCATGAGCAGCAGGAGGAGGTCCACCACCGGGATGACGACGTCGTCCCGGATCACCAGCACGTGGATCGCGGCCCGGACGACGAGCACCGCGGCCAGGGGCAGCCACACCCGCTCCAGTCGCACCGACAGAATGCGATCCGGGTGCCAGAAGAGCGCCGTGAGCAGGGCCACAGCCGCGAGCACCGCCGACACCGGCTCGAAGCCCGCGCCCCCGGCGAATGCGATCAGCCCCGCCAACGCCATGAGCACGGCCAGGCGCCGGTGCAGAAGGCGCAAGTTCACCCGGCGCTCCCCGCTTGGACCAGGATGCAGGCCTCCTCCTCGACCGGCGGCACGGAGGCCGGCGCGTCAGGCTCGAAGTCGACCCGCGCCAGCACGTCCAGCACCCGCTCGAGCTGTCCGGGCCCGTCGTCCGGCGGAACGAACGCCAGCCCCGCCGCGAGTGCGAAGGTATGGCCCTCCGCGGCGGCACGCGCCGCCAGGGCCGCGGCCACCTCGACGGCCACCTCCGCCCCCTCGCTCGGCTCGCCGCGCAGGTCGAGGCAGATCCAACGGGTGCACGCTCCGTCCCGCTCGTACTCGCGCATCACGGGCTCCCGCAGACGCGCGGACGACCGCCAGTGGATGTCGCGGGGATCGTCCCCCGGGCGGTAAGGGCGCAGGCTCCGGTACTCGCCACGGTACCCGGCGCCCCCGCGGGGCGGCGCCCCCGCGTGCGGGGCGCTGCCCGCTGGGGGGAGCGGCATCTGCACGGGACGGTCCGTGCGCGGCCACACGACCACCTCGCCGGAGAGTTCGACGTCGCGCTCCTTCAGGAACAACCCGAACGGGAAGGAGGTGGCGAGCGTGAGCGTGCGCAGGGGGTAGATGCCACGCCTGACGAAGCTGTTCAGGGATCGCGTGGTCGTCGTCTCTCCCGGAGCGACGTGCGCGAGGAAGGCGCGGCCCGGCAGCCCGTGCTCGACGAGTTCCACGGCCAGGCTGGGGAGCTTCGGCTTCGCGTTCCTGACGCGGTAGGT
>Ga0315556_1000431_pt1 | contig 25905 bp, 27 predicted proteins | sample SalMarSW160310MG_FD_202112 | JGI IMG/M metagenome (GOLD analysis project Ga0315556, IMG submission 202112) | Salt marsh sediment microbial communities from the Plum Island Ecosystem LTER, Massachusetts, United States - Salt Marsh Sediment SW1603-10 ...
CCGCCCAGCCCGACGTTGCCGTAGAGCGCGTAGGCGATAACGCCGAGCAGCGAGCCCCAGACGACGCCGTTGATCAGCGCCAGCCCAAGCTCCTTGAAGAGCAGCTTATACCAGTACTGCGCCTGGATCTGGCCGAGCGCCAGCGCGCGCACGATCATCGTGATGGTCTGATTGCCGGAATTGCCGCCGATGCCCGCGACGATCGGCATCAGGGCGGCGAGCGCAACCAGCTTCGAGATCGAGCCCTCGAACGCATTGATGACGCGCGAGGCGATGAATGCAGTGACCAGGTTGATCGCCAGCCACGACCACCGGTTCTTGAAGCTGTCCAGCACCGGTGCGAAGACATCCTCCTCCTCGCGCAAGCCGCCTTCGGCAAGCTGCGTTTCCGCGCTCGCCTCGCGGATATAGTCGACCACCGCGTCGACGGTCAGGCGCGCCACAAGCCGCTCCCGCTCGTCGATCACAGGTGCCGACACCAGATCGTAGCGCTCGAATGCCTGCGCCGCATCCGAGGCGCGGTCCTGCGGATGCAAAGTCACGCGCTCGGGAACCATGACCGTCGCAACCTCGGCGTCGAGGTCGGAGACGATCAGGCGCGCGAGCGGCAAGGTGCCGCGCAGGCGGCGCTCGCGATCGACGACGTAGAGCTGATCGGTATGGTCGGGCAGCTCGTCCATGCGCCGCAGGTAGCGAGTCACCGCCTCGAGCGTGACATCTTCGCGCACCGTCACCATCTCGAAATCCATCAGCGCACCGACCGTCCCCTCCGCGTACGACAGCGCCGAGCGCAGCCGCTCGCGCTCCTCGGCGGGAAGCGACTGAACGACCTCCTGGATGACCTCGGGGGGTAGGTCCGCGGCCAAGTCCGCCAGCTCGTCGGCCTCCAACGTCTCCGCCGCCGCCACCAGCTCGTCTGAATCCATGCTCGCGATGAGCGATTCGCGCACCGCATCGGAGACTTCGAGCAGGATTTCGCCGTCGTGATCCGCCTTGACGAGGTCCCAGACCACGAGGCGCTCGTCGAGCGGCAGCGCCTCAAGGATGTACGCGACGTCGGCCGGGTGCAGGTTTTCGAGCTTGGCACGCAACTCGGCGAGGTGCTGCTTGTGCACCAGCTGCTCGACCAGCGCGTGGCGAGGCATCTCCTGGCGCTCGACCAGTCCCTCGACCAGGGCGTGACGATGGAGGAGCTCCTGCACCTCGCGCAGGTTCTCTTTCAGGTCCTCGACTTCAAGTCTCGTGAGCAGATCGGACATGTCGATGGCGTGCACGGCCGAAGCTTGGCCGGCGCGAGGCCATTGTATTCGATGCGGCCGGCGGAACCGGCGCGGCCGGCCTGCTACGGGATCTGCGCCATGCGCATGCGCGCGCGTATGGTCGCGATGCGGCCTCGGAGGTACGCGGTCGTGTGACCGCGCTCATAGCGATGCGGGCTCGGCAGAATGGCCGCCAGCCATGCGGATTGCTCCGGCTCAAGCACCGCGGCGGAAATGCCGAAATGGTGTCGTGCCGCGGCCTCGGCACCGTAGATGCCGTCGCCCCATTCGGCGAAGTTCAGGTACAGCTCGAGTATGCGTCGCTTGGAGAGGGTCGATTCGAGCATCCAGGTGATCGCGGCCTCTTCGCCCTTGCGCAGCCATGTGCGCTCGCCGGACAGAAAGAGGTTCTTGGCCAGCTGCTGGCTGATCGTCGAGGCGCCGGCAACCACGTGGCCCTCCCTTTCGTTCTTCTGGATCGCCTTCTCGATCGCCTCCCAGTCGAATCCCGCGTGGTCGATGAACTTGGCGTCCTCCGCCGCCACGACCGCGCGCTTTAGATTGGCCGATATGCGCGAATAGGGAACCCATTGCTGATACAGGCGCGCGCGCGGATTCTTCGCACGCAGTTGATCGAGCTCTTCCCGCATGAACGCAGTGCTGGTCGGATTGTGCGTCTTCCACCACAGTACATGGGCGTAGAACCATGCCTGGGCCACAAGCACGGCAAAGACGAACGCGGCTAGGCCGTAGCGCAAGACCTTCCATGCCTTGTGCAGCTTGCGCGCCAGCCCGGTCGTAAAAGCCCGCCAGCGCCTGCGCAACGCCCGCATCAGCCCTTTCGTAGCGCGGCGAGCACTGCCCGCGTGTCCGGACGCACTCCGCGCCAAACGAGAAACGATTCCGCAGCCTGCTCCACCAGCATGCCGGCACCGTCGCTCGCGCGCACCCCGGCCGCGCGCGCATAGGACAGAAACGGAGTATCGCGCCCGTACACCATGTCGTACGCGAAGGCGCCGGGTGCAAACAGCACTTGGGCGGAAGGCAAGGCAGGCAGCTCACCGACAAGACCAGCGGAGGTCGCGTTGACGACCAGGTCGAATGCATCCCCGCCGAGATCCTCATAGCCGCAACCGGTCGTGCCCTCGAAACGCGCCGCGAGCGTGCGTGCCTTGTCGCTGGTGCGATTCGCGACGATCAGCCGCGCAGGACCCGCCGCGCACAACGCCGGCAAGACCGCCTGTGCGGCGCCGCCCGCCCCCATCAACAGCACCCGGCGCCCTCTGAGCTCGAAGCGAAGGTTGCTTTCCAGGTCGCGCAACAGCCCCACGCCGTCGGTGTTGTCGCCCCACGGTTCGCCGCGGTCGAGGACCAGCGTGTTGACCGCCCGGGCCTCTCTTGCCCGCTCGCTCACGCTTGCGCAATAGATGAACGCCTCCTGCTTGAACGGCAGGGTGACATTCGCGCCGCGCCCAGCCGCGGCGCGAAACGCGTCGACCGTGGCCGAAAATGCGTCGAGCGGAGCCTCGATGCGCGTGTACTCGATGTCCAGCGCGCAGGCGCGCGCGAACTGCGCATGAATCCAGGGCGATTTGGAGTGCGCAACCGGGTTGCCGATCACCGCATAGCGATCGGGCATTCGCTATTCCGTCCAGATCTTGTCGCCCCGACCAAAGAACCAGGTGCGGGTGATCACCAGCAAGTCGGTGTCCTTGCGGATGTCCGGCGGAAACGGCGCGAAGGGCGACGCCATGCGCACGATCTTGAACGCCGCCGCGTCGAGGATCTTGAGACCGGACGAGCGATCGAGCTCCACGGATTTCACGCTACCGTCGGGCTTGATCGTCACGGTGAGCCGGAGATTGCCATAGAGCTTGCCGCGCGCCTCCGACGGATAGTTCAGGGTGCCGACGCGCTCGATCTTGTGGCGCCAGTCCTCCTCGTACTGCGCGAACCGGTACTCCTTGGCGCGGGCGCCGATGAATTTCATGCGCGGCCGCTTCTGGTAGTCCTCGATGCGCCGGTCGATCTGCGCCTGAAGCCGCATCGCGGCGAGGGAAAGGTCGGCAAGGTCGCGTCCCGATACCGGCGGCGTCGGCTTCTCGGCCGGGGTCTTCGGGACGGGTTTCGCCGCAACGTGCGTGCGCGACTCGGCAGCCTGGGCCAGCAGCTTTCGTTGCTGCTGCTCGAGCCTGCGCACGCGCCTCTGGGCGGCCACCAAGTCCTTGCCCGGGTTGTTCGGTCGTATGACGGGAAGGGGTGTCTTGGCGCGCCGGTCCTGATCGGTGTTGCCGCCGCGATTCAGATTCGCCTGGGCCAGGGCGTCCGCCTGCACGGGTTTCTCCTTGGTCTTGGCGTTGACCAGGACCACGTCCAGGGTCTGGTCGGCCGACTTCCAGCGAAGCGCGTCCGGGAAGCTAAAGTGCAACGCAAGCAGCACCGCGTGCAGAAGAACCGATGCTGCGACCGCCCCGTACAATACCCGGCTCTGACGGTCGAGACCGACCCAGAAGTCGGGCCGTCTGAACGAATTGGTCGCGATGGCTACCTGCAAAATCCCCTCACGCGCACGGGTCGCGATATTTTAGGCCTTTAGGCGTCATCCCGGCAGCGCGGCCAGTTCGCCCGGGCCGTCGTCGCGGTCGAGCGTCTCGCGGTAGACACACGACACCGTCCGCTCGACAAGGTCGATCTCCCCTACTTCGACCCGTACGCGGGTCCCGGGTTCGAAATCCGGCATCGAGGGCACGCGCGCCGTCAGCGGCATGCCGTCGAAGCGCACGGTTCCCTCGCGGACGACGACGGCCTCGGCGGCGCGCACGCGCTCCTGAACGAGCCAACGCAGACACCAGTAGTGCTCCATCGTCCGTTGATGCTCATCGTAGCGCGCATGCGTCACCTCGTAGGCGCGCATCGCCGTCAGCAGGGCCTCGGCATTGCGCGCGAACGGCGGCCGGCGGCCGGCCAGGGAAGCGGCGAGCTGCCACTGGTTCAAGAGGTCGATATACCGCCGCAGAGGCGAGGTCATCCAGGCGTAGCACGAGACCCCCAGGGCGTCGTGTGCCTCCGGATGGACGCTCATCCTGACCTTGCCGGAAGCTTGCACGCGGTAGATGGCCGCGACATCGCGCTCGGCAAGGAGGTTGCCCCAAGTTGTATTGGCGAGGATCATGAGCTCCGAGACGAGCTTGTCCAGCGGCGCCCCGCGGCTGCGCGGCTCGATCGACACGCGGCCCTGCTCGACGCGAAACGAATAGTCGACCATTCCCGCGACGACGCTCGGCTTGCCCCGCTGCGCCTCGAGCGCTAGCGCGAAGCGCCACAGCGTGTATAGGGTCTCCTCGTGCGCAAGCCCCTTCTTGACGCCTTCTTCGAACCCGGAGTTCAGGACTGCGTAGTCCGCGTGGCGCAGGTTGGCGGCGACCGGCACCCGCTCGAGCCTGGAATGGTGGCCGCGCACCGACAGATCCGCGGCAGAAACATTGAAGTAGATGGAAACCGCCGGCCGCTCGCGGCCGGCGTCGAGGGAGAAGCACTCGACCACGTCCTCGGGAAGCATCGTGTACTTCAGGCCCGGCATGTACGCGGTGGAAAGACGCTCGCGGGCAATGCCGTCCAGGTCCGAACCGGGCGCGAAACCGAGGGCGGGAGCGGCGATGTGGATGCCGATGCGCAGCTCACGGTCGGAGACCCGCGTCACCGAGAACGCGTCGTCGATCTCGGTCGTGCCGATGTCATCCAGGCTGACGGCCTCCACCTCGGCGAGCGGAAGGTCCTCGGGCGCAGGCGGGATTGCGTGCGCGGGAAAACGGGTGCCCCGGGGAAAGAATTCGAAGAGGAAGCGGTTCAGATGGAAATCGTGGCTGTCCGAGAGCAGGCCGCAGCGTTCGAACAACCGTGCCGGCGCAAGGCCGGTCTCCTTGCACGCCTGCTCGAACGCTTTAGTTTCGGGCTTGGAACGATCCGGGGCGTACAGCAACTCCTCGCGCAACGCCGCGATCTCGGCGGGACATTCGAAGCGCACGAGGCTCGCGGTCCACTCGGCGACCCTTTCTTGCAGGCGCCTCTTCTTCTCCAGGCCGGCGAGCGCCAGCTTGAGGGTTTCCGCCGGCGCGGCCTGAAAGCGGCCCCGCCCGCGGCGATAGAAGTACATCGGCGCCGAGTGCAGTTTGAAAAGTATTCCCGCCGATTCAATTGCCGTGGGCTCGCGGCCGACGTACTCGCGCGCAAAGTCGCGGAAATCGAACTCGTCGGTGCCGCAGCACTGCCATAGAAAATCGGTTTCGATGCCGTCGGCGAAGGTCTGCGCCGCAGCGAGCAGCTCGCCGCCGCTGGGGCGCTCGAAATTCAGCAGCACGTTTGCCGCCTTGACCTTGGTGCGTCGGCCGTGCGGGCTTTCCACTTGGAACGAAGCCGGCGCCTGCGCCAGCACCGAGCCTATCTTGAACTCGCCGTCTTCTTCGTAAAGTAGCTGCATTGGCCCGAAATTATAGGGGGAGGTCAGCGGCGAGAATCGCCGCGACCCGCTCAGGACGCCGCGGCCCCCGCGAAGACGAGGATGCGCGGCAGGTGCTCGGCAAAGCTCTGCATCGTGTGATCGCCCCCGTCGCGGATCACGGTGCGCGCCCCTTCGTATTTGCGTGCCGCCTCGCGCCAGTCGAGAACTTCGTCGCCGGTTTCCAGCAGGAGCAGATAGCGCTCCGGGTCAGGTCGCTCGACCGCGAGCGCGCGCCAACCCTCGAGGTCCGCGCGCGTCAGCTCGTATGTCTCGCCCGTATAGAGATTCTTCTGCGTCCCGAGGTAAGCCTCGAGCCCGACGTAGGGCCTGATGGCGGGGTTGATGAGGACTGCGCGCGCGCCGAGCCGCTCGGCGAAATAGGTCGCGTAGAAACCACCGAGCGAGCTGCCGACGAACGTGATCTTTCCTCCGTGCCGCGCGACCTCGGCCTCGATCACCCTAACCGCGCTCGGCGGAGACGGGGGAAGCGCCGGACAGCTGAAGAGGTGTCCGAGCCCTCGCGCCTGCAGATAGGAGGCCATGGTGCGCGCCTTGTGCGAGGCGGGCGCGCTGTTGAACCCATGCAGATAGACGAACATCCCTTTTACGCGCCCGCGCCGAGCCGCTCCAGCAGCTTGGCATGCAGGCCGCCGAATCCGCCGTTGGACATGATGACGACGTGGTCGCCCGGGCGCGCGTCCCGCGCGATCTGCGCGACCAACGCGTCAAGCTCGTTCACGCAATGGGCACGCGAGCCTAGCGGACGCAGCGCTTCAGCGGCGTCCCAGCCCAGGCGTGCGTCGTAGACGTAAACTGCGTCGGCGGTTGCGAGGCTGGAGGCCAGGGCGTCCTTCATGACGCCGAGTCTCATGGTGTTGGAGCGAGGTTCTAGCACCGCCAAAATGCGGGCGCCGCCTGCGCGCTGACGCAGGCCATCCAGCGTTGTCCGGATGGCGGTGGGGTGGTGCGCGAAGTCGTCGTAAACGCTCACGCCGCGCGCCTGCCCGAGAATTTCCATGCGCCGCTTTACGCCCGAAAAGCCGCCGAGTGCGGCAATGGCCTGGGCAGGGGCGATGCCGGCGTGGCGGGCGGCCGCAACCGCGGCGAGCGCATTGAGCCGGTTGTGCGCGCCGAACTGGCTCCACGCGAGGCGGCCCAACGGCTCGCCCTGCCACGCGATCTCGAAGCTGCCGTCGGCGTCGGGCTCTCCGGCCCGCCACCCGGACACGCCGCCGAAGTATTCGACCGCGGACCAGCAGCCTCTCGCCAGGACGCGCGCCAAGGCTTCGTCACGCCCATTCGCCACGATCAGTCCGGAACGCGGAATTACTCGCACAAAGTGGTGAAATTGCCGCTCGATAGCGACAAGATCCGGGAAGATGTCTGCATGATCGAATTCAAGATTATTCAAAACCGCGGTGCGGGCGGGGTAGTGCACGAACTTCGAGCGCTTATCGAAGAAGGCCGTATCGTATTCGTCCGCCTCGATCACGAAATGTTGCGCGTCGGTCAGGCGGGCGGAGACCCCGAAGTCGTGGGGAACGCCACCGATCAGGAATCCCGGACGTCGCTGCGCCTGCTCGAGGATCCAGGCCAGCATCGAAGCTACGGTCGTTTTGCCGTGCGTGCCCGCCACTGCGATGACCCACTTTCGGTCCAGAACGTGCTCGGCCAGCCACTGCGGTCCCGAGACGTAGCGATCGCCGCGGTCCAGGATGGCCTCCATGAGCGGGTTTCCGCGCGTGACGACGTTTCCGACTACCCATATGTCGGGCGCCAGACTGAGCTGACGGCTGTCGTAACCCTCGATCAGCTCGATGCCGAGCGCGGTCAGTTGGTCGCTCATGGGCGGATACACGTTCGCGTCGCAGCCGGTGACGCGGTGACCGGCTGCCTTGGCGATGGCGGCGAGTCCACCCATGAACGTGCCGCAAATGCCGAGGATGTGCAGGTGAGCGGGCATATAGGCGCGGCGAAAAGGCGCCGATTCTACGCGATGCGGGATTGCAGGGTCGTTGCGTTATGATTCGGCAGGACGGGAGCCGAATCGTGTCGCTCCCCCAAATCCAATCGAGGCGCTGCAATGGGCCGCAAGGGACCGCGGCAAAACGGGACACGCGCGCGAATTGCCGCCGCCGCGGCGCGCATCATGGCCGAGGACGGTATCGACGATTTCGCGCTCGCCAAGCGCAAGGCGGCGCGGCAGGTTGGCGCCGAGGAGTCTCAGGCGCTTCCAGCGAACGACGAGATCGAGGCCGAGCTACGCGCCTATCGCGCGCTCTACCAGCCGGCCGAGCACCCGGAGCGGATTGCCGAGCTGCGGCGAATCGCGCTCGACGCTATGCGCGGGCTGGAAAGATTCAATCCCTACCTCACGGGTCCGGTGTTGAGCGGCCTGGCGGGTCGCTACGCCGAAATCGATCTGCAGCTGTTCCCGGAAAGCACCAAAGACGTGGAGATCTTCTTGCTCGACCGCAACCTGCCGTACTCGACCTCTGAGGGGCGCCGCTACTCGGGTGACCGCGCGCGCGCAGTCACCGTCCTGTCGTTGACGTGGCTCGGCGCGCCCCTGCGGCTGTCGATATTCGATCCCCGCGACGAGCGTCTGGCCCTCAAGACCACGCAAGCCGGACGGGTGATGGAACGCGCCGGCATCGCTGAGGTGGGCGCCATGATCGCGGCGGGGCCGCACGGGAAAGATGGCGTTCGGCCGGCGTAGGGCGCTGATCGCAGGCGCGGTCGGCGTCGCGGCTGCCGCCACCGGGGCGCTCGTGGCCTTGGGGCTGCAGCGATCGTCAGACCGCAGCAGCGCAGCGCTCCAGGCGGCCAAGTTCTTGGATCTAGAGGGCAGAACCCGGCAGCTCGGGGAATGGAAAGGAAAGATAGTGGTCTGCAACTTCTGGGCGACGTGGTGCCCGCCGTGTCGCGAAGAAATTCCGATGTTAATCGCCCTGAGCAGGAAAATGGAGCCGAAAGGGGTGGAAGTGGTCGGCATCGCCGTCGATTATGCAGCTAAAGTCAGAGATTTCGTAAAGGACTACAAGGTTACCTATCCCGTCCTCGTGGCGGGCCCCGATGGGCTCGATCTCATGCGCGCGGCCGGCAACGAAGTCGGGGGTCTGCCCTACACCGCGTTTCTGGACCGCCAGGGAAAGATCGTGCACGAGAAGCTGGGCGCCCTGAGTCAGGCCGAGGTCGACGGCCAGCTGGGAAGAATGCTTCGCTCCTGACCCAAACGGCCGGTCACGGGCTGCCGGGAAAACGTCCAAAGTGCGGTAAGATGCGCCCTTCTGCCGCGAAAATGAGCAAAAAAACCACTCAAAAATCGGGGGGCGTGCTGGTATTGCACGGCCCCAACCTCAATCTGCTTGGGACGCGCGAGCCCGAGATTTACGGTCGCGAGACCCTGGCTGACATCGACCGCCGCCTGGCCGCGACGGCCCGGGCGGCGGGGCTGGCGTTGCGATCGTTCCAGAGCAATCACGAGGGAGAGCTGGTCGACCGCATTCAGCGGGGAGCCCGCGAAAGGATCGGGTTCATCTTGTTCAACCCCGCCGCTTACACTCATACCAGCGTCGCACTGAGGGACGCGCTCGCCGCAGTGAGAATTCCGTTCATCGAAGTCCACCTTTCGAACGTGCACGCGCGGGAGCCGTTCCGGCGCCACTCGTACTTCGCCGAACTGGCTGTCGGAACCATTAGCGGGCTGGGAAGCCAGGGCTACGACTTGGCGCTCGCCTACGCGCTCGCGCGCCTGTCAGGGGGTCGCAAGGCATAGTGCCTCGCGCCCGAATTCGCCGGTTCACTTCCGGCTGAGGGGATCACCATGGATTTGCGCAAGCTCAAAAAGCTGATCGACCTGGTCGAGGAATCGGGCATCTCCGAGCTCGAGATCACCGAGGGGGAGGAGAAGGTCAAGATCGTCAAGGGCGGCCCCGCAGGCGTTGCGCCCGCCGCGCAGACTGCGGCGCTGCATGCCGTCGGCAGCGGCACCGAATCGCGCGCCGTGGCGCCGGCACCAGCCTCGGCGGGCGCGCCGAACGAGGCGGAGCAGGAGGGGCACGTCCTCAAGTCGCCCATGGTGGGCACTTTTTACCGCGCCCCCTCGCCTGACGCGACACCCTTCGCGGAAGTGGGTCAGACCGTGAAAGAAGGACAAACGATTTGCATCGTCGAAGCCATGAAGCTCATGAATGAGATCGAGGCCGACGCCTCGGGCGTGGTCAAGGCTATCCTGGTGGAAAACGGGCAGCCGGTCGAGTACGGTCAGCCGCTTTTCGTCATCGGCTAAATGTTCGAGAAAATTCTCATCGCCAATCGCGGGGAAATCGCGCTGCGCATCCAGCGCGCCTGCCGCGAGCTCGGGATCCGTACCGTGGTCGTGCATTCCGAGGCGGATACGGAGGCCAAGTACGTCAAGCTGGCGGACGAGTCGGTGTGCATCGGGCCTGCCCCCGCGGCACAGAGCTACCTCAACATCCCGGCGATCATCAGCGCGGCGGAAGTGACTGACGCCGAGGCGATCCACCCCGGCTACGGCTTCCTGTCCGAGAACGCCGACTTCGCGGAAAAAGTGGAGCGCTCGGGGTTCGTGTTTATCGGACCGCGGCCGGAGAACATCCGCCTGATGGGGGACAAGGTCACTGCCAAGCAAGCGATGCTCAAAGCGGGGGTTCCCTGCGTCCCAGGCTCCGAGGGCGCGCTGCCGGAGGACCCTAAAGAGATCGTTCGCATCGCACGCAAGATCGGCTATCCGGTCATCATCAAGGCCGCGGGCGGAGGAGGCGGGCGCGGCATGCGCGTGGTGCATACCGAAGCCGCGCTGCTGAACGCGGTGTCCATGACGCGCGGAGAAGCGCAGGCGGCCTTTTCCAACCCGATGGTTTATCTCGAGAAGTATCTCGAGAACCCGCGCCACATCGAGATCCAGGTGCTGGCCGACAGCCACAAGAGCGCCGTATACCTGGGCGAGCGCGACTGCTCCCTGCAGCGGCGGCACCAGAAGGTTATCGAGGAAGCACCGGCGCCGGAGCTCCCGGCCAGGCTGCGCGAGAAGGTGGGCGAGCGCTGCGTCGAGGCCTGCCGCAAGATCTCCTACCGCGGGGCCGGGACCTTCGAGTTTCTGTACGAAGACGGCGAGTTCTACTTCATCGAGATGAACACGCGGATCCAGGTCGAGCACCCGGTCACCGAGATGATCACGGGCATCGACATCGTCCAGGAGCAGATCCGCGTCGCCGCCGGCGAGAAGCTGCGGTTCCGCCAGAGGGATGTCCAGATTCGGGGGCACGCAATCGAGTGCCGGATCAACGCCGAGGATCCGTATCGCTTCACGCCCTCTCCAGGGCGCATCACCTCGTATCACGCGCCGGGCGGCCCCGGGATTCGCGTCGACTCGCACGTCTACCAGGGGTACACCGTTCCGCCGAACTACGATTCGATGGTCGGCAAGGTCATCGCCTACGGCGCCACGCGCGAACAGGCGATCCGGCGCATGCGCGTGGCGCTTTCGGAAATGGTGGTCGAGGGCATTCAGACGAACATTCCGCTTCATCGCGAACTGCTGCACGACATTCGATTCGTGCGCGGCGGCGTGTCGATTCACTATCTGGAGCAGAGACTCGCTCAGGAGCAAAAGCCCAAGGCGGGGTAGCGCGATGCCGTGGCAGTCGCTCACGCTCGATGTCGATGCCGCCCAAGCCGAGGCGCTGTCCGACGCGCTGCTCGATGAGGGTGCGGTCTCCGTTTGCGTCGAAGACGCGGACGCCGGGACCGAAGCGGAGGTGCCCCGCTACGCGGAGCCGTCATGGGAGGAACCCCCCGCGTGGCGGCGCAACCGGCTGAGCGTGCTGCTCGCGCAGGCGGCAGACGCCCGCCCGATGGTGGAGCGCGCCGCCCGCGCGGCCGGCCTGGCGGCCCTGCCCGAATTCAGCGTGTCGGACGTGCCGGACGACGACTGGGTGCGCCGCAGCCAATCGCAGTTCGCGCCGATGGCGATCGGCCGGCGCCTCTGGGTCGTTCCCAGCTGGCACGAGCCCCCGGTCTCGAACGCCGCGATCGTGCGGCTCGATCCCGGCATGGCGTTCGGAACCGGAAGTCATCCCACCACGCGGCTTGTGCTCGAATTCCTCGCGCGCGAGCTTCGCGGCGGCGAGCACGTGCTGGATTACGGTTGCGGGTCCGGCATCCTGGCGATCGCGGCCGCCAAACTCGGCGCCGGCCGGATCGACGCCGTCGACCTCGATCCTCAAGCACTGAAGGCCACGGCGGAGAACGCGCGCGCCAACGATGTCGTCGCGGGCGTATGGCCGCCGGAGGCCTTGCCGCCCGGCGAATACGACGTGGTCGTGGCGAACATCCTGTCCAATCCTCTGGTCCTGCTTGCACCGCTGATCTGCGCGCGGGTGCGCGCAGGAGGCAGGCTGGCGCTGTCCGGTATCCTGGAAAGCCAGGCTTCCGAGGTGATCAGCGCGTACGGGCCGGCTGTCACGCTTTCCGCGAGCGGCCGGGAGGGCGGCTGGGTCCTGCTCGAGGGCGGGCGCCGGTGAACCTCGTCACGCGCTGTCCGACTTGCGGCACGGCGTTCCGCATTCAGCCTGCGCAGCTGGCGGCGCGGGGCGGCAGGGTGCGATGCGGCAAGTGTTCGTCGATCTTCGACGCCGTTGCATCCTTGCAGGACCAGGACGGCGTGCCGGCCCGGCTCGAGCGATCACCTCAGCTCGGCCTCTTCGATCCGTCGCGCCGTCAGCAGCGTACCTCCCCGGACATGACGATTCAGCTGGACATGTCGGCTGCCGAGCCGGCGGCGAGCCGTCCGCCCCCGAGATCCGCGACGCCGAGCGCGCCCTCGGCTCCTCGCAAGGAGAGCGTGCCGGAGGCCGTCCCCGAATTCCTGGAGGACGAGCCGCCCCCGACGCGACTTCGGTTTCTGTGGGGGTTCCTCGCCATCCTCGCGCTGCTTGCCTTTGCCGGACAGATGCTCATCTACTTCCGTACCGAGGTCGCCCTGCAGCTGCCGCAGTCAAGGCCTCTGTTGGTCTCCGCTTGCGAGGCGATCGGCTGTCGCGTCCGGCTGCCGCGGCGTCCCGAGCTCATGAGCATCGAATCCTCCGACCTCCAGGCCGCTCCCGGCCAGGACAAGCTGGTCGTTCTCAATGCGGCCATCCGAAACCGCGCGCCGTTTCCCCAGGAATACCCGGACCTGGAGCTGACGCTGACCGACGAAAACGACCGGGCCGTGGTACGCCGCGTGCTCACCCCGGCCGAGTATCTGGCCGCTGCGCTGCGCAAGGACGCGGCGAAAGGAATCGGCCCGGGCGCAGAGGTGGACGTGCGCCTGTATTTCGACACCAGCCGGGTCCGCGCGACCGGTTATCGGCTATACCTCTTCTTTCCCTGACCTTCCTTACCCAAGCCACGGAGCTCACTCTTGCAGATACTCATCACCGGCTCGATCGCTTACGACACCATCATGGTGTTTCCCGACCGCTTCAAGAACCACCTGCTCGCCGACCAGCTGCACATCCTCAACGTTTGTTTTCTCACACCCGAGATGAGGCGCGAATTCGGCGGCACCGCCGGCAACATCGGCTACAACCTGCGGCTGCTGGGCGGAGAGCCCGTGCTCATGGCCACTGTGGGCGAGGACATCGGGCCCTACTTCGAGCGGCTCGATCGTCTCGGCATCGGCAGGCAGCTCCTCAAGCGGATTCCCGGTCAGTTCACGGCGCAGGCGTTCATCACGACCGATCTTGACGACAACCAGATTACCGCCTTTCATCCCGGCGCGATGAACGACTCGCACCAGAACCACGTCGACGGCCGGCTGGGCGCGCAGCTCGCGATCGTCGGCCCAGACGGCAAGGAGGGCATGCAGCAGCATGCTCGCGAGTGCGCCGAGCACGGCATCCCGTTCGTCTTCGACCCGGGGCAGGGGCTGCCGATGTTCTCAGCCGAGGAGCTGAACGAGTTTCTCGCCCTGGCCGACTACGTCGCGGTGAACGACTACGAGGGCAAGCTGCTGGAGGAGAAGACGGGGCGCTCGCTCGACGCGCTAGCGGGCGGGGTGAAGGCCCTGGTGCAGACCCTCGGTGCCAACGGCTCGGTCGTGTTCGCGGACGGCAAGCGGCACGAGATTCCGAGCGTGAAGGCCGATGCGCTGGTCGATCCGACCGGCTGCGGAGACGCCTACCGAGCGGGCCTGCTGTACGGGATCGCGAACGGCTGGGACTGGCCGAGCACCGGACGGCTCGGCGCCGTGATGGGCGCGATCAAGATTTCACATCGCGGGGCGCAGAACCACGCTCCGACGCGCGAGGAAATCGAAGCGCGCTACAAGGACGCCTTTGGCTTCAGTCCCTGGAGCCGATGATCATTCCTCGATCACGGCGTGGTAGCCATCGCAGGCGAGCTGAATCAGCTCGCCGTCGTCGAGCCTGAGCGCCGCCAGCGACCCTCCCCAGACGCAGCCGGCGTCGAGCGCGCTGACGCGCGGAGTCAGCCGCAAACCGAGCGCGGACCAATGGCCGCATACGATCATCGGCTCTTCGCGCGGCGGGCGCGCCTCGAACCAGGGCACGAACCCCGCCGGCGCCTTGTCGCCCTTGACGTGGAAGTCCATCACGCCCTCGGGCGAGCAGAATCGCATCCGCGTCATCGCGTTGACGATGACGCGCAGGCGGTCCCAGCCTTCGAGAGCGTCGTCCCAGCGCGCCGGCTTGCTGCCGTAAAGCTCGGCCAGAAAGTCACGGTAGCCGGAAGCGCGTAGCGCGGCCTCGACTTCGCCCGCCAGCGCCATGGCCCTGTCGACGGACCATTGCGGCAGAAGGCCGGCGTGCACCATCGCGTGCCGTCCTTCGACATGCATCAGCGGGCGCGTGCGCAGCCAGTCGACCAGCTCGCGGGCGTCGGGGGCGGCGAGTACCGCGTCGAGCGTGTCGTCGTCGCGGGCCCGTGCCAGGTTCTCGGCGAGACAGACGAGATGCAGATCGTGATTGCCGAGCACCACCACCGCGCGATCACCTAGGGAACGCACGAAACGCAGGACTTCGAGCGATTTCGGGCCGCGGTTCACCAGGTCGCCGACGAACCAGAGTCGGTCGCGCCCCGGCTCGAAGCCGACGCGCGCGAGCAGCGCCCGCAGCTCGTCGTAACACCCCTGGACGTCACCGATCGCGTAGGTGGCCATGCCGGGAGAAACTCTAGCAGACCGCCTCAGAAACTCGCATCGAGCCGTCGATACTGGATCGCTTCCGCGATGTGCTCCGCAGCGATCGTGCTGCGACCGGCCAGGTCGGCGATGCTGCGCGCAACGCGCAGCACGCGGTGGTAGGCGCGCGCCGACAAGAGCAGCCGGGCGAGGGCGTGGCGCAGCAGCTGGTCGCCGTCACGGTCGGTCGCGCAGTGGCGGTCGATCTCTCTCGTCTCCAGGAGCGCGTTGGGTTTGCCCTGGCGCTCGATCTGCGCCGCGCGCGCGCCCACCACGCGCCGGCGAATTGCTGCGGTGGATTCGCCCGCAACCGGCGCGATCAGCTCCGCCTCGCGAGGCGCCGGAACCTCGAGCTTGATGTCGATCCGGTCGGCGAGCGGGCCCGACACACGCCCACGGTAGCGCGCGATACGTTCGGGGGTGCAGCGGCAGCGTCCCGCCGGTGAGCCGCAGTGGCCGCACGGGCAGGGGTTCATCGCGGCAATCAGTTGAAAGCGAGCCGGAAACTGCGCCTGCCGCGCCGCGCGCGCGATCGATATCCGACCCGACTCGATGGGTTCGCGCAGCGCCTCCAGGACATCGCGGTCGAACTCCGGCAACTCGTCGAGGAACAGCACGCCGTGATGCGCGAGCGAGATTTCGCCCGGTCGCGGCAGATTGCCCCCGCCGACCATCGCCGCCCCGGAGGCGCTGTGGTGAGGCGCGCGGAACGGCCGCGCGCCCCAGCGTGAGACGTCGAACCCCGCGCTCGAAACCGATTGGATCGCCGCCACCTCCAGCGCCTGCGCTTCCGACAGCGGCGGCAGGATGCCCGGAAAACGCGCCGCGAGCATGGACTTGCCCGTCCCCGGCGGCCCGACCATCAGCACGCTATGACTCCCCGCGGCCGCGACCTCGAGCGCCCGCTTGACCTGCTGCTGGCCCTTCACCTCGTCGAAATCGGGGTACGACGGCGGCAAAGGCTGCGACGAGGCGGAATATTCCGCGATCGGCGCCTCCCCGGTGAGGTGCGCAACGACTTCGAGCAGCGATCGTGCGGGCAGGATGCGCGTCCCCTCGGCGAGCGCCGCCTGCGGCGCGTTGCCTGCGGGCAGGATGAAGGCTCGCCCGGCCGCGCGTGCCTGCAGCGCCATCGCAAGCGCGCCGCGCACTTCGCGCACTTCGCCGGTGAGCGACAGCTCTCCGGCAAACTCGTGGCCGGCGAGCGATTCGGGCGCCATCTGTCCACTCGCCGCCAGCACGCCGAGCGCAATCGGCAGATCGAGACGGCTCGAATCCTTGGGCAGGTCGGCCGGCGCCAGGTTGACGGTGATGCGGCGGGCGGGAAACTCGAAACGGGCGTGATTCAAGGCTGCGCGTACGCGGTCCTTGGCCTCGCGCACCTCGGCGTCCGGCAGCCCGACGATGTGGAAGGCCGGCAGCCCCGGACCGAGATGGACCTCCACCGTGACCTCAGGTGCGTCAACGCCCGAGAGCGCTCGGCTGGCGACGACCGCAAGCGGCATGGATCCCCCTTTTTTTGCGCGGCGTTGTCCTGAGGAGCAACGCCTTCGGGGGGGCGCAGGTTTACGTCTTCTTGGTCTTGGATCTCGGCGGTTTGGCGCCCGACTCGAGCTCCGCGATCCGCGCTTCGAGGACTTCGAGCTTGGCCTGGGCGCGTTCCAGGAGCCTCTTCTGCACCTCGAAATCCTCCCTCGCGACCAAATCGAAACGGTCGAAAAAGCTCGCCAGCAGGGCGCGCAGGTTCTTTTCCAGGTCCTGCGCAGGGGAGTGGCGCATGGCCTCCGAGACACGGTCTCCGAGCTCGTCCAACAAGCGCTTCTCGATCATGGCCAAGGCCTCCCGGAAGGGGGGCGAGTCTAGCACGCGAGGACCACGCACCCCTTTCGGGCAACCCTCGCCCAGGATGCCCCAACACGGTGCGCGACAGGCCGGGCACGTTGTCGGAGACGAAAAAGTCCGTTGATTTAAAAAAAGAAAATTGCTGGCACAGGAGCTGCTAGGAGGTGGCTGCACCCTTTCAATCTTTTCATTGGAGACTCAGCCATGCGCAAGACCCTCATCGCCCTGTCTGTCGGGGCAGCCCTCGCCACCCCCATGCTAGCTTCGGCCGCCGACCCCGCCGTCAGCGCGAACGTCACGATCGCCTCGCAGTACATCTACCGCGGCATCGCCCAGACCAAGGGCAACCCGGCGATCCAGGGCGGCTTCGACTACGACGTCGGCAACGGCATCTATGTCGGCACCTGGGGCTCGAACATCAGCTGGTTGAGCGATCAGACGCCCGGCGCTACCGCCACGGGGGCCAGCGCCAGCATGGAATGGGACATCTATGGGGGCTACAAGGGGAGCATCAATAGCGACCTCGGCTACGACGTCGGGATCCTGACCTACAACTACCCCGGCGATAACCTGAGCAGTGGCAACGCCAAGCCGGACACGGTCGAGCTCTACGGCGCGCTGAGCTACAAGTGGCTCACGGCCAAGTACTCGGTAACGACCGGCAGCCTGTTCGGCTGGACCAAGCCGGACGGCGGGAAGACCAGCGGCAGCGGCTACCTCGATCTTTCGGCGAGCTACGACATGGGCAACGGCCTGTCCCTGGGCGCCCACGTCGGCCACCAGACCGTCAGCGGATTCAGCGACGCCAGCTACAGCGATTACAACGTCAGCGTGAGCAAGGACATCGCGAAGGTGGGAACCGTCGGCCTTCTGCTGTCCGGCACCAACGCCAAGGACGACTGCGCGGCGGGCGAGGCCTACTGCTTCGCTGGATACCAGGCCGGCAAGAACACCGCGGTCCTGACCTTCAGCAAATCGTTCTAAAGGCGCGGAGCGGGCGGCCAGTCCGCCCGTCCGGCCAGGGAGCCAATATATGAAATTCCTCACCGCAATTATCAAGCCGTTCAAGCTCGACGAGGTGCGCGAAGCCCTCTCGGCGATCGGCGTGCAGGGCATCACCGTCACCGAGGTCAAGGGCTTCGGCCGGCAAAAGGGCCACACCGAGCTCTACCGGGGCGCGGAGTATGTCGTCGATTTCCTGCCCAAGGTGAAGATCGAAGCCGCGATCAAGACCGAAATCCTCGAGCAGGCGATCGAGGCGATCGAGAAGGCGGCCAACACCGGCAAGATCGGTGACGGAAAGATCTTCGTGTTCGATCTGGAAAAAGTCATTCGCATCCGCACCGGCGAGACCGATGCGGCGGCGTTATAGGGAGATCAAGATGAGAAAGTTCCTTACAACCCTCGCGCTGTTTGCCATCGCGGGCTTTGCCGTGCCCGCGTTGGCGGCGGATGCACCCAAGCTCGACACCGGCGATACGGCGTGGATGCTGACGTCGACCGTGCTGGTGATCGTGATGATCGTGCCGGGCCTCGCGCTGTTCTACGGCGGCATGGTCCGGAGCAAGAACGTCCTTTCGATCCTGATGCAGGTATTCGTGGGCTTTTCGCTGATCTCCGTGCTCTGGGGTCTGCTCGGCTATTCGTTGGCCTTCAGCGACGGCAACAGCTTCGTCGGTGGCCTCTCCAAGGCCTTTCTGTCCGGCGTAAAAGCCGATTCCCTGTCGGGCACAATCCCCGAGTACGTGTTCTCGGCGTTCCAGATGACCTTCGCGGCGATCACGCCCGCGCTGATCATCGGAGCTTTCGCCGAGCGCATGAAATTCTCGGCGGTGCTCTGGTTCCTGGGGCTTTGGCTGCTCGCGGTGTATTCACCGATCGCCCATATGGTGTGGGGCGGCGGCTGGATCGGCGGCAAGGGTGCGATCGACTTCGCGGGCGGAACGGTGGTGCACATCAACGCCGGGGTTGCCGGCCTGGTGGCGTGCCTGGTGCTCGGTCCGCGCAAGGGCTACGGCAAGGTCGCGATGCCGCCGCACAACCTGACGCTGACGCTCATCGGCGCCTCGCTGCTGTGGGCCGGCTGGTTCGGCTTCAACGCCGGCAGCGCGCTCGGCTCCAATGGCAGCGCCGGCGTAGCGATGATGAACACGCAGCTCGCGACCGCCGCCGCGGTGCTCGGCTGGATGTTCGCGGAGTGGATCGCCAAAGGCAAGCCGAGCCTGCTCGGTGCGGCTTCCGGTGCGGTGGCCGGCCTGGTTGCGATCACGCCTGCCTGCGGCAACGCGGGGCCCATGGGAGCGATCGTGCTCGGCATCATTGCCGGTGTGGTGTGCTTCTGGTCCGCGGTTTACCTGAAGAAGGCTATCGGCTATGACGACTCGCTCGACGCCTTCGGCGTGCACGCCATCGGCGGCATCGTCGGCGCGCTGCTGATCGGCATCCTGGCCTCGCCCGCACTGGGCGGCCAGGGCTTCGGCGGCGACAACAAGAGCATCGCGCAACAGCTCATGGTGCAAGTCGAGGCGGTCGGCTTCACGATCGTGTACGACGCCGTCGTCACCTTCGTCATCCTCAAGATCATCAGCATGTTCACCAGCCTGCGGGTGACCGACGAAGCCGAGACCGAGGGTCTGGACATCGCGGAACACGGCGAGAACGCATACAACGGCTGACGCCTAGAAAGACACCTCCTCCTCACGTTACCGGGGCGCTGCGGCGCCCCGTTTTTTTTGGGGTCTCGCAAGGCGCTCGAGCAAGTCGAACAGCTGCGCCCGCTCGAGGGCGGTGAAGCGGGCCGCGAAGCGCCTCTCGTGCGCATGGACGCGCCGCATGACGCCGGCAAGAAAGGTCCGTCCGGAGCGGGTCAGCCAGAGTCCGTTCGTGCGCCTATCATGGCCCTTGCGCCGCTCGATCAGACCGCGGGCCTCCAGCTCGTCGAGGACCGCCACCATCGTGGACCGGTCGCGGCGCACCGCCTCCGCGAGCCGACTCTGAGTGAGTCCGGGATTGGCGTCGATCAGCACCATGATTCCCAGCCGACCCGGCGACAGGCCGTGGACCATTTCGGCGAAGTCCCGGAATACGGCCTGCTGGGCGAGGCGAAGCCGGTACCCGATCAGGCGTGGCAGCGCCCCTTGGCGCAGGGTCTGCGCATCAGCCCGCTTCTTTGTTCGCCGAATTGGTTTGGGTGCCAAACAATTTGAGATTTCGACGGTCGCGGTATAGCATCGTAGAAAAAGCATGTCGTGTTCGCAACCGCGGCAGGACATCTTGGCGGCTGACATGAATGGAGCCGAACATCTTCTAGGCGCCGAGGCGCTCTCTCGTTATGGCGCGCGCGCGGCCCTCATCTGCGGCGCCGAGACAGTGACCTACGCGGCGCTTGCGGAACGCGCCAAGCGCGCCGCCGGTGCCCTCGCAGCGCTCGGCGTGGAGCCCGGCGACCGGGTACTCATCCTGATGCGCGACACGCCGGATCTCGCCGCCGCCTGGTTGGGCTGCCTGTGGCGGGGCGCCGTCGCGGTCGCGCTGAACAGCCAACTCGCCGAGGACGACTACCGTTTCGTACGGTCAGACAGCGGCGCACGGCTCGCGATCATCGAGGATCGATTTGCGCAAGGACTGCCCGGACTGGTCCAGGCTCTGGCGCGCGAACGCCGCCTCGCGATCGCCGGTCGTGCCTCGGGCGGCGCAGCCGATTGGTACGAAGCCATGGCACGCGCCGATCCCGACCCGGTGCCCTACGCGGCCGCGCCGGAAGACGCGGCGTTCTGGCTGTATTCCTCTGGCACCACGGGCCGGCCGAAGGGCATCATTCACACGCACAAGGACGTCTTGCCCGCGGGGCAGACATTGCGCGAGATCACCGCATTGCAGCCCGGCGACAAGGTGCTCGCGACCTCGAGGATGTTCTTCGCCTACGGGCTGGAGAACGGTCTGCTCGGGCCGCTGTCGATCGGAGCATCCTCCGTACTGTGCCCGGACTGGTCCGATGTCGAGCATGTCTGCGCGCTGGTGGCGGAGCACCGGCCGGCCGCGTTCTTCAGCGTGCCGTCGTTCTACCGGCGCCTGCTCGCGCTTGGAGCGCGGGCGCTCGAGCCGTTTCGGGAGGTGCGGTACTTCTTCGCCGCAGGCGAGCGCCTGCCCGAATCCATGGTCGCGCAATGGCGCAAGGCGGTGGGGCACGAGATTCTTTCGGTCTACGGGATGTCGGAGACGTTTTGCGTTTCCATCGTCACGCCGGTCGGCACCTCGAACGGAAAGCGCACGGGCAAGCCGCTGCGAGGCGTCGAGATGCGCCTCGTGGCGCTCGAGGGCCATGCGGCGAAGGACGGAGAGCCGGGTGTGCTATGGCTGCGACATCCCGCGCTCGCGATCGGCTACGCAAACCGCAAAGAGCAGACGCGTGAACAATTCCTGGACGGCTGGTTCTGCACCAAGGACGTGTTCGTGCGCGACGCGGAAGGCTTCTATGCCCACCAGGGCCGCTCCGACGAGCTGGTCAAGGTGTCGGGCCAGTGGGTCAAGCCGAGCGAGCTCGAGGAAGTCGTGCTGGGTGAAGACTCGATCACGGAGGCGGTCTGCGTGCCGCTGGCCGACGCCGACGGTTTCGAGCGGCTGGCGCTGTTCCTGGCGGCCGAAGGCGATCCGCAGGGCGCGATCGAGGCCGCCGCGCGGGCCTGCGAAGCGCGGCTGCCGCGTCACAAGCGCCCGAAGTGGATCCGTACGGTTGAGACTCTCCCTCGAACGGCTACGGGCAAGGTGCAACGCTTCAAGCTGCGCGAAATGCTGCAGCGCGAGTTCGGCCGCAAGGAATAGAATCCGTCCCTTTACCTGAGTGCATAGCTAGAGGACAGCATGGCCTACGCCATTCCGATTTGGACGCCCCCCTCGTTGCCGGTCGCGGGGTCGGGGGACAGCTTTCCGGTGCGGCGCATCTTCTGCGTCGGCCGCAACTACGTTGAGCACCAGAAGGAGATGGGAGGAGACGGCCGCGAGGCGCCGTTCTTCTTCATCAAATCCGCTCACTCGCTCGTGCCGCTGGGCGGCGACGTGCACTACCCGGCGAAGACGGCCAATTATCACTATGAGACCGAGATGGTGGTCGCGATCGGGAAGGGGGGGCGCCGCATCGACGCCGGCAAGGCGAACGAGCATGTATTCGGCTACGGGGTCGGGTTGGACATGACGCGTCGCGACCTGCAGCAATGGGGCAAGGATCACGGCCGGCCGTGGGATTTCGGCAAGGATTTCGACGAGGCGGCCCCTTGCGGGGCGCTTGTACCGGCCGCCAAGATCGGGCATCCGTCGAAGGGCGCGATCGTGCTCGTCGTGAACGGCAAGGAGCGCCAGAAGGCGGACCTTGCGGACATGATCTGGTCGGTGCCGGAGCAGATTGCCTATCTTTCGGATTACTACACGCTCGAGCCGGGCGATCTCATCTTCTCCGGCACCCCGGCCGGCGTCGGGCCCGTGAAGCCGGGCGATGAGTTGGAGGCGCGCGTCGAGGGCGTGGGCGAACTGAAGGTGAAGATCGTCCCCGCGCTGTGAGGCTTTACGGCTACTTTCGCAGCTCGGCGGCGTTTCGCGTTCGGATCGCGCTGAACCTGAAGGGGCTGGCGTACGAGCCCCGGTTCGTGCACCTGGCGCGGGGCGAGCACCGGCAGGCCGAATACGGGTCGCTCAACCCGCAAGGTCTGGTTCCCGCGCTCGAAGATGGCGGGAAACTGCTCACGCAGTCGCTCGCGATCATCGAGTACCTGGAGGAAAAGCACCCCAGCCCGCCCTTGCTGCCGAAGGATCTGCTCGGGCGGGCGCGGGTGAGATCGCTAGCGCTGCTGGTCGCATGCGAGATCCACCCCCTGAATAACCTGCGCGCCCTTCAATACCTGGTCAACGAGCTGGGACACAGCGAGCAGGACAGGGACAGGTGGTATCAGCACTGGATTCACGACGGCATGGCCAAGCTGGAGGGCGACCTGGCGGGGAACCGCCGCGGCCGGTTCTGTCACGGCGACACGCCGACTATGGCCGACTGCTGCCTGGTGCCGCAGGTCTTCAACGCGCAGCGATACAAGTGCGATTTGTCGCACGCCCCGACCGTGATGGAGATATTCGACGAATGCATGAAGCTCGATGCCTTCCAGCGCGCCCAGCCGTCGAGGCAGCCGGACGCGGAGTAGGGACACCGCGCTAGGCCGTTGCCTGCGCAGCCCGACCCGCGTCGGTCAGGAAAGGCTCCACCAAGAGGCGCAGGCCCTCCCGAACATACTGCTCGAGCGAGTAGCGTTCGCCGAGGGCCCAGTGTTTGAGCGCCCAGGCGTGACAGAACATGACGTGCGAGTACGCGAGCAGCTGCTCGTTGACCGGATGCATGTCGCCCGCGTCGACGCAGGCGAGGATGCAGGCCTCCAGGATCCGGTTGGTGCGCGTCTCGCCATCCATGATGAGGGCGCGACGGTCCGCGCGCAGTGACTTGGTCGAACGGTAGGTGAGCACCGTTGCGTCGCGCCAGCGGTCGACGATCGCGCAGTAGGTACGTATCGCGGTGCATAGTCTCTCGACCGGGTGTTCGATGCCTTCGAGCCTGGGCGGGATCTCATGCTCGTAGCTCTCGATAACGAGCATGAGCGCGAGGAGCAGCACGTCGTCTTTGTCGCGAAAGTACTGGTAGACGAGACCGGTGCTCACACCCGCTTCGCGCGCGATTTGCTGGATCGTGGTGGTGTAATAGCCTTGGGCCGCGAAGAGCTTTACTGCCGCGCGCACCACCTGGCCGCGGCGCTCCTCTATCAGACGAGGATCTGAAACGAGACTCTCGACGTGAGCGGGTGACCGGTCTCGTCCGGCGGGGGTGCGCGCGCCCGCCGGGCGGGCGTGCCTGCCGGCGGCGCCGCTCGTAGCCATCAGTTGCCCGCGAATTGGGGCTTTTGCTTGTTGACGAAGGCGCTGTAGGCCCGCTCGAAGTCTCCGGTCTGCATACAGATGGCCTGGGCTTCGGCCTCGGTTTCGAGCGCCTGCTCGATCGACAGGCTCCACTCCTGGTGCAGGCATTTCTTGGTCATGGAGTGGGCGAAGGCCGGGCCGTGCGCCAGGTCGTGCGCCATCTTCTGTGCCCTGGCGAGAAGGTCAGGCCCCGGAACGAGCTCGTTGTAGTAGCCCCAGGCGAGGCCCTCTTGGGCGCTCATGCTGCGTCCGGTGTAGAGAAGCTCGGCGGCGCGGCCCTGGCCGATGATGCGTGGCAGGATGGCGCAGGCGCCCATGTCGCATCCGGCGAGGCCGACGCGCACGAACAGAAAGGCGGTCTTGCACTCGGGCGTGCCGTAGCGCAGGTCGCTTGCCATCGAGATGATGGCGCCGGCGCCGGCGCAGATGCCATCGACCGCGGCGATGATCGGCTGAGGGCAGGTGCGCATTTCCTTGACCAGGTTTCCGGTCATGCGGGTGAAGCTCATCAGATCGGGCATCTCCATCTTGACCAGCGGCCCGATGATGTCGTGCACGTCGCCGCCGGAGCAGAAGTTGCCGCCCTCGCCGGTAAATACCACGGCGCGTACATCGTCGGCGTACTGCAGTTTGTGAAAGGTATCCCGCAGCTCGGCGTAGCTGTCGAAGGTAAGGGGATTCTTTCGCTCCGGCCGGTTGAGGGTGACGGTCGCGACGCGGTCGGAAACCTGCCAATTGAAGTGCTGCGGACGCCAGTCCGCGGCTTTGAGCTTGTACATGTGAGCCTCTTGTTCCGGTGTATGGTGGGTAATCTCAGCCGACCATCGTCAGGCCGCCGCTGACGGAGAGCACCTGACCGGTGACGAAGTCCGATCGGGCACTGGCGAAGAACAGCACTGCGTCGGCGACTTCGGAGGGTTTGGCCAGGCGCTGCATCGGCGTCACGCGCACGAAGGCCTCGCGGTGTTTTTCAGGCACCGCCGCGAGCAGCGGGGTGTCGGTGGGGCCGGGGCAAACGCAGTTGACGTTGATATTGAAGCGCGCCATTTCTCGCGCCAGCGACTTGGTAAATGCGATTGCGCCGCCCTTCGCGCCTGCGTAGACGCTTTCGCCAAGGCTGCCGACGCGTCCCGCGTCGCTCGAAACGGTCACGATCTTGCCGGCCTTGCGCTCGATCATCGGGTCGAGGAAGGCCCGGGTCACGGCAATCGGCCCGAGCAGATTGAGATCGATCACTTTGCGCCAGAAGTCGGGGGTGTTCTTCACGAAGGGCTCGATCTTGCCCCAGCCCGCCACGTTGACCACGATGTCCACCTGCTTACCGTGCGCGGCAATCGCCGTCCGATAGGCGTCGATCGACGCGGGGTCGGTCACGTCCAGCCGGTGGAACTCCGCGCTGCCGCCGCTCTGGCGGATCGCTTCGGCCGCTGCCTTGCCGTTCTCCACCGCGATATCGCCGAGGACCGCGTGCGCACCTGCCGCGGCAAGCGCTTCGGCGGTCGCCCGGCCGATGCCTGACGCCGCCCCCGTGATGACCGCCGTCTTTCCGTCCAATCGCATCGCATGACCCCTTGAGCAAGTTTCTGAATGATCATTCATTCAGTCAACGGCGTCAAGCGGAGGGGCCCGGCGGCGACCCTGATCAGCCCTGTCCGCGGCTGCGCAAGAGCGCGCCAAACGGCCGGTCTACCTCGTCGATATGCCTGAACAGCCAGTCTTGCAGAAAATGTGAGCTCTCACTGACACTCGTCGTATCAAGCCTCACGGTAAAGCGCATCAACGCCTCGAGCAGGCGTTGATGCTCTCCGCGGTGGCGCTCGGCGCTCGCCCCGACCTCGTCCATCAAGCGTTCCTCGGTCGCAAAATGGTGCTCCGTATAGCGCACCAGCTCGCGCAGCGATTCGACCAGTTCATCCAGTTCCCGGCCCGAGCTCAACGCTCCCTGCAGGCGGTTGATGAGCTCGAGCAGATGCCGATGCTGGCCGTCGATGACTTCGATGCCCACCTCGTAGCGGGGACTCCACTGCACGCGCCCCCCCGCCGCGGCCCCGCGCGACGGCGGCGCGGCGCGGCGCGGCGCGTGTCCGGTAATGTCGAACAGCGCGACCACAGTCGCCGGCCCGTCGGGCAGTGTCGCGTGGGTGACGGAC
>Ga0315556_1000432_pt1 | contig 25888 bp, 29 predicted proteins | sample SalMarSW160310MG_FD_202112 | JGI IMG/M metagenome (GOLD analysis project Ga0315556, IMG submission 202112) | Salt marsh sediment microbial communities from the Plum Island Ecosystem LTER, Massachusetts, United States - Salt Marsh Sediment SW1603-10 ...
GACCAGCCGCGAGCGTTTGAATATACTTCCTTCGACCCAGCCGAAGTGGCGGAATTGGCAGACGCGCGCGACTCAAAATCGCGTTCCTTCGGGAGTGTGGGTTCGACTCCCACCTTCGGCATCGAAAGATTATAGCATAGCGCCGGCCCCGAGCTTCTTCGGGGCCGTGTGTTGCAGTCCCTCCCTGTCTGTGGCACAATCCCTCGACCCGTTGACCCACGAGACGTGATGATTTCTACGCCTGTTCGTGTCCTGATTGCGCTTGTTCTTGGCCTGGCCATCGGCCTGATCTACGGCTGGCTCGTCCAGCCGGTGACCTATGTGGAGACAACGCCTGATTCGTTGCGAGCGGACTATCGGGCCGACTACGTCCTGATGGTGGCGGAGGCATACGACGGCCCGCAATCACTGGACACCGTTCAGCGCCGATTGGCAAGCTTGGGACCTCAGCCAGCGATTGAGATCGTGCAGCAAGCGCAGGACTACGCCAGCAAGAATCACTTCAGCCAGGAGGATGTGCAGCGGCTTTCGACTTTGGCGAAGGCCGTTACAACTCTGCCTTCCGCTCCCGATATCGGGGGCCCATAATGCGCCGCACCTGGGTGGTTCTTGCAGCTGCATTCATCCTCGGTCTGGCCGGTGGTCTCTACTATGCCTGGGTCGTCAACCCGGTTGAATATGTGGACTCGGCCCCCGACTCCTTTCGTGAACCCTACCGTCAGAACTACCTGATCCTCATCGCTTCCGCCTATGCTCAGACCGGCGATTTGGCCCGCGCCCGCGCCCGCCTCTCCTTGTTCCATGACCCACAAATACGCGACACGCTCGCCGCCCTGGCGCAGCGGGAGCTGGCAAGGGGTGGGTCTGAGCGAGAGGCCCAGGCCTTGGCCGCACTGGCGGCCCGAATCAATGAGACAGCCTCGCCGGCAAGCAACCAAACTCCGGCCACGTCCGTGGGAACAGTCATTGCAAGCGCCACCTTACGCGAAGCGACCTTCACCCCCACACCCACACCCACACCAAGGCGAACCCCAAGGCGAACCTCAACGCCGACCGCCACTCCGGGCGCGCCGTTCGAGCTGTCATCGCGCCAAACGATTTGCGATCCCAAAGCCGCGGCGCCTCTCATCGAAGTGGTGGTGCTGGATGCCGCCTCAAAGCCAGTGCCTGGAGTGGAAGTTCTGATCGTGTGGGACAACGGGCAGGACCATTTCTACACTGGGCTCAAACCTGAACTTGGGCTCGGCTACGGTGATTTCACGATGACGGAGGGTGTCACCTACACCGTCCAGTTGAAAGACTCACCCAACCCGGTCACAGGGGTTTCCTCGGAGGGCTGTACGGCCGACGACGGGACGAGTTTCCCCGGCTCTATTGAGCTAACTTTTACCCAGCCGGAGCGCTAGCCCTTACGCAAACAAAACGGCCGCCCCAATAGGGCGACCGGCCAGCTGCCTTGGCGCGCCAGGCGATGGCTGTCTGATGAAACAGCCGTCATGGCGCCTCGATCTGGCCCTCGCTATCCTCCTCCTCGACCTCCCCATTGGCGTCATCTTCGACGCCCTCCGGCTCCGGGCGGAAGCCCAGATCCAACGACTCTTCCATGGTGATCTGGCCCCTCAAGAAGGCACCCTCTTCCGTGGACAGCGCCACTGTGGTCACATCACCCCACACGCGGCCGGTGCCCATGATCTCCAACCTCTGGGCCTGTATGTTCCCCTTGACCGATCCAGAGACAACCACGGTGACCGCCCGGATATCTTCACAGGTCACGCGCCCGCGTTCTCCAATCACCACCAGGCCGTGCAGATTGATGTCGCCATCGAAGGCGCCTTCGATACGAATGCCGCCGGTCCCCGACAGATTCCCCTGCCAGGTGAGCCCCGGCCCAAGCACCGAATCGACGCGATCAGGAGCATTTGAGTCCTCGGCCGCATTGTCGCTGCCTCTTCGAAACATACCTGACTCCTTACGAAAGCTGTCCCCCGCCGCAGAGGTCGTTTCTCGCTTCGGCGAAATAGCCGGATTCCAGGACAAGAAATCGGTTAGTGAAATTCTTCACAAATTCTTCCCTGCCTAGCGATCATACTTCAAGATCGGCGATGCCTGGAAGGCCGGCCAACGATCGCGCCCTTCTCACCGCTCGTACGATGGCTTGTGCCACAACCTCGGCGGCAAAGGCCCCAATCAGATTGACGTCTGCAGAGACAGCACCGGTCGCCAATGCGAACAGAGTATCTCCGTCCACCATCGTATGCGCCGGCCGTACCGCCCGCGCGACGCCATCCTGGGCCATCTGAGCGACCTTGTTGGCGCCTTCCTTGTCCAAGCGAGCATTGGTGGCAACCACTCCGATCACCGTGTTCACACCGCCCCCGAAGCCCATATCTTCCCGCCGTGCCATTTGCCGCATGATATCCAGTGTGTTAACGAAAGACTCGCCTGAGCCGGCTTCGGCTCTTGGCCCGGCCAGCGGCGCGCCCGAAGCGGGGTCGACCACGTCTCCCATGGCGTTGACAGCCACCAATGCCCCGACCACCAGTTCGTCGTTCAAGCGTACGCTTGCCGTCCCGACGCCCGATTTGACGGCATGTTCCATCCCCAAGATCTTGCCCACACTGGCCCCTGTCCCCACTCCGACGCTGCCTTCAGCCGGCGTTTCTTCGGTGGCGGCTTCACAGGCCTGAAAGCCCATCTCTGCCGTGGGCCGCACTGTCGCACTGCCGAGGCCGAGATCGAAAAGAATGGCGGCAGGGACAATAGGGACGCGGGCTACACCAACGTCGAATCCGACACCACGCGCCTCCAACCAGCGGACTACCCCAGTCGCAGCGTCCAGCCCAAAAGCTGAACCGCCGGACAGAACGATGGCGTGAACCTGCTGGACCAGGTGCATGGGGCGCAGAGGGTCGGTTTCACGCGTCCCCGGCGCGCCGCCGCCCTGATCCACGCCGCCCACGGCACCATCCTCGCAGAGGACCACCGTGCAGCCCGTGGCAGCCATCTCATCTTGAGCGTGGCCAACCTTGATCCCCGGGACATCGGTGATGCTGCCGGTCATGTGGTCATCCCTTCCATCAGCGGATTCCGCTATCGTAGACAACGTCGAGCTCGAGCCATTGGCGAGCATCCAAATGAAACGGCATGGGCTGTGCCTGAGGCGGGGCAGCGGGTGAGGGCGTTGTGGGAACCAGTCGATAATCGCCGGGCGGCAGTGCCAGCCGAAATTTGCCAGATGCATCCGTCTCGATCTTGGCAATGACCTGCTCCCCGAGTGGGTCGGTCACGGTCAAGGTCGTCTGATATGGCCTGTCGGGGCAGGGTGACTCAACCCGCACCACGGGGCATGCCGGGCCGATCGTGACCCGGCCCATGATCCCCGACTCCGGCACCGCCGGATTATCGGTCGGCGAGGCCGGCAGGAGATACCCGCTGCAGGCCGACGTCAGCGTCAGCACTACCAGCAGGGCCAGGACGGCCTTCATGCCAACTTGTATCCGATCTGCCTCAGTAGGCCCAGGCGAGCTTGCGTGGCTGCGTCGTCTTCTACGCCCTTGGGGCTGACGCCATCCACGACCCCGACAACCCCTCTTCCCTGCTCGGTTTCAGCCACAAGCACTTGGACCGGGTTGGCGGTGGCACAGTACACGCGGCAGACTTCCGGCACGCCCTTCACCGCATTGAGAACGTTGACTGGAAACACGTTGCCAAGGAAAAGCACGAAGACGTGCCCGGCGCCGATCGTCATCGCATTCTCGACCGCCAGTGAGATCAACGCATCCGATGTGCCTGTCTTGCGCACCAAGGCCTCTCCTGACGCCTCACAGAAGGCAAGCCCAAACTGGATGCCGGGCACGCTGTTGACCATCGCTTCATGCAGGTCTTCTACTGTCTTGATGAAATGGGATTGGCCGAGAATCACGTTCAGAGAGTCGGGATTCTTAAGAGGAACAACTTTGATGTCCATCTCGCTTCCTCCTGAATGGGCCAGAGCGGCGAGGCAGTCTCAGGTTGACATCTCTATTCTAGCTGAGCCACTTGAGCAGAGCCGCGGCGTTCGTCCACTAGCGGGCGAAGTCTATCTGCCAGGTCCCTTGCTCCGGTTGAGAGATCTCGCTCCCCAGGCTGACAATCTCGACCCAGGTGGACCCAAACGCCAGGGGCATTCGAAGGCCATTGGCGTCCAGCCATTGAAGAGGCGAATCCTGATCATTGACCGACCAGGTTCCATGGTACAGGTGGCCGTCCCGCAGCAATAGCATGGGGCGGTTTGGCTCGAACCACAGGCTGATATCGAGCAAATTGAGCCGAACAGCGTCGTGCACGGCGAACATGACGATAACGTTCTGGAAAGCCAACTGCTCTCCGGTGAGAGCATCCGCCGCCGGCGCCAGCTGTCCGTCGGTCTTGTCCTGCAACCGCAGGTAGGCACCAAGTTCTGGATCATAGTCCCACCCAACGCTGTTGAGCTGCGCATAGGTCACTCGCAACTGCTTGGCCACCTCACCTCCGGGCGGGGTTCGGTCGTCAAAGACGTAACCGCTCAGGTCTGGCTTCATGCCTCCGTTGGTCAACCCGTTGACATAGCGGCTGAGTGCCCCCGTGTCGGCAAAGGCAGCGCTGGCGCTCGCCGGGCCCTGCGGGCAGAGGCCGGGGCAGAGCGACGGCCCGGCGTTGAACAGTCGCCCAGGGAGCTGACTACGAAGGGTCTTAGCCACTTCCGGAATGGCACCATTGACCCCCAGGATCCCCCCGTAGAGCCGTACGAGCTCACCATCGACCCATTGGCCGGAGGTAATCGGCCCGGCGCCGGCAGCATTCCTTCCGTAAAAGAACGCCAGAAAACGCGTCGTGCCCTGACCCGATGCGTGCTCGAAGACCAGGTCCGCCAGGGATAGGCCAGACTGCGGCCGGATCTTGACCGGAAAATTGGCATATTCCAAACCCACGGGCCTGCGGTCCAGCAGTGCCGGCGAGGCAACCTCCAGGCCAGTGAGAGGACTTACATCCGCCGGGAATCCGCTCGGCCCGATCCTTCGGCTGGTCGTTGTGGCCACAGGAGGAACGGGCGAGGGGTGGTCAGACGTCGGCCTGGTCGTCGGGCGGAGTGTGTCCGTGGGTATCGCTTGCAGGGTCCTAGCCGCGCGCCGTGTCCGTTCGGCCGTGAGGATCGATGGCGTCGAACTGCACGCTAAACCCATGACCAGCATAATCAGGATGGTGTATGCTCGGTGGCGAAGAGAAACGGGCATGCTCGGATGATACCCCACGCCGTTCCCGTCTCAGACGACAACCTTTCCAATTTGGTGACCGATATCGGGTGGGATACAATCTCCCCGGCCAGCCCACCCCCAAGAGGCCGCGGATCAGGAGCACAACCTTTGTCTAAGCCAGCCATCATCACCATTGACGATGAGCCGCAAGTGCTGAATGCAATCGAACGCGACTTGCGCAAGCATTATCGCGAGCGGTACCGCATCCTCAAGGCAAAATCAGGCGATGAGGCGCTGGAGACGATCGTTGAGCTGCGTCGGCGGGATGACCCCGTGGCCCTGTTTCTGGTGGACCAACGCATGCCGCGCATGTCTGGCACTGAATTCCTGACCCAGGCTCAAAAGCACTATCCTGAGGCGCGCAAGGTGCTTCTCACCGCCTACGCGGATACTGAAGCCGCCATCGCCAGCATCAACAGCATCGGCCTGGATTACTACCTTCTCAAGCCATGGGATCCGCCTGAACAGCACCTGTATCCCATTCTGGATGACTTGCTCGGCGACTGGGCAGCGATGGCGGTGCTGCCCTACGAGGGAATTCGCGTCCTGGGGCACTTGCTCACTCCGGACAGCCACCGGGTGAAAGACTTTCTGGCCCGCAACCAAATCCCCTACCGATGGGTGAGTTTGGAAGACGATCCGCAGGGCCGCACCCTTTGGGAGAGCCTGCCGCAGGAGGAACGCAAGCTGCCGCTGGTCTTCTTCCCGAACGGAGAGTACCTCACGCAGCCAGACAACCTCAGCCTGGCCAAGAAGGCTGGGTTGACGACGGAACCCAGCCAGCCCTTCTACGATCTGGTGATCGTCGGGGCCGGGCCTGCCGGACTTGCGGCCGCGGTCTACGGCGCATCCGAGGGTCTGCGCACGGTACTTGTGGAGAAGGCAGGCACTGGCGGCCAAGCGGGAACCAGCGCCCGAATTGAGAACTACCTCGGCTTCCCCAAGGGTGTGAGCGGCGCCGACTTGGCCCGCCGCGCGGTCACCCAAGCCCGTCGATTCGGCGCCGAGTTGCTGGCCGCCCAAGAGGTCACCGGCCTGAGGGTGGATGACAACTACCGATTCGTACAACTCGCCAGTGGCCAGGAGATCTCCTGCCACACAATGATCGTGGCAACGGGTATTGAAACGCGCGAGCTCAATGTGCCCGGTGCAGATGCCCTCGCGGGCAGTTCATTGTTCTACGGCGCTGCCGTCACCGAGGCGGCCAATTTCCGCGACCGCCCGGTCTTCGTTGTTGGCGGGGGCAATTCAGCAGGGCAGGGCGCAGTCTTTCTTTCTCGCTACGCAAGTCGTGTTCAACTCTTGGTTCGCAGTTCGGCCCTCACCCATGGGATGTCCCAGTACCTGGTGGACCAGGTCGAGGCCGTCGATAACATCGAGGTGCTCACCGGGACCGAGATCGTGGGAGTTGACGGCGAGGACCACCTCGAGGCCATTCAGGTGAAAGACCGGGATTCGGGGGAGACTCGCAAACTGGAAGGGGCAGCCATCTTCGTTTTCATAGGAGCGATTCCGAGAACGGAGATCATAGGAGATGTCCTGGCGCGCGATCGAGCTGGCTTCATCCTGACCGGAGCTGATCTGGTCCAGGACGGCAAACTGCCTGCGACCTGGACGCTAAAGCGGGATCCCTTCATGCTTGAAACCAGCGTGCCGGGGATCTTCGCCGCCGGTGATGTACGCCACGGATCCATCAAGCGTGTGGCCGCCGCCATTGGCGAAGGGTCCGCCTGTGTTCAATTCGCTCATCAGTATCTGCGTACGGTGTAGGTTCGGATCAGCCCTCCACCACGCTTCCCAGATAGGCCTCTCGGCTCAATCCAACGAACCACTCATCGACGGGTGAACCTCGTTTGACCAACGCCGCCGGCTGGGTCTCCTCCAGCTGGAACCCGTTCTTCTCGAAGGCCCGGCGGCTGGCCCAGTTTCCGACGAAGATATCGGCCACGATCTTGTTCAGCCCCACCTTCTCGAATCCATACGCTATCAGGCTGCCCACAACTTGCGTGCCGAATCCTTTGCCCTGAAAAGGTTCGCCGATCCAGAGGCCGACGTTGGCTTGGGTCGTGTCGTCATTCTCAAAGCGCAGATCGCAGGACCCGATCGGCTGCCCAGACTCGCGCAGCACGATGGTGAAGAAGTGTTTGTCGCCTGCCAGCACTTGGAGCGAACGCAGCGCCAGACCCTGGCTGTACTCCTCGGCCGACTCGGGGCCGTCCCAGGCCAGCGTGTCGCAGACGCTCGTTCCATCCACAAGCGGGAAGAGCACTTCCGCATCCTGCGGAAGGGGTGGGCGAAGTTCAATATCACCCATCTACGGTCACCCCACCACCGAACGGCAGAAGCCGGCGCCCGGCCCAGTTTGTGAAATTCATCACAAAGAACCTGTCCGACCGTCATCCACCGCCACCGTCCAAGTCCAGCCCCATTTGGCTCGGCTTGCTGTCTGGATCGCCCGCCGGTTGGAGTTCGAACCCCAGCATCTCGGCGAAGGCGCGGGCGCTGGCCGGACTGTGTCCGGCATAGTGGTTGTTGAAATAGCCGTAGAGGTCGATGCCCTGCCGGACGAATCCCATCACGGTCTCGGACCAGGCGCGCATCTCATCCGTGCGGTCGATCTGAATGCGGTCGAATTCCTCGACGTCCTTGCGACGTCCAAGCCAGCGCACGACGCTGAAGTCGGCGGTGACCCAATCTAACCTGGGCATGTAGTGCAGATCCTGGAGCACCAAGGCAACCTTGTGCCCGGAGAGCATCTCTGCCAAGGGGCCCTCAAACCATTTACGATTCCGGACCTCGACAGCGTAGCGCGGCCCTTGGGGGAGTTGAGCCAAGAAAGCGTCCAGCGCGTCAAAGTAGTCCGGTGAGAAGTCGTAGGCAAATTGGAGCGTGAGCACACCCAGTTTGTCCTCGAGCAGTCGCATGCGCTCCACAAAACTCTCCGCCTCGGGAAGAGCTCGGTCGAGCTTCTTGTCATGGGTGATGCTCCGGGGAAACTTGGCCGAGAAGACAAAGCCTTCCGGCGTGCGGTCACGCCAGCCCTCCACCACCGAAGGCCGCGGGGCAGCATAGAAAGTGGAATCAATCTCCACGGTGGGAAATTGGGCGGCGTAGGCTTCGAGATAACCGCGCTTTGAGGTGCCGGGGGGATAGAAGGGCCCGACCCAATCGTCGAACGAAAAGCCCTGCGTACCGACAAGGATCCTACCTGGTTCAGCCACGCGTTAGCGCGCCCAAGGTGTCTTTAGTCTCGGGCGTCCAAGAGAGATTCGACGCGATCGAGCACTCGCTCCGCCACTCCCGCTTTGGAGAGCAGCGGAAGCTCCTGTACGCCGCCGTCAGCGTCGATCAAGGTAACCCGGTTGGTATCGACGCCGAAGCCGGCGTCGGGATCGGTGACATCATTGGCAACGATCAGTGACAGGCCTTTGGCTTCCAGTTTCTGAGACGCATTTGCCAACAAGTCCTCGCTTTCGGCAGCAAACCCCACAACGACCGCTGGCCGGCCGGAGGCCTTGCGGCGCTCAGCCACCGCCTGCAGGATATCGCCTGTCGCTTCGAGGGCAATGGTTTCGGGCCTGGCTGTCTTTTTGATCTTCTCAGACGCCTCGCTCGCCGGCCGAAAATCCGCCACAGCAGCTGCCATCAGCAGGACGCTGGCTTTGTCGGCGTATTCGATGACGGCCTCTTCCATCTCGGCCGCGCTGGTCACATCCACGCGCTTGGCGCCCACCGGCGTCTCAAGAGTTGTGGGACCGGCAATCAGGAGCACGTCGGCGCCTTGGTCAAGGGCCGCCTGCGCCAGGGCGAAGCCTTGCTTGCCTGACGACCGATTGGCAATCACGCGCACCGGGTCAATCGCCTCGTGGGTGCCGCCTGCCGTCACGACCACCTTTTCGCGCGCCAGGACCCCCGAGCGGCCGAGCATCAACCGCAGGTGGCCGATCAATTCTGCCGGCTCCAGCAGGCGTCCCTTGCCGACCAATCCAGATGCCATTCGTCCCTCGGCCGGGCCGGCCAACGTAACCCCGCGAGCATGGAGAATCTCGACATTGGCGCGCACAGCGGTGTGCTGGTACATGCCGACGTCCATTGCCGGGGCGACCATGATCGGGCACTCGCATGCCAGCGCCGCCAGGGAGACCAGCGAATCGGAGACACCGTATGCCAGCTTGAAGATCGTGTTGGCTGTGGCCGGCGCAATCACATATGCATCCGCCATCCGGGCCAGGTCCACATGCAGTACATGCTCCTTTTGTCCCCACAGATTCGCCTCGGTGTAGGCCTGGCGGCCGGTCACTGTGCGGAATGTCAAGGGCGAGACGAAGGATTCGGCGGCTCGGGTCATCAAGACATCCACCTCCGCCCCGGCCTGAGTGAGCCGTGAGGCCAGATCGGCCGCCTTGTAGACGGAGATCGAGCCCGTCACACCCAGAAGAATGCGCTTACCTTGCAGAATCGAAATCTTGTCTGTCTTCGGCGTCGAATCGGTCATGGATGGTCTCCCACTTCGATGCTGCCGTCGGCATGAACCGTGATCCAGTCTCCGGTCTGCACCGCGGCAAAATCCTGTGCGGACAGCGCCACCACAGGCACCGGCCGCTGGTAGAGTTCATCGGCCACAATCGAGGCCAGAGCCAGGAATGAATCGGTGTTGGCCGTCAAAATGGCTGCTGGGGCCGTGCCTCGACGTACCGCTTCGAGCAGCACAGCTGTCGTGGTGCTCGATCCGCGGCTCCCTGGCAATCCAAGAATCCGACCTGAGGCATTCTGACCGCTCAACGGATGACGGCGATCAATGATCTCACCCGTGACCTGATCGTAGCCCCCCCAGAAGCTGAGGGGCTCACTCGTCATCAGGCTCTCTCCCTCGGCCTCCCCTGCCACGAGCACCTTGCCTTGGATCACGCGGCCCATAGCGTCTCGTCCCGGACAACGTGGCCTTCGATGGCTGATTGGACGCAATCCGCGAGGCTGCCAAACACAACCTGCGTGTTGAGCAGACCGGGTGAGTAATAGGCGTATTTGGCCGAGTTGGTCATTAGAGTCTTGACCTCAGGCGGTAGCATGGGCGTGGTGAGGATGCACGTGTCGAGCGTGACCCGCCCTCCGAACTCGCGCAGAGGATGCAGGACGCCCGCCTTCTCCGCCAGTGCCGCCATCGCCCGGCTCGAGGTCACCAAGAACGACACGTCGGGGTGCCGGCTCTGCCCTTCGAGCATCGGCGCCAGACGCCGGAACTCATCCAGTGAAAAATGGGGGCTCCCGAGAACCACCATATCCAGCCTTCCGCCGGCATCGGTGGTCAGGTCTTGCCAGGCCGCCTTCAAGTCGGCCATACCCACGCTGATGACTTCTTCAGGCTGACGACCCTTCAGCGCCGCCTCTAGAGAAGTCGCCTCAGGCGTCACGCCCACCCAATGGAAGAGGGCCACGCTGCCGGAAGAAGCTGTGGCTGCCCCGAAAGCTTTAAGCTGATCTTCCGTCGGTTGAACGTTGAGCCCTGTGAGCACGGGGATCCTGTCGCCCGCCAGTTTGCCCACCAGCAGGCCAAAGACCGGATAGAAGCTGTCCTCCGCCTGCAGGGAAAAAGGCACCCCTGACACTTCGATCACCAACTGTCCGCCGCGGTTCGATTCGAGGTGCAGGCCGACAGCCGGGACGCGGCCCGTCACTGCGGCGCAGATGTCAAGCAGATCGGGGTAGCGCTCGGTGCGGGCGCCGATGACGGAGTTGGCGAACACAATGGCGTTCGATTCCCCCCAGGCAATTTGCTGGCCAAACTCGGGCCGGAAGGCTGTCTGGTAAGGCGCGCACGTCCAAGTGGGGACGGCGCCCATCGACTGGTAGGCATCCATTTGTCGCCTGGCTTGCTCAGCCCAGGTCGGTGGCACAGGCCAGGATTGCCAGCCCTGCTGATCGACGCCCCCCACATTCAAGCTGGTCGGTACACAGACCTTGGCTCCCATCCCCGACAACTTCTCGGCAAATTCGAGGGTCGCCTGGCCCATGTACAGCGTGCTGTCGATGTGGGCGGCTTCGATATCGATCATATGATCCGCTTCGAGCACTTCGCCCATGCGGACCAATATCGACATGGCCATAGCGCTGGCAGGGCCTTCCCGTCCCTCGAGCTTGTCCCGATCGGTGGGGCTGAGCTTCATTTCGCCTGGTCCTCGTACCGTGTGTCCCGCCTATTGTACAACGCCGTTTCCGGTCGCCAGACCGAGGTGCGGGCCCCGGTGCTATACTCTTTGCGGCTCCGATTTCCAACCCTGAGAGGTACCCGTGTCCAGCGAATTTCTGTCTTTCATCGATGAATGCAGCGAGAAATTGCGGCCGCTAGAACGCGCCTACGGGCGGGCCAGCTGGGATGCCGCTACCCAGGGCACGGCAGAAGCGAATCAACGCGAGAAGGAAACTCAAGCCGCGCTGCTGCGTTTCTGGGCAGATCCGGAACACTTCGAGATCGCCAATCGGCTCAACAAAGCCCGTCATCCCGACCCCCTTGTCTCGAGGCAAATCAAGCTGCTCTATCTGGGCTTCGCTCGCACCCAGCAGAGCGAGGCTGAGATCGAGACCTTGACGGAGCTGGAAGCCGATGTTCGCTCCACCTACTACAACTTCCGGGCCGAGATCGACGGTGAAAAGGTCAGCGACAACGACCTGGACCGAATTCTGAAAGTCAGCCGCAGCTCCGACGAGGTGCGAAATGCCTGGGAGGCGAGCAAACAAGTGGCGGGACCGGCAGCGGGCACCATCCGTGAGCTGGCCCGTCTACGAAACCAATCCGCCCAAGCCCAAGGCTTTCGGGATCATTTTGCCCGTTCGCTCACCTTTGAGGAAATTGACGAAGGCTTCCTGATGGACCTGTTCGAGCGTCTGGACAAAATGACTTTGGAACCGTTCCAACGCTACAAGGCAGCTTTGGACACGTCCCGCGCCAGCCGGTTTGGCATCGATGCTTCCGATCTGATGCCCTGGCACTATGGGGATCGTTTCTTCCAGGGAGCACCGCCGATGGACTCGAACGGCCTCGAAGCAGCCTTCGAGGGCCGCGATCCGGTTGGCCTGGCTCTCGCCACCTATGACGGAATCAATATTGACGTGCGGGACATCCTCGACCGCTCGGATCTCTATGCTCGTCCGGGCAAGAATCAGCACGCATTTTGCATCGACATCGACCGCGAGGGCGATATCCGCACGCTGAACAACATCGAACCCAACATGCGCTGGATCAAGACCCTGCACCACGAACTCGGCCATGGCGTCTACTTCAAACTGCATGACCCCCACCTGCCCTGGCTCCTGCGCCAACCCTCACACACATTGTCCACTGAGGGCATCGCCATCCTGATGGAATCCCTGATCTCCGACCCACACTGGATGACTGGCGTGCTCGGCTTGTCTGAAGCCGAAGCCGGGCAACTGGCCGGCGCCGCCCACCAGCGTGCCATGGCGCGTCAACTGGTCTTCACCCGCTGGGTGCTGGTCATGACAAACTTCGAACGCCTGATGTATGCCGATCCAGAACGGGACTTGGATGACTTGTGGTGGACACTGGTGGAGAAGTACCAGCTTCTAAAACGTCCGCCCGGGCGTCAGGCGCCGGATTGGGCAGCCAAGTACCACATCGCGCTGGTCCCGGTCTACTACCAAAACTACGAGCTCGGGCATTTGTTCAAGGCACAGGTAATGGCCCGCTTGGAGGCAACCTTCGGCGGATTGGTCGGGCGTCCCGAGGCTGGCGATTGGCTGACCGACAACATCTTCGAGCCAGGCGCCCGGTACGACTGGGCCGTCCATATTGAAGCCGCCACCGGCGAAGCGCTCAATCCCACCTACTTCGCTGCCGGGCTCGAATAGGTGGGCTCAGGACGGCAACCCAAAGCTTTGTGAAGGATTTCACAAGCAGATCTCAGTGGACCGCGGCCGGCGTCCCTCGACGCAGACGGACACGCAGCACGCCGGCCACGCCGACCACAACCAGGGCCGCACCGGCCAGTGTCCAGACGGTAATCGGTTCGCCCAGAATCAACCAGCCGAGGAAAACGGCGATCACCGGATTGACGTAGGCGTAGGTCGTCGCCAGGCTGATAGGTAGCAGGCGCAGCGCCTGGACGTATGCGGTGAAGCCCAAGCCTCCGACGATGACCAGGTAGCCCCAAGCGACCCAGGCCTCCTTCGTCGGGTGGGGCAGCGGCTCACGCAGGAGGAGCGCCCCCACCACCAGCCACAAGCCTCCAGCCACCTGTTGATAGCCTGAGCTTACTATCGGGCTGACACCTACCGACCTTCTCCCCTGAAGCACTGAGCCAAGAGCCCAGCTCACTGGCGCTACCAGCATGGCGGTGACTGACAACAGATCAGCCTTGATCCCCGTTTGAAGCACCGGCGCCACTAGAACGACCAGGCCAGAAAGCCCAACCAGCAGCGCTGCAACCAGCGCCCACGGAGGCCGCCGTCGATCCAACCCCGAGTCGATCACCGCCGACCAGATGGGTACCGCCCCGACCATCAAGGCCGCCAAGCCCGAATCCACCCGTTGTTCCGCCCACACGATCAGACCGTTGGCGATCCCCCACAGAAGCACGCCCGACCCAAGCAGCACTCTCAGGTCTTGCCAGCTGACACGCAGGCTTTGCCCAGCCAACCGGCCCCACAACAGCATCAACAGACCGGCGAGAGACAAGCGCATGGCCGCCATGCTCACCGGAGGAAAGCCGGAGCCTTCGCGCACGGCCACGCGTATGGCCAGGTAGGTGCTGCCCCAGACCACATACACCACGGCCAGATAGGCCAGCCCCTCCCATGTGGGGGTCTTCTCAGCCTTGGGGGCAACTTTTTCAGACGTCATAGAGGGTGGGGACACACGCGCCTCGGTTCATTTGGCAATGATGGCTCAGGGCAATGTTGGGTTAGGCTGGAGGCGACACGCGGACTCTGTCCCCGATGGAAATCCGTCCGGGCCGGGTAACGCTGGCTGTCAGGCCCCGCAAGCCCATTGCCATCTTGGGGAACAATGGGGCCAGGTCATCCCGATCTGGATAAGCCGCCTCGATGGCGCGTCCGGGTAGGGTGCAAGGCTGGTTCTGCGCCTCAATCCGTAAGACCGCAGCGCTGGGGAACCGGAGCATGGTGCCTCGAGCTGTGTCGCTCAAGCCATCCCAACCCGAAAGACATAGATTGGCTCCCAGCCATTCCGGGCGAACCTCCGGCACGTCAAGCGCCAGCGCCACACGGGCCAACTCTTCTTGGGCCACGATCGTCACCTGCCGGTCATTTGGCACTTCTGTGCCGCGTGGCACATCCTTGTTGCGGACGTCTGCCATCCGAGTCAATCTCGCATGGCGGTCGCCCTCAAATCCAGCCAGAGACACCTGAACCGTTTCCACCACGGTGGATTCGATTTTCGAGCCAGGTTCCAGAATCATGACTGATACCACTCGCGCCAGCGGGCGCGTTGCGTTGCTTGCCATTTGCCTGCGTTGGTCCTTCCTCGAAATGGATTGTCGCTCGGCCGATGTCTAGTCCTGGTTGAGGGCCCAAATCAACCTGAGGCCCTCCAGCGTCAGCCAGGGTTCCAGGTGCTGCAGGACATCCGTCTCTTGGGCGATGATTGGGGCCAGGCCGCCCGTCGCGACCACCTTCATGTCCGGCCCGAGCTCTTTCCGGAATCGTGCCACCATCCCCTCGACCAACCCCACATACCCATAGAGCATGCCGGATTGTAGGGCATGAACGGTGTTGCGCCCAATCACCGAAGGCGGGCGCACCAGATCGACGCGGGTGAGCTTGGCCGTGTGGTGAAACAGCGCGTCGGCAGCAATCCTGATGCCCGGAGCGATGGCCCCGCCCAGGTAGTCCCCGTCTTCACTGATAGCATTGAAGGTCGTGGCCGTGCCAAAGTCCACCACGCAGGCTGGCCCGCCGAAGTGCGTCATCACCGCCACAGCATCCGCCACCCGGTCCGCCCCGACGGCCTTGGGATCCTCGTAACGTATGCGTACCCCAGTTTTCACCCCGGCATCGACCGTCAGCGGTTTCACCCCGAGGTAGACATCGAGGGCCTTGAGGATGGTGGGCGTCAGAGGCGGCACCACCGATGCCAACGCCGAGCCGGTAATGTCCGAGAATTGGTAGCCTTCATGTTGGAGCAGCCCGAGGAACTGAAGCCCATATTCATCAGGCATCCGTTCCTGAGCCGTCCCCAGGCGCCAGGCGCTGACCAGTTCCTCACCTTGGTAGACACCGAGGGTGATATTGGTGTTGCCAACATCGACAGCCAGAAACATGGCAGGGCTCCATTTCAACGGGTCGGGGACAGCTTAGAGCGTTTCACGCCCCAACAGGCGATTGTCGATCAGCCGGGTCTTGCCGATCCGCACTGCCATCGAGAGCAGTGCCGATTCGACATCTCCCTCCAGCTCCTGAAGCGTGTCTGGATGGGCAACCGAGACATATTCGACATCCGCCAAAGGCTCATCCGCCAGGATGTTATCCAGAATCTTTCGCAGCGCGGCTGAATTTCGCGTTCCGCCAGCATAGGCTTCAGCCGCCTCGGCCAGCGCTCGGCTGAGCACGGTGGCCGCTTGCCTTTCATCAGGGTTGAGGTAGGTGTTACGGCTGGACATAGCCAGCCCATCCGCCTCACGCACGATGGGGCACACCACTACTTCGAGCGGAAAGTTCAGATCCAGCGTCATCCGGCGGATCACCACAGCTTGCTGGGCGTCCTTCTGCCCAAAGTACGCGCGCTGAGGTTGAAAAGCCAAGAAGAGCTTGGCCACCACCGTTGTGACTCCCCGGAAGTGGCCCGGGCGCCGAGCGCCTTCCAGTGGTTGGGTCACCCCATCGACGTTGACCCATGTCTGGAAGCCTTCAGGGTACACATCTTCTGGCCCTGGCGTCCAGACAAGATCTACGCCTTCGGCCTCCAGCAACTGCAGATCTCGATCTAGGTCCCGTGGATAGCTGGCCAGGTCTTCGTTGGGACCGAACTGGGTCGGGTTGACAAAGATGCTGACCGCCACCGACGGATTGTCTTCCGCCGCTCTGCGAACAAGCGAAAGATGGCCTTCGTGCAGGTAGCCCATCGTCGGCACCAGGCCCGCTGGGCCTTTGATCTCTGATCGGGCCAGGCGCAGATCCTCCAGGCTTTCCACCACTTTCATGACAATCTACTCCTCTTCGACCCTGGCCTGGACCAGCTTCCACAGAGCCCAGTTCGTCGGCGCCGGAACGCCCAAGCGGCTCCCTTCCCGGCTGATGGCCCCGCTGATGGCATCAATCTCCGTTGGCGCCCCGCGTTCGAGATCCTGAAGCATCGACGAGCGGTTGCTCGCCGTTCGGCGGGCAACATCCAGGGTGACCCCTACCGGATCCGACATCTGGAGGCGTATCCCTTTGGCCTGCGCCACCTGGACCACCTCGCGCACGGCCTCGGCCAGCACATCCTGGGCTGCCGGGCGCTCCAAGAGATCGCCGTTGGGTACACCGAGCAGCGCCGTCAGCGGATTGATGCCTGCGTTCACCGCTAGCTTGCCCCATACCAGGGCGTTCAGATCATCGCTGATTTCGACATCCACGCCTGTGTCGGCCAAGGCTGATTCGAGCCCGGCCAAGCGAGGATCCTCACCGAAATGCACGCTCCCCTGGCCACCGGCCCGAACGTGCCCGGGCCCTAGCAGCGTGGCGCCCGCCGTGGTAACACCCACAGAAGCCCTGTCCGACCCCAACGCCGCCTGAAGGATCTCAAGGTTCCCCAACCCGTTCTGGAGGCTCACGGCCAGGCCATCATCGGCCAAGCAAGCTGCAAGTTGGGCGGCCGCGCGCTCGGTCTGCCAGGTCTTGACCAACACCAACGCCAGCTGCGCTCCCTGGCAGTCCAGCGGGTCATCGCTCGCCTCCACGGCCACCGTGCTTGTACCGCCAGGCGACTCAACACGAATCCCACCTTCCTGCAAGGCCTTCAACCCGGCCTTCCAGGTGCCCAGGAGGCAGACCGGATGATGCGGAGCGAGGTGGGCACCGAAAAGACAGGCCATGGCGCCCGTCCCGACGATCACCCATGGCCGGTCGGCGTTCGCCATATCAGGATCACTCCTTGGGCGTCGCTAGCCGCTCGCCTCGTGCTCCGAGGCCTCCAGCGTCTCGAGCAGCGTCGACCAGACGTCATCTGAGACATCCACACTGTGCTCCTCGGCAGGGAAGACGCCGGCTCCGACCTCCCGGATGTACTCGCCGAAGGCGCGCTCCATTTCTCCGTGCAGGTCGGCGTACTTCTTGACGAAGCGCGGCGTAAAACGATCGAACAGGCCCAGCATATCGTGGACCACCAGGACTTGGCCGTTGCATCCGACGCCAGCGCCGATGCCAATAGTAGGGATTCGGAGCCGCTCAGAGACCAGGCTGGCCAGCCGGGCCGGGATGGACTCGAGCACGATCGAAAAGGCGCCGGCTGCTTCCAGAGCCAGCGCGTCCTCGATAAGCGCCTGGGCCGCTTCCACGGATTTGGCCTGGGCACGGAAACCGCCCATCTGGTGGACAGATTGTGGCGTGAGCCCGAGGTGGCCCATCACAGGGATTCCGGTCGACACGATCGCCCGGACGGCATCTGCACGGTCCCGACCCCCCTCAAGCTTGACGGCATCCATGCCGGCCTCTTTGAGGAATCGACCGGCATTGCGCACGGCATCTTCGACAGTGACCTGGAAGGACAGGAAGGGCATATCACCGATCAACAGAGGCGTCGACGCCCCGCGGCTGACGGCCCGACAGTGAGAGATCATGTCATCCATAGTCACCGGCAACGTGGTCGGGTGACCAAGCACAACCATGCCCAACGAGTCGCCCACCAGGATCGCATCAATCCCGGCCTTGTCCAGCGCCACGGCGGTGGCGTAGTCGTAGCCGGTCAGCATAGTAATCGGTTTGCCGTCTTGCTTCTTCTTGAGCAGGGTGCGGGTGGTGACCTTCTTGGGTGAATCTTTGGTGGGGGTTGACACGGCTATCTCCTCCTACTGAGTGAGATGCGGCCCCGCCAGGGCGGCGGGCGGTGTGTCTGGCGCATCAATTGTCCGTCGCTCGTCCGAGTCGATTTCACAGATCCCAGCGAGCGCCGGCATTATAGCATGCGCACAGCCTCCGCCAGCGCGCTAGAATGGGTCGCATGGATCCTGTCAGCCCGGCCGAAGAACACGTGCGGCGCCTCGGCATCCCCTACCGACTCTATCGCCACGATCACACCGTACATTCGCTTGCCCAAGCGGCGTCCGAGCGGGGCATGGACGAGGATCAGATTGTGCGTAGCCTGGTGTTTCGCTTGCAGGACGGCAGCTTCATCCTGGTCTTGATGCCCGGTCCGGGCCAGGTCGCCTGGAGCAAGCTGCGTCATTTTTTGGGTGTATCCAGGATCACAACTGCCGGCGCCGATGAAGTCTATCAGGTGACAGGGTACCGGCCCGGAACGGTTTCGCCGTTCGGTTTGGCCGAACCTTTACGCCTCCTGGCAGATCAAAGGCTTCGGCATCGGAATGAGATTTCGGTGGGTGCGGGGATACGAGATGCTGGCCTGATCCTAGACTCGCACGACCTGACGAAAGCGCTTTCTCCGGATTTCGGAGATTTCAGCGGGGACTAGGTCAACCGGATTGGGTGTCGAACCGAACCAAGCTGCACCCAAACGCCGGGGTCGAGGCTGGATCGGGGCTGCGTCCCTCACGTGCAGCAGCCACGGCTGGGCCCAGGTAATCGGTTTTGGGCTCCTTTTGGGCCCAGTTGACATCATCCGGCGCCCCCCGATAGCGCAGGATTCCGTCACCATCAATGACATACACATGCGGGGTCGTGGCCGCGCCATACTGATCAGCCACAGCATGGTCCGGATCGATGAGCACCGGCCCGACCCCGCGGGCTTCGGCTTCGGCTCGCATTCGATCCGGCGTTTCGTTGACATTGGAATCAATCCACCAGACGAGGACTTCCGAACCCCAATCCTCAAGCAACGAGAGCAGCAGTTCGTCCCCTCGCTCCGCCCAAGGGCACTCTACCGACCAGAAGTTCAGCACGACGACCGAACCGCTGGCATTTGACAGCCGATGCGTCCGGCCGTTGAGGGCTTTCAACTCGAAATCCGGCGCGGTCTCTCCGACGGCAAGGTCGTTCAGGCTCATGGAATCCATTTGGGCGCATAACCTCCTACCAACAATGCATGCGTTTGACCCGTGATCACGTCCAGCCAGCCGAGTTCCGGCGGACGACTGGGGTCCGCCTGATCTGATTGAACATACACTAGTCTGGCCGAATCAGGTCGCCAGGCGAACGTCGCGTAGTTCATGACCGGCTGGGATGTCAAGGGTCGAGACTGGGACCCATCGGAGCGCATCAACCACAACTGGCGCCCCAGAGTCCAACGTGCCGGCTCCAACGACTTGCGAGCAAAGGCGATCCACTTCCCATCCGGCGAGTACGCCGGGGAGGCGTCTTCAATCAGGCCCCCTTCATGACCCGACATGTCGGTGACGCCGCCGGTCGCGATATCAAAACGGAAGATGTGGCTGTAGAAGTCGGGTGCTCCTGAGGAGGTGGGTCCCGGAGTCGCCGTTTGATTGACAAAGACGATTTCGGGATAGACTAGATACTTGCCATCCGATGACCAGGCTCCCATTTCCCCTAGTTTGTTGGGGATTTTGGCCACCAGTTGGAAGTCGGGCGGGCTGGCGAACACCAACATCGCCTGTCCTGTTGCATCATAGACCGCCAGCTTGCTGTCCGCGCTCCACAACGCGTTCCGCAAATCGTGGCTCCGTTCGCCGAACCGGAAAGGGCTCCGGCTGCCATCGGTCGGGGCCGCCCAAACCTCGCCTGGACCGGTCGGGCTCCCACTGGGACCGCTCTGCGCCTCCAGGGTCAGCCATGCTCCATCAGGCGACAGTTGAAGGTGCCGGCAGCCTTCGGATGGGCAGTCCATCAGGAACTCGTCCTCGCCCGAACGCACGTCCACTCGGTGTACGGCCTGTCCCCCCTTGACCGCCGAGGTTAGATAGATAAGGTCACCAGTCTCAGACGCCACCGCATAGTCGAGCACACCCCGTGGCGCCTTTGTCAGCACCTCACCTGCTGCATCACTCAGGTCACGATCGAACAACTGCGCGCCGCCCTGAGATAGTGCAGCGTAAATCAGGCGAGGGGCGCCCACTTCAAAGGTCCAATCCCGGCCTTCGAGCAGCGGGAGAAACAAGCGGGAGAGCGCACCGGAAGAGAGAGAAACCTGCACCTTGGACCCATCCGGCCAGGGCTGACTGGGCACGAACTGCATTTCGTCTCCCTGCCAGACGAACCGGCCCGGCACCGTCGGCCGGACGGAGAAATGTCCTTGCACGGAGGCCGGATCCATCGGTCGACCGAAGGTCACACTGATGATGGTATCGTTCGCCGCCCCCGTCAGGCCGTCTTGAGGAGAGGATGCCAGCACGCGGGGGGAAGCCAGCCACAGGCCGCCGATCACAAGCAAGCCCACGCCGGCCAGCACGATCCAGACCCAAGGCGAACGATTACGCCGCGCGATGGTCACCATGCAGCGGATTATAAGTCCTCGAGCTCAACCATCTCTCCATCGGGTTCGGCCCCAATGCAAACTGCGAGCCGATATCGCCGGCCCGCAGTTTGTGAAATTCCTCAGAATCAGAACGCTTAACCCTCTTTGAGGCGCTCTTTCAGTCCCTCGATCGCACGAACAGGGGACGGGTCGGTTTCATAGGCCATGGCCAGGTAGAACGAGACGTAGTCACCAAGGTGCAGGCTGGTCCACTGATGGGCCAAAGGGACGTCTCCGGCTGAGTCGATGATGTCGGTGTTGAATCCCTCCACCATGAACAGTTCACGCGTGATGTCGATGCGCTTGAGCACCCGCGGATGAAGACTTGGACACCGCAGGAAGAGAAGGATTGTCTGTCCGAATCTGGCTTCAGGATTTTCCACACCAGCCAGCATATTGTGGTCCATCTCGGGCAGCTCTTCGAACTGCGCCAGGGCTTTGGAAACCTCTGCGATTTGCGTGCGCCAGCGCCGCGCCACCGGCGACAGGATCTGCGGGCCGACGATGATCGGCCAGCGGTCGATCAGCTGACCGGCTATTCGTTTGGCTGGATTCTTGGCTGCCGCGACGTCCGCCGTCAAGTCGACTTGCTGGGAGCGCATGGCATCGGCGGCCGCGCCGACGTCAACGGAAGGGTCGTCCACGAGATTCAATCTGGCAACCACGCCGAGCAGCATACCGAAAGAATAGCCGACGGCAGCCCGCGGCTGGCCGGGATGATCAAAGGTCCACAGCGGCACACCGTCTGCCTTGGCCCGCTTCGCCAACTCGCCCCCGGTGGTGACTGCCATGAGTTGGACACCGTTCTCCTTGGCCCGATCATAACCGGAGAGGGTCTCTTCGGTGTTTCCAGAGTGGGAAGAAGCGATGACAAGGGTATCTTTGCCACGTGCGAAGCCAGGCAGGTCATAGCCGCGCCACACAGACACTTGGGCTTTGCCATGGGACGCCATGTATGCCGCCAGCAAGTCCCCGCCGATGGCCGAGCCCCCCATGCCTACGACCACAACCTGGCGGATATCATCCATCTTGGGAAGGTCGGCAGATTGACCGATCGACCACGCCTTCTCAAGTTGGTCCGGCAGACCGTCGATCTCACGCAGCATCCCCTGGCTGTCCAGTTCTTTGAAGTGATTGGTGTCGTCCAGATTCATTTCGCCTCCAATGCCAGGCGGTAGACCTCTTGCCGGGGCCAGCCCGAGAGTCGGGCGATTTGTTTGGCCGCCTGCGAGGCCGATTGTCCTTGTTCCAGTGCAGCCGCCAGCGCCTCTCGAACGGTCTGATCCGTCCAACGCGGTTCCGCTTCGGCGCCCTGGATGATGACCGTGATCTCTCCGATCGGTTCGACATCATCGAAGTGCTGTCGGATCTCGGCCAGGCTGCCACGGACGAATTCCTCGTGCAGCTTTGTCAGTTCGCGGCACACTGCCGCCGGGCGCTCTTCTCCTAAGACCGTCGCCAGGTCTCCCAGTGAGTCATTCAGCCTGTGGGGAGTCTCGAAGGCCACCAGGGTCCACGGCAGGCGGCTGACGGATTCGATCAACTCTCGGCGTTCGACGCGGCGGCGTGGCAGATAGCCCAGGTACAAGAATCGGTCGCTGGGCAAGCCGGAAGCTGTCAGAGCAGCCACAGGTGCCGAAGGACCGGGGATGGGGCTGACCTGGTGGCCGGCCTCCCAGGCTGCGCGCACGAGCTCGAAGCCAGGATCCGAGAGGCCGGGGGCGCCAGCATCCGACACGACGGCCACGTCGCCCTCATCCAACGCCCGCAACAGCTGATCAAGGCGCGGCGCTTTGTTGTGTTCATGATAACTGACGAGGCTTGGAGACAGATGATAGTGGTCAAGCAGGCGGCGGGTGTGCCGAGTGTCTTCGGCGGCCACCAATCGGACCTCTCTCAAGATCCGCAAGGCACGTTGGGAGATGTCTTCCAGGTTGCCGATCGGGGTGCTCACGAGATAGAGGGTGCCCATGGGGATGATTCTAACCCAGCGTGTGCAGGATTCTCCGCGTGATGGCTCAATGAAACGAAGGGTCTGGCCAATATGCTCTTGAGCACAGTTGTCGGAGCCAGGAGCTACCCGCTGGTTGCTGTACTTCGATTTCCCGTGTCGTCTAGAGGATAGTCCTGAGCGCTGACCACCGCCCCCAGGTTAAGCGGGCCGTAGATATGGGGAAACATGCCCGGCCGATCGACGGCCGGCTCGACAACCAAACGGGAATCCAGTCGCGTCGGGTCAATCTCCAGCAACACCAAGTCCGTCCTTCCACTGTAGAAAGCCCTTGCCACCTCGGTCACTCGCTCGGCGGGAGAGCAGTGAATAAACCCCTCCGAAGCCACACTGGGGGGCTCATAGATCGCGGAACGCTGAAATGCCGCCCATTCGGAATGAGTCAAGAGGTGATAGATATTGTGCGGCGGCGGGTTGCTAGTCATTCGAAGTGGCAACGTTCAGGCCGGCGATCAGATCCGGAAGCGCAGCCATGCTTTCCACCTCGAAGAACCGCTCACCCGGCGCCTCATCTAGCTCAATCGCTTCGTGCGACCAGGTCATATCGTTGGGGATGTAGGCCGCCCAAGCGCCGATCTCAATGACGGGCAGGATGTCCGATCGCATGGAGTTTCCCACCATCAGGAATCGCGCCGGCTCGACACCTAGACGCGTAAGGATGGCAGCGTAGGTTGCCGGCGATTTCTCGCTCACGACCTCAACATAGCGAAAACAGGACGCCAGGCCGGAGCGATCGACCTTCATCTGCTGGTGGAGCAGATCGCCCTTGGTCACTAGCATCAGGGGGTATTCGGCGGCCAGCCCAGCGACTGTTTCTTCTACCCCCTCCAACAGCGGCAGATCGGCTTCGATCATCTCCTTGGAGAGATCGATCAGTCCCTGGATATCCTCGGCCGAGACCTTCCCGTCCGTCCATCTGATCGCCGACTCGATCAAAGAGATCACAAAGCTCACGGCGCCATAACCATAGTATTTCAGATTCTTAATCTCAAGCTGATCGACCATTTTGTCGAGGTCCTCGAGGGGGCCGTACTTCGCCATCAACTGGCTGAACCGCTCTCTTCCCATGAGGTATAGGGGCTCGTTGTCCCAGAGTGTGTCGTCGGCGTCAAAGGCAATCAGGTCAAATGGCAAGGGTGTCACCTTCCGCCTTCTGGCGGAGAAGACGGGCATCCATCTCGTCCGGGGAACGGATTGTGCCACAATCATTGAGTGGCGCCAACCCCCGGCGGGTGAGGGTTTTGTAAGGTATCCGTAAGACGCAAGCCGCGCGCACGCCCCCTATACTAGAAGCAGGTACCCAAGGGCCACTCCAAGGGAGGGAGATGGACACCCACGTGCCAGAGAACCCAGTGCGTCTTCTGATCCTCGAGGATGATCCGATCATCGCCGAGCTGTTCAGCACGCTATTCGGGTTCGAAGGCTATGAGACCCAGGTCGCCGGGACAGTGGTGGATGGAATCCGCAGTCTAGAATCCCACCCACCCAACGTCGTCCTGCTCGACCTGATGATGCCAAACGCATCCGGCCTGGAATTCTGCCGCTATCTGCGGCAGGAGTCCAAGACGCCGCATGTCCCCATCGTGGTGGTTTCCGCCAAGAACACACCCCAGGATGTCGATGAAGCCATTGACGCCGGCGCCGACACTTACCTGACCAAACCCGTCCCCAATCGCCGGCTCGTCGACACCGTGCAGCAGTTGGTGCTAAACCCTCCCAAGCCTAGCCGAGAGCACACGCGCAGCAGCCTTGAACTCGATGTCCGACGGGCGACTGTTCAAGTGAAACTGTATCTTGCAGAGATCCGCCGCGCACGCGCTCAATACAAAGGGGCCGCCTCACACGCTACCGGCGCCGAGCGCCTGACACCTGCCCATAAGCAGGATTTGCTCCGACAAGCAGCCGACGAATACCGCCGCACGATCAAAGACAACGAAGCCGCCGCCTGGGAGATCTTGGTGACCACCTTGGAGCGGCTTGAGCTACGCGAGCGCGCCATCGCGCGCCAGAGCCGCCACCAGCCGACAGACACAGAAAGCTGGGCACTGGCATCATCGCGGGCGGGGTTTGTCGAGGAGGACTGCCGCCAGTGGGCCGAGAGTGATCCCCAGCAACTGCTTGGAGAATACGAGTACGCGCTTTCGAGCAGGGACAACGTCTACGCCTACTTGATCGAACGCTCCGCACCGTTGGCTCTGGAAGCCGCCGGAGCCTGGTCCGAACGCGAAGACCTTTTGAAGGCAATCTACAACGCCAATCCTCCGGACCCAGACGCGCTGGGGAAGCTGAGCCGCTACTACGACCTGCTCAATCCGCTCCGCGCTCAGCTGGGCAAGATCCGGCCACCGGAGGGCGTCATCCTGGTCCAGCCAGCCGAAGAAACGGCCGCCGAACCCACCGATGGCCAGCAACAAGACCGTGCCAACGGTCACCAGCGCGGCGACACCAAACCCCTGACATCGCCCAACGGTTTCCACGTCCACGAGGGGTTCTGGAACGGCGCCAACGGCCACTCCGAGCCAGAGACTCAACCAGTGAAATCGAGTTCTTCGGGAAATTCCCGCGCCGCCTGAGTGCGCCTGGGCTGTACCCACACCCGCCCACAAACAGCTTCATCCACTCACGCAGCGACATCGTTTGTGTGAAATTTCACAAGCAGCCTGGGTACGCCACCCACCCTCACATCGAGTCAAGCGATCGACTGCGTTCCAGCATCAATAGGAACCACGCGTTTTGCGAGGCAGAGGCCAGCAACAGGATGACCGCCACCACCAGACCATACAGGCTCCAACTCACACCGAGGACAGTCCCAAAGCCAATGCCAATGATCAGAACGAGCGAGAAGATGGGCACGCCGAAACGACTTGAAACCACCATTCCAAAGCGGTCGGACGGAATGGACCTTGCCGCCCGCCACCCCGATCAGCGCCAGTAGACCCAACACAACCAGCGGCAGCCCAAGCCACGTACGGCTGAGCTCGGGAATGAGAAAGTGAATCGATATCA
>Ga0315556_1000433_pt1 | contig 25888 bp, 20 predicted proteins | sample SalMarSW160310MG_FD_202112 | JGI IMG/M metagenome (GOLD analysis project Ga0315556, IMG submission 202112) | Salt marsh sediment microbial communities from the Plum Island Ecosystem LTER, Massachusetts, United States - Salt Marsh Sediment SW1603-10 ...
ACGATGTCGAGCATGCGGGACTCCTAGACCCCGAACCAACGAGGGTGCTTGGCCATCTCAAGGTTGTCCAGCACGGTGTGCAGGAAGACCCGGGTGGCGGTGATGGCGGTGAAAAGGCTGACCAGCACGCCGATGGCCAGGGTGAGGGCGAAGCCCTTGACTATGCTGGCACCGAAAGTATTGCCGAACCAGAAAAGGATGGCGCAGGTGATCAGAGTGGACAGGTTTGAATCCCGGATCGACGGCCAGGCGCGTGAAAAGCCGAGATCGATGGCGTGTACTAGCGTCTTGCCGGCCCGAAGCTCCTCTTTCATCCGCTCGAAGATCAGGATGTTGGCGTCGACCGCCACGCCGATGGATAGGACGAAGCCGGCGATGCCGGGCAGGGTCAGCGTGACAGGGATTAGCTTGAATAGGGAGAACGTGATGGCGGCGTAGGACAGAAGCGCCAGATCTGCCACGAGGCCCGGAAGCCGGTAGTAGAGAGCCATGAAGGCTATCACGACCAGCAGCCCAACCACGCCGGCGACGGCGCTCTTGCGTAGTGAGTCCTGTCCAAGGGTTGGCCCGACACTGTTGATCTCGGCCACCTTGAGCGGAATGGGGAGCGAGCCGTAGCGCAGCTGGACCGCCAGGTTGTTGGCTTCCTGCTGCGTAAAGCTGCCGGTAATCTCACCGCTCCCGCCAACTATCGCTGAGTTGATGCGCGGGGCTGAGATGACCTTGTTGTCCAGCACGATGGCCAAATACCCGCCCACGTTACTGCTGGTGTAGTCGCCAAAGATCTTCGAACCGTCGGTGGTCAATTGGAATTGAACCAAATACTCACCGGTGGTTGGATTGCGACCGGCTTGCGCGCCGCTCAACGCCGTGCCGGTCATGACTGTGTGGAAGACCTTGTCCGGCCCGGTTGGTGTTGGACTGGCAGCCAATCCGGCGGCGGCTGTCGCCTCGGCCGTTGTAGCAGGTGTTCCGGTCAGGTCCGGCGAAGCCGTCTCGGTGGCAGTGGGGGCAATTGTGGCTGTGCTGGGCGGTGCGGTTGACTCCGGCGTGCCGGGCCCAGGCGTGGGTTGCACCTGCGTGCTGTTGGACTGCCCGAAGTCGGTCTTAATCGTCTGGCCGATCAGGGTCAGAGCTTCTTGCTGATTGTCCAGTGCCACAAACTCGAGCAGGCCAGTTTCCTTGATGGTGTTGATGGCCTCTTGCGGATCGGAGACGCCCGGCAGCTCAACCAGGATGCGCCGATTGCCGGCCACTTGGACCACCGGCTCGCTCACACCCAGGCCGTTCACACGGTTCTCGACGATGTTGCGGGCGGTGTTCATCTGATCACTGGTGATGTTGACGGTATCCGGCAGGTCGGCCTCGAGCAGCACCCGCAGGCCGCCCTGTAGGTCTAGCCCACGAACGACCTGGACGTCGCGATTGATGGGGCCGATGTGGATCCCCGGGTTGGTGGGCAGGACGAGCCAGATTGCAGCGGCGATGAGGATCAGAACTGGGATAATGAAACGGCGGTAGCGTTGTCCCATGCTTGGGCGACTCTCCATGGTAGGCAAAAAAACGAGCCCTCGACATGTGCCTTTGCCGGAGGGCTGGCAATCGAGATTATACCCCTACGTCTGGTGCCTGTCCACCGGGCAGAGCAGAAGCGACCTTCTCGACGACTTCTTCCGGGGACAGGTCGGTGGTGTCAAGCAGGATGTCGCAGTGTTCTCTGGCGTGCCCCAGGCGGCGCTGCTGCTCCTGATATTCAGCCATGTTCCAGTCGAGGTGCTTGCGCAGTGTGCAGGTCTCAAAGCTGGCGTCAAGGAAGATCAAGATGTCCGGCTGTGTCAGCACTTGCCACATGTCGGGCACGTAGGAATGTTCCTGGGCGATCTGGCGGGCATTGATTCCCAGGGCTTGAAGTCGGCCAGCCAAGGTGGATTTGCCCGACGCACACGGCCCTACGATGGCGATCTTGGGGTCGGAGCTATCGGCCATCAAGACCTCCGCACCGGGACTGAGCTCAAGGGAGCGGGATCTGGACCGTCAGGCGTCGGGCATCGCCATCTGCTGAGTCAGCGATAACAGCCACCAGGATGCTAATGTCATCGCCTGGTCGGCCCTCGTCGAGCTCGACCGCAGCTTCTAGCAGCTGATTGGCCCAGATTTCCGGATCCTGGCTGCCCCCCTCATTCAGGGCTTTCAGTGCCGCTGGTACATCGAATGTCTTCCCATGCCGACTTCCGGCATGGGTGACACCGTCGGTGTACATGACCGCCCGCAGGCCGCTCGTGAGCGGGATTTCCTCGATGGCAGGGCGGATGCCCCTCCGGGTGCCCACCGGGTCGTCAGAGCCCTGGAGAACCCGCATTGATCCGTTTTCGAGAATGTGCACAGGTGACGGGCTGTTGCGGACAATCACCAGCGTTTCCGTGAGAAGATCGATGGAGAGGATGTTGAGAGTGGCGAGGACCTTTCCGGCCCTGTAGGTGTATAAATAGTCAGAAGCAGCACGCGCCGCAGCGCCATCCCGAACGCCTTCGGCCAGCAAGCTGATGGCCTTGCGGGCGACGACATTGGAAATGGCTTTGGCGGATCTTCCGGACCGCTGACCGTCGGCCAAAACGAAGGAGATGCCTCCTGTGGGGCGCTCGACCATTTCGAGCGTGTCGCCACTCTCGGAGGTAGCGTACTTCCCAACTTTGGCCACGGCGATGCGTGCTTCCATCACGTTGTGGATTGTACATCGCCGGCCAAGGTTTTGTAAGGCAATGGCAAGGTCCGACGCGTAACACATCGGATAAAGTCATTAGGTAGGGTGGCTCAAGAGTCACACACCACTTTGGTCCATTATGGAGGGTATATCCTTTGGAGTCCCGCGGGGCGGCCGTAGAACTTCCCCAGGTAATTGAGCAAGCAACCAATATCAGCAGCCTACATATGTCTGGGCGGCAAGTGACGATTGTGGCCGAATTCCCGGCCCATTTGCCGACCGTCAAGGCCGATCAGGCGGAGTTGGTTTCGGCCGTCGCCTGCCTGCTTGCGCGTGCCGGGACCCTCACTCCCGCCCATGAGGTGACGGTTCGCCTGGAACTCCTTTCAGCCGGAGACACGCCGGCAACACTCCGCGTGATGGGCGGTGAGCCAGACGAGTTGAGCCTGTCCGGGCCTTGGGCTCTTCTCAGGATCTCCTTTGCCGACGATGGGACAGGGGCACTCGACGTGGTGGCGCAGTTTGGCCGACCTTCCGGCGAGCGCGACTGGCCGATTGCGGATTGTGAGACCCTGCTGTCGGAATTCGGTCCCGGCTTTTGGCTCGAGTCCGACCAGGCTAAAGAAACCCGCTTTGGCCTGGCGCTGCCCCTTTGGGCGGTCAATGAATCCGCCACGGACGTCAGCTCGCTGCGACTAGCTGTGGAAACCCGGTTGCGCGAAGGTGGCGATCGGGCCAAGACGCTGCTGCTGATGGTAGATGACCCTGAACTGCGCGTGATTTTGGCGCGGGATCTCGAGGCTCAGAACCACCATGTGGTGATGGCAGAGAGCGGGGAAGAAGTTCTGTCTCTAGCCCGCAAAGTTCTTCCCGACATGGTATTGCTGGATTTGCTATGCCGCGAACCGACCGCTTTCGAGGTAGCTGCCATCCTGAAGTACGATCGGCGCACTCGGAACACGCCCGTACTCTTTCTGACGTCGGCTGATGACCCCAAGGGGGGCGTTAGCATGGGAGCCGTCAACTTCCTGCCACGCCACGAGGACACCGGTGCCTTGGTCGCGGCAATCCAGGCCGTGCTGACGTCTGGACTGGAGCCCTTGGGCCGTGTCCTGATTGTCGAATCCGATGATCACCTGAGGGAGCGCATGGTGATGACTATTCAGGGGGAGAACTACAGGGTAAGCGAAGCCCGGACCGCCTCCGAAGCCATGGCGCTTGCCGAGCGCGTGCCTCCAGGACTCGCATTGGTCAACGACAAGATCGCCCAGGAGCGAGACTACTGGCTCATTCGCGGTCTACGCCAGATCTCCCCTCAGTCCAAGATCTTCGTGATGGCGGATGTCCTCAGCGAGGAAGAAGGGCGCCAGGCGATCCGGCGCGGCGCCTCCGGCTACAGCGAAACCGGCAAACTCCCCGATCTGCTCGATCGCGTGCGCCAAAACAAGGGCCAGACGCCCTCCTAGTCTGCCTTCCGGATTCTCAAAGCAAGCCCGGCTTGTGAAAATCATCACAAATACGTCGGATAGGCGCCACGTCCGGCGCCCTAGATGACGTTAACTGACGTGCCGTGGCCGATGTTGATGATTTCGGTGTAGGCGACCTCGGGGAGGGTCCAGCGGAAGAGCCACTTGGCTTCTTCGGTGCGCATGTTGACGCAGCCGTGGCTCTGGGGACGGCCGAAGTCATTATGCCAGTAGGTGCCGTGGAAGGCGACCCCGGTGATGTGGAAGAAGGACACCCATGGCACGCCGGGAAGTTCGTAAGCGTCGAGGCTGGCCGTCAGCTTGCCATCGCCCATATGGCGCAAGGGCATCTTTTTGTCTACATAGAACCGGCCCTGCGGGGTCTTCGTCGGAACGCCGTTTTCCCCAGGCTTGTCGCTGGGGATGCCGGATGCGATCCGGGTACGCAGCACGAGCCGCTCGTGCTCATAGGCCCGGAGTTCCTGGTGAGCAATCGATACTTCGATCCGTTTGGCGGCCAATGGGACGTCGGGCGATATGGGTGTGAGCTCTTGTGGCGTGATGCGGCGCAGGTGTTCGGCACGCACGTAGTAATCTACCTTGAGCAGGTCATCCTTCAGGCGGTACCAAAGCCGGCCGTCGGCGCCCGAGACCACGGCTGTCACCCAGGCAGTGGACTGGAAGTAGAGCCGATAGAGCGGATCGGATGCTGGGTCTGGCTTTCGGTACGAACGGGTGAATGGGACGGAGACCTCGAACAACTCGCCTCCGTCTCGAACTGTCTTGGCCGGCGTCTGCGGGAGCCAGCGCACGACCTGCAGGTAACCCGTGTGCGCGTAGCCGTCGGCCAGCCGGTACCAGAAGGGGTTGTGGGGAGGGCCCTCGTCGGAAGTGACTTGCTCGTACGCCGTGACCAGATTGTCTCGGACAAGCTTATCGAGCCGGCGGGCGCGAAAGGAGGGTTCGGCGTAGACGCCGATCCAATGCGTGCTGACCCTGAGCAGGGTGGTGGTCGCCAGACCGCCCAGGCCCACCGGTGGTGAGAAGGCCAGTGCGCCGGCTGCCAGCCCACTCAGCGTCAGGAAATCGCGCCGAGTTAATCCGTCGTGCACGATTTCATTGTAGCTTATGGATGTCCCAATTCAACTAGGAGCATGGTCTGACGAGTCAGGCCGATAGCGTGTCTCTCAGGTCGATCACCCGCTTAACCATCGGCTCGACGGCACCCCGCAGCACTTCGGCTTCGATGTCCTCGACCTTGATGGTGACCTCGCTGCTCTCGGTGTCTTCGCCGAGGAAGGTGCCCATAGCGATAATGTTGCCGCCAAGGTCGAAAATCGCCTTGGTAATCTGCGCCAATTCGCCGGGTTTGTTGGGGACCATCACCGTCAGGCGAACCCCTGCTTTGCGTGCGCCAAGGATTTCGAGGAAGATCTTGAACAGATCGGTCTCGGTCATGATTCCGACGACCTTGGAATCACGCATGACAGGAATGCCGCCGATCTTGCGGTCGGCCATGATTCGGGCCGCCGTTTCCAGCAGCGTATCCTCGGTGATTGTGATGACGTCTTTGGTCATCACTTCCTTGACCACAATCTTGCTCAGCAGGTAGTTGAGCTCCCAGACGCTCAGGCTGGTAGCGTCTGAGGGTGAAGCGTGCAGCAGATCACGTTCGGCAACAATGCCGACCAGGTGCCCCTCAGAATCTGTCACAGGCATGCGCCGCACATTCTCTCGGCGCATCATATTGAGCGCCTCCTGTACGGGGGTATCGGGCTCAATCGTGATTACAGGATGAGTCATTCGTTCTCCGACCAGCATCTTCCGGCTCCTTTCAGGTCAGCCGACACGAACCCGGCGGGTTGCGCTGGAAACATCGTGATGACTCCATTCTACTCCAAGGACCCAGACCGCGCTGTGGCAGCGGCTCAGGCAAGGCCCCATGTTATAATCGCCGCGATGAAGCCAGAACATCGCATCCTGAGCGTGGAGGGTTTGCGCTTGCATTACAGCGTCATGGGCCACGACTCAGCCCCTGGCGCGATCCTGATCCATGGCTGGGCCAGCTCCAGCCGGATGTGGTCCTCCACGATCGAGCATTTACAGGATCGATATCGCTGCATTTCCCTGGATCTGCCCGGACATGGTGATTCAGACAAACCTGATGCGGGCTGGTATTCGATCGCGAACTTCGCCCGGATCGTGAAAGCCGTGGCCCGGGCGGCTGAGACGCGTGCCCCTCTGCTTTTTGGCCATTCCATGGGCGGTGCCATCGCACTGCAGCTGGCCGTCGATTCGGATTTGGTGCCGGCTGGGCTTGTGCTGATCAACCCGTTGGTAGTCGGGCCAGTGCTTCCGGAGTGGCGCCGCTTCGTATATCGATCTGCGTTGGCCGTCGGACGTCGAGTTTGGCCCGTTGCGTCCGGTCTGCTCGAGCGTTCGACGAACGGGCATTCCGGGCGACGGCTAGGCAGAACGGGCCGTCTCCGCCAGCGATCCGACTTGGCGAAAACCACCGCCGATTCGGCCCTGGGCAGCATGAAGGCGGCCCTCAACTGCGACCTGATGGACGATCTGCCGCAAGTAGCCTGTCCAACCTTGTACGTCCTGGGCACGCGAGATCGCACCATTCCGCCCGATCAGGGCAGGTTGGCAGCCAGCCGAATTCCCGGCGCTGAGCTGGTTGAGTTGAGCGCAGGTCACCATCCTTTCGACCACACCCGGGCAGAGTATCTACATGCTCTGGATCGGTTTCTGGGCGATAAGGAAATCGTGTAGCTTGAGGGCGTTTCTGGCGTCAAGGCTTCCGGACGCGCTCTGCGCCCAACTTGCTCGGCAGATCGAAGCGCTCACGGATTTCATGCCTTCTGACTCCGTCCGATGGGTAAGACCGGAAAACATTCATTTGACCCTCAAATTTCTGGGCGAAATCTCCTCCGAAGAAGCACAGCTTGTGGTTGAAAGTGCCGGGCCAATCGCGGCTGGCAGCCGGCCCTTTGACTTGAAGGCTTTTGGATTGGGGGTATTCCCCAATCCGAAACGTCCCAGCGTCATTTGGGTAGGAGTAGGCGGGGCGGATGAGGGCATGGTGGCTCTGCAGGGGGAGCTGGAATCGTCGTTGGCCGAGGTTGGATTCGATCGGGAGGCGCGTGACTTCCACCCCCACCTGACCTTGGGGCGAACCCGTCGCGGCTTGAGCCGCTCGGCGCTGAAGGCCTTGGCTGACGGTCTTTCCCGCGCGACCATTGGGGATCTGGGTCAGTGGCGGGTTGAGGCTTTGGCACTCATGCGGAGTGAGCTTCGGCCCGAAGGCCCGCGCTACTCGCTGGTTGCGGATCTGCCTCTGGGCAGGGCCTTGGAATGAACGCATTCCATTGGGCAGGCTCGGCGAATCTCGAAAGCTTTGGGGTACATTTGGACTTGCAGAGAACTGAGGAGGACTTCAACGCGTGATGGACGAAGGCGCTCTGGGTATGGCCCGGAGATTGGTCGAAGTCTTGGAGGACAAGAAGGGCGAAGACATCCTCCTGCTGGACCTTGTCGGCGAGTGCAGTTTCACCGACTACTTCGTGATTGCCACCGGCGCCAGCGAACGGACCTTGAAGGCGCTGAGCGACGAAGTACGGCTCCGAGTGAAGACCGAATTCGACAACGCCTTGGGGCGGCAGGAAGGCGAGCCAGCCAGCGGCTGGCTCCTGATCGACTTCGGTGATGTGATCGTGCACCTGTTTTCGAAGGACATGCGGCGCTACTATCAACTGGAAGATCTCTGGGACTCAGGCCGAGTTCTTGTGCGCGTCAAATAGACGCGGGCCCCACCAGGTCCCGACCTCAAAGCTCAAATCGCTCAACCCATGCCTTCAGCATTCCCGTTGCCGGGCCGTGCAGGACTTCGTCACAATGCGCGGATAGCGGCGTAGACATCGGATTGATTTCAATCAAACGGGCTCCGCTGCGTTTAGCTATCAAGGGCAGCTCAGCGGCTGGTAGCACGAGAGCTGACGTCCCGATCACGAGCATTGTGCGGGCCGATTGGGCAGCTGACACTGCCGCCTCCACGATCGACCTCTCGAGAACTTCATCGAACCAGATGACATCCGGGCGAGCAAGGCCTGAGCACCCGGGGCAACGGGGAAGGTCATCCGGGAGCGGCACTTGCCGGTCCTCCCAACGGTGGCCGCAGCTCGTGCATCGGAATGACCAAAGGGAGCCGTGGAGCTCAATCAACCTGCGGCTGCCGGCCGCCTGGTGCAGTCCATCCACGTTCTGCGTGATAAGGCAGAATTGCTCAAGCCGATTTTCAATATTCGCCAACAGGTGGTGAGCCAGATTCGGTTGGCAATCAGCCACCAACGCCCTGCGCCATGCGTAGAACTGCCAGACGAGCCTGGGGTCGGTCTGGAAAGCTTGCTCGGTGGCCAGATCTTCGGGGCGGTGGTTTCTCCAGAGACCCTCGGGCCCACGGAAGGTGGGCACGCCGCTCTCGGCCGAGACCCCGGCGCCCGTCAGGACCACCAGCGGTGCGACAGACTCTATGTGCATCAACTTGGGATCGGTGTGAGCTGTGCCGGTCTATTCCAAGATCCAGCGATCCAAATCGCGTTTCCAGTCGACAAACTCGCCTTCTTGGAACCAGAGGGCGACTTCTGTGGCGGCTGTGTCAGGTGCGTCGGAAGCATGGGTCAGATTGCGGCCGACCTCCAGACCGAAATCATGCCGGATCGAGCCGGGGGCGGCTTCGGTTGGGCGCGTGGCGCCCATCGTCTGGCGCACGGCAGCGATCGCGTTGGGACCTTCCCAGACCATGGCCATCACCGGAGAAGATGTGATGTACTCGATCAGTCCGTCGTAGAAGGGTTTGCCCTTGTGAACGGCGTAGTGGGCTTCGGCCAGCTCGCGGGGGACCGCCATGAATTTGGCGGCTACTAGCCTTAGGCCCCGCCGCTCCAAGCGACCCAAGATTTCACCCATGAGCCCGCGCTGGACGGCATCGGGTTTGATCAGAACGAGCGTTCTTTCCAAAGGTGTCTCCTCCTTACATAGGGAACTCGGGGTTAACCCCGAGTTCGTCTTGCTTCACGTCTGGCTACCTCCATCGGCTCGATATCAGACGGAGCTCATACCTCTTCGGTAAGCTTCAATCGATTCGTCCAGGCGGTCGGCTTTCATGTATGCATCCCCCAAAATCTGCCAGATCGCAGGTTGATCATCTGCTTGGGCGACAGCGTTCTCCAAGTCGCGGATCACGTCGTCCAGCTTCGTCTTGCCCTTGATCAGAATCCCATACTGCGCTGCGGCGCGTTGTTGGTCACCGGAAGCCAAGGCTTGTCTGGCGCTGTTAAGTACTTCGGCTTCCTTCATGCCCCGGCTGTAGGCCCTGACGGCTTCAGACGTCCGGTCGGCCTTCATGTACGCATCACCAAGTAGCTGCCACAGCTTGGACGACTCCGGATCCCGATCGAGGGCTGCTTCCAGGTCTTCGACAACGTGGGTCAGCGAGCGGCTCGCTTTGATCAGCTGGCCATACTCATCGGCTGCCTGATCGACGTCCCCTGTCTCAAGAGCTTCACGCGCCCTCTCCAGGCCCTCGTCGGGCACTGCGCTAGGTTTGTCGTCGGCGGGGACAGGAACCGCGGCGGGTGGCGCGGCAGGCTGAGGTGCCTCTTCCGGTTCGGGCTCTTCCGCTGGTTTGGGCTCGGTTGGTTTGATGGATTCCGGTTCCGGAGGCGCTTCCGAGGACACCTCGGGTGAAACGGCGGGTTTCGGCTCAGGTTCAGCTTCAGCTGGTGGTGGAGCCGAAGGCTCATCTTGGCGAGCCGCCTGGGTCGGTGGCGTCTGAGTCTCCGGCGCTGCCTGATCTTGGGCGGCAATCAGCCAATCAGGGGCTTCGGCGGCGGGTGCCTGTTCGGGCTCAGGTTCAGCTTCAGCTGGTGGTGGAGCCGAAGGCTCATCTTGGCGAGCCGCCTGGGTCGGTGGAGTCTGAGTCTCCGGCGCTGCCTGTTCTTGGGCGGCAATCAGCCAATCGGGGACTTCGGCGGCGGGCGCCTGTTCGGGCTCAGGTTCAGCTTCAGCTGGTGGTGGAGCCTGAGGCTCATCTTGGCGAGCCGCCTGAGTCTCCGGCGCTGCCTGTTCTTGGGCGGCAATCAGCCAATCAGGGACTTCGGCGGTGGGCGCTTGTTCGGGCTCAGGTTCAGCATCAGTTGGTGGTGGAGCCTGAGGCTCGTCTTGGCGAGCCGCCTGGGTCGGTGGCGCCTGAGTTTCCGGCGCTACCTGTTCTTGGGCGGCAATCAGCCAATCAGGGACTTCGGCGGAGGGCGCCTCTTCGGGCTCAGGTTCTGGCTCATCGACCTCGGGTTCAGTTGCAGGGACGGCCTGATCCGAGACCGGCGGCTGGGCTTCTTGGGGTTCCGCCGGGGTAGCCTCGTATGCCGCTATCTCAGTCGGTTGCTCGGCGGGGAGATCCGGCTCGGCTTCTGGCTGTGGTTCTTCGACCGGCCGAGCGATGCCGCTCGGAGAGGCGGGGATGGTCTGGATGTCACTGCTGATGCCTCGCTGTTCGGCCAGCTGCTCCAACCAGCCCAAGTCGGCCTCGGCGTCTTCAGTTGGCGCCTCAGTGGCTTCGACAGCGTCTTCGGCCGCCATTCCGGCCGCTGTTCTGGAAGGGGCTGGTTCCTCCTCTTCCGCGGCCTCATCCGTGTCGCGTGCTGCCAGCCCTTCCAGCCAATCGAAGATTTGATCGTCGTCCATCTCATCAAGCTGCCCGAGATCGTATGCCTCTTCGGCGGCGCCTTCGGTGGGGGCGACTATCTCCTCGGATGTCTCAGACTCTTGAAGCCCCAATTCTTCCAAGAGTTGCAGGCGGTCGGTGTCCCCTTCTGCAGGCGGGGGAGCGGGCGATTCGGGCTCTGGGGGCTGAGCCAGAGACTCCTCGTCCTCAACGTGAGGCAGGTCGACCTCTGCCTGTGGAGATTCGGAATTCAGTAACCATGTTGGCACATCATCGCTGTCAGCACCGGCCTCGACGCTGGCCTCGTCCGGTTCGGCTGGTGTCTCGGCCAACGTATCGGCCAGACCCTCTAGCCATGTGCTCGCCAAGTCGCCGATCGCCTCGTCATCCGTGTCTTCGTCTTCCAAGCCGCGCATCCAGTCAGGTTCTTCAGCCGATGGTCCCATTCGGGCAGCCGGCTCCTCTTCATCAGGCTGCCCCAGGTTTTCAAGCCAGGACGTTGCCGAATCCAGACCAGCGTCTTCTGTCGCCTCGACGTCGGAAATCCAGGTATCTTCGGACTCTTCACTCAGATTCTCGAGCCAACTTGCGGCGTCAGCCTCGTCTGCCGGCGGCAGGTCGGAAGGCATTGTGCGCTCTGTAGACGTTGGCGGCACTGTCTCTTCGGCTGGGCTCTCTTCAACGAGATCCATTGTGGTCTCAGGGATTGGCTCTTCGTGATCAGGTTCCTCGGATTCCCAGGGGAAAGCCTCCGGAAGCTCGGCTTCGAAATCCTCCTCGGCAATCTTCTCTGATGCACCTTCGTCACCGCGGATGGCCATCAACCAGTCGGGGATTTCTCCAGGCTGGGCCTCGGTCTCCTCGGTGCCAAGGTCATCTTCGGCGGTGGCCTCCGTTTCGGCGCGCAGCTGAGTCAATTCGTCAAACTCCGTCTTGTCTGATTCGGCAGCCGCCTGGGCCAGTCCGGAAAGCCAGGCCGGAGGCGCCTCCGCTGGCTCGTCATCAGTAGACATGCTGGGAATGGTCTCATCTTCGCCATCTTCTTCCAGCGCCGCCTCCATCCAGTCCGGGACGGCTTTGCTCTCTTCTTCGGCCTCAACATCTTGGCCGTCTTCCTCATCTTCGCGATTTCCCAACCAGGTCAGAATAGTAGGTGTGGCGCCCGGCTCGGAGTCATCCAGCCAACTCGGGATCTCGCCCTGGTCGGCCGGCCCTGAGGTCGCCTCGGAAGTGTCGACTGGTTCGTCCTCTTCAGCAAAGTCAAAGCTGGGCAGTTCGGCGCTCATCTCCTCGGTGCCGGCCTCGGTGGCCATCTCACCGAGCCAATCAGGCGTCAGATCCTGCTCGTCGGCGCCAGCCTCGGCTGGGGGGGTCTCATGCTCGGCAGTTTCCCCGACCCAATCCGGGGCGCCTTGGCTGCCCGTTTGAGCATCGTCGTCGACTTCCTGGCCCACTTCCAGTGGTTGAGACTCGCCGGTGGAAGGAGCCCTTTCTTGAAGCCAAGATGGGATTTCGGCTGGGGCCAAATCTTCGGAGTCATCTGCACTCGGCTCTTGGATTGGCTCTTCTTCCGCTGGTAGTTCGCCGCGTTCCAGGGCGGAGAGCTCACTTTCCGAGAAGGATACTGGGGCCTCAACTGCTTCACCGCTGGACTCTTCCCAGCCGGCGTCGCTCATCCAATCTGGAATTTCAGCCTCGGCGCCTTCTTCCACGACCCCAGGTTCTTCATCCTCAAGGGAGGGAGGGGTTTCGAAAGGCGATGATTGAGGGGCAGGTTCCTCTTCGCCATCGTCAATCTCGAGGGAATCCGCGGTGGGCTCGATGTCCTCAAGCCAGGATGGCAGGGGTCCACCGGTACCGATTTCATCCGGATCGTCTTGGATTTCTACGCCTAGGGATTCAGCCCAATCTGGCTGGGAGGATTCCGAAGTGGGGAGAGGCTGGCCTGGGCGCCAATCCAATCTCTCAATGCGGATGGTATCGGCCTCCACCTTGATTGTGTCGACCATCGGATATTCCACGTAGGCAGCATAGGGATCAAGCTGTGCAAGGCGACGATGATAGGCAGTCCCCTCATCCGATTTGCCCTGTTCCTGGTGGACGGCAGCCATGATCCGGGCGGCCTTCTGGCAGAACGGTAGCTTCTCCAGGATCTGACGGCTGACATCTGCCGCTTCCATCTTCTGGTCGGTTTGCCATAACATCTCGGCCAACAACACTTGCAGGTCCGGCCGCTCTTGGTCCTCCTGCAAAGCGGATTGAAGCTCAGCAATGGCTTGGGGGTAGAGCTCACCCTGCGCATACATGCGGGCTAGGGCGCCCCGGGTCAGTCGAACCTTGTGAGGTTCAAAGCCATCTCTTCGGCCGATCAGCCGGCGCAGCTCCTGCTGAATAGCAGGGTTTGCGGGATTCGTCTCAAAAGCACGCTCCATGTGCCAGATAGCCGAGTCCAGGTTGCCCTCATCTTCGCGAACGATCGTCATGCCGATATGCGAGACAAAGTCGTCAGGGACGGCGGAAAGTACCCGCTGGAAGATGTCGGCCGCATCACCATAGCGCTTGGCCTCCAGGTACGACTTGCCAAGCAAACGGTAGGTGTCGATGTGTTTGGGGTAGGTCTGCAAGATGTGCCGGCAGTGGGCGATCGCTTCGTCGAGAAGCTCCCGCTCAATCAAGTTGTCGATTTCCCGAATGTAGGCGCGCAGACTGATTTGGGTCATAGGATATCCCTTGCAATGAGTATGCCGCAGACGAGGTGTTTGCGCAAGGCAACTCGCCCATCCGGCAGGTATGTTGGTCTTCGCGTAGTCACATCAGAGACCATGCATGCTGGCCGCTATGTCCAGCAAGCTGTCGACGTCCGGCTCAACAAGATCGGGAGGTGTCCATGGCTCCGGCTGAGCCGCCAGCCCCAGCATGGCGTGCAGGGTGCTGCGCACGGAACATGCCAACGCTTCCGGCTCGTAGCCTCCTTCCAGGCAGAAGACTGGGCCTGCAGCTCCCTGGGCGTCTGCCAGGTCGCACAACGTCCGAGCTAGTAGGTGAAAACCATGCGTCGTGACCTGAAGACCGGCCAGCGGATCGCGCCAATGGGCGTCGAAGCCAGCCGATACCAGAATCAACCTGGGCCGATGCCTTTCAATAGAGGGGACAATGACGCGTTCGGCTGCGGCTTCGAGCGCCCGATCGCCAGCCATCGCCGGGAACGGAAGATTGATGGTGCTCCCCAGCCCATCGCCTAAACCCCGCTCATCAACGGTCCCGGTTCCCGGAAAGATCCCTACCTGGTGGGTGGATACGTACAACACATCTGGATCGGGATCGAATATGGCCTGGGTGCCATTGCCATGGTGGACGTCGAAATCGATGATGGCGATTCGGGAAACGCCGGCGGCCTGGGCAGCGCGAGCAGCGATGGCCACGTTGTTCAACAGGCAGAACCCCATGGCTCGGTTGGCGCTGGCGTGGTGACCAGGCGGACGAGTAAGTGCGAATCCTGTGGCTGCTTGGCCACCGAGGACAGCTTGGAGGACGGCCAGAACACCGCCAGCCGAGCGTAATGCCATCTTTAGGGACTGATTCGTTACATAGGTATCGCCGTAGTCCAGGTAGGTTGGGGCGTCAGCCAGAGCGGCTTCAATGCTGGCCAGATGCTTCTCAGAATGAACTCTGAGGACGGCTGCCTGCGAGGCCGGTTCTCCTGCAACCTGCGTAAGGTTGTCGGCCAGGGGCGAAAGCACGACATCTTCCAAGAATCTGAATCGGGTGGGCGACTCAGGGTGGCCAGGGAGCATATGGCCGGTGCCTGATTCTACGGCAAAGGCGATCTGATTTGCCGCGGCAGTCGTCATGGGCAGGCCCCAAGCAACGACCCATTGTCGACGGCAAACTCCACTGCCCGGCGTTCTTGTGTTGAAAGGGATGAGAGCGCCCCGTCGGAGGTGATGATGGCCTTGAGCCGGCCCAGGAGGCTCGATGGGGCCACAACGCGCAACAAGCCGGGGTCAAGGTCGACGGGGAGGAAGAAGGTGTGATAGACGCTGTAGAAGTACTTTTCAGAGTAGTGAGTCTCCATCATCACCTGCGCCCAGCGAACGGCATAGTCGTTGGCACCCGCTTCGTCTCCCCAGGCACCGGCCAACTCCGTCGCCACCTCGAGCACAAAAGGATCGGTCGGTGCGATGAAAAGGGCAGTCTCAAGATCGAGTTGGGTGGCATCAGGGTCGGTTTGCCGGCGCACCATGGCTCTGGCTGCATACAGCCCCGGATCGGCCGGAAAGGCATCCAGCCCCAGGTTGACATCGATGTCGGCCACCGCTTGATTTCCTTGCGTGAGGGCTTGAAGCGCCCACCAGCGGTAGACAGATGCGCCCTTGAGGTAGCTGTCAAGACGAAGGACAGGTTCGAAACCTTCGAGCCAGACGGGAACAGAATGGGATGGCCCCAAAAGCCAAGGATTTGTCCGCACGGCTTGGCTATAGGCCCTGTCGGCCCCAGAGCGGTCATTCTGGCAGGCTCGAGCGCGGGCCAGGTTCACCCAGAAGATCCAGCTTCTTGGGGCTTCCATGGCGGCGTTTTCGAGGGACGCCAGCGCCAAGCTGCCGTTCCCATTAGCCAGTGCAGCCGCGCCAAGATTGGCGGATTCGGGGGCCCAGGTGCCGGGAAGTAAAGTGCTTGCCGAGAAGGCTGCCAGTGCTTCGGCAGGCAAGGGGGGTTGCGCATAGTCGGCCGCCAGGCCGCACTCATACGCGTACAGAGAGTTGTCGGGAACAGCGCGGTGGGCGAGGCACAAATCGCTGCCGGCTGAGCCCCAATCTCCGCGCAGTGCGGCTTGGACCCCATCCCAATACGGCTGATTGCCTTGCCCCAACCAGACTCCGCAAACAGCGAAGACTCCCACCAGGGCCAAACCTGCAGCCACCCAGGCCCACCGATTGAGGCTGAGGGTGCGCCCCTTGAAGGTGTGCAGGTAGATGGCGAGCAGGCACACAGCCGCCAGAGCATATAGCACAACGCCGAACATATAGTCAACGACTTGGTGCGCCAGAAGGCTGGCGGCAACGCCGAGGTAGGCGGCGATAGAAGCATCGGAAGCCTCGGCCTTTTTCAGTGCTCGCAATCCGGGGAGAAGGATCAAGCCAAGGGCGGCCAAGAGAAGGATCTCTCCGATAAGGCCTTCCTCGGCGGCCACCTGCAGCCACAGATCATGGGCGTGGTTGGCGTCGTAGCCCGGGGGGGTTGCGGTGATGGCTGGAGACAGCACGGGATAAGCGCCGGGACCGGCCCCAATGATCGGGTGGCTGCTGAAGATCTCCCAACCCGTTGCCCATACCACCGCGCGGGCATTCGAAAGCGGCTGGTGTCCCACTCGGGACAGTTGGCGGAGAGCGAACCATCCCAGAGGAATCAGCACTGCTGCGCCGATCACCGCGCCCAACACCATGGCTCTGGATGGCCGCCAACCCAAGCTCGGATTTGCCATGGAAGAAGAGGGCCCCCGGCGCCGGATCACCAATACCAGGCCAACCGTCACCGCTGCGCCCACAGCCGCGCTCAACCACCCACCGCGGGATGAGGTCAGAAACTGAGTTGCCCCAAAGACCACCAGGACGATCCCCCACAGAGTGCGTCGAGCCCAGGAGGTGCCTTCCATCAGCCGAAGCAGGGCCAGAGGCATAGCCAGGTTGATGAAGCCGGACAGCACATTGGGGTGCTGAAGCAGTAAGCCAGTGGCACGGTAGCCGACAGGGGGCAGGCTCAGAAAGGTTCCGGCGATGGCTGCCCAGCGGACCTGCCAAATAACAGCGAGAGCGAGTTCGAGGGCGCAGAATACGCCAGCCAACAGGAGAACCGCATTCTCCCAATGGATGCGAGTCATGCCAGCGTCGAGCGAATCGTAGATGATGAGGAAGGCCAGCAGGGCGCCGGCCGTAAGCTTCAAGCTGTAGATTGCTGGTTGGGCTGGGGAGGCGCCGTAGGACCTCAGCATCTGCCAGATGAGAAAGCCGGCCAGTGGCAGCCAGGCGATTGGGACAGGCTGTTTCGGACGACGCAAGGCACGGTAGGCGAACCAAAGGCCGGCGCCAAGTATCGTCACCCACAAGCCGCCCTGGAGAAGTTGGGGGCTGAGACTTTGCCAGCCGATGGCGGCGCCGAGCAGGAACACGATCGGCCCCAGTGCCTTCAGATCTCGCTTGACAATATGCACTGAAGTGCTAATCCCCTTTCGATTTGCCGGCGGCTGTATGGCATCGCCCGCCCTATGCTAGTCGAATTCGGGTGACGGTCAACCTCGATTTGGGGCTCGAGGAGATGGGGCTAGCAACGAACGCCAGCGCGAAAAGGGTCCGGCCTGATGGCGGCCGGACCCTCGAATCACGCGTCTTGGAGCGGTGGCCTCAGTCGCCGGCCCCAGTGGGTTCCACATTGATGGCCGGAGCGGGCCGTTTGCTCTGGCGCACGGCCCAGGCCAGGGCCAGAAGGAGCACCAGGACAACTGCCCAGCCCGCAAGGCCCAGGTCCTGATACTGGACCACGATCGGCGCGATGATCACCGAGACGATATTGACCACCTTGATCATCGGGTTGAGGGCCGGTCCAGCCGTGTCCTTCATCGGATCACCGACGGTGTCGCCGACCACGCCGGCCATGTGGCGTTCCGAGCCCTTTCCGGTGTTATTGGCCGGATCGCTTGGTTCGTCCTCGATGAGTTTCTTGGCATTGTCCCAGGCGCCGCCGGCGTTGTTCATGAAGACGGCCAACAACTGTCCTGAGACGATGGCGCCGGCAAGAAAGCCGCCCAGGGCCTCAATGCGCAGCGCCAGGCCGACCACGATGGGCGTGAGTACACCGAGCAGGGCCAGGGAGACCAGCTCCTTCTGGGCCGCTGTGGTGGAGATGGCCACCGCCTGGCGGTAGTCCGGCTTAACCTTACCATCCAGCACGCCCAGTTTGAACTGGCGTCGGACCTCTTCCACCACCAGGGTGGCGGCCCGGCTGACGGCGTTGATGGCGAAGGACGAGAACAACCAGGGGAGGGCGGCGCCGATCAACAGGCCGACGAAGACCTGAGGTAGATCGACGCGGATCCCGATACTCTGGATCTGCTGGGCCAGTGCGATACCTAATCCGGCTTGCGCCCTGCTGACGTCCACCAGGAAGGAACCGAACAGGGCCACGGCGGCGATGACCGCCGATCCGATGGCCACGCCTTTGGTGATGGCCTTGGTGGTGTTCCCCACGGCGTCCAGATCGGCCATGATCTGTTGGGCGTGCTTGGTCTCATCGTCATGCTGGCCAGCCCAGGCCATCTCGCCAATCCCAGCGGCGTTGTCGGCGATCGGCCCGTAGGAGTCCATCGCCACCACATTCCCGGTCAGGGCCAGCATGCCGATGCCGGTCAGCGAAACGCCATACAGGACGAAGGTGACTTGCTGCGCCGTATCCACACCGGGGATGGTGCCGAAGATCAGGATCGACGCAACAATTGTGATAGCTATCACAATCACCGACCAGACGCTAGATTCGTAGCCGACTGCGATGCCGGATAGGATCATGGTGGCTGGGCCCGTATCGGTAGAGCGCTTGATCTCTTGCACAGGAGGATGGTTGGTGCCGGTAAAGTAATCCGTCAGCCGATCGATGGCCAGGGCCAGGAGAATGCCGACTGTTGTGGCTGCGAACGGCCGCCACCATCCGCCGGGGATATGGGAGCCCAGATAGAAATAGGCCGCCACGCCGAACAGCGCGACGGAGATCACGGCAGAGATGATGAAACCGCGGAAGATCGCCTGCATGGCGTTGGAGCTCTTCTTTTCCCCACTTCGTACCGAGTAGGTCCCAAAGATAGATGCAAAAACGCCGATCCCGCGCGCCAGCAGCGGGAAGATGATCCATTCGAGGTTGCCGGTCAGGTGCCAAAGTGCCAGCGCCAATATCAGCGACGCAACAATTGTGACCTCATATGACTCGAAGATATCAGCCGCCATGCCGGCACAGTCTCCGACGTTGTCGCCAACCAGGTCGGCGATCACGGCCGGATTGCGCGGGTCGTCCTCGGGAAGGCCAGCTTCCACTTTCCCAACCAAGTCCGCCCCCACATCAGCTGCCTTGGTGTAAATCCCGCCACCGACACGCATGAACAGCGCCAGCAGCGTTCCGCCAAAGCCAAAACCGAGCAGGGCGTCAGGGGCAGCAATGCCGAAGTAGATGAAGAGCAGCGTACCGCCGAACAGGCCAAAGGCATTGGTGAGCATGCCTGTGATGGTGCCCGCTCGGTAGGCGATGCGCAGGGCGTCGCCGAAAGAAGTACGGGAGGCTGATGCCACGCGCACGTTGGCGTTGACCGCCATGCGCATCCCGATCTGCCCCACGGCCAGACTGAAGCCGGCGCCCATAACGAAGCCGATGCCGCGGCCAAGACCGATGATCAGCCGGACACTGGCCTGGCTCATTCCCTGGAAGCGCTGAAGCGCTTCCGGTGTGGGCGGCACAATGTAGACAGAAAGAAAGAGCGCCACCGTGAGGATGGCGATCATAGGCAGAATAGATCGAAGTTGCCGCGTCAGGTAGGTCTCGGCGCCCTGGCGAATAGAGCCCCACACCTCCTGCATCTTGGCTGTGCCCTTATCTTCCTCAAGGATCTGACGACGCAGAACCATGGCGTAGATCAGGCCGAGCAAAGCGATGACGATAACACTCCACACGCCAATCGCTTCGAAAGCGGTGAGACCTTCCATCGAGTACATATTTCGTCCTTTGTGATAGCTGTTTTCTGCCGACGGGGCGACGGATTGTACCTTTTGTAACAAGCAAAGTCAAGAATTGCACCCGCATCCCGCTGAATGAGTGTTTGGTGAATCTCAGCCAGCAGGCTTGACGGTCGGCTAGGCAATTAAGTATATTGGAAAGTGCATATGGAGCGTATGCAGCCTGGCATGATGATAGCGAGCACGTGCTGCCAAGGATCGCTCGGGCCGCAGTGCTCTTTTTCATGACAGGTACCATTCCGGGCCCACGATGGCGGATTCTTTTCAAATGATAGAAGTCCAGAACCTGACCAAGTTCTACGGCGCTCACCCGGCTGTCAGCAACCTCAACTTCGATGCCAGGCAGGGCGAAATTCTTGGCTTCCTGGGGCCGAACGGGGCTGGGAAGACGACCACGATGCGCATCCTCACCGGCTACATGCCGCCCTCAAGTGGGACGGCGAAGGTGGCTGGATTTGACGTGGTTGACCAGTCCCTTGACGCCCGCCGGCACATCGGCTACCTCCCTGAGACTGTGCCTCTGTACTCTGATATGAGCGTGCGCGACTACCTGACATTCATGGGATCTCTGCGCAATGTCAAGGACATCGATCTGCGTGTTGATGACGTGCTGGAGGAGATCCACCTGGAGGAGCGCGAAGACAGCCTGATCGGGAGTCTGTCCAAAGGCATGCGGCAGCGGGTCGGTCTGGGGCAGGCCTTGGTCCATCAGCCCGACGTGCTGATCTTGGACGAGCCGACGATTGGCCTCGACCCGGGCCAGATCATCGAGGTCCGGAAACTGATCCAGCAGTTGGGGGAAGAGCGCACGGTGCTGCTTTCCACCCATATACTTTCCGAGGCTCAGCAGGTTTGCGATCGGGTGCTGATCATCAACAACGGGTCGATCGTGGCCGAGGACTCGCCCGGAAATCTTCAGGCACAGATGGCCGGGGCGGAGAAGCTGCTGGTGACCACGCCGGCTGGTCTCGAGGAGTTGAAGCCTCTTCTCGAGTCGATCCCGGGTGTGACGGGTGTCACTGACGGGGTAGAACTCAACCGGTTTGAGGTGACCACGTCGCCCGGTAGGGATCTCCGCCCGGAGATTGCACGCAAGATCGTCGAGGCCGGCATGGATTTGTTCGAGCTTGGGACGGCCGGCGTGAGCTTGGAGGAAATCTTCCTGCAGCTGACGCGAGAGCAGCATCCGGAAGACAATCAGGAGCAGGACTGAGAACATGCACAACATCTGGGTGATTGCATCCAGGGAATTCAAGCAGTACTTTGTCTCGCCTCTGGCCTACGCCATGGCAGCCATGCTGTATTTGATCCTGGGATTTCTCTTCTATGTCAACATCAACTTCGGGCTGCAAAACGGCCAGGTCACTCCGGACGGCCGGATTGTGATCGGGCCGATGATCACCATCCTGGTCTTCATCACGCCGTTGATCACCATGCGACTCTTGGCCGATGAGCAGCGGATGGGCACCATGGAGCTGCTCCTCACAGCGCCGGTGCGCGATTTCGAACTGGTGGTGGGTAAGTGGCTGGGTGCCCTGGGTTTCATCATCGTCGTCCTCATCCCCACCTGGATCTACCCATTGATCATGAATTGGATGACCCAACCCGGCATCGATCAAGGGGTGTTGGTGACTGCCTACCTCGGCTTGGCCCTGCTCATGGCGGCTATGCTCGGCGTGGGAACCTTTGTATCAGGGCTCTTCAAGAACCCCTTCGTGGCTTTCCTGGCCACAGAGGCCGTCATTTTGGGGCTTTGGGTGGTTGGAGCCCTTGGGAGCGGCAGCGGAACCGTCAGCCAGGTGGCCGGCTACCTCGGTCTGGTTGATCACTACTACAACAATCTCTACCGCGGGGTGCTCCAGATCACTGACGTGACCTACTACATTAGTTTGACCGTGCTGGCCCTGTTCCTTGGCGCCCAGGTGATCCAAGCCAGGAGATGGGGATGAGCATCGACCGCGAGCGTCTGGCGCCCTACGTCTATCTCCTTGGGGTTCTGTTTCTGATCGCCGATGGCGTGCGATACATCCTCACCCGCCAATTTGACACCGCATTCCAGGTCATCCTGGCGCTATTCGTGTTGGGCATCGCTGCGGGCATTCTGCTGGATCCGGCGCGGGTGCGCCGCTTGCTCTCGGGGCGGCAGGCGCGCTACGGTAGCAATGCACTGCTGGTGAGCGTGGCTGTCATTGGCATCGTCGGGGTAATCAACTACTTGGTCTATCAGAACCCCAAGAGTTGGGACCTGACTGAGGATCAAAAGTACAGTCTGGCTCCGGAAACTGTCAAGATCCTTGGTGAACTCAAGCAGCCGGTGCTGTTGAAGGGCTTCTACACGCCCAACCTCTCCGGCTCGCGGGACAACATCCGCCCGCTCCTTGAGCAGTACCAGGTTCACAGTGGCGGAAAGCTCACCTTCGAGTTCATCGATCCCAACAAGAACCCAGCCGCGGCTCGCCAGTACGGGATCACAAAGGACGGCAGTTTGGTGGTGGTGATGGGGGATCAGACAACGGTTGTCCAACCCGTGTCTGAGCAGGATCTGACCTCAGCCCTTGTACGGCTGGCCAATCCCGGCACCCGGACGGTTTACTTCTTGACCGGCCACGGTGAGCATGATCTGACGGCCTCGACGGATACCGGATACAGTCAGGTGGCTGCCTCCCTGAAGGCCAAGAACTACACGGTCAACGCCCTCAATCTGGTTCAGACTGGAAAGGTACCAGACGACGCCAAGGCCGTCGTGATAGCTGGGCCCCAGTTGGCTCTGTCAGCTGACGAAGTCAAGTCGCTCCAGGATTACCAAGCTGGCGGCGGTTCACTGGTGGTGCTGTACGAGCCCACCTTGACGACAAAGATCAAATCCGGTACCGATCCATTAGAGACTTACCTGTCCCAGAATTGGGGGATCAGTTTTCAGGATGATCTGGTGGTCGATTTCACCTCGACACTTCCCCTGGCAGGGCTTGCCTCGAGCTATGCGGACCACCCCATTACCCAGCGCCTTCAGGGCCAAACAACGATCTATCCCACCGCTCGCAGCATGGCGATTACCACGCCCAGCGACGCCACAAAGACGGTGACAGCGCTGGTCAACTCCGGCCAAAGTTCGTGGGGTGAGACCGATATCCAGAAAGTCATAGACACCGATCAGGCCCAGTACGACCAGGGTACCGATTTCCCCGGCCCCCTCCCGGTGGGCGCCGTCGGCCAGGATTCCAAGACCGGAGCGCGCATTGTCGTCTTTGGCGATTCAGACTTCGCTGATAACAGCTACTACTTCAGCTATGCCAATGGCGACATGTTGATCAACAGCATCGACTGGGCGGCAAAGCAGGACACACTTATTGATCTGACGCCCAAGCAGTCCACTTCGAGATTCGTCGTGCCTCCGTCGGTTCAGACGCTCGGGCTGGTCTTCCTGGTGACGATCATCCTCTTGCCGGGCGGGGCGCTTGGCTCTGGCCTAGTGATCTGGTGGCGGCGGCGCCGCAGGTACTGAGGCCTTCCCATACATGATTAAGCGCAGCACATGGATTGCCTTGACTGTGTTCGCCTTGGCTCTGGCGGGAACCATTTGGTATGCCAGATCTGGCGGCACGCCGGCGCAGAAGGCGGATACAACACCCACTGCGGCACCGCTTTGGAACTTCGGCTCCCAGGACATCATGTCTCTGAAGATTGAGGATCTCGAGGCAGGAGACGTCGTAGAGGCCCATCGGAACGCATCACCGGGCTGGGTCTTGGACCAGCCCAAGGACCTGGCCGATGTCGGACGTTTGGAGATCGCGGCTGACACCTTGGCGAATCTTGTGCCAAACGATTCGAGCCCTGGTGCCAATCTGGCGACCTTTGGGCTCGACAATCCTACCTTCCGGATTACAGTCACCTTGCGTGACGGCTCAAGCGACCAGCTGCTCGTGGGACAGACCTCACCGACCGGGGATGTGGTCTATGTCAAACTGCCCTCCAGCAGCACCGTTCATTTTGTGAGCAGCTACACATTGGGCAATGTCACCGGCATGGCAGGTAACCCTCCCATTGCTACTGCGACCCCGAGGCCGACGCTGACGCTTCCAGCACTCGTCCTGCCGACAGCAACACCCTGATCGACCGTTCCAGCAGACATCAGACACGGCCTGTTTGGGCTCGCCCGGGAGGCCCTCCGATCGTGCATTGCATTACTGTGCGAATTTCTGTATTCTGGTCTCGATGAACAAACATCACTGTCATACCTCAACTCGCGGCCGCATCAAGTCAGATACCTTGAACTCCTCGCCCGTCGGGATCAGCTTGGTTGTCAAGGAAGCTCCTGATGCGGAGCAAGACGAGCAGGACCAGGCGATCCGCAAGCTGGTCGATTTCGGGCGTGATCACGGCTATGTGACCTACGAAGACATCTCGCGGGTGTTGCCGGAAGCGGAAGAAGATCTGGACCTGGTTGAAGAGCTCTTCGCGGCTCTGACAGCAGCGGGGGTTGTGGTTGTCGACGACCCGGATCAGAAGGACAGCGAGCCGGATCCGCTCAGCGACGCGCTGGAAGAAGAAGACCCGCTGGAGGTTGCCAACCTCGATATCGATGACAGCGTGGGATTGTATCTGAAGGTCGTCGGAAGGATTCCGCTGCTCACAGCCAAGGAAGAGGTCGAGCTCGCCAAGAGGATCGAACGTGGCAAAGAAGCCCGGTTCCTTATGGCCAACGCCCCGTCTTCAATCGAGACGAGGGCCGAGCTGCAGGAGCTGGTTGAGGATGGCTGGGCGGCGCGTGAGCATCTGATCACGGCCAATTCGCGCTTGGTGATCAGCGTTGCCAAGCGCTACATCGGCCGCGGTGTGCCGTTCCTGGACCTGATTCAAGAGGGCAACATCGGCCTGATCCGCGCCACAAAGAAGTTTGAGTATCAGCGCGGGAACAAGTTTTCAACCTATGCTACATGGTGGATTCGTCAGGCCGTGACCCGTGCCATCGCCGATCAGGGGCGGACAATCAGAGTCCCGGTCCACATGGGTGATCAGATCAACAAGCTTCTCCGGACGTCCCATCGGCTGACCCAGCGCCTTGGGCGCGAACCTACCTTGGAAGAAATGGCGCAGGCGCTTGACGTCCCGGTCAAGAAAGTGGAGAACATGATCCAAGTGTCCCGACGGCCGATCTCACTTGAGATGCCGATGGATGAGGACGAGGATTCTGTTCTAGCCGATTTCGTCGAGGACCGGGACTCGGCTGCCCCCGCGGACACCGTGACCCACAATCTGCTGCGCCAACATTTGGACGAGATTTTGCTTGACATGCCGCCGCGAGAGGTGCGCATCCTTCAGCTCCGCTATGGGTTGATGGACGGTCACAGCTATACGCTGGAAGAGGTCGGCCGCAAGATGGGCGTTACGCGAGAGCGTGTACGTCAAATCGAAGCTCAGGCTCTTTCGCGTCTAAGACATCCGAGCCGGCGGCGCAAGCTTTCAGGCTATCTCTAGGCGACTAGTGAGGCTGCTGTCGGTGCGAGGGGGATCAGCCAGGCGCACGCGTGCCTGGCGATTTCTTGTTATAGGGGGAGGGCTAGGCGGCCTGAGATTGACGGCTCCGGCGAAGCAGGAGGAATGCCCTCGTCAGCCCGGATGCTCCGAAGGCCCCCCATAAAGTGACGAAGGGAACAAGCGGGAGATAGTAGCGCTGGAAGGGCAGGGGATTGGCCCACAGCAAGGCCAATGCTTCGGCAATCCCCGCCACTGCCAACCAGCGGCGCGCCATCTGCTTTGCATGGCTCTCATCCGACGCCGGCCACAGGCTGAGGAGCAACCCCATCAAGGTCAGCCCAAGCATTAGCCCCCCAGCGACGAAACCCCTAAGCAGCCGATGGAACGGATTGCCCAAGTAGGCTTGATCCTGGGGGGCCGTCTGTTGAAGGTAATTGCCAGCCTCAGACAGCTGTGGGGGGACGATGAACAGCTCGCCCAGCATGGCGGCCGTGCGCTCGGCCGGGCTCTCGAGGACCTGGCCAGGTGCGACGGCGTGCATGGTTTCAATTTGTGAAGTCAGCAATGCCCGACGGGCGTCCAGCATGGCGCGCGCCGCGCCCAGTGGATGGGCCCAAAAAAAAGGCTGCAGGACGATAGTGAGCGCCGCGCCCGCCACCACGAATCGGAGACCTTGTTTCCAGCGGACCACGCCGCCCTCTCCAGCGCGCGGCCAAACGGCAGCTGCCAGTCCGACGAGCGCCAAAGGGGC
>Ga0315556_1000437_pt1 | contig 25813 bp, 20 predicted proteins | sample SalMarSW160310MG_FD_202112 | JGI IMG/M metagenome (GOLD analysis project Ga0315556, IMG submission 202112) | Salt marsh sediment microbial communities from the Plum Island Ecosystem LTER, Massachusetts, United States - Salt Marsh Sediment SW1603-10 ...
CTCAATCCAACCCATCACCGCCTCCCTCCTCCATCACCCTGTCCAGCTGGTCCAGCGTCACCAGCACCTCCCTGGGCTGCGAACCCTGCGAGGGGCCCACCACCCCGGCGTAGTGGAGCTGGTCGATGATCCGTGCCGCCCGCCCGTAGCCGATCCTCAGTCTGCGTTGCAGCAGGCTGGTCGACCCGGAATCGTTGGCGATCACGATCTCGGCCGCCTGGCGGAAGAGCTGGTCGCGGTCCTCCAGCACCTCTTCCACCACGTCCACTCGCGCCTCCAGCTCGTCGTGCTCCCGGACCACGTCCAGGATGTCATCCTCCGAGGGCGGGCCTTCCGACGTGCTCCGGTCACGGTACCACCTGACCAGTCTCTCGGTTTCGTCCCCGTCCAGAAACGCTCCCTGGATCCGGACCGGATCGGCCTCCCCGGGGGGCAGGAACAGCATGTCCCCGTTCCCCAGCAGACTCTCGGCCCCGTTCTGGTCCAGGATCGTCCGGCTGTCCGTCTTCGAGGCCACCCGGAAGGCGATCCGGCTCGGGAAGTTCGCCTTGATGAGCCCCGTGATCACGTTGACCGACGGCCGCTGCGTCGCGATCACCAGGTGGATCCCGACGGCCCGGGCCTTCTGCGCCAGCAGGGCCAGGGGGCTCTCGACCTCTGCCTGCACCGTCATCATGAGGTCGGCCAGCTCGTCGATGAGCAGCACGATGTACGGCAGTCCGCCGTCCTCGTAGGGCCGTTCGGAGGAGCCCGGCCGCCGCAGCTCCACCTCCTCGCGGACCCGGCGGTTGAACTCCCGCAGGCTCCGGCAGCCGTTGGCCGACAGGAGCTCGTAGCGGCGGTTCATCTCGAGCACCGCCCACCGTAGGATAGACGCCGCCTCCTGGTTGTCCGTCACCACCGGGTGCCGGAGGTGGGGGAGATCGTCGTACACGCTGAGCTCCACCATCTTCGGGTCGATCATCAGGAGGCGGAGCTGCGCCGGGGCGTAGCGGTACACGAGGCTGGTGATAATGGTGTTCATGCACACCGACTTGCCCGATCCGGTGGCCCCGGCGATGAGCAGGTGGGGCATACGCGCCAGGTCGGCGCAGTAGGGCTCGCCGGCCAGGTCCCGCCCCAGGGCCAGAGGCAGCACGGCCCTGGAGCGCTGGTAGGCGGAGGATTCGAGCATCTCCCGCAGGCGCACGACCTCGGGCTCGGGGTTCGGCACCTCGACGCCGACGGCGCCCTTGCCCGGAATGGGGGCCACGATGCGCACGGACGGAGCCTTGAGGGCGAGCGCCAGGTCGTCCGAGAGCGCGGCGATCTGCCCCACCTTGATCCCGGCCGCCGGCACGACTTCGAACTGGGTGACCACGGGCCCGGTCGTCCAGCCCCGGATCTCGCCCTGCACGCGGAAGGTCTCGAGCTTGTCCACCAGGATCCGGCCCAGCGCGCGGAGCTCCCGGTCCGACAGGCCACGCGAAGCCCGCTCCGGCTTCTCGAGGAGGTCGAGCGGCGGAAGCTCGGTCCGGGTCGGATCGCCGTAGTCGGCCAGCTCGGGCTCGAGCTCCAGCTGCTCGCTCGCAGCCGGAGCGCCGCCGGTGGCGGCCGGCTCGACCACGGCCGCCCCGGCGGCCTCCTCGGCGCGGGCCCGGACCGTCTCCCACGGCGAGGCCTCGCCCCCGTCGGCCCACGCTTCCCTCCGCCGATCGGCGGCGTCCCGCCCTGCCTTCAGCAGCCGCCCCGTTCCGCTCCCCGCGGCGCGCGCTCCGCGCAGCAGGCGGCCGAGCCCGCTGGAAGGCGACCAGCCGAGCGTGAGGACCGACACCGACAGCAGCACCCCGATTAGGATGAGGACGCCGCCCACGGTGCCGAATCCGCCCTCGAGGAGGATGCCCAGCGTCCGGCCGATCGCTCCAATGCCTTCGCCACGGGCCAGGGCCGCGTCCCCGCGCAACAGCCACACTCCCGCCGGGACGAGGAGGGCCAGGGCGCCGAGGAAGCCGGACCAGCGGCCCGCCTCCTCCCGGTTGTACAGGCCGAAGCAGTGGAGCCCCCACACCAAGGGGGCGACGGCGACCAGGACGGCGGCGGGGCCCAGGGCATAGGAGAGCCACCGGTACAGCGCCGCACCCGCCGGCCCGACCAGGTTGGGACCGGGGCCCGCGCTCGACAGGGCCGGAGGCACGATCGCCAGACCGAGCAGGACCCCGAGGGCCAACAGCCCGACTCCAAGCGCCTCCTGCCGCCGCCGGCTCTCCTGGGCACTCACGGCCGAACTCCGGCGGGCACGATCCCCTCCCCGATCAGCATCGGCACCATCCGGCTGGAGTCCACCGAGGCGCATATCTCGAGGTCGCCTGCCAATCCAATGGGGACCAGGGCGGCCCCGGCCTCGGTCTTCGCCAGGGCCTCCGGGTCCGGGTCGCCCAGGCCGCGGGCGGTCTCGACGGCCACGCGCGCACCGTCGTCCCGCTGGACCGAGCCCGATCCGTCCAGCCGGTCGACGAGGAGTCCCGCGCACCACACGTCATCCAGGCCGACGTGCCCCCCTCGACCAGCGCACACCACCAGGACCGGCCGCCCGCAGCGACGGAGCTCGTCGGCGACGGCTCCCAGGTTCCTGAGGCACGCCACTAGCACGGCCTCGGCACCCCGGACCCGTTCCAGGGCCAGGGTCCCGTTCGTGGTCGTGATCACGAGCTCGCGGCCCGCCACCCGCTCGGAGGTGAACTCCCCGGGCGAGTTGCCGAGGTCGAATCCCCGGATGGGCAGGCCGTCGCGCTCGCCGCACAGGAGTGGCCGGACGTCGTCGCACGAGGCGCTCCGCCGCTCCGCCGCCTCGGTCGAGCCCACGGGCACCAGGCGACGGGCTCCCGCGTCGAGCGCCGCCACGATGGTCGTCGCAGCTCGGATCACGTCGATGACGACCGCCACCCGGCCCTGGGGCTCCGTGTCCCCGAGCTCGCCGGGCGCCAGCCGCGTCCGGACGTTCATTCTCCGCCGCGCAGGCGCTCCACGAAGCCCGTGTCGACCCGCCCCGCCACGAAGTCCGGATGCCGCAACACCGTGCGGAGGAACGGAATCGTGGTCGGGATGCCCTCGACCACGAACTCGCCCAGCGCCTGGTCCGCGCGCCGCAGGGCCTCGTCCCGTGTGTTGTCGTGCACGATGAGCTTGCCGAGGAGGGAGTCGTAGAAGGGCGGAACCCGATAGCCGGCATACACGTGCGTGTCCACGCGAACGCCGGGCCCGCCCGGGGCGTGGAACGCCGTGATGACGCCCGGGGCCGGGCGGAAGTCGTGGTCGGGGTCCTCGGCGTTGATGCGGCACTCGATCGCATGGCCGCGCAGCTCCGGCGTCTCGGCGATCGACAGGGACTCGCCCGCGGCCACCCGGATCTGCTCCTTCACGAGGTCCGTCGACGTGACCCACTCGGTGACCGGATGCTCCACCTGGATGCGGGTGTTCATCTCCATGAAATAGAAGCAGCCGTCCGAGCCCAGGAGGAACTCGACCGTCCCGGCGTTACGGTACCCGATCGCCCGCGCACCGGCCAGCGCGGCGTCGCACATACGCTGGCGGAGCTCGGGTGTCATCACGGGGCACGGCGACTCCTCGATCAGCTTCTGGTGTCGGCGCTGCACCGAGCAGTCGCGCTCCCCCAGCGCCACCACCCGCCCGTGGTTGTCGGCGATCACCTGGATCTCCACGTGGCGCGGCCGTTCCACGAAGCGCTCCAGGTAGACGGAGGGATCGTCGAACGCCGCTCCGGCCTCGTTCCGGGCCATGCTGAAGGACTTCCGGAAGTGCTCCATGTCGCGAGCGATCCGCATTCCCTTCCCGCCGCCGCCCGCCGCCGCCTTGATCATGACCGGGAAGCCGATGCGCTCGGCCTCCCGCTCCGCCTCCTCGGGGTCGTCCACGGTGCCCTCGGTCCCTGGCACCACGGGGACTCCGGCATCCGCCATCGTGCGCCGCGCCTCGGCCTTGTGGCCCATCTTGCGGATCTGATCGGCGGTGGGGCCGATGAACGTGAAGCCCGAGCGCTCGCACACTTCGGCGAACTCGGCGTTCTCGGCCAGGAACCCGTATCCGGGATGGATGGCGTCGGCGCCGGCCACCTCCGCCGCGGCGATGATCCGGGGGATGTTGAGATAGCTCTCCCGACTCGGTGCCGGTCCGATGCAGATGTCCTCGTCCGAGAAACGCACGTGGAGGGAGTCCCGGTCGGCCTCGGAGTACACGGCCACCGTGCCCACACCCAGCTCCCTGCAGGCGCGGATGACGCGCAGGGCGATCTCCCCGCGGTTGGCGATGAGGATCTTCTCGAACATCAGGCGATCCGGGTCGAGAGACTCAGCCCGCGCCGTCCGACTCGATGCGGAAGAGGACCTGTCCGTACTCGACCGGCTCGGCGTTCTCGACGGCGATCTCGCGGACGACGCCGGCGACTTCGGCCTCCAGCTCGTTCATGAGCTTCATCGCTTCGAGAATGCACAGCGTCTGCCCCTTGAGGACGCGATCTCCGACCTCGACGTAAGGCGGCGCATCGGGCGCCGGCGAGCGATAAAAGGTGCCGACCATGGGTGATGTGATCGGGTGCAGGTCCTCGGCTCCGGTCGACTCCTCGCCCGCCTCCTCGACGGGCTCGGGTGCGCCGCTCGCCGGGGGGCGGGGCGGCGCGGCACCGGAATCCGGGCCCGGCGCGCCGGACGAGACCACCCGCACGGCGCCCCCACCCCCGGGCGGACTCTTCGAGACCCGCACCCGGGTGCCGAAGCGGCTCAGCTCGAGCGTGTCGATGTCGGAGTCTTCGACGAGCTCGAGGAGGCGCCGGATCCAGTCGAGGTCCATCATGAGCTCACCCGTTCCAGGTACTTGTCCTCCGTCCGGTCGACCCGGACCACGTCACCTTCTTCGATGAACAGCGGAACCTGTACAACCGCGCCCGCTTCGAGCCTGGCGGGCTTCGTGGCGCCCTGCGCCGTATCCCCGCGCACGCCGGGCTCGGTCTCCACCACGCGCTGTTCGACGAACTGCGGCAGCTCCACCGACAGCACGTCACGGTCCCGCGTGAGGCCCTCGCACTCCAGGTTCTCCGTCAGGTACAGGAGCTGGTCCTCACCGACCGCCTCTCCGGACAGCGGGACCATCTCGTACGTCTCCATGTCCATGAAGTAGTACAGGTGGCCGTCCAAGTAGCTGTATTGCAGGGGGCGCCGCACCAGGCGTACCTCCTGCACGCGCTCTCCCGCCCGGAACGTGCGGTCCAGCACCGCACCCGTCATCACGTTCTTGAGCTTGGTGCGCACGAAGGCGCCGCCCTTTCCCGGCTTGACGTGCTGGAAGTAGATGATCGAATACAGCTCGCCGTCGAGCTCGATCACCATCCCGTTCCGGAAGTCCGATGTGTCCGCCATGTCCCTCGCGCTCGTGGTCTCGACGTGCGATGTCCGCTCTACAGCTCCCTCAGGTCGAGCGGGAAGTCCGTGAGCGGACGCGCGCCGGCTTCCTCCACCCACACGTCGTCCTCCAGCCTCACGCCGCCGCGCCCCGGAAGATACACGCCCGGCTCGATCGTTACCACGTTCCCGGGCTGCAAGATGGCCTCCGACCGCCGTGACACGGCCGGCTCCTCGTGCACCTCCAGACCGAGGCCGTGACCCGTGGAGTGACCGAAGTGCTCCCCGTACCCGGCTTCCGTCAAGCTGTCACGGGCCGCGGCGTCGACATCCGCGGCCGGCGCGCCGGCCGCTACGGCGGCGACGGCGGCATCGTGGGCCGCGAGGACCGCCCGGTGGACGGCAAGCTGCCACGCGGCCGCAGCGCCCGCCACGACGGTACGCGTGATGTCCGACCTATAGCCGTCGACCACGGCTCCGAAGTCCAGCAGCAGCAGGTCGCCCTCGCGCAGGGTGCGGGCCGAGGGGCGTGCGTGCGGCAGGGCCGAGCGAGGGCCCACGGCCACGATCGACTCGAACGCGGGACCATCCGATCCGGCTCGACGGAGCCTGTACTCCAGCTCCGCCGTGATCTCCGCCTCGGAGATGCCCTCCTCGACACGACCCAGGGTCTCCTCGAGAGCTTCGCAGGCCAGCACGGCCGCGCGGCCGATGCGCGCGATCTCCGCCGCATCCTTGCGCGCGCGGAGCGATTCGACCAGCCCTTCGCGAGCCGTCCAGTCCACCTCGGGCGCCGCCTGTTCGAGGCGGGCCTTCTCACGGACCGAGACGTGGGCCGGCTCGAATGCGAACCGGGGAGATCCGGGCCAGTCCCGAGCCAGGTCGGACAGCGCGTCGAACAGCCCATCGCCCGCGATCCGTACCTCGATCGTCGGGTCGACCTCGTCCGCCGCCTGGACCTCGTAGCGCGAGTCGGTCAGCAGGAAACCATCGTCCCCGCGCACCACCAGCAGCCCGCTCGAGCCCGAGAAACCGGAGAGGTAGCGCCGATTCGGACCATGTAGGGTCAGGAGGCCGTCGAGCCCGAGTTCCTCCAAACACCCGCGGAGACGCGCCAGCCTGTCACCGCGCGCCACCGGAGGAAGCGGCGTACCGGCCTCGATCAAGCGGCGCCCAGGTGGCCGAGGAGGCCGTCGAGCGCCAGCAGGTAGCTGTCCCCGTGGAATCCCGCGACCACGCCCACTGCCACGTCGGCGAGGAGCGATCGGGCACGGAACGGCTCTCGCGCCTGGATGTTGGAGAGATGGACCTCCACGAAGGGCCGGCCGCTGGCGACGAGCGCGTCTCGGAGGGACACGCTGGTGTGGGTGAGTCCGCCGGCGTTCACCAGCCAGCCGGCGACCGCCAAGGCCTGCGACTGAACCCAGTCGATCAAGGCCCCCTCCGAGTTGGACTGCAGGGAGACCATCTGGACACCGCGTTCCTCCGCCCGCTCGGCCAGGCGCGCCTGGATGTCCTCCAGGGTCTCGGAGCCGTATAGCTCGGGCTCACGACCGCCGAGGAGATTCAGGTTGGGCCCGTGGAGGACGCCAATGCGGACCAGGGACCCCATCAGAACCGCACCCTCAATCCAGATCGCCCGCGGACCCGGCGTCCGCCACGGCGTCGCCGCGCAGCAACGCCCGCAGATGGTCCCTCACCGGAGGCTCCGCGGGCCCGGCCGGCTCCGTGGGGACACTCTCCCGCACCGCCCACTCCTCCTCCGCCGCCGGGGCCGTCTCCCCGACCTCCCCGGCCGATCCCGCCCGCACCGGCCCATCGCCCTCGAGCTCGTCCCGGGCCGCCCGCAGACGCTCGGCGAGCGCCTCGTCGTGGGGCCTCCGACGCACAAGCTCCTCGTAGATCGTCACGGCCTCGCGGTAGAGGCCCTGGGTGGCATACAGCGTGGCCAGGGTCTCCGTCGGAAGATCCGAGTCCGACCGCTCCTCGGACGGTCCGGGTTCCTGGGCGTCCGTCGCCGCCTCGGGCTCCGGCTCGGGTTCGGGCTCCGGGTCGGGCTCGGGCTCCGCCTCGGGCTCCGCCTCGGGCTCCGGCTCCGGCTCGGGCTCGGGCTCCGCGGCGACGGGCCGGCTCACCTCGGGCTCCTGGACATCCGTCGCTGCCCCTTCGGCTTCCTCCGCGTCCTGCGGCTCTACGGGCTCCTCGCCCGTCTTCGCCCACGGGGCGCCGGCTTCCAGGGCCTCCCCACCCCATTCCGGCCAGTACGTCCCGCCAGGCTCGACCGGCTCGACCGGCTCGACCGGCTCCGGGGTCTCCGCGACCTCTTCCGCGGCGGGCTCCGCGACCTCTTCCGCGGCGGGCTCCGCGACCTCTTCCGTCCAGCTTCCCGGCTCCCCCGTGTCCCCGGTCACCTCCGGCTCGGGTGCCTCCTCGCTCCACGGCCAGCCGCTACTGCCGATGGACTCCCACTCGGCCTGGGACCCGGATTCCAGGCCGAAGGCGTCGGTGGGTCCGGTTTCCAACTCCGGCTCGGGCCCGAATTCCGCCTCGGGTCCGAATTCCGGCTCGGCCTCGCCGTCCGGCTCCGGCTCGGCCTCGCCGTCCGGCTCCGGCTCGATCCGCCCATCCGTCCCGAACCCGGAGTCCGGCTCGAGATCGGGCTCGAGGTCGGGCACGGGCTCCGGTTCGAACTCGGGCTCGAGGTCGGGCTCTGGCGGCTCGATCTCCTCTTCGGCGGCCGGCTCGGCCTCCGGCTCGGACCGCCAACCGGCCCCCCCGGCGAGGCGCTCCAGGGCGGCCTCCGCCTCCTCGTTGCGCGGATCGACCGCGAGCAGCCGCTCGTACCAACCGGCGGCCCCTTTCCGGTCCCCGCCGGTCTCGGCCATGTGAGCCAGGGCTCGGAGCGCGACCAGGTTCTGGGCGTCCACGTCCAGCACTCCACGGTACGCCTCTCTGGCCTGCACCTCCCGGCCCATGTCCTCGAAGGTACGCGCATGGACGATGTGGGCGCTGAGGTAGTCGGGGTGCTGGCTCAACCCCTCTTCTACGACGTCCAGCGCTCGATCCAGCTCACCCGACTTTCGGAGCAGATCGGCCAGTCGGGCGAACAGGAGGCTCCCCGGATGCGCCGCGAACTGCTCCTCCAGGCGCTGGATCTCGACTCCGAGGCTGGGATCGCTCATGGCATGTCCGATCGGCTGTGGAGGGAGGGGCTCTCACCCCGGGGATGGAACGCAGCGAAGATACCGGCCCGTTTCCGCACGTGTCAACGTGCCGCCGACGCCCCGGGCGTTGCTGCCGTCGCGGACCTCCGGTAGCTTTTCGGGGTTTGCAGACGTCAGTTGGACGGGCTACACGACGGCGCGGCCGAGGCTCTCGGCCGCGCGCCGTTTCGGGGCCCGCCGCGCAGGCCCGAGGACATACCCAGCCGGGAGGACACCGCCCCATGGTCATGCGCAAGATGCGCGAGAACATGAAGTCGATCATGCTCATCCTGACCGTGGCCTTCGTGGCCTGGCTGGTGCTCGATTGGGTACAGAGTCGGAACCAGAGCACCCAGGCCGGCGCGAACCCCATCGTGGGCGTGGTCAACGGACAGGACATCCGCTACGTGCAGTGGAGCCGGTACCTCCAGTCCGAGCTCGACCAGGCGCGGCAGGGGGCCAGCCAGCCGCTCACGGACGAGGAGACCTACCGGGCCACGGAGCAGGCCTGGAACCAGATGGTCAACCAGATTCTCATCCAGCAGGAGCTGCAGAGGCTCGGCATCGGGGTGAGCAATGCCGAGATCAAGCAGGCCTTCCGGACGAGTCCCCCACCGGCCCTCAGGAACCACCCGGCGTTCCAGACGGACGGGCACTTCGACTACCAGAAGTACCAGGCCTTCTTCGCCAGGCCCGGGGTGGACGTCAACCTCCTCGAGCAGATCGAGCAGTACTACCGTACCGTGCTCCCACAGTCCAAGCTCGTTCAGCTCGTCTCGCAGGAGGTCGACGTCAGCGATGCGGATCTGTGGGCGGCGTACCGGGACCAGAACGAGACCGCGCGCGTGAAGTACGTGAGCCTCGATCCGACCGCGGTCGTCCCCGACAGCGCGGTGAGCGTCTCGGACCAGGAGATCCAGCAGTACTACGACGGCCATCGTGCAGAGTTCGAGAGGCCGGCCACCGCCACGGTGGACGTGGTCACCCTGTCCCAGCTGCCCTCGGCGCAGGACACAGCGGCCGCCAGGCGGACCGCCGACTCCCTCCGGAGCCTGGTGGAGGGAGGCAAGGAGAAGTTCTCCGACCTGGTCCAGCAGCTTTCGGCCGACAGCGCCTCGGGCCTGCAGGCGAGCAACCTCGGCTGGATCCATCGGGGCGACCTGGTGAGCGCGGTCGACTCCGTGGCCTTCTCGCTGCGCGGGGGAGGGGTGTCCCGGCCGATCCTCGCGGGCTCCAGCTTCCACCTCGTCCACGTCGACGCGCGCCGCGGTGATTCCCTGTCGCTCGACCACATCCTGGTGCCGATCCAGCTCTCCACGGAGCACCAGGACAGGATTTTTGACGACATGGACCAGCTCGAGAGCCTGGCGCTGGACGCGGGGCTCGTCCCCGCGGCGGACTCGATGGGGCTCACGGCCCGGAAGGGGATCCAGGTCACCAGGGGTTCGCAGTTCGTGCCCGGCGCCGGGGCGCTCGGCGTGGCAGTGGAATGGGCCTTCGACCCGGAGACCACTCCGGGGACCGTGAGCCAGTTCTACCAGAACGGCCTCGGATACCATATCCTGCAGTTCGAGAGCCGATCCGACTCCTCGGTGACTCCTCTGGCCGCGGTCCGCGACCAGATCCGCACCCGTCTCCTGCAGGGAGAGAAGGCGGACGTCCTGCGCGAACGGATGGACAAGGTCGCCCAGGAGGCGCGGGCCGGCGGTGGGCTCGAGAAGGCGGCGGCCGCCTACGAGTGGAAGGTACAGGAAAGCCCGACCTTCAGCCGGCAGGACTTCGTTCAGGGTCTGGGTCGCGCCACGCAGGCCGTCGGCGCGGCGTTCGGCCTACCGGTGGGCTCGATATCGGACGCGCTGGACGCGGGCGGCAGGCTCGCGCTGGTCCAGGTGGAGGATCGGACGCCCGCCAACCGCAAGCAGTTCCTCCAGGTGGAGGGTCAGCTTCGGGCCCAGATGCTGACGCAGCAGCGGCAGGCCTATGTGCAGCAGTGGCTGCAAGCGCTGAGGGACCACGCCGACGTCCAGGACCTCAGGCAACAGCTGGCGGTGGCGCGCTCGCCCTCGACCTGAGGGAGCCGGATGGATGAGATCACCAGCCCGCGGCGGTCGATTGGGCCGCGGGCCGGAGGTTCCGATCAGCCCTGAGGCTGATCCTTGTGCTCGGACGGCTCGTGCGGGCTCTGCTGTGTGCTCGAGCTCGAGCCCCGCGTGTCACCCGGTGGGATTTCCCGGTTGACCTCGTCCTCGATTCCCTTGAGGGAGTCCTGGAAGTCGCGGATCCCCTTCCCGAGCGACTTCCCGATCTCGGGCAGCCTCTTCGCTCCGAAGAACAGGAGCACGATCGCGAAGATGACGATCAGTTCGGGAATGCCGATACCACCCAGCATGTCAGGTCATCCTTCCGGGTAGGTCGCCCGCGGCGGCCGTCGACCGCCGCCGGGACGTCCCGGCACTAGAGCAGAGATCTTGAGAACCAGGCCACGAGCACCACGCCCACGACGCTGAGGACATTTACACGGATCAGCAGCGGCCCCAGCGTCAGGGCCACGACCCGCAAGTCCACCGCCAGCGGTCCGAGCGATGCCGACACCGTCGTCACAAGGAACTGTCGGGCCGCGCTCGGCGGGAACGCGAGGCTCACCAGCTGGGTGAGGAGCGCGCCCACCAGCAGCCCGCCAGCGACGATGAGCAGCACTCTTCGTCCCGTCTTCTTACGGGTACCCCCGAGCTCCATCTCGCGTGCCCCTCCTACCATGACGCGTCCTCGAGTCCGGCTTCGATCGGTCAGCTACGGCGCGTGACCACGAAGTCCGCTGCCTGCGTCAGCGCCTCCGTGGCGAGTCCAGACGGCAAATCTTCGAGCCAGCCGGCCGCACGTTCGGCCCAGAAGCGTGCCCGGTCGCGGGCATACTCCAGGCCTCCCCGACGCTCCACGATACCGACCACCTCCGCCACCAGTTCGTCACGAGGCTCGGGATGGGCGAACAGCGCGTCGACCCTGGAACGCTCGTCCCGGTCCAGGGAGGGAAGCGCGGCGATCAGGGGCAGGGTCACCTTGTGCTCCCTCAGGTCCTGGCCGCTCGGCTTCCCCATGACTCGGGAGGAGGCCGTGTAATCCAGCAGATCGTCGGTCACCTGGAACGCCATGCCGAGGGCGTAGCCATACGACCGCAACGGCTCCCGGAGCTCCGGACACCCGACCAGGGCGCCGAGCTCGCAGGCCGCCGCCATCAGGGAGGCGGTCTTGCACTCGCACAGCAGCTCGTAGTCCTCCTCCCCAGCATCCAGAGCATCGTGGGCCATGAGCTGGCGCATCTCGCCGACGGTCATGCGATTGGCGGCATCCCCGAGGATCTCGACCGCCTCCACGTCCCCGAGCCGCGCCAGCTCCGTGAGCGCTCTCGAGTAGAGGAAGTCACCCATGATGATCGCGACCTGGTGCGTCCAGCGGGCATTCACGGTGGGCATGCCGCGCCGGCGGACCGAATGGTCGACCGCGTCGTCGTGGACGAGCGTGGCGACGTGAACCAGCTCGACGACGGCCGCCAGATCCACGGCACGTTCGTCGGGACTGTTCCCCACCTCGTTGGCCAGGAGCAGGAGGGTGGGCCGTACGAGCTTTCCTTCCATGCCCGCCAGATAGTCCGACACCTCGTCCACGGCCGCGTAGCCGTCGGCCACCATCGCGACGATCCGCCGGCGGACCGCGTCGAGACGCGACCGCACGGGCTCACGCAAGGATCTGGGAGAAGAAGGGGCGGCCTCGAGCATGCTTTCACGGAGCCAGGGATTCATCCGGCCGTCCGTGTGGACCGCCGATCGACGGCCGCCCAATGTAGACGCCCCTCGAGGAAGGTGTCAAAGGGCACAGGCGCGCATGCGATCTCCGACATCCATGAAGTCGATGTCGATGCTGTAGACGCGCTCGAAGCACTCCAGGGCCTGCTCGGATGCGCCTAGCGCCTGGTGCGCCACACCCAGCTGATAAAGGACGCCGAGCAGCTCCACCTCGGCGTGCCCGGGAAGGCGTAACGCCCGGGTCAGCACCCGCACGGCGACCCGGTGCAGATCCTCCTCCAGGAAGCACTGTCCCAGGAGCTCGAAGGCACGCACGGGCGGCTCAGGAGCACGGGTCGCCGCCTGGAACTCACGGATCGCATCCTCCAGTCGACCCATCTGGTGCAGGGCGATCCCGAACTCGCAGTGCGCCGCGGGGTCCGCCTCGTCGTGCGTCGCGTCGATGCGCGCCCGGAAGCCGACGAGCATGTCGTCGAAGTCCCGTCCCCCAGCGCCCGTCCCCGATTCGGCCGCCGCGGCTGCCTTCCGCCTGGCCGCCAGCTCGGGCTCGGGCGAGACCTGCGGGGCCGCAGGCTCCTCCGCCTCGAGCTCCAGCGCGCTCGCCCCGGCGGGCGCTCCCGCCGGCTCGGGATCGGAGTCGCTCGGCCCGGCATCGGTAGGCTCCGGCGCGGACATCTCCGCCTCCGGGACGGACGCTTCCCGTCCGGAATCCGCTTCGGTGCCCGACCCGGTCGACTCAGACTTCTCTCGGGCGACGCGAAGGGCCTGACAGGCCTGGTGATGATCCGGTTCGAGCTCGAGGATCCTGCGGTGCACCGTGAGGGCCGCATCGTCGCTCCCCGAGCGCTCCAGACAGCACGCCAGCTCCAGATAGCTGCGCACGAGCAGCGCCCCATCTTCCAGCCCGGAGGCGAGCTCGACCCGCTTGCGATAGACGGAGACGCGGTCCGGGTCCGCCTCGACGAGCGCATCGGTCGCCTCGAGGGCCGCCCGAAGGTCGCCCCGCTCCTCGGCCTCCCGTACGGCCTGCTCGGGATCGAGCGGGGGCTCGGGGGAGGACGGGACCTCGTCGGGATAGCGGGCGAGGATCTCCGGAGCCAGAGACTCGAGCCTCTCGCGAACTGCCCGGCCGATCGGCCCATCGTGGGCCACCCCGTCGTACAGCTGCGCGAGCTCCTCGGTGGCCTCCTCGCGGCGGCCTCCCTGCAGGAGCCGGTCGATCATCTCGAGGTGGAGCTCCCGGTCCGAGGTGAGGCGGGCCAGCTCCAGGAAGGCCTCGATCGGGCCATCCTGATCGCCCTGCTCCTCGAGCCGCGCCGCGTATTCCAGAAAGTTGGTCCTGGCCTCCGCGACCAGGCCGGTCGCCGCGTGGAGTCGCCCCAGGGTGCGGTAGACATCGACCCGTTCCGGCGCCACCCTGAGGATCTTGTCACACAGCGCGATGGCGCCCCCGTAGAGCTCCTGTTCCGCGTAGCGTTCCACCGCATCCAGATAGGACTTGACCGCTCTGGTCGGGTCGTTCTGGCGCAGATGCAGGTCGCCGATGCGGTTGTAGAGGCTCAGGTCGGGCAGGCCCTCGCCGGACGCCGCCGACTGCTCCAGGGCCTCCCCGTAGAGCTCGATGGCGCGGGCCCAGTTCTCCCGCTGCTCCTCGTGGCGCGCCTGGTTCTTGAGGTGCTTTATGCTCGCCATCTCACTCGCGCTCGCTCTGGGCCGAGTCGGACTTCCGATCGCGGACAGCGTCGTTGGAAGCGGGACCCGGGGCGGTGGGCCCCGCATCATCGGTTCCGGTCGAGAGCCAGCCCATCGACTCGAGCATCTCCGTCAGGTTGGGCACGTCCTCCTCCTCCACGGCCGAATCCGACGCGTCACCGTCCGTGTCACGGCCGCCGGTCGGCGTGGCCGACTTCGCCGTGGCCTTCCACGGACTGGGATGCACCAACTCTCCCTCGCCGGCCGCCCCCGGCTCCGACTCCCCTTCGGACTCGTCGGCCGCGCCCCCCAACCATCCGAGCTTCTCCAGCATGCCCGTGAGGTTGGGGAAGTCCTCATCCCTGTCCCCGGCCGGCGCAAGATAGGACGCCGCCGGCGAAAACGCGGCGGCCTCATCGTCGTCCTCGGCCCGGGCCGCGGCCACATCCGTCTCGCGCGTCGTGGCCGGGTCCGGTCCGCTTGCCGGAGGCTCGTCTCCCGCGGCGGTCTCTTCCACTTCGGGTTCGGCGGCCCAGCGCCGCCGGAGCACTTCTGTCAGACTTCCCGCCGGCGGGGAGAAAGTCGGCTCTGGCTCCTCCTCCGCGGCCTCCACTTCGGCTGCCGGTTCCTCCTCGGCCACGGGCTCCGCCGCCGCCTCCGCTTCCGCTTCGACTTCTTCCGGGGGTTCGACCTCGGTGGCCGGCTCGGGCTCGGGCTCGACCTCGGCCGCGGGCCCCGCCGCCTCGGGCTCGCGCTCCTCCTCCGCCTCCGCTTCCGCGGCCTCCAGCGGCGGCGACTCGGGCTCGACGGCCGCTTCGGCTTCGGCTTCCGCCCCGATATCGCCGGCGGGCTCCACCTCGACGGCCGGCTCGGGCTCCTCCTCCCAGGGCGCACGCACGGCGATCAGATCATCGGACTCCGCCAGCCCAGGCTCCGCCGTCGCGATCGCAACGGGCCGAACGGGGTCGCCCGGAAGCGGCTCGAAGCTCGCCGCGACGCCGGCCATGGGGGACAGCGTGCCCATCGTCACGATCGCCGGAAGCGCCGTGGCCAGCCCGGGCACCTCGCCCGGCGGATTCGGGTGCCGCACGGGGGCCCCGGAGGGCATCCCCTGTTCGCTCACGTCCCCGGAACGCCGCAGTCCCTTCAGGAAGCGGAGTCCTCGGAAGACTCTCGCGGGCTCCACGTCCTCATCGGGCTCCTCGGGGGAGACGGTCGCCGACTTCGGTCGACCGATTTGCAGGTAGTCCGGCGTCGGCACGGGCTCGCCCGCACCGTCCACGGGCGCAGCCGGCGCCGGGATGGCCCGGCCGGGATCCGCCGCCGTGAATACGAAGGCGCTCGCGGCGAGGGGCTCGAACCGACCCCTCTCCCCATCGGCCCCTACCCTCACCGGAGCCGCCCGCGACGACCCGAGCTCCACCACCGCCCCGGTGGATCCACCCGACGGGGGGGCGTCTCCGATGGCCGCAGCGAAGTCAGGGTCCCAGGCCGGCGTCCGCATCCCGGCTTCCGCGAGAGCGGGCAGGGGCCGGGCCGCATCCCCGACCACGATCGCGGGCCAGGAGGCCGCTTCCGGGACGGCGGAATAGACGTCGAAGCCGGTCCGAGCCGCGAACGTGAGGCTCGCGCCTCCAGGGAACTCTCTGCCGATCGGTTCCGGGGCGGACGGACCCGCCTCGAGTTCCGTCCGAACCGCCTCCCCGACACTCTCCGCCTCGGCGGGGCGCACCACGCGGAGCGATCCGAGGTGGACCGCTACGGGGCGCGCTCCGTCCACGTGAACGGCCGCCGTGCCGATCGCCGCCAGGGCGGCACGCACGTCCAGGATTCCGGAACCCCGGACCCCGCCGGAGTCGGCTCCCGCATGCACGGGCGCCAGGTCGGCCGTCGGAGCGACCACGGCGTCCGTTGGCGAGATCGGGGCGGGCGTCGCGCGCGCGAGTGTATCGGGCTCGCTCCGAACGGGATCCGTCCCGGTTTCGTGTGCGACGAGACGAGCGGTCCACCCGGGGTCGGCAGCGCCGGTGGCCGCGACCGTGAAGGAACCGGCCCGAATCTGCCTGCGCGCCGCCGGTCGGCTACCCGCGCGCGACACGATCGCGGCGATGGGCGGCTCCGCCACAGGATTCGACGGAGCGACGGCCGCCACGGCCGGACGAGCGGGCGTCAGGGGCGGGAGCGTCGAGGGCAGCCCCCTGCGGAAGCGCGGCGTCGGCGGCTCCGGTTCGGGGACATCCAGAGCAGCGGCCTCGACCTCCGGACGCTTCCGCGGCCGCCGCTCGCGGGCTCGCGAATTCCCGGAGACAGCGGTCCCGCGCTTGCGGCGGTGCCGGATCGGCTCCTCCACCGTGGCCGGCTCGGGCTCCGCAGCCGGCTCTTCGGCCTCGGCGGCCGGCGCTGTCTCCCCGGTGGGCTCTTCGGCCTCCGCCACCGGCTCGGACACGAGCTCGGGCGCCAGACGGCGGAGGCGCTCGTCGACGTCGAGGCTGGTGTCGCCGCGTTCCGCCCGGGCCTCGCGGACCCGCACGAGCTCGCGCACGGCCTCGTCCCGCCGGCCCGCGTCGGCCAGTCGATCCGCCGCTTCGAGTCGGAGCGTCTCGTCGCCGCTCGCGGCCAAGAACTCGAGGATCGCCAGCAGGCCATCCTCTTCCCTCTCCGACGCATCGGCTCGACGCACGTACTCGAGCAGCACCTGGCGCGCATCGGCGACCAGGCCGGACGACAGGTGGAGTCGCATGAGGCGAAGCCGGCCCTCGTCCTCGTCCGGAGCCACGCGGAGGATCTTGTTGCATAGGGCGACGGCGGGGGCGTGCAGGCCTTCGGCCTCGTAGCGCTCGGCGGCCTCGAGGTAGGAGGCGACCGCCTGCTCGGTGTCCTCGAGACGCAGGTACAGGTCCCCGATGCGGTTGTACAGGCCGAGCTCCCGCATCAGGTCGCCCTGTGCGTCGGCTCGCCGCAGGGCCTGCCTGTACAGGTCCACGGCGCGGGACCAGTTGCCCCGCTGCTCTTCCTTTCGGGCCCTGTCCTTCAGGCTCGATACCGAGGCCATCGTCCTTCCACGGTCAGCGGTGTTGCATTCGTGCTACAGACGCACGAACGGCAACCTAGAATGTATGGCCGACCGGCCCGTAGCTACAATCCCTGATCGTGGAAGACGTGCCGCCGTACGACCGCCGCGAGCGACCCCTCTCGGAGCAGCCCGACCACCTCCGCGATGTCCGGCGCGAGGGAACGATCCTCGTCGAGGGGTCGGACGCGATCCCGAAGCAGGTCGATCCCCTCCTCCACTCCGAGCCCCGCCCGAAGGGGCCGCAGGAGGTGGAGAGCCTGGGCGGCGGCGAGCAGCTCGATAGCCAGGACGCGCTCGAGACAGGTCACGGCGGACCTCGCCTTGTCCGCCGCGTGCATGCCCATGGAAACGTGGTCCTCCTTGGCCGCGCCGGTCGGTATGGTCCCGACGCTGGCGGGCACGGCGAACTGACGACAGGAAGCCACCTGGGCCGCCGCGGTGACCTGCAGCATCATCATTCCGGACCGAAGACCGGGCTCGGGCGTCAAGAACGCCGGGAGCCCCGAGAGGTCGGGGTTCAGCAGACGATCGGTGCGGCGTTCGCTGATCGTGGCGAGGATGGTGGCCGCCAGCGCGAGCTGATCGACCGCGCTCGCCACGGGCTGACCGTGGAAGTTGCCGTTCGACAGGAGCCGGAACGCCCCCTCCTCTCCCGTGACCAGGGGGTTGTCCGTAGCCGAGTTGATTTCCACCTCCAGGACCCGGCGGACGAAGGCGAGGCTGTCACGGGCCGCGCCGTGCACCTGCGGCATGCAGCGGAGGGAGTAGGCGTCCTGCACGCGCGGATCGCCGTGGCGGTGACTCTCGCGGATCTCGCTTTCACGGAGCAGGCGGCGGAGACGCAAGGCGCTGGCCGCCTGGCCCGGGTGCGGCCTGAGCTCCTGGATCTCCGGCGCGAAGGGATCGGGCGTGCCGCGCAGCCCCTCGAGCGACGCCGCGCCGGCCAGGTCGGCCGCATCCGCCAGCGCCTCGGCGTGCAGGAGGGTCAGAGTGCTGACGGCCGTCATCGCCTGGGTTCCGTTCAGGAGGGCGAGGCCCTCCTTGGCTTCGAGCCGCGTCGGCTCCAGGCCGGACCGGGACAGGGCCTCCGCGCCGCCCATGCGCTCCCCACCCACCGTCGCCTCGCCCTCGCCCACCAGCACGAGTGCCATGTGCGCGGCCGGAGCCAGGTCTCCCGAAGCGCCCACGGAGCCTTCTCGGGGCACCACGGGAGTCACGTCGCGGTGGAGGAGCTCCAGGAGCAGGTCCACGAGCTCGGGCCTCACGCCGGTGTGGCCCGAGGCGAGGACGTTGGCGCGCAGGAGCATCATCGCCCGTGTCTCGTCCCTGCCGAGCGGCTCGCCCACGCCGCACGCGTGGCTGCGGATCAGGTTGAGCTGGAGCTCCCGCAGACGTTCCCGGGACACCCGCACGTCCGAGAGCTTGCCGAAGCCCGTGTTGATCCCGTACACCGCCCGGTTGCCCAGCACGATGCCTTCGACGGCGGCCCGGGTCGCGCGCATGCGCTCCCGGGCCGGGCCCGCCACCAGGAGCCGGACGCCCGCTCCCCCCGCCACCTCCGCCACGTCTCGGAGGGCCAGCGACCTTCCATCGATCTCGAGCGACCGTTCGGTCATTGTGAGAGCCCGCTCCTCTGGTCGTAGTTCACATGCAGCTGGGGAACATCGGTCAGGGACACCTGGAAGTCGAACAAGAAGTTGCCGTTGGGCGACTTGGTGAAGTCGAAGCGCGCTTCCCAGCGGTGTAGCGTGCGGACGAGCGAGACCTGCTGCTGCTCGAACTGTCGGTCGGTGAGATTGTAGGAGGTCGACCACTGCACCCGCCAGTTGGGGGTCGGCTGCAGGCTGAAGTTGCTCTGGAGCGTCTGGTTGTTCTGCCCGAACTCGCCGGGACGGTAGCGGTTGAGCGAGTAGCTGAGGCTCAGGTTCCACGGGCCCCCGCGGCGCTCCTGTGTGTCTCCCTCCGGCGAGCGCTGTGTGCGGGGCGGCTGGGCCCTCGACGCCCCCCCCGACCCGAGACCCACCAGCGACCCGAGGCTCATGCCGGAGGAGATCGTGAAGCTGGCGTTGAGTCGCGTGAGAAACGGCGAGAAGTGACGGTCCGGACCGGTCCCCTCGAACAGGTCATGGGTCATGTTGAGCGAGAAACCCCTGAGGAGATCCGAACTGAAGGAGTTGGTGAGGGTCTCGGTCTGCAGCACGGGCTGCCCGCGCGACGAAGCCGCGAAATCGAAGGTCAGCGGCGTGCTCGTCTGGATGGAGAGGAGCATGACCTTGCGCTCCTGGACGGCCGATGCCGGAGCCGGCGGGCCGCCCTGGACGGCAGCGCCGGCCAGCGTGCTGCCCGGCGCCGCCGAGCTGTCGGTCGCCGGCGCCGCGGTCAGGGTCGTATCCATCGCCGCCCCGGTGGTGTCGACGCCCGTCGTGTCGCCCGGGGCCGCCGCGCGGCCGGCCGAGTCGGAAGAGGCCCGGGGGGGCGGCGCGGCCCGGACCTTGGCCTCGAAGGTCTGAGAGATGCTGATGCTAAGCCGGTTGTGGGGGTCGGAGCTTCCGCCGGGGTAACCGGGGATCTGGCTCAGAGACTCCGGCGTGGAGACCGCGGGCGTGTAGGTCCAGGTGAAGCGCGGCGAGATCTTGTGACGGATGCGTGTGAACGGCCCGAACCCGGGGAAGAAGGCGTACACGTCGGTCGACAGGGTCGCTCCGAAGCTGGCCCGCGCGGGCGCCGTCAGGTACTGGCCCCGCGTGTCCGGAACGGAGTCGGCCCGGTCCAGGGACCGGAACATCCCCCCGCTCACCGAGACGGTCGGACGCAGCGTCGTGCTCCCCATGAGCCCCACCTGGTAGTCGGCGCCCGCATTCCAGGTCAGGGCCGTCTGACTGAAGGCCGGCTGGTCGTTACCGAGGCTGTCGACCGGGGTCCTCAACTGGTCGTTGTAATTGGCCGACCCCTGGAGGTTGAGGCCGCCCAGGCGAAGCGACTGGTTGGCGGAGGCGGTGGTCTGGCGGGTATCGGTGCCGAAGTTCACGGACTGCGTCTGGCGCTGGAAATTCGCGGCGGCCGACCACACGAGGTTGTTGAACAAGCCGGCGCGATCGCTCGGCGCCCGGAACAGGGTCACCGATGGAAAGGATGCGCTGACGGACGGCAGCGTGTACTGGAGCTGGCTGTTGGGCCCGAGGAATTGTCGGCGTCGTGCCCCCAGCGTGAGGTTGACCCACGAGAGCTGCTTTCGAAGGGACACGTTGGAGTCGATCGTCTGCGTCTGCTGGTTGGGATCGAAGCTCCGGTTCAGGTAGGTGCCCGGGCTCTGGACGTACTGTGCGCTCACGTCCACGTGTGTCCCGGGGCTGAGATCCTGCTGATGGTGGACGTTGAAGCTCAGGTTCCGGCCCGTCTTCCCGAACTGCTCGGCCGCCTGGAGGCTCCCCTGGAAGTGCTTCTTGATGTCGTTGTACCGGTACCTGCTGTTGAGCTGCGTATACTGCCCGCTGTACCAGTCCACGGTGAACTCGGCGTCCATGAACCGATTGATCGCCCAGTAGTAGCCGAAATCCCTGACGTTGCGGCTGTAGCCGCGTCCGGTCCGCACGATGTCGTTGATCCCGAACTGCGGCGGCAGGATGCCGCTCCGCCGGTCCGGGCGGATGTCCTGGGCGAAGAAGGGGAGCCAGAAGACCGGCACGTGCTCGATGTACAGGGTCACCGGCCAGGCCACGATGACGTCCTGGTTCACCATCTTGATCTGGCCGGCCTGGAACCAGTAGTGGGGCTGGTCCAGGTCACAGGTGGTGAACTGGCCCTTGCTCACGAACAGGGTGTCCGTGCCGACCGGCACCGCGTTTCCGTTCACGATCCAGTCGGCGCCCTGGGCCGCGAACTGCGTGCGCGCGTCCATGACCGTCCCCTTGCGCCTGGAGACGTCGTAGTAGAGCACGGAATCGCTCTTCACCTGGCGCTGGTCGGGACTCATGAGCAGCAGGTGTCCCCGCGCCGCCAGGAAGGCGAGGCGCGACCGGTAGGTGATCGAATCGGCCTGCAGCGCGGCATCGCCGTAGTTGGCCTGGGCCGAATCGTTGAGCCGGATGACCCGGTCCGGCACATCGAGGCCGACCTTCCGGCCGCGATACTCCACGATCCGGAAGCCCTCGAGGTTCATGAGCCCCTGGAAAAGCGAGTCCCGCTTCGGGAAGGACCCTCCCGCCAGGCCCTGGCGCATCTGGGCCAGCTGGGCGGCGGGCAGGGTGTCCACGGCCGCCGAGTCGGCGGCCGCCGTGTCCCGTCGCGCGGGGGGCGTCGTGTCGGCCCGAGCCGGAGGCGTCGTGTCCGGCCGGGCGGCCGGGGTGGGTTCGGTGGCCGTGGCCCGCGGAGCACCGGCCTGGACGGGGGAGGCCTGCGCGGGCCGGGCGATCAGGAGGAGCACCGCCCACGCCGCCAGGGCGTAGCGCGCCGCTCCGCCCGCCGATCTCACCCCGACGACTCCTCCGGGGCCCCGACCTCACGGGCGCGCCGCGACCGCGTGACCAGGCGCACGAGCCAGATCGACACCTCGTACAGCAGGAACATGGGCGTCATCATCATGAGCTGCGTCCCGATGTCGGGCGGGGTGAAGATGGCCGAGAGCGTCGCGATGAGGACGAACGCATGCCTGCGGTACTTCGAGAGGAACTCCGGCGTGACCAGACCCATGGCGCCCAGGACCACCATCACGACCGGCATCTCGAAGATGATCCCGAATCCGAGCAGCAAGCGGGTGGCGAACTTGAGGTACTCGTCTACCGTGATGATCGGCGACAGGGTCTGGCTCTGGATGCCCAGGAGGAAGCGGAGGCCCAGCGGCAGCACCATGAAGTAGGCCATGGCGATGCCGGCCAGGAAGAGCAGGAAGGATACCCAGATGGCCGGAATCACGTACTTGCGCTCTTCGTCCTGGAGAGCCGGCGCCAGGAAGGCCCACACCTGGTAGGCGATGAAGGGGAGCGCCAGGACGATGCCGACCACGATCGCCAGCTTGATCGTGATGATGAAGGGGGTGGTCGGGCTGGTGAACATCAGCTTCTGGTCGGGGATGAGGTCCATGATGGGGCGCTCGAGCAGCCCCAGCACGTTCAGCTTGGTGACCAGAAGCAGGCCGATGACGGCCCCGACCAGGAGCGCAGCCAGGCTCCAGATCAGCCGCCACCGGAGCTCCTCCAGGTGGTCGAGGAAAGGCATTTCCGCCGCGCCGCGGGCCATCTACCCCTCGTCGTCGCCTTCGTCGCCTTGGAACATGTCCACCTGACCTGCGGCCTCGTAGCCGGCCCGGCGAACGAGCTCCCGGATCTCCTCCATGAACTCCGTGGTGTCCTGGAAGTTTCGGTATACGGAGGCGAAGCGCACGAAGGCCACCTGGTCGAGGCTCCGGAGCCGGGTCATGACCAGCTCGCCGATGCGGAGGCTGTCCACCTCGCGGTCGTCCGCGGCCTCGAGCGTGGACTCGACCTCGTCGACCAACGCCTCGATGTCCAACCGTGACACGGGTCGCTTGGCACAGGCGATCCGGATGCTCTCCAGCAGCTTGCCGCGTTCGAACGGCTCGCTGCTGGCGTCGCGCTTACGGACGGTGAGGGGCTCCTCCTCCACCTGCTCGTAGGTGGTGAAGCGTCGGCCGCAGCGCGCGCACTCGCGGCGGCGGCGGATGGCCCGCCCCCCACGGCTCAGGCGCGAGTCGACCACCCGGCTGTCCGGGTGTTGGCAGCCCGGACACAGCACGACTCAGGGCCTCGAGGCGGTTCCGCCGGGGGAGGGGGCGCGAGTCACGTCAACCCTTGAGCTTCCCGAGCTGCTGGCGCGCCAGGCCCGCTTCGTCGCTGTCGGGATAGCCGCGCACGACGCGGGAGAAGTACGTGCGCGCATCCTGGACGTTGCCACGCTGGAGCTCCAGGAGACCGCTCTTGTAGAGGGCCGCCGGCGCGCGACGCGAGTTCGGGTACAGCTGGAGGACGCGGGCGTACGCGTCCAGCGCCTTCTCCGGCTGCGACTGCTGTGCGTAGGTCTCGCCGATGTAGTACTGCGCGTCGGGAGCGAGCTGGTGGTCCGGGTACCGCTGCAGGAAGGCCTCCAGGCCCGAGCGCGCCGTCCCGTACGCCCCGCGCCGATACTGCTGCATGGCCGTCTGGTAGAGCTGCCCGGCCTGGCCTACCGAGGCGCTCGTGTCCGCGGAGGTGCCGGTCGGCGTCTCCTGCTCGCCGCCCGCCGCACCTCCGCCGGCGGGTTGAGACGTCACAGAGCCACCGGACGTGTCCGCTCCCGCGGTCCCGCCCCGGCCCTGGAGCCCCGCCAGCATGCGCTGGTTCTGTCCGACCAGGGCCATGACCTGGGATAGCTGGTCCTGAAGCGACTGGAAGCGGCGGGCCAGCTCCCCGCGTCCGGTGAGCGATGCCTGGTCGCGCTGACCCAGGGTGTCCAGGAGGACCTCCCGGAGCTGATTCATGCTGGCCGTCAGGGAATCCTGACGCGCGCGCAGAGCGTGCATTTCCGCCAGCATGGTGGCCTCCATGTCCTGCACGTCGCTCTTGGAGGCGCACGCCGGGAGGAGGGCGACGGCCAGGACCGCCAGCCAGCTCCTCCGGAGCCCCGCTCCGGGCCTCCTCACAGCGTCAGTCCTGCGAGCCGGAAGCCGACAGGTTCTGGATCACGAAATCGTCACGCCGGTTCATGGCCCACGCCTGTTCGTTCTGCCCCTGCGCGATGGGCCGCTCCTCTCCGAAGCTGATCGTGGACAGGCGATCCGGCGAGATGCCCAGACTGACCAGGTATTTCCTGACCGACTCGGCTCGACGCTGACCCAACGCGAGGTTGTACTCGTTCGAGCCGCGGTCGTCGCAGTTGCCCTGGATCTGGATCTTGAAGTTGGCATACTGCCGCAGCGCCTGCGCCTTGCGCTGAAGGACCTGTGCCGACTGGTCCGTGATGTTCGACTTGTCGAAGTCGAAGTGGACTCGCTGGGCGATGATCTCGATCCCGTCCAGTCGCTGCAGCTCGGACGCCGCGCGATCCCCACACGCCGTGCCGGGATACTGGCTCTGAGCCTGCTTGTAGAGGGAGCGGGCCTGGTCGTAATTGCCGGCCGTGATCGCCGCCAGGGCTCGATTGCAGAGCTCGGCCGACGCCTGGTCGCGCTGCTGCGCTCGACGCAGGGAGTCGGCTCGTGCGATCGAGTCCTCACGCGCGCGGGCGGCCGCCAGGGAGTCCTGGTTCACCTGGGGCCCCTGCTGCGGGGGCGGATTGCCGCCGCAGGCCACGGCGGCGGCCAGGACGAGGACCAGCGGGCTCAGTCGAAGGCTGCGACGCATGGCAGGCTCCTTTCGGTGTTGATGCCGGGTCCGGTCGGCCCGGTCGGGGCCCGGAATCCCGGCCTATCGAACTCTTCCACTCGTACGCGTTCGGTCAAGCTATGCGGCGCGAGGGTCCTTGCCAACCGGCTCGCCCGCGCCCTCCACGCCGTCGTCGCGGCGCCGCCGCCGACTAGGGCCTCCCGGCCCCGATCGGGCCCGACCACGCCGGCATCTGGTCGATGTGGTTCTCCGCGAGGCGTCGCACCCGCCCGGTCACCGTGTCGAGCACCCAGAGCGCGTGATAGCCCTCGCGGGTGGACGAGAACACGATGTGGCGGCCGTCCGGCGCGAACGCCGGGTCCTCGTTGGACCCCTTCAATGTCAGGATCCGCCGATCCGACCCGTCCGGATTGACGGTCACGATCTGGAACACCCCGTCCACCCAGCCCTGATAGACGATCCGGTCCCCGCGCGGCGACCAGTCCGGTGAGGTCGCGTAACCCTGCTCGCCGTAGACGTAGCGGCTGATGAGCCCTGGCCCGCCCCCGTCGATGTTCTGCACGAACACCTGGGGCTGGCCCAGCGAGGTGGACGTGTAGGCGATCCGCTGCCCGTCGGGGGAGTAGCTGGGGTTCAGCGCGTCCCCAGGGTCCGTGAAGGTGATGCGCCGGGCGCCGGAGAGGCTTGCCGCATCGAGCTCGAAGATGTCCGTGCCCCCTCCCCCGACCGTCCGGGCCACCGCGATCTTCGCGCCATCCGGGCGGAACACGGGGGTGAGGTTGACGCCGGGCACGGCCGAGACGGTGCGGCGCCGTCCGCTCGCGAGGCCGAGCTCGTAGGCCTCCGGCCTGCCGCTCACGTAGGAGACGAACAGGAGCTCCGTCCCGTCGGGAGAGAAGGCCGGAGAGTAGACGATGCTGCTGTCGTGGGTGACGCGGTGGAGGTCGGAGCCGTCGCTGTCGATCATGTACAGATCCGACGCCCCGTCACCCTCCTTGCGGCGGAAGGCGATGCGCGTCGCGGCCATGCCGCTCTCGCCGGTGGCCCAGTTCACCACGGAGTCGGCGATCCGGTGTACCGCCATTCGGAGAGCCTCGCCGTGGTCGGCGGGGAGCGTGAACGCCTGGACGTTACGAAGGTTTCCGTACACGACGTCGTGCAGGCTGACGCGCAGCAGCGGCCGGTCGGCGGGGCCCTGGAGCTGCGTGGCCACCAGCCACACCGCGCCGAGCTGGTTCCACAGGCCGTAGTTGATGGCCCCACTGGTATGCAGGGAATCCGGAACGGGGAGGATGTCGAAGCGGTCGGAATAGTCCAGGTCGCGGCGCAGGATCGTGTC
>Ga0315556_1000439_pt1 | contig 25796 bp, 17 predicted proteins | sample SalMarSW160310MG_FD_202112 | JGI IMG/M metagenome (GOLD analysis project Ga0315556, IMG submission 202112) | Salt marsh sediment microbial communities from the Plum Island Ecosystem LTER, Massachusetts, United States - Salt Marsh Sediment SW1603-10 ...
TTCCGAGTTGACGATGCGCACATCCGTAGCCCGGGCGGCATCCTCGCATTCGAGCGCCAGGCCGACGGCGTCCTCGACCTGGAGCGGCCAGGGATGGTAGAGGTCCAGATCCGGGACCTCGGTGGCCATGCGCTCCGGATCCGCCAGTCCGGCGTAGGGATCCTCCTGGGTGTGGGACGCGATGGCGCGAGCGGCGGAGACCGCATCGCGCACGGCCGCCGGGCTGAGATCCGAGGTGCTGGCGGAGCCCTTGTGCCGGCCCAGGTAGAGGGTAATCCCCAGGCCGCTGTCCCGGGTGTGCTCGACGGTCTCCACCTCGCCCAGTCGGACGCTGACCTCCAGGCCCCTGTTGGTGCTGGCGGCTGCCTCGGCAGCGGTAGCACCTTGGCGCTTGGCCTCCGCGAGCAGGTCCCGGACGATCTGCTCCAGGTGCCCCTGGCGCTCGCTGTTGTCGTTGGGATCGATTTCTGTCACCTTGTTTCTCTGTGTTCTATGCGCTCATAACCCTATGCGCTCGTGCCGCCGACGGTCAGGGCCTCGACGCGCAGAGTCGGCTGTCCGACACCGACCGGCACGCTCTGGCCCTCCTTGCCGCAGGTGCCCACGCCCTGGTCGAGCTTCAGGTCGTTGCCCACCATGCTCACCCGGGTGAGCACCTCCGGACCATTGCCGATCAGGGTGGCGCCCTTGACCGGGGCGCCGATCCTTCCCTTTTCGATCAGATATGCCTCGCTGGCGGAGAAGACGAACTTGCCGGAGGTGATGTCCACCTGCCCGCCGCCGAAGTTTACCGCGTAAAGCCCCCTGTCCACCGAGGCGATAATCTCCTGCGGGTCCCGGTCCCCGGCGAGCATGTAAGTGTTGGTCATACGGGGCATGGGCAGGCGGGCGTAGGACTCGCGCCGGCCGTTGCCCGTCGGGGCCATGCCCATCAAGCGGGCATTCAGCTTGTCCTGCATGTAGCCGCGCAGTACGCCGTCCTCGATCAGGACCGTGCTCTGCGTCGGTGTGCCCTCGTCGTCCATGTTCAGCGAGCCCCGGCGCCCGGGCAGGGTTCCGTCGTCCACTACCGTGACGCCGGCGGCGGCAACCCGCTCGCCCAAACGTCCGGAGAAGACGGACGTCCCCTTACGGTTGAAGTCGCCTTCCAGGCCGTGGCCTACCGCCTCGTGCAGCAGGACGCCGGGCCAGCCGGGTCCGAGCACCACGGTCATGGTACCCGCGGGGGCCTCACAGGCATCCAGGTTGACCAGGGCGATGCGGACCGCCTCCCGGGCGTACTCTGCAAAGCGCTCGGCCTCCAGAAAGTAACCCAGACCCTGACGGGCACCACCGCCGCTGGCACCCTGCTCGCGTCGATCCCCGTCCTCGGCGATGACGGAGACATTCAGACGCACCAGTGGCCGGACATCGGCCGTCAGGGTGCCGTCGTCGGCGACGACCAGCACCACGTCGTGGACCGCCACCAGGCTGGTAATGACTTGCTTGACGCGCGGGTCCTGGTCCCGGGCGATCCGGTCCACCCGCTGGAGCAGCGCGATCTTCTCCTCCTCCGGCAGGCTGGTCACCGGGCTCAGGGGCTCGTACAGGCGGCGTCCGACGGGGGCTCCCGACACCCGGATCCGTCCGTCGGCGCCGCCTCGGGCGATGGCGCGGGCTGCCTGGGTGGCCTGAAGTAGGGCAGGGAGCTCGAGCTCGTCCGAGTAGGCAAAGCCCGTCTTTTCGCCGCTGATGGCGCGCACGCCCGCGCCCTGCTCGATGTTGTAGCTGCCCTCCTTGATGATGCCGTCCTCCAGGACCCAGGATTGCAGTCGGCTGGACTGGAAGTAGATGTCGGCGGCATCGATGCTCGGGCTGCTGAGCTGTCCGAGGAGACGGTCGATGTCCCTGCTCTCCAGTCCGACGGGCGCCAGGATGCTGTTGCGGGCGATATCGATGGGGTCGGTCATGGTTTGGTGCTTCTGCTACTGGGGGTCAGGCGGGTGGTCCGAGGGGATTGCGCCAGGCGGATAGGTCCCTCGGTCCTGACAGCTCGATTGTCGAAATTTGAAGTCGCTTCACCCTGATTTCAAACTGCGATGCTCCAGGACGGGAAAATCCCGCCGCAGGGAGATCTGGAAGTCCTTGTCCAATGCGCAGCCGATGCTGGCCTCTCCGCACGGCGCCTGGACAAGCACCGAGCCCCAGGGATCGACGATCATACTGTGGCCGAAGGTCTCGCGGCCGTTGGCGTGGCGGCCCCCTTGGCCGGCGGTGATCAAATAGGTCAGATTCTCGATGGCCCGGCACCGGACCAGGACTTCCCAGTGGGCCTTGCCGGTGGTAGCCGTGAAGGCCGCGGGCACGGCAAGCAGATCCAGCCCGCTGTCGAGCATCCGTCGAAACATCTCCGGGAAACGCAGATCGTAGCAAACCGCAAGGCCGAGCCGCCCGAAAGGGCTGTCGATGACGACGATCTCCTCTCCCGGCTCGATGGTGGCCGATTCCCGGTAATGCTCGCTCGAATCGGGGACCGCCACGTCGAACAGGTGGATCTTGTCGTAGCGTGCAACCCGTTCCCCGTGCTCGTCGAAGAGCAGGCAGGCGGCCCGCACCCGCTCTCCGTCGCGGGCATCGAGGGGTATGGTGCCGCCGACCAGCCACAGCCCGTAGCGCCTGGCGACATCGGAGAGGAACCCCTGCAGCCGACCCTCGCCGTCGCGCTCCCGCAGTCCGAGCAGATCCCGATCCCGCCTTCCCATGAAGGCGAAGCTCTCCGGCAGGACCACCAGCTCGGCGCCGTCCTCCGCGGCATCCCGGATCAGCTGCTCCGCCTGCAGCAGGTTGGCGCTCGGGTCGGTGCCCGTCACCATCTGCACGGCGGCGACCCGCGGGCTCGGGCTGCGGATCGGATCGCTCATCGGGGAACAGGCAGGGAATGAAAGGGGAACGGAACGGGGTCCGAGCGCAGGGCCGGACCGGCCTGCGATTCGCAGGTGAGGGACGTCGACAAGGCGAGCACACGAGGTACCATAGATCAATAGCTCTCCAGAAAGAGATTTGGACTTGTGCTGTCACCGGACTCGGGCGGCTCGCTCCTCCGGTCCTCGGCCCGCTTCTCTATGGGCATCTTGCTTTCCGTGTGCCCGCGCTCGGGCTTACTCGGGACCTTCGAACCGGTGTGCCCGGCGTCGTTCAGGAAATGCCCGGACGCCGAGGCCGCCCGCTGATCGGCGCTCCACCCGGTAGACCGAATCCGGGGCTCCGCCCAGGGGCCGGTAATCAGATACTGGTGACGGCCCAGCTTGTCGACCCCCCCCCCGGAGACCCGGTCGGCAAGGAGGACTGCCGCCCCGACCAGGGGACCGCCCGCCACCGCGCCGGCGATGGCCACGCCGGTGCCGAGGCGCGGTGTCACGGTCACGACCTGGTCGAGCTCTCCATCGGCCAGATCCGCGCTCCCGGTAATTTTGATGTCGGAGGAAGGTCCATCGATATCCAGCTTCTCGATAACCGCCTTCCCCTTGCGGATCTTCAGCTCCCCGGTGATCTTCTCGAATGCGAAGCCGCGGCCGTAGAGATCGCTGAAGTCCAGGGTCAGGCGCCGCTGCAAGGCCTCGAGGTTGAGGATGCCGAGCACCCTGCCCACACCCGGCTCCACCTCCAGCAGGCTCCCGGCTCCCACCTCCAGGCCGATCCGCCCGGACAGCTCCGCCAGCGAGGGATCGGTCGGCCCGCCGGGCCACGCCAGGTCCAGCGCGATGTCCGCAGGTGCCTTGTAGATCAGACTCTTGTACTCCAGTCTGCGAAGGAACTCGCCCAGGTCCGAGCCCTTGGCAGTAAGCACCAGCTCCGAGCGGGGGCCCGCCTTCGTCTGCAGCCAGCTTCCCCGCCCGTGGATCGACATCACCGGACCCGACAGTGCCAGCTCCGTGAAGTCCAAGCCATCGGGCACGGCCCGGGAGCGGATGGTCAGGCTCCCCAGAAGATTCTTCCCCCACACCAGCCGCTCGACCTTCAGGTCCAGGGCATCGGCCTGGCGAGGACCTGCTACCCGGGCATGGCTGCGGGCCGGGCCTTCCCCGCCTTGCGCTTCCAGCAGACCCTTCAGATCCAGCCGTTCCAGCGCGGCTTCGATGGGCTCGCGGCGTAGTCTGCTCGGAATCCTGATCTCGCCGTCCAGGTCGCGTGCCCGAATGGTCGCGTCCCACCGATCACCCTGCTTGTCGAGATCGAGGTGCACGTCGTCGAGGGCGGTGTCGGACAGCCGAAGCCGCCCGATCTGCAGGTCTGCCGAGCGCAGGGTCATGCCCCCTTCCGAGCCGCCTTCAACTGAGAGCTTCTCCTTTTCCCACCAGTCCAGCCAGTCCTGCAGGTCCAGGTCGGCGACGGAGCCCTGCAGGTAGAGCCCTTCACCCTTGGGCAGGGGCGGCGGGGCACCGCCCAGATAGAAGGCCCCGCTGGCGAGCCGCAGCTCGCGACCATCCCGCTTCAGCCCCAGGTGGAGGCCGAGATTACCATAGCTGCCCTGGATGCTCGGTGCTTCCTGCGGTGCCAGGCGTCCGGAGAGCTTCAACTGCCGGTTGCCGTTTCCCGGCTTGCCCAAGGGCTGCGGCAGCTCGACGGCAAGGCCGTCCAGGTCGGAGGTGAGCTCGAAGTCGATCGGCGGTATGGCCTTGCCCATGTCTGCGCCGCCGATATCCAGGCGCAGCTCGAGCGGGGCCCGGCCCCCGAGTGTCTTCCAGGCGGAAGAGGGAAATTGCCGGGCCAGCACGGGGACAGGAAAGGTGCCATCCGCCCGGATACGGGTCGATCTGCCCGCGCCCCCCTGAGGCTTGCCGGTTTCCAGGTGCAGGCGGAGCGGCACATCCCAGAGCTTGGCTTCGATGGAATCAGCCGCCAAGCCGTCCTCGGTGAAGCGGAGCCGGCCGCCGAGGGCCGTGAGCTCGACGTCCTGGTCCGGGATGGCGAGCGACGCCGGTCCGGGCCAGCTGATCTCCCCATTTAGCCGCAAGGGGACCGCCCGCCCCTTGTGACTGAGCGGAATGGACATGTCCAGGTCGAGATCCGAGACACCCTTCGCCACGAAAGCCTGTGCGATGCCGCCGAGCTTCTTGCGCAAGGGAGTTTCGCCGAGCACCCGCAGGTCGTCCGCGAAGGGGCCTTCTGCCTTGCCCTTGACCTCCAGGGCATCGGCCTTGCTCAGGTCGGGTATAGCGACCCGGACATCGAAGATTGCGCTGTCCAGGAACCTTCCCCACGAGGCGAAGATCTCCATCTTGCGGTTCTCGAATCTCACGGAGGCGTCGATCTTCTCGATGGGGGGCCAGTCTCGGTGATAATCCAGTGTGGCGTTCTCTACGTCGAATCGCACCTCGAAACTGCCTTGTTGCTCATCAAAGGGGAAATCCGCAATCGTTCCGTGAAACAAGAGGGTTCCGGAGGGAACCCTTCCGGCTACGAAGGCGCGGTCGAGCCATGCTGCCAGCTTTTGCTTGATTCGCCTCGACGGAATATAGCGGCGGACGGAGGTGGCCTGGACGTCACGGAAATCCATCTGCAGGTCCAGGAAGGGACTGCCACCGCCCCCGGGGATTCGGATGGAGAAACGCGAGCGGGTGGCGATATCGGCATTGGCCGCGGTTATCTTGTCTGTCCGGACTTCCAATACGCCTTGATCGTCCCGGTGCCAGCGGATCTCGCCGGCGGCCTCGTCGAGCCCGATTGGGCTCGGAAACAGGCGTGGAAGGTCCAGGGCCAGGTCGCTTATCAGGAATCGGCAACTGTTGCCCCGGTCCTCTCCGAGTCGCTGCCACTGGAGAAGACCTTCGAGTCGGTCGAATCTCATGGGGACGATGCCTCCGTCGCCGGACGCGCCCCGGATGCTCAGCCCCTTTGCCGCTATGCGATTCAGCGATTGCTCTGAGCGTCCGCCCTCCAGCCGGGTCCAGCTCTCCAGATCCACCGAATCGCTTCCCAGGTGCAGGCCCGGCGGGAGATGACCCTCCAGGACCGTCCCTAGGCCCCCGCCCTGCACATGGAGATAGATGTCACCACCCCAGTCCGCCGGTCGAGCCGGCACCCCGAGCAGGTCGCCCACCAGCCGCAGCTCGGTGCTCCGATCGCCGAAAAGCCGTGCGAGGACGGCGAGCCTGTGCTTGTGCTCGCTGTTGTCGAAAACGACTCGCACATCGGTCAGATGAAGCGCCGGGGCTCCGATTCTCTCATCCACCCAGTAGAGGTCGCTGTCCTCCAGCTGAAAGCGCCCGTTGCCCAGGAAAAAGGTCCGTACCCCGGTATGCCCGGCCTGCAGCCCCTCCAGGCCCGACAAGGCGATCGTCCCGTCCCGGAGCCGCTGAAGGACCAATTCCGCGCCGACCAGGGTGATCGAATCGATCTCCGGGGCCAGCTCCCGCAGGCTGGCGGTCGGATTCAGGTCCACCTGCAGCTCCTTCAATGCAAACAGTGGACGACCGCTGCCGGGGTCCAGCAGCTCGGCATTTTCGATTGTCAGCCGCGGCTCCAGACCAGCCAGCCCCAGCCCGAAGTGCCCGATCCGCACCTGCAGGCCGAGGGCCTCGGACAACGCCCCTTCCAGCTCGGACCGGAACAGGTCCGCAAAGGGCATCACGAGGCGGAGCCCTCCGATCAGAGCCCCGATCACCAGGACGCCGATCAGGCCGAAGGTGACGGCCCTGGAGGCGGCGGACTTGAAGAGGTGGAGCATTGGCGGGAGAAGCGGGTAGTGGTCAGTGGAAATTGGCTACGCCGGAAGCCCTGTTGTATCTGCCTCTACTCTTCCCTTCGAAGATCCCGGGGCAGTGGGAAGAGGGAAGGGGCATGGAAAGCGACGGTCGCTGCTAGGGACCGCTCGATTCCATGATCCCTAGATCAGAACCACATCGTACTGCTCCTGAGTATAGAGCGTTTCGGCCTGGAGCCGAATTGGCTTGCCGGTGAGCTCCTCGAGCTCCGCCAAATGCCCGGATTCCTGGTCCAGCAGACGGTCGATCACCTCCTGGGATGCCAGCACCAGCAAGGTCTCCACGTCGAATTGGCGCGCCTCGCGCAGGATCTCGCGGAAGATCTCGTAGCAGGTGGTCTCGGCGGTCTTCAGGGTTCCCCGGCCCCCGCAGCAGGTGCAGGGCTCGCACAGGATGTGCTCCAGGGACTCGCGGGTGCGCTTGCGGGTCATCTCCACCAGGCCCAGGGAGGATACCTCGGTGATGTGGGTCTTGGCGTGGTCCCTGGCGAGGCACTTTTCGAGGGCGCGCAGCACCTGGCGCTTGTGCTCGTCGTCGCACATGTCGATGAAGTCGATGATGATGATGCCGCCGAGATTGCGCAGGCGCAGCTGGCGGCAGATCGCCTGGGCCGCCTCCAGGTTGGTCTTGAAGATGGTCTCTTCCAGATTGCGGTGACCCACGAAGGCGCCGGTATTCACGTCGATCGTGGTCATGGCCTCGGTCTGATCGATGATCAGGTGGCCGCCGGACTTGAGCTGCACCTTGCGCTCCAGGGCCTTTTGGATCTCGTCTTCCACCCCGTAGAGATCGAAGAGGGGGCGCTCCCCCTGGTAGTGCTCGACGCGTGCCAGGATGTCCGGGATGTATCTTTCGGCAAAGGTGCGCGCCCGCTCGAAGGTGGATCGGTCATCGATGCGGACCCGCTCCACCTCCGGTCCCACCTGGTCGCGAAGGGCGCGCAGTGCCAGGGGGAGGTCATCGTGGATCATGCCGATATCGGAGGCGGATCGGCAGCGCTCCTCGATACCGAGCCACAGCTTGGCGAGGAAATCCATATCCTTGACGAGGGCCTGCTCGGAGATGCCTTCGGCCGCCGTTCGGGCAATGAAGCTCCCGTCCACCCCCTCCGAGTCCACGAAGCGCTGCAGGATGTCCCGCAGGCGTCTTCTCTCTTCCTCGTCCTCGATCTTTTGGGAAACGCCCGTGGTACCCAGCGCCGGCATGAAGACCAGGTAGCGGGACGGGATGGAGATGTTGGTGGTAAGCCTGGCGCCCTTGGTGCCCAGGGGGTCCTTGACGACTTGGACGGTGATTTTGTCCCCCTCGCCGACCACATTGTCGATCTGGTCGCTGCGGGGCTCGCCCTCCGTACCGACGATGTCCGAGGTGTGCAGAAACGCGGCGCGCTCCAGACCGATATTCACGAAGGCTGCCTGCATACCCGGCAGGACGCGGCAGATCCGTCCGTGGTAGACGTTCCCGACCAGCCCGCAGCGATCGGTACGCTCGATAATGATCTCCTGCACGGCGCCGTTCTCCACCACGGCGACGCGGGTCTCCGGCGGGGTGACGTTGACGAGGATTTCTTCGCTCAAGCTGTTGACTCCTTACGGATCGGCGCCCGCACCGGGCGTCCCAGGCAATCGATGCCCGCCTCGGCCAGGAGGCGTGCGGTCTCGAACAGGGGCAGCCCCATCACGCCCGAATAACTGCCCCTCAGATCGGCTACGAAGAGGGCGCCCAGGCCCTGAATGGCGTAGCCGCCGGCCTTGTCATGGGGCTCGCCGGTGTCCCAGTAGGTATCCGCCTCCCGTGCGCTCACCGTGCGGAAGCGGACCTCGCTGATGCTCAAGTCCTGCCGCCCCCCGTCGCCCGCCCCCTCTCCCACGAGGGCGATGCCGCTCAGCACCCGATGGGTGCGACCGGCGAGCAAGCCTATCATGGCTGCTGCGTCGGCACGGTCGGCCGGTTTGCCCAGTATCCTGTCGCCGATCACCACGGCCGTGTCGGCCGCCAGGACCGGAAGCCCGGGGCGCGACTCTACGTGGGCACGGCCTGCCCGCGCCTTGTCCAGGGCCAAGCGCAGCACGTAGCCCTCGGGACTCTCTCCCGGACGCCTGGCCTCGTCCAAATCGATGTCGACGACGCTGAACGGGATCCCGATCTGCTCGAGGAGCGCGCGCCGTCTGGGAGATTTGGACGCGAGAATGAGCAATGGGTTCTTCATTAGACGCCGTAAAATCCTGAAATCGACCTGCGCCGTCAGGGACACCCGGCTCGGATCGGTCCCGCGCAAACGATCATGCCGGGCCGGTGCCGGGTGTCTCAGGCGCGGTGATAGGGATGCCCCGCCAGGATGCTCCAGGCCCGGTAGAGCTGCTCTGCGAGGATGACCCTCACCAGGGGATGGGGAAAGGTCAGGGGCGAGAGGGACCAGAGCTGCTCGGCCCGCTCCACGCATGGCTCGGACAGTCCCTCGGGACCACCCACCAGCAGTGCGAGGTCGCGGCCGTCCGCCATCCAGCCGGCGAGCTGCTGTGCCAACTGCTCGGTGCCCCAACTCCTGCCGCGCACGTCCAGCGCGATCACTTTCACCCCTTTCGGCAGGCAGGAGAGCATGCGCTCCCCCTCCGTACGGCGCGCCGCTTGCGTGCTTGCCCCCTTCCCCCGATGTCCGGGCTCGATCTCCACCAGCTCCAGGGCACACTCCGAGGGAAGTCGCTTGACGTATTCGCGAAATCCGGTGTCGATCCATCCCGGCATCCGGCGGCCGACGCTCAGCAGCTTGATCCGCACGGATGCCGCCCGGGAATTTTGACAGAAATCGCCCTAGTCCAATGGCGGTCCCAGCTCGAACTCCACGCCCTGGAAACCCCGGCCATCGAGCAGGTCCAGAACCTCGTCCAACCACTGGTCCTCTTCCGTGCGCTCCACCTCGGACACCAGACAGGTGACGGAGCGATAGGCCTCCTGGGGCGACATGTCCTCGGGAACCCTGACCAACCGGATCTTCGCGGCGTCTTTGCTCGGCAGCACCATCAAACGCTCTGCCATGACGGACCTCCTCATGCTGTTCTGATCTTTGCTCGCGGACGAGCCATTATACGGGAGTGGTCGGCGAAGGGAGCGGCAGGGTAACACAGGGCGCTATAATGAAAAGTTCCATGCCATGGATGCTGTCTGTCCGCCCCTGATCCGTTGAAATCCAAAAAGGTCCCGAACATGTCCACTGCCCACGCGACACTCCAGGCTCTGCTGCAAGAGCGCATCCTGATCCTGGACGGCGCCATGGGCACCATGATCCAGCGCCTGAAGCTGCAGGAGGCGGACTATCGGGGTGAGCGTTTCGCCGATTGGCCGACCGACCTGGCCGGCAACAACGACCTGCTGTGCCTCACCCGGCCCCGAATCATCCGGGATATTCATCGGCAGTATCTGGAAGCGGGCGCCGATATCGTCGAGACCAACAGCTTCAATGCCACCAGCATCTCCATGGCCGATTACGGCATGCAGGAGCTCGCCGGTGAGATCAACGTGGCGGCGGCGCGCCTCGCCCGCGAGGCGGCGGACGAGCTGGCGACCGCAAATAGGCCCAGGTTTGTGGCCGGTGTGCTGGGGCCCACCAACCGCACCTGCTCCATCTCGCCCGAGGTCAATGATCCCGGCTTCCGCAACATCTCCTTCGACCAGCTGGTGGCCGCCTATGTGGAGGCGATCCGCGGCCTGATCGAGGGGGGAGCCGACCTGCTGCTGATCGAGACCGTCTTCGACACCCTGAACGCAAAGGCGGCCATCTTCGCCTGCGAGCAGGTATTCGAGGAAGACGGCCTTTCGCTGCCCCTGATGATCTCGGGGACCATCACGGACCAATCCGGACGTACCTTGTCCGGTCAGACCACCGAGGCCTTTTACAACAGCCTGCGCCACGCCGAGCCCCTTTCCATCGGGCTCAACTGTGCCCTGGGTCCGGACATGCTGCGCCGGTACGTGGAGGAGATGTCCCGGGTGGCCGAGTGCTTCGTCAGCGTGCACCCCAACGCCGGCCTGCCCAACGAGCTGGGCGGGTACGACCTGGGACCGGACGACATGGCCCCACAGATCGCCGAGTGGGCCGACTCCGGGTTTCTCAATATCGTCGGCGGCTGCTGCGGCACTACGCCGGAGCACATCGCGGCCATCGCCTCGGCCGTCGCGGGCAAGCCGCCCCGGATCCCCCCGCGCCCGGAGCCCATCTGCCGCCTGTCCGGGCTGGAGCCGCTGAACATAGATCGCAGCCTCAACTTCGTCAACGTGGGGGAGCGGGCCAACATCACCGGCTCGGCCAAGTTCAAGCGACTGATCCTGGAGGACAAGTACGAGGAGGCCCTGGACGTATGCCGCGCCCAGGTCGAGAACGGTGCCCAGGTGGTGGACATCAACATGGACGAGGGCATGCTCGACGGGGTGGCGGCCATGCGGCGCTTCCTCGACCTCATGGCCACGGAGCCGGAGATCGCCAAGGTCCCCTTCATGATCGACTCCTCCAAGTGGGAGATCATCGAGGCGGGACTGAAGTGCGTTCAGGGCAAGCCCATCGTCAACTCCATCTCCCTCAAGGAGGGGGAGGCGAGATTCATCGAGCACGCCCGCCTGTGCCGACGTTATGGGGCGGCCGTCATCGTCATGGCCTTCGACGAGCAGGGCCAGGCGGACGATCTGGAGCGCCGCATCCGGATCTGCGGCCGTGCCTACCGCATCCTCACCGAGGAGGTCGGCCTGGCGCCGGAGGACATCATCTTCGACCCCAACATCCTCACGGTGGCCACCGGCATCGAGGAGCACAATCGTTACGGCCTGGACTTCATCGAGGCGGTGCGCTGGATCAAGGCGAATCTGCCCCATGCACTGGTCTCGGGCGGTGTCTCTAACGTCTCCTTCTCCTTCCGTGGCAACAACCCGGTGCGCGAGGCCATCCACGCCGTGTTCCTGTACCACGCCATCGCGGCGGGACTGGACATGGGCATCGTCAACGCGGGCCAGCTCGCCGTCTACGACGACATCCCCATCGAGCTGCGGGAAGCAGTGGAGGACGTCATCCTGAATCGCCGTCCGGACGCGACCGAAAGGCTGGTCGAGCTGGCGCCCAAGTACCGAGGTGACGGCACGGCGGCCGAGACCAAGGAAGATCCGGAATGGCGGACCTGGCCGGTCGAGAAGCGCCTCGAGCACGCCCTGGTCAAGGGGGTTACCGAGCACATCGAGGCAGACACGGAGGAGGTTCGAGCCAAGGTCGAGAGGACGTTGGATGTAATCGAAGGCCCCTTGATGGCCGGTATGAACCGGGTCGGCGATCTGTTCGGCGCGGGCAAGATGTTCCTGCCCCAGGTGGTCAAGTCCGCGCGTGTCATGAAGAAGGCGGTCGCCTACCTCACACCCTACCTGGAGGCGGAAAAGGCGGAGCTCTCGGCGTCGAGCCGCGGCAGGATCCTGCTGGCCACCGTCAAGGGCGACGTGCACGACATCGGCAAGAACATCGTCGGCGTCGTGCTCCAGTGCAACAATTACGAGGTCATCGACCTGGGCGTCATGGTCCCGGCAGACGACATCCTCGACGCCGCCGAGGCGAATCAGGTCGACATCCTCGGCCTGTCCGGCCTCATCACGCCCTCCCTGGACGAGATGGTCCACGTGGCCAAGGAGCTGCAGAGACGGGGCTTTCGGATCCCGCTGCTGATCGGGGGTGCCACCACCTCCAAGGTCCACACGGCGGTGAAGATCGAGCCCCAGTACGGGCAGCCCGTGGTCCATGTGCCGGATGCCTCCCGGGCCGTGGGCGTGGCGGCGAGCCTGCTCTCCCGGGAGAAGAGCGAGGGCTTCGCCGCTTCGATCCGCGCCGAGTACGCCCAGGTGCGCGGGCGCCGCGCCGCCAAGGACGAAGCCCGCGATCTGGTCCCGCTGGCCACGGCCCGGGCCAATCGGACGAGCATCGATTGGTCCAGCTACGCCCCGCCCGTCCCCGTCCAGCCCGGCGTTCAGCTCCTCGCGGATATCCCGCTGGCGGAGATCGCCCGCTACATCGACTGGACCTTCTTCTTCCACGCTTGGGAAATTCGCGGTCGCTACCCGCGGATCCTGGATGATCCCAAAAAGGGCGAGGAGGCGCGCAAGCTCTTCGACGACGCGCAGACCATGCTGCGGAGCGTCATCGCGGAGAAATGGTTGCGGGCCGCCGCGGTCATCGGCCTTCTCCCGGCCAACGCGGAGGGGGACGACCTCCTGGTCTACGCCGACGAGGATCGGCTCGAGCCCCGGGCCGTTCTCCACTTCCTGCGCAAACAGGGCCGCCAGCCCGAGGGTAGGTACAACGAGTGCCTGGCGGACTTCATCGCGCCGGCGCAGACCGGGCTCGCGGATTACCTGGGCGCCTTCGCCTGCACGGCTGGAATCGGGATCGACGAGCGGGTCGCGGCCTTCGAGGCCGATCACGACGACTACTCCGCCCTGATGCTGAAGGCCCTGGCGGACCGCCTGGCCGAGGCCCTGGCCGAGATGCTCCATGAGCGGGTGCGCAGGAGGTATTGGGGCTATGCCGACGATGAGGATCTGCGCAACGAGGACCTGATCGCCGAGCGATACCAGGGTATCCGCCCCGCCCTCGGGTACCCTGCCTGTCCGGATCACACGGAGAAGGACACCCTGTGGGAGCTGCTGGACGTGGAATCCCAGACCGGCATCTGGCTCACCGAGTCCAAGGCCATGGTTCCAACCGCCTCGGTGAGCGGACTCTACTTCTCTCACTCGGATGCCCGTTATTTCGCGGTCGGCAAGCTGGGCAGGGATCAGATCCGGGACTATGCCGAGCGCAAGGAGATGCCGGTCGCTGAGGTCGAGCGCTGGCTGGGGCCGAATCTGGCCTATGGGACCTGACTCGATTCCTCCAGGCTAATTTCCGGATTAAAGCTGCCTCAGCCCCCTTGCGGATTGAGCTCCGGTAGCCGGGCGCGAATCAGGCGAAGCTTCTTGCCGCTGGAGCCTGCAAGGCCACGCCGACGGCCGATCTGGCTGCGGAACTGTCTCTTCCAGCGCCTGAAGTCGATATCCTGGTTACCGTAGAGGGCCCCGTCGAGCTGCTGCATGAGACTCCGGAGCTGTTCCGGATCGGCACCCGGGCGTAGGGCCAGGATCTTTCCGGTGATGCCCGGCAGGGGGGTTTGGGTGTCGAACTGCAAGTGACGACAGGTCAGATCCTGAAAGCGCTCCGCCCACACCGCAGGATCTTCTTCCCGATTGGCCGTGCGCACGCAGCGCAAAAATCTGCTCGAAGGCGGCAGGGCTTTGCTCAGTCGCGGCTGGATGCGAGCTAACAGCGGCGCCGGATTCATACGTTTTGCGAGTTCCGCGGCACCCGCTGACAGACTCGTTGCCAGACTGCCAAGGCCGGTGCCGAAACGCTCGCGCAGCTTTCCACCAGCCCCCCTCTCGGCGCCCGCCTCATCGGATGCGCCGGTGGTCGCCCGCCCCTTGTACCAAATGCCACCCCAGTAACCCAGCAGGAGAAGGCTGACGGCTGCAAGCGGCAGCCAGAACCAGCCGAGCTTTTCGCCCCCGCTCGCGGCTCCCGACGGCGAGGCGCTGGAATCACCATCCACATCGAGGGTATGGACCGGCAAGCCGGCATATTCCAGCGCGCCGGTGGTTACGTTCCACCAAGGGATACGGATCTCCGGAAGTTGCAGCTTGCCGCCGGCACGGGGTACGAGGGTGAAATACTCCGTGCGCCGACCCTGGAGGTGGTTTCCGTCCTGGGAAAGGTGGTTTTCAGTCAGGGTTTGCTCACGGTAGACGCGAAATTCCGGGGACTGAAGCAGCGACTCCAGGCTTGGCAGCTGGCTCCCGGTGGCACCCTCGGCGTCGAGCTCCAATGTCAGGGTGACCGGGTGACCCTGCTCGACCTCCTCGCCGCCATCGAGGGTCGCCTTCAAGGTCAGATTCTCGAGCGGCAGCCAGGGCCGAACCGACGCCATTGCCGGCCGTACCTGCAGCCGTATCGGCTCCGAGGTGGTCACCTCGAAGCGCTGGCCTCGACCCTGTCCGTAACCATATCCGTATCCGCTTCCGTAGGAATTGCCGGTAACGCGTAGAGGCGGAACTTCAATGTTGCCCGCCCGCAGTGGCGTGAGGGTGTAGACGAACTCGTTAACGATCTCCTGGTTGCCCCGAGGACCACGCCGGGAGCTCGCCTTGGGTCCTTCGATCTTCTGAAACAGAACATCGTTGCTGGTCGGCAGCTCCGGAGTCGCGGTTTCCAGGTTCTCGTCGCTGACCACACGCAGCTCGAGCAGGACGTGCTCTTCGACATAGGGCTGATGGTCGCTGAGCTCCAGCTCCAACCGTGGAGGGTTACCGGCCTGTTGCGGCGCCTGCTGACCGTAGGGAGACGGATACTGGCCCGGCCAGCCGGGTCCGTACTTCGGCCCTGGTTGCTGGTAGGCAGGTTGTTGCTGGTATGAGGGTTGCTGGTATGCCGGCATCTGGCCCGAGGCGGCAGCCGGCGGCTGCTGGTAGGCGGGTGGGAAGCCGCGTGCGTTGCCGGGTCCCTGAGGCCGGAACTGCCAGGGCCCGGGGCCCGGTGGCTGCCGGTTGTCGCGGTCGGACGAGCCCGGGAAGGGGAAAGAAAAGGTAAATGCCTGTACTTGGGCCGCCACGACCAACAGGGTAAGCGCCGAGACGCAAACTAGGCTGGGAATTCGCTTAAACATGACTTCGCGCTTGCGCCATTGAATGCCGGAGGCAGGCTCAGGCGCTGTCCAACGCGCCAGAGATCCCTTTCCCCTCACGGCTGGCCGACTTTCTGCTCTCGACTACCAAGGCCTGCTCTCCCGTAACGGGCCGCCGGACGCTCGCATCTGCTGCATCTCCTCGAGCATGAATTGGTTGCGCATCAGCAGCGAAGGATCGCCTTCGACCTGCTGTAGCCGCTGCTCCATGATGGCCAAACCGGGACCCATCACCGGCATTCCGCCCAACGCGGCCGCGGCGGCCTGCTCGGCATTCGGCTCCTGGTCGGACATGGGCTGCTGGCCGAGCTGATCGAAACGGTCGACCGCTTCTGCCGCACCCTTTTCCGGCATCTGCTCCGGCGGTACCGCTGCCGGCTGCTGCTCCCGTCGGGTCCTGCGACCACCGGTCTTCTCCTCAGGCGGTTGCTCGCCCTTTTCGCCCGTCTTCTCCGCCTTCTTCTGCTTCTCCTCGGCCTTTCCGGGTGTCTTCTCTTCTTCCTTGGGGTGCTTGCCCTCGCCCGGCTTTTCCTCTTCACCGCCCTGGCTGGGCTTTTCCTCGGTCGGCTTCTCCTCTCCCTTGCCTTCCTCCGGGCGCTGCTCTTCCTTACCTTTTCCCTCCTTCTGCTCCGGCTTTTGCTCCTTGCCTCCCTCTGCCTCTTCCTCCGGCTTTTTCTCCTCGCCTCCCTTGCCTTCCTCTTTCCGGTGCTCTTGGTCGGCACCTTTCTTTTCGGTTTGATCTTGTTTCTGCTCTTTGCCGCCTGCCTTTTCTTCCGTCGTTTCCTTCTCCTTTTCGCCGCCGGTCTGTTCCTCGGGCTTGCTCTTCTGGTCCTTGCCCGACTCCTTCTCCTTGGGCTCGCGTTGCTCTTCACCGCCCTTTTGCTCTTCTTCCTGCTTCTTTTTCTCCCCGGACTCCGCCTTCTGTTTCTCCTCGGTACGCTTGCCCTCGCCCTTCGACTCCTGCTCCATATCTTGGCGGCCTTCCTGAGGCTCGGTGGTCTCGGTTTCGGACTTGCCCTCGCGCTTCTGCTCGGACTCCTTGCCCTTGGCCTTCTCCGACTCCTCCTTTTGCTCGCCCTCGCCCCCTTTGCTTTCCTCGCTCTGTTTGCCTTCTGAGGATTCTTTCTCCGACTCGCCCTGCTGCTCGGAAGACTGCTGTTCCTGCTGTTGCTGTTGCTGTTCCTGCTGTTCCTGCTTTTGCTGCTGTTCCTGCTTTTGCTGCTGTTCCTGCTTTTGCTGCTGTTCCTGCTTTTGCTGCTGTTCCTGCTTTTGCTGTTCCTGCTTCTGTTGCTGTTGCTGCTGGTCCTGCTTCTTTTCCTCTTGCTGTTGCTCCTCTTGCTTCTGTTTCTGCTGTTCTTTTTGTTGCTGTTCCTTCTGTTGTTGCTGCTTCTGCTGCTGCTTCTGCGCCTCCTCCGGCTTCTTCTCCTGTGGCTTCCCTTCCTTCAGCTCCTGTTGCTCCTTCTTTTCTTTCCCCTGCTCCTGCGGCTTCTGCTCCTGTTGGCGATCTTGTTGGTCTTTCTTCTGCTGCTTTTCCTTCTGCTGCTCTTTCTCCGCTCCCTTTTCCTCTTCCTTCCTACGGCGCTTCTCCTCCGCCTTTTTCTGCTCCTCCTTTTTCTTCTCGTACATCTCCTGCTCGAGGCGAGCGAGCCTTTCCCTGGCAAGTGACAGATTGTGCCGGGCGTCTTCGTTGCTCGGATCGGTGCTCAATACCCTCTCGTAAGCCGCCACGGCCCCCGTGTAGTCGCCGAGCTGGAAGCGGGCATTGCCCAAGTTGTACTCGGCATCCTCGTTCACGGACGAGCGTTCCACCTGACTGAAGGCGTCCGCGGCCTCCTGGAAACGTCCAGCTTTGTAAAGGGCCACGCCGCGCCGATACTCATCCCCGAAGCCATCGGCCGCATGACTGTAATCGCCTGCCAGGTAGCGCTCGTAGGCCTCTTGCTCCTGGTTCAGGAACAGATTTGCGCGAGCACCGGCAGCAAGCGCCAGCGTCGCTACGAAGGAAGATGTCAGCGCGATCTTTTTCATGTCTTGGAGCGAAACCGGGCTCGTCCCCGGAAACTCGGTACCAGCAGGGCGGCGAGGGCCAAGAGCGGCAGATAGAAGCGATTGTTCCAGACACGGGTGCGCTCGTCTCCTGCCTCCGGGGGCAGCTGTCTGACCGCCGATGCCTCGAGGATGTTCCTTGTATCGCGAGCACGGTAGTCGGCCAGCTGGTAGGTCCCGCCGCCGGCACGGGCCAGATCTTCGAGCAACTTTGCATTGAGAGAGGTCCGCACGGGCTCGCCCGTTCGGTCGAGGACCCAACCACCTTTCGGCGCCGGCACCCGCGCACCCTCCTCTGTTCCGACGCCGAGCACGTGAAGCCGAATGCCGTCTGCGGCCAGCTTCTCGACGTGCGGGATCAGATCCGGCTCGTCGAAATCGCCATCCGAGATGAGGAGGATCGAGCGCGCGCTCTCCTTCGGCAGGCCGGTGAGCAGATTCTCGGCGCGGTCCAACGCCGCGTCCAGACGGCTGCCCTGGAGCTGGGTCAAATCGGTGGACAAGGCCGGAAGGTCGTTCAGGATCGTGTAGGTATCCTCGGTGATGGGGGAGATGACGTGGGGTACCGAGGCAAAGGCGATCAAGCCCAGGCGTACCTGGCGATCCTCCATGATCAGGTCCTGAATCTCCTGCCGGGCACGGCCGAGGCGGCTCGGCGATACGTCGTCCGCCTGCATGGAACGAGAAATATCAAGGAGGATCAGCAGGTTGTTTCCCGGGTGAAAGAGGCGGATATCCTCGTAATCCCACCTGGGGCCGGCCATGGCAACGATCAACAGCGTCCAGAGCAATGACCAGCGCAGGAAGCGGCCCCAGCGCTCAGCGGCCTTGAGCTCCCGGGTGCCGGTCAGATGCGGCAGCAGGTGCGGATCGGCATACCGATGGATAGGCCCGCGCGCCGCCTTGGCGGAGCTCCGCCACAACCAGATGGCCACGGGAATCATGACCAACAGGCCCCAAAACCAAACCGGCTGGGCGAAGTTGAAGCCGGTCTCAACCACTGGCAACCCTCGTGACGAAACGCTTGCGCCCCTCCGGGAACAATCCCAGCCCCAACAGCGCCAGGAGGGCGACGGCTAGCGGGATGCGGTACAGAGGCGTGGGTAGGAAGGCGGTGCGGGCTTCCGCCTGCGTCTTCTCCAGCTGGCTGATACGCGAGGAGATTTCCTCCAATGCACTGGTGTCGGTAGCGCGGAAATAGGCACCGCCGCTGATCTTCGCGATACGCTGCAGCGTGTCTTCGTCCATGGTCAGATCATCCCGATGCTTGATGGCGCCCTCCTCCATGATGGGGATGCTCTTCTGATTGCTGCCAACACCGATGACGTAGATGCGGGCACCGGTCGCCCGGGCCAGCGCGGCAGACTCGAGGGGTGAGAAGCTACCTGCGGTGTTATCGCCATCGGCGATCAGGATCATGACACGAGAGCCCGGGGGCCGGTCACGCAGCTTCTTCACGCCCAGGGCGATGGCATCCCCCAGGGCCGTGCCTTGACCGGCGATGCTGGGCACCACACCGCCCAGTAGCTGTCGCACGGCCAGGCGATCCAGGGTCAGGGGTGAGAGCACGAAGGCCTGACTGCCGAAGATGATGAGCCCGATGCGGTCCCCTTTGCGGGAATCCACGAAGCGGCCCATGACCCCCTTGACCACTTGCATCCTGGTCACTTGCCGGCCCTCGACGGTGAAGTCCAAGGCGTCCATGGAGTGGGACGCATCCACGGCCAGCATCAGGTCATACCCCGGCGTGCTGACCTCGGTGTGAGGCTCGAGCCACTGGGGCCGCATCAGCGCCACCACGAGGGACGCCCACAGCAGATAGAGGAGCCCCTTGTAGAGCCAACCCGCGAGCTGGCGGCGGGGGCGGCGGGCCTGGTAGGCGGCACGCAGCTCCCCGAGCTGGGGATGCAGCAGGGTGATGCGCTGTCCCTCCAGGTCTTCCTCGCGGCGCACGCGCCGCTCGGGCCACAGAAAGGGCAGCAGAAAGGGGACCAGCAGGAGCAGGCCCGCCCAGGGCCAGTGAAATTCAAACATCGGCCTTCTTTCGTTCTTCGACCTCGACCCAGTCGTACGCGGCGTCGATCAGGGAGAGCAGCTCACCGGAGCGGTTCGATTTCCCGGGTGGGGCATAGGGGACATCGAGCAGGAGACGCCCGTGCCGCGGCCAGTCGAAGCCTTTCGGATCGTTACCTCCGAGCCAGGCCAGCCAGTCCTCACCGGTCAGTCCGGCACAGGCATCGCGCCCGAGGCGCGCCATCGCGATGCGCCGAAGCAGCTCCGAAAGCTCGCCAGCGGTCTGCTTGCTGTCTTGGGTGCCCGCGCGCCTGCGCAGGTCGCGCAGCTGCCGCGCCGCGTCCCACCGCCAGGTACCGAGGTTGAGAACGGGAAGGGGCGGTATGCGTAGTCGGATCTGGGCACGGAATCGCCAAGCCGAAACGACCAGCACCAGCACGGCTGCGGCCAGCAGCCACCAGCCGGGGCCGGGCGGCCACCATGGCACACCCTGGATGCCCTGTATATCGCGAAGCTGTTCTACGCCCGGGTACATTCAGCTCTTCAGACCGCCCGCGACCGCGCACGCTGCTCCAGATCGCGGATCAAGGTGAGGTGGATCTCCTTGTCGGTGCGCACCGGCAGCAAGATGATGTTGAGCCGGTAGGCCATGGCCTGGAGCATCTCACGCCGCTCCTCCCAGGTATCGCGATAGATCTGCCGGGCCCGGGGATCGTCCGTGTCGATCTCCACGAGCATTCCATCGGTCCCGGTGAAGGTCGTTACCCCCATGGATGGGATCTCCCAATCCGCAGGATCGTCGACCGGTATCAGGGCCACGGAATTGCGCTGAATCAATGTGCCGAGGACGCGCTCCAAATCCATGGCATCCCGGTTGAGATCGGCGATGACGAACACGAGAGATCCCGTCGGGAGACCCCGAGTGGCCCGCTGCAAGGCACCTCCCAGGCAGTCGATGGACGCGTCTCGCGTCATGCCCGGCTCGGTCAGGGTGCGCAGGAGCTGCCAGAGCGCACGGCGGCCACGCGAGGGCCTGAAGTGCTGCAGGCCCGCCTGCATGTCCCCGAAAGCCATGCCCCCTACCCGATCGTTGAGGCGACTCGCCGCCCAGCCGATCAGGGCCGCGGCGCGAGCGGCCTGCACGGACTTGAAGGTGCCGCGGGTGCCGAAGCTCATGTGCGGACCTTTGTCCACACAGAGCACCACCGAGCGTTCCCGCTCCTCGCGGAAGACCTTGAGATGGGGCTTGTCGATGCGGGCGGTGACCTTCCAGTCCATATAGCGGATATCGTCGCCTTCGCGGTACTCGCGAACCTCCTCGAAATTGACCCCGGCGCCGCGAAAGACCGAAGCGTAGAGTCCGGCGAAGGTGGAATTGACCAAGTGGTGCGAAGGCAGCCCCAGGGTATGAGCCTGGTGGCGTAGCTCCAGCAGGTCGTCCAGACGGGGGTACAGACTCATTTAGGGGAGCCGCATGCGACGAGACACAGACCGGATCAGTTCTGAGCTTGGCGTCATGTCGCCGGCTGAGCCGAGTCAGGGGATCGCGACCAAGTTGAGCAGCCGGTTGACGAACTCGTCCGTGGTGACACCCTCGGCCTCCGCTTCGAAGGTCAGGAGTAGGCGATGGCGCAGGATCTCCGGGGCGACGGCCTGGATATGGTGGGGGGCGACGAACTGGTCGCCGTCCATCCAGGCGCGGGCGCGGGCGCAACGTGCCAAGGCGATACTCGCGCGGGGCGATGCCCCGAAGCGGCACCAACGGCCCAGGTCCGGATCGTAGACCTTGGGGTTGCGCGTCGCCTGGACCATATCGACGATGTAGCTGTTGAGCTTCGGATCCAGGTACAGGCTCGCCACGTCCCGGCGCATGGCGAACAGCTCGGTTTGCGTCAAGGGCTTGGCCGGAGCCGTGTAGCTGGTCTTCTGCTGCTGGTGGTCCAGCTCCAGGATCTTGAGCTCTTCCTCGCGGGTGGGATAGTCGACCACCGCCTGCATCAGAAAACGGTCGAGCTGCGCCTCCGGCAAGTGGTACGTGCCTTCCTGCTCGATCGGGTTCTGAGTAGCCAGCACCATGAAGAGCTTGGGCAAGGGATAGGTGCGTTGCCCGACGGTGATCTGGTGCTCGGCCATGGACTCGAGCAGGGCCGACTGCACCTTGGCCGGTGCGCGGTTGACCTCGTCGGCGAGCAGCACGTTGTGGAACAGCGGACCGGGGCGGAACTCGAACTCGCCCTTCTCGTGCCGATAGATGTCGGTGCCGATGAGGTCCGACGGCAGCAGGTCCGGCGTGAATTGGATGCGGTGAAAATCCCCTTCGACCGCTTCGGCCAGCGCCTTGACCGCCGTGGTCTTGGCCAGCCCCGGCAAACCCTCCACGAGAAGATGACCGTCGCTCAGCAGGCAGACGAGCATGCTGTCGATGAATCTCTGTTGTCCGATGATGCGTGAGGCGATGTGATCGCGTACTGGCTTGAGATCTGCAGGGGTCATGCGCTACGGCTTCGGCTCGCTCGGGAGGGGATCGTCGTTTCGTTCTGTGCCATCCATAGACGGATGGTCAATGCCAATGAATAATCCTGACTGTTTTTCCGGTTGAGCGCAACCCCCCCGGCACCCCTTGCCAACGTGCGCTATCGGTGTGTCCCGATGTGACTTCCATCAAAGATTTGTTCACACTCGACCCTTGACATGGCGGCGGCGACCTGATCCCCGGGGCCGGGTCTGCAGATTCCCCGGGGAAGACTGCATGTCTATGAATTACCAATAAAATCTACAGCTGGCTAAAAAAGCATCAATCTGTAGAACGGCCAGATGCCATGCTGGATGCCGGGCTATGCCCAAGGGATATACACAGGCTTATCCACAGCTCCTGTTGGCAACACGGAAATAGCTCCTTGCTACAAGGAGGCAGTGCCGAGGTGTGAGATTTTCGAGTAGTAATCCGTCATAACTCGTTCAGGTGTCTAACTACGATTGCCGGAGCTTTCGGGAATCTCCCGCCGAGACATTTCGTTGCTGCAGATCGGCTATACTCCCGCTCCCCGCTGCTGCCGCTCGTGCATGCGGTCAGAATTTCGATGGGCCATGAGGAGCTTGCGTTGCAGTGATCGAGAAGCTCAGAAACATCGCCATCATCGCCCACGTAGACCACGGCAAGACTACCCTGGTGGACCGGCTGCTCCAGCAGTCGGGGACCCTCGGGGAGCGCTTCGGCCCGGTGGAGCGCGTGATGGACTCGAACGACTTGGAGAAGGAACGGGGCATCACGATCCTGTCCAAGAACACCGCCATCCGTTGGCGTCAGTACCGCATCAACATCGTCGATACGCCGGGGCACGCGGACTTCGGCGGCGAGGTGGAACGGGTCCTGTCCATGGTCGACTCGGTGCTGCTCCTGGTGGATGCCCAGGAAGGTCCCATGCCCCAAACCAGGTTCGTGACCCAGAAGGCATTTGCCCATGGCCTGCGGCCCATCCTGGTGGTCAACAAGATCGATAAGCCCGGGGCACGTCCCGGTTGGGTGGTCGATCAGGTCTTCGATCTCTTCGACCGCCTCGGCGCCACCGACGAGCAGCTCGACTTCCCCATCGTCTACGCCTGCGCCACCGGGGGCTACGCCGGGCTCGAGGAGGGGGTCTGCGAGGGTGACATGACCCCTCTGCTGGAGGCGATCATCCAGCATTGCCCTGCGCCAGCCGTCGATCCCGAGGGGCCCTTCCAGATGCAGATCTCGACCCTCGACTACAGCTCGTTCGTGGGCGCCATCGCCGTTGGACGCATCCGGCGCGGGAGTGTGAGGCCCAACCAGCCGGTCATGGTGGTCAAGCCGGATGGCGACAGCTACCGGGCCAAGGTCGGCCTGGTCTACGCCTACCTCGGCCTGAGCCGTCAGGAAGCGCCGTCTGCGCAAGCGGGGGACATCGTGGCCCTGACGGGAATCGATGCCCCCAATGTGTCAGACACCCTCTGTGATCCCGGGCAAGTCGAGGCACTACCGGCGCTCAGGGTAGACGAGCCCACGGTGGCCATGACCTTCCAGGTCAATACATCCCCCTTCGCCGGCAGGACGGGAAAATTCCTGGCCTCGCGCCAGCTCAAGGAACGCCTGGAGCGCGAGCTCATCCACAATGTGGCCCTGCGGGTGGAAGAGGGCAACGATCCGGATAAGTTTCGGGTATCCGGGCGCGGTGAGCTGCATCTGTCCATCTTGCTGGAGAACATGCGCCGCGAGGGTTACGAGCTGGCGGTCTCCAGGCCCCAGGTCATCTTCCGGGAGATCGGCGGCGAGGTCTGCGAGCCCTACGAGCAGCTCACGGTAGATCTGGAAGCGGACGGCCAAGGGGCCGTCATGGAGGCGCTGGGCGAGCGCAGGGGTGAGCTCAGGGACATTGTTCCGGACGGCAAGGGCCGAGTGCGCCTGGACTATGAGATCCCGTCCCGTGGACTGCTCGGCTTCCAAACCGAGCTCTTGACCCTGACGTCCGGCACGGGCCTCCTGTATCACGTCTTCGACCATTATGGTCCGGCCAGCCAAAGGGGCATTGCCCAGAGGCGCAACGGAGCCATGATCTCCAACAGCCAGGGCAAGGCCCTAGGCTACGCGCTCTTCAATCTGCAGGAGCGAGGGCGGATGCTGGTCTCCCCGGGCGAGGAGGTTTACGAGGGGCAGGTAGTCGGCATCCACTCGCGGGATAACGACCTGACGGTCAACCCCCTCAAGGCCAAGCAGCTCACGAACATTCGTGCCGCGGGCTCCGACGACAACATCCTGCTCACCCCGCCGGTGCGCTTCAGCTTGGAGCAGGCGCTGGAGTTCATAGCAGACGATGAGCTGGTGGAGGTAACCCCAGGTGCGATCCGCATCCGCAAACGCCACCTCAAAGAGCACGAGCGCAAACGAGCTGCAAGGGGCGCGTCCGCGAGGGGATGAGCCGCGTGGATACCCGCTTCCGGGTGGTCTTGCTGTTCATCGCTACCGGATTCATCGATGCGACCGATACGTCTCGGGACGCGAAGGAACCGCCCTGACCCGGGCTCAAAGATCATCTACCCAATGCCGCCGTTCCACCGGTAACGGCTCGGGTCCCCAGTCTCCTCTCCAGCTCCCCTGTGCGTCTTGCGCGCCGTCCTGTCGCCAATCGCGATTCGAGGCGGGGGCCTGCGGCGGCGTAGAGGTCCATCCCCATTCCCGGACGTCGTCCCGCTGTTCCGTTGGCTGCCCAGACCATTGCTGACTCCAATCCTGCCCCTCGGGTACCGCTCGCCTTTCCGCCGGTGCGTCTCTCCACTGAAGCTGCGCGTCCTGCTCATCGCCCTCCTGCCAATCCCGAGAGTGTGCATCCATCACGACCGGGCGGGGCTCATCCCAGCTGCCGAGCAGCATCGGGGTGACCTTTCCTCCACTGGCGATAAAATCCCGACGCGCCCGGATTCGATGGTTTCCACACTTGACCAAGAAGCTGTCGGATCCGTAGGCATAACACTCCGGTGGCGGCACGTACTTGGCGTCGAATGCCTCCTCCAGCTCCCGGAGGCTGTGATAGACCTCGACCGGCTCGGTTTCCTGCACGGGGATTTCCGGTTTCGTCATGGCCAGAAAACCCGGCGGAGGTCCGAACCGATACTGTCCCAGGGGCCGATCCCCCGCCAGCATTTTCGCGGTGGCTTGGGCATTATCGAGCCCATGCAGCCGGCGCAGCAAAGCCTGAGAGTCGCCCTGAGCACCGAGCAGCGCCCAGGGTGAGCCTTCCGGATCGGGGGGCAGCTGCAGAAACCACTCGTAGAGACCCCATAGGATGCCCAAGGTTACGAGGACCCCCAGGAGATCGGCGACCTTTCGGATTCTCATCCTCGGAAGCTTCCACCCCGGGCGGGAAGGGTCGACTCGACGCCTTCGGACCGGAGGGCACGGAAGCTCCCTGTCCACCAATGGGCGGCGCTCGGCCTGGATCAGCGCGGTCAGCTGTCGTGCGGTCGTCGTCTCCGCATCAATCACGTCGCGGGGCTGCTTGTCCATGTCTGGAGAAATGGATGAGAATTCCATGTCCGAGATTTCTTCCCTGGCTCGCCGGATATCGGACTCCCTCTCCAGCCTGTAGCTAGGGGATGGTCGCCATCGGGTCAGGACCAGCTCTCTCCAGCGCGCGAGGGCGGATCGAGCCTGGAGTAGAGGTTTCTGCACGGCCGAGCGCTCTCTCCCGCGCGCGAGGATGGATCCCAGCCGCCCGATGGAGGCGACGGCAAAGGCCAAGGG
>Ga0315556_1000441_pt1 | contig 25755 bp, 24 predicted proteins | sample SalMarSW160310MG_FD_202112 | JGI IMG/M metagenome (GOLD analysis project Ga0315556, IMG submission 202112) | Salt marsh sediment microbial communities from the Plum Island Ecosystem LTER, Massachusetts, United States - Salt Marsh Sediment SW1603-10 ...
TTCGGCACCGCGCACATCCCCCAGCGTGACGATGCCTGTCAGACGCCCACGATCGACCACCGGCAACCGGCGGATTCCGTGGTCTGTCATCAACCGGTGCGCTTCCATAATCGGCAGGTCGATATCCGCTGTGATCGGATCTGCGCTCATCCAATCTTGAATCAGAGGTTGCCGTTCCATGATCGGTCTCCCGTCATAGGGCGCGTGCCACAAACCGGCCCCAGGCATGATCGTACCGGGCCACGAGGGCCCTGATCTGCCATTAAGGATAGGAGCCGTCAAGAACTCGACTAAGTGAAGAGTGTCACCGCCACACGCGACGAACTTCCCCAAAGGGCCCGGCCCACAACTGAGCCGGATTTGAGCCTGCACATGGCCGTATTCCGAACATGCAGGGCGTCAGCAATCCGGAGCGCTCAGCTTAGTCTGGAATAGGAAATTCCTCGCGTTCTGGACCACAAGAGAAGGTGCGTGGAACATTGTCCGACAAACGACCACAGGCTATACTTGGAGCATGGCTCATCTTCGAATTCTCTTGGTCGACGATCACGAAGTCGTGCGTCTGGGCCTGAAAAGCTTGCTCGAGCAGCGCAAGGACCTGGAGGTCGTGGCTGCAGTCGGGGATGCGGACGAAGCCGTTAGGCAGGCGTTGGCTCACCAGCCTGATCTGGTTCTCATGGATATCCGCCTGCCGGGCCGGAGCGGGATCGAAGCTTGTGAGCAGATCACCAAGCGCCTGCCGCAGACCAAAGTTATCATGCTCACATCCTACGCCGAGGACGAGATGTTGTTCTCGGCCATCCGCGCCGGGGCCTCAGGCTACGTCTTGAAGCAAATCGGCGGTGATGAGCTGATTCAGGCCATTGAAGCCGTAGGCCGGGGAGAGGCTTCGCTCGATCCAGCCCTCACCCAGCGGGTCTTCTCCGAGGTTCGTAAAGCCATGCGCGATCAGGACACGTCGGCCTTTGCCGACCTCACCGACCAGGAGCTGAGGGTGTTGGGATTGGTGGCGGAGGGCAAGACGAACAAAGAAATCGCCGAGACCCTCTACTTGGGACAGGGTACAGTGCGCAACTACGTCAGCAACATCCTGTCCAAGCTCAACGTGTCCAACCGTGCCGAGGCTGCCGCCTTCGCCGTCAAGCACAACTTGCGAGAGTACCTTGACAGTGCCTGATTCGATCTTAGAGACGGAGGAGCAGTTTCAAGAGCGCGTTCTTATGGCCCTCAATCGGGCAGCGCTGGCCGTCTCAAGCGATCTTTCATTGGAGAGCACTCTGCAACAGGTGGTTGATTCGGCGCGTGAGGTAGTCAATGCCCGCTACGCCGCATTGGGCAGTTTCGACGAGCAAGATCACTTGATCACCTTCGTCACCAGCGGAATGCCGGCCGACAAGGAAACTCGAATCGCCCATCCCCCGGTCGGCCGCGGCTTGCTGAGGGCCATCTTGGATGAACGCCGAATCCTGCGCGTACCGGTCATTAGCGACGACCCGCGCTCGGTAGGGTTCCCCACCGGTCACCCCAAAATGACAAGCTTCCTGGGCGTGCCGATCGTCGCCGGCAAAGATCTGTTCGGCAATCTGTACCTCACCGAAAAGATCGGTGCCTCCGCATTCACCAGGGCGGATGAGGAGCTCATCGGAATTCTGGCTTCCCATGCGGCGGCAGCCATCCGAAACGCCGAATTGTTCGAATCAATCGAAACCTACAGCCTGAGGCTCGAGGATCGCAATCGCCAACTGGCAGCCGTAAACGCCGTGTCGCGCGTCGCTAGCGATACGACAGACCTCGACCGCGTGCTCGAACAATCCCTGGACGAAATCCTGCAACTCACCCAGATGGGCGCCGCCGAGATCTTCTTGCTCGACGAGACCTCGGGAGATTTGCTGTTGAAGACCCATCGGGGCGTCGCCCCTGATAGTTTTTACTCCCGCACTCGGTTCGCCTCCGGTGAAGGCTTTCCCGGCCGGGTCTTGGCGGAAAACCGCATCCTTGTTTCGACCGACCTAAAATCCGAGGCGGGCTACTTGCGGCCCAAGATCATCGCTGACGGCTTCGAGACCTTTGTCTCCATTCCCATCCGAGCCAAGCAATCCGTCATCGGTGTCATGGACCTGGCCGCCCAGGACAAACGCAGTCTGTCCCAGCGAGACCTTGATTTACTGGAGGCCGTTGGATTGCAGGTGGGAATCGCCGTCGAGAATGCCCGCCTATACGATGAGGTCGGACGCCTGGCGATCCTTGATGAGAGATCGCGCATCGGCATGGATCTCCACGACGGAGTCATCCAGTCGATCTACGCCGTGGGCCTGACCTTGGAGACCATCCGCTTGGTGATGAAGAATGACTTGGGGCAGGCGGAGGAACTACTTGACCAGGCGATTGAAGGTCTCAATGAAGCCATTCGGGACATCCGCAACTTCATCCTCGATCTGCGGCCACACCGATTCGAAGGCGACCTCGAACAGGGCATGTCCCGCCTGGCTCGGGAGTTCCGGGCCAATGCCATGGTGGAGCTGGCATTTGAACCCCCAAGCGAAATTCTGGGCGAAATCCCGCCACAGGTCGCGCTGGCAATGTTCATGACAACCCAAGAGGCCCTGGCCAATATTGCCCGCCATGCCAAGGCAAGGAATGTCAAGCTTGAGTTGACCGAGAATGAGGGGACAGTCGTTCTGCTCGTCGAAGACGATGGCCGCGGCTTCGATACCAACCACCAAACCGAGAGTGTGGGCCACGGGTTGGCCAACATGCGAGCCCGCGCCGAAGACCTAGGCGGTAATTTCACGATCCGCTCAGCACCCGGCCAAGGAACCACCATCCAGGTAACTCTCCCCCTCTAGGAACCCGGCTCAATCCCTACTGGCCGTCACATCCACAGATCGCGGACTCTCCGCCAAATAATCCAGAAAATCCGATACGGTGACGATCCCCACGAGGACTTCTCCGTCCAGCACTGGCAGGGCACCGAATTTGTAGGTGCTCAAGATCTTGGCCGCCTGTGCCGCCGGCGTATCAGGCGCCACCGTGACCGGCCTCGGGGTCATCACGCTCCCGGCTGTGGTTGCGCTCAGCAGAGCCAGATCCTGCGAACTGTCGTGCAAGACCAACGGCGAATTCATCGCCAGCCGGATATCGCGATCGGTGATGATGCCCACCAGGTGGCCCTCCTCGTCGAGGACGGGAAGTTGACGGCAGCAATCGGCTTTCAACCGATCCACGACCTCCAGCAAGGAGGTTTCAGGCGAGATGGTGTCTGGCTCCACCGTCATCAGATCCGAGACTCTTAGCATACTCACCTCCTCCGAATCATATTCAGCATAGCGCGTCTGCACCCCCCTGGCTTGTAGCAAACGTCACATTCGCGAGCCACAACCCTTTCGGGTAGGTGACGTTGGATGTCATGCCTTGGCGGGGATGAATCACACTTTAGCTTTAGCCGACACACAGATAAGCTCGTGGGTAATCCTCGTTGAGGATGATGAATCGTCCCAACGATACTTGCCTATGAAAAAGACTCAGGTTCTGATCATCGATGAACACCCTCATGTGCGACGTGCCTTGGCGGCCCGCCTGGCCACCACGCCCCACATCCAGGTCATGGCCACAGCCGCCTCGGTTGAGGAAGGACTTGCTGCGGCCGCCCACAAGCACCCAGACGTCGTCCTTTTGGGCCTCAAGACCCAAGAGAATCTGCGCGATACGACCGACATCCGGGGCTTATCCCGCCAGCTCGGCAGCTATGGCGCTGGTCTGATTGTGCTCACAACCTACGCCGTGGACGAAGAGCGCAAGAGCATTATGGACGCGGGCGCCAAGCGCTACCTGCTCAAGGACATAGACTCACGTAGGTTGATCGCCGAGATCAACGCCATCTTCCCCGCTGCCCCCGCCTTTCTCTGACCTCTCCAATCTCGAGCACATTGCTCGGCGCCATTCGTCACCCATCAATAATGCCAGGTCTCACTAACCACCACCTAGCACGCGCCTTATGCTGGGATCGAGTTCGCCCCCGGTCTTCGCCCCTGCCCATGTGTACATGATATTGGCAGGTTGGCCACTGACCGCGGGCTTGCGTCGAGTGAACGCGGTGGCTGTCGGGGATCAACACTGCAGCAAACCCATGCACACACACGGCCGGCAGACCACGAGGCTCAGTCAATGGCATGACCCCCGACGAGCCTCAGCGACAAACGCCCGGCGGCCGCCGCGCTCCGACGCGAATATGCGAAGGACGGGGCTCCAAACCATTTGTGACGATTGTCACTAGTGATGCACCAAGACGTCCATGAGAATCAGGATGAGGTGCGAATGCCAGGTAGTTCGGTGAGTTGGTCAGCCTTTCGAAAGATTGTGGTCCCCCTAGATGGCTCGGAACTAGCCGAAGGGGCAATGGGACCGGCGATGGCTGTCGCTCGCCAGCAGGGTGCCGAGCTGATCCTCACCCAAGCTCCGGTGGTCGAAACCCTGGCCGTGCCAATCACTGAACCTTTGGGCGGCGTGGGGCTCTATTGGCCCGAGGACAGCCTGGAGGCCAGCAAGGAAGAATGCCAGGCCTACTTGGACGAGTTTGCGGCCAAGTACCGAGGTCAGAGCGTCCCGCTGCATACGGAACTCGGCCAAGGACAGCCAGACGAGGCCATCCTGGATGTGGTCGAGAAAACCGGCGCCGACCTGATCGTTATGTCGACACATGGGTATTCTGGCGTCACCCGGTGGGTGATGGGCAGCATCACCGAGAAGGTGTTACGAGCTGCTCGGGTCCCCATCCTGGTAGTTCGTGGCGAAACGAACATCAGCAGGATGCTTGTGCCGCTGGACGGATCCATGCTCTCTGAGAAGGCGATTGAGCCTGCGCTTCAGATAGCACGAGCCCTGGACGCCAAGGTCACCTTGCTCCAGGCCGTGCCCACCAAGCGGGTCGACCCCCGCCAGGTCGAATCGCTAGAATCGATCGAGCGTGGACTGGGCGAAGCTATGGAGCGCTCCGATCAAACGGAAGCGCGGCTCTACCTGGTAGATCTCGTCCGCCGCTTCGAAGATCTGGGTGTCGAGATGGATGTCGCAGTCACACCGACACCGGCGGCTGAGAACATACTGGATTTTGCAGACCGCCAGGGCATTCAGCTCATCGCCATGGCCACTCACGGCCGGAGCGGGTTGCGCCGGTGGATCTATGGCAGTGTCACTGAGAAGACCCTGCGTCGAGGCTGTTGCTCGATGCTTATCGTTCCCCCGCTCTCAGGCAGCACCGAGGGCGGCTAACATCGTCGGACGCGTCTAAGAAGACAGACGTTCGAACTCCAACTTCCCCCTCCCAAGGTTGCGCCCGGGCAGGCTTCGTGCCTCCCGGGCGCAATCTTTTCCCGGGTACCGGCTCATCCCCTGACCAGCACAGCCGAGTTCCCGTGTGTGAATTTTTTCACAATCCCGGTTGTTCGGCGATCCAGACGCACTCCGGTAGAATGACCACACGCCACCGATGCTCGCTGCTAGCCAGAATACGGAAGGGAACCGACCAAATGACCGTTTCCAGCAGTTTGCCGGAAGTTGAGCTGTCCCCAGGAACGCTGGCCTTCTTCGACCGGCAACCCAGGGGCTTTCTGATCGACAACCAATGGAGTCCGGCTGCCGACGGACAGACCTTCACCACGGTCAATCCGGCCGATGGCCGGCCCCTGGCAGACGTGGCCCTGGCCGGCGAATCGGATGTCGATCGTGCGGTGGCAGCAGCCAGATCTGCCTTCGAGGCTGGGCCCTGGGCGGAAATGGACGGAGAGGCGCGCGGCAGCCTGCTGTGGAAACTGGCTGATTTGATCGAGGCCCATGCCGACGAACTGGCCGAAATCGAAACCCTGGACAACGGCAAACCGATCCGCGTTTCTCGGCGCGGTGACGTCCCCTTCACAGTCAAGCACTTCCGTTATTTCGCCGGCTGGGCAGGCAAACTCGAAGGTCGAACTATTCCCGTCTCCATACCCGACAAGTTTGTCTACACGCTTCGGCAGCCGGTAGGCGTGGTTGGGTTGATCATCCCCTGGAACTTCCCGATTCTGATGGCCTCCTGGAAGCTGGCACCGGCGCTCGCCTGCGGAAACACGGTCGTCTTCAAGCCAGCCGAAGAGACGCCGCTGAGCGCGCTCCGGCTCGGGGAGTTGATGATCGAAGCTGGCTTTCCGCCTGGCGTTGTCAATATCGTCACCGGCCCTGGGCTTCCCACAGGCGCTGGCATCACCAGCCACTCAGACATCGACAAGGTGAGCTTCACCGGCTCGACAGAGGTCGGCCGCAAGATCATGGCCGCATCTGCCGCCAGTAACCTGAAACGAGTCAGCCTTGAGCTGGGCGGCAAGTCGCCCAATGTCATCTTCGCCGATGCCGACATTGAGACCGCCATCAAGGGCGCCAACTGGGCAGGATTCAGTACCTCCGGACAGGAATGCACCGCCGGGACACGCCTGTTTGTGGAGGCTCCGGTCTATGACCAGGTGGTCGAAGGCTTGAAGGAGCAGGCTGGCCGTGTGCGCGTGGGAACCGGATTCACTCCCAAGGTCCACGTCGGACCGATCATTTCGGAGACCCAGTTGACGCGTGTGCTCGGCTACATACAGAATGGCCGAGAGGCAGGCGCCGAGATCGTGACTGGCGGTGAGCGGCTGGGCGGTGAGCTGGCCGACGGCTACTTTGTCGGTCCAACCGTCTTCGCCCATCAAGATGATGATCTGCAGATCGTGAAGGAAGAGATCTTCGGCCCGGTCCTGGCAGTCACGGCCTTCAACGACTGGGATGAGCTCGTCCAGCGAGCCAACGACAGCAGCTACGGTCTGGCGGCTGGTGTATGGACGCGTGACATCAGCAAGGCCCACCGCTTCGCCGAAGCCGTGCAGTCCGGGGTCGTCTGGGTCAACACCTACGGCTTGTACGATGCCGCCGCACCATTCGGCGGAACCAAACACAGCGGGTTTGGCCGCGAGATGGGGCAGGACGCATTGGACCTGTATACGCAGGTCAAGACCGTCTGGGTCGGCCTCTAGGTCAACTGTGCCCCAAGACTGGGTGGGGTCGATAGGGAGCTTCCAGCGCCTGGATGTCCTCATCTGATAGACGAACATCGAGACTGCTGATGGCCTGCTCCAAGTGGGGCATCTTGGTGGCGCCGACAATCGGGGCCACAACGCCCGGCTTTTGCAGTATCCAAGCCAGGGCAATCTGCGCCGGCGTCACTCCGTGCGCATCCGCCACGGCTGTGACCGCATCCACTACCTCGAAATCCGCGTCGGTGTAGTACATATCGTGGGCGAACCCATCCGACTTGGATCGTGTGGTAGGGCCTTTTGAATCGCGATGGCGGTTGCCTGCCAGAAAGCCCCTCGCCAAAGGGCTCCACGGGATAAGCCCTACGCCCTGGTCGAGACACAAGGGGTTCATCTCGCGTTCTTCCTCACGATAGACCAAGTTGTAGTGATTCTGCATCGAGACGAACGGCATCCAGCCATGACTGCGCGCAATGGCCTGCGCCTTGGCGAACTGCCAGGCATACATGCTTGATGCCCCGATGTAGCGGGCCTTGCCGGCCTGAACCACATCGTGGAGCGCCGACATTGTCTCTTCGATTGGCGTTTCATAGTCCCATCGATGAACCTGATACAGATCAACGTGATCCATGCCGAGGCGAGAGAGGGAGCCGTCGATCGCATCCATGATGTGTTTGCGGGACAAGCCGCGCTCATTCGGACCGTCTCCGGTCGGAAAAAAGACTTTTGTTGCAATGACGACCTCGTGCCGCGCAACCATATCGCTCATGGCCCGGCCGAGGACCTCCTCGCTTACGCCACTCGAGTACATATCCGACGTATCGAAGAAGTTGATCCCCGCTTCAAGCGCTCGCTTGATGAATGGACGGCTGTCCTCTTCCGAAAGAACCCAATCGCGCCACTTCGGCGTCCCATAGGACATCATCCCGAGGCAGATCCGCGAAACCTTCAGGCCTGTGTTGCCGAGATTGGCATATTCCACGCTCACCTCCTCCATGGCGATTTGTCGCTGCTACCTAACATTCTATCGGAGGCCGCGCTTTGTGCACCCAAGGTCCCATCGTGGCTGCATGGTATGCTAAAAATGCTCCTCTCGGGCAGCTTCGTGGCCCGCGAACCTCACCCGTCTCCTCGGAGGAATCCTTGAGCATGGCTTACCAACCCATTGGCAACTACGGCCTCATCGGCGATCTGTTCACCGTTGCCCTCGTCGGGATGGACGGCTCGATTGACTACATGTGTTTCCCAGAATTCGACTCCCCTAGTTTGTTTGCCCGAATGCTAGACGATGAACATGGCGGATACTTCAAGCTGGCTCCTGTCCTTGAAAATGCCCGGCAGAAACAACTCTACCTTCCAGACACGAACATCCTGCTCAGTCGGTTCTTGTCTTCTGGCGGCGTAGCCGAAGTATCAGATTTCATGCCCGTCGAGGAAGTCGGAGACGCGCACAATTTGGTCCGACGCGCCAAAACCATTCGCGGCCAAATCACGTTCCGCATGATCTGCGAGCCCGCTTTCGACTACGGGCGGACCAGCCATCATCTTGAGCGGGAGTCACACGACGCCGTCGTATTCACCCCCGACTCGGATCACCTGAGACCGATCCGCCTTCGATCTCAAGTGCCGATGGAGATTCAAGATGGCCGGGCCGTGGCCGAGTTCAGGCTGGACGACGGTGAGAACGCGGCTTTCATCCTTGAGGATGTGAACCCCGACGGGACATCCCCATCTTCGGCCGCCGACTACGTCTCGAATTCGTTCAAGGACACGGTCAATTTCTGGCGAAACTGGGTCGGTCAATCTGAGTACACAGGACGCTGGCGCGAGATGGTCAACCGCTCAGCACTGACGCTCAAGATGCTCACGTCTACCAGACACGGGACCATCGTCGCCGCCCCGACTTTCGGATTGCCGGAGACGATTGGAGGCGTCCGCAACTGGGACTATCGCTACACATGGATCCGGGATGCATCCTTCACCCTGTACGCGCTGATCCGTCTTGGCTACACGGATGAGGCAGCTCAGTTCGTGGACTGGATCGAGGCTCGCTGCCGGGATACCAAGACAACCCAGGGTTTGCAGACGATGTACGCCATTGATGGGCGGGCTGACCTGAGCGAAGAGATCCTGGACAACTTCGAGGGCTACCGTGGATCCTCACCCGTGCGAATCGGGAATGCCGCCTATCAACAGCTGCAGCTGGATATCTACGGCGAACTGATGGACTCGGTCTACTTGTTCGACAAGTACGGACACCCTGTCTCCTACGATTTATGGGAAGACCTGGTGCGCTTGGTCAACTGGGTCTGCGACAACTGGAACCAGCCCGATGAAGGCATCTGGGAGATCCGCTCCGGAAAGCACCATTTTCTCTATTCGCGTCTGATGTGCTGGGTGGCTGTCGACAGGGCGCTTCGCTTGGCCAGCAAACGTTCCTTCCCTGCCCCCACGAGCCAATGGACGGAGACACGCAACGAAATCTACAATGATATCTTCGACAACTTCTGGGATCCCGACCAGGGGGCCTTCATCCAGCGGCTGGGCGCTAAGACGCTGGACGCTTCCAGTCTGCTCATGCCGCTTGTCCGATTCATCAGTCCGTTTGATCCGCGCTGGCTCTCTCACTTGAAAGCGATCGAGCGCGAGTTGGTTCACGATTCGCTTGTTTATCGCTACAACGCATCAGAAGGGGATGATGGCCTGGCCGGCAACGAAGGCACGTTCAGCATGTGCAGCTTCTGGTTCGTCGAGTGTATCTCCCGATCTGGCGACTTGGACAAGGCGCGCTTCTATTTCGAGAAAATGCTCGGCTATGCGAATCACGTGGGGCTGTACGCTGAAGAGTTGGGTCCCAGGGCAGAGCACCTAGGGAATTTCCCCCAAGCGTTCACTCACCTGGCACTGATAAGTGCCGCCTACGATCTCAACCGAAGGCTATCCGACGCCGGCTGGCAAGCCTAGTCCAGCGGGAGTACTCCCAGGAGCGGCCGGGCTGAGCCAGCCTCGCACGCCGTAGTAGACCAATCCTAGAATCTCGCGCATTGCCACCTGACTGGTCCGAAGCGCGTCAATGCTGGGCAGGAGGCCCTCGGCCCCGCTTCGGCTCACGTCGGAATGCTCCGGCGCTGGGGACGGAATGGGATCCAATCCGGCATGCCGGAACACCCCCATGGCCCTCGGCATGTGGACTCCGCTTGTCACCATCACAAAGCGCTTGATGTCGTGGTCGGCCAGCAGGCGGCGCAGATTGACAGACTCTTCGTAGGTATTGCCCGACCTTCCTTCTTCCAATATCCGACCAGGTGGAACTCCAAGCTGGATCATAGCCCGCTTGAGCACAGCGCTTTCAGCTTCGGCAGTTGGATCGGACGGCCCACCGGAAACGACGACCCACTGGGGATTCAACAGTCTGTAGAGCCGTGCGCCCTCCAGGGCCCGCAGGACGCTGGCGTCACTTAGAACGCTCAGTCTGGCGCCTGACTCCTCATAGGTCACCGCCCCACCCCCAAGCACAATGACGGCCTGACTGCCTTCGGCTTCTACGCGGGTCTGGATAGCCTGGTACCTGTGGCTCAGTCCCCAAACCAGGGCACCTGACACAAACGGCAGCGCCATGACCCAGTACAAAACGATCAACGACACCAGGCCCCAGCGGCCAATCTTCCGCCACCGCCCCTCCACCAGCAGGAGAACGGCAGCCGCTGTCCCGGCCAGCAGGAGGAAAGTGAGCGAACCGGGCAGCAGATAAGCCTTGAATACTTCCACGAGCGAATCAATCATCGGCACCCTACTTGAACAGCGTTCACCCGGGAATCGGCCGGGGAGAAGCTTGCTTTCGGAATCCCTGGCGTGGGACCGCGGAGTGAGTTGAGGGGCTTCATCCTAGGCTAGAGAAGGGTGATAGGCCCGCAGGACTTCAGAGTAGAGGCTGACAATCCGCTTGGTGATCAGTGGCCAAGCATGGCTCTGGGCGTAGTCGCGTGCAGTTTCGCCAATTCGGGCGCGCAACTCAGGGTCTTTGAGGATCATCTCAAGTTTGTCAGCCAGAGCGCTTGGATCGGCGGCCGGGACGTGGAAACCATTCTCACCATCATGGATCAGAAAAGCCAATCCGCCCGTTTCGGACGCCACCACGGTACGCCCACAAGCCATGGCTTCCAGCGCTACCAGACCAAAAGATTCATAGTGGGAAGGAACCACCACAATATCCGAGGCCGAGTAGTAATACTGCAGCGTATCCTGATCCCGCTGGCCGAGAAAAGTGACCATATCGTCTGTACCCAACTGTCCCGCGATCCCCTTGAGACGGGCCATTTCTTCGCTGATTCTCTCAGGGGACTCGCCTGATTCGCCGCCGATAATCGCCAGACATTCGCATCCCTCGACAAGCACACCCTTCTTGCGAAGCATGGCAGCAGCCTCGATGAGCGTGTCCACCCCTTTCAACGGCTCGATACGCCCCACAAACAGGATCATCCTCTTGTCGTCCGGGACGCCCACGAATTCCTTCGCCTCATCCTCAGGGATCGGGTAAAAGTGGCTGGTGTCGACCCCCGGCGGAATGACAACCACGTTTTTTGTGTCCGCCTTGTACAGCCACTGAAACTGGGCCAGCTCGGCTTGCGTGGAAGCCACGATTCGATCGGCCTCGATCAGGAGCTGGCGTTCGCCCCTTTCTCGCTGTCGGGTGGTCCTTTCGGAGTCGCTGCGAGCCACGCGGTTCTTCATGAGACCCAGGGTATGCATCATATGCACGATCGGAACGTCCCAGGCCTGGCGAAGTTCGAGCGCCGCCAGCCCAGAGAGCCAGTAGTGGCTGTGGATCAAGTCATACTCCATGACTTTCGAATCGGCGAAGGCACGAATGTTGCCGATGAATTCCGGCAGATAGTCCGCCAGACTGTCCTTGGCTACAGGTATCTCGGGGCCAGCTGGAATGTGGACCACCCGGTTCCCAAATCCCAAATCGTGCAGGACATGGGGAACGTGCTCATCTTGAGATCGGGTAAACACATCGACGCCGATCCCCTGCCGGCCGAGCTCGCGGCTGAGGTCGCGAACGTAGACGTTCATTCCCCCGGTGTCTTTGCCCCCCAGGGTCGCCAAGGGGCATGTGTGATATGAGATCATCGCCACACGCATAAGAGCATTATCATTCTGGGCCACGTTCTTGCCAACCCCAAACGGCGGTTGGTATAATGGCCGCCGATTGCCAGCGTAGCTCAGATGGCAGAGCAGCCGCTTCGTAAGCGGCGGGTCAGGGGTTCGAGTCCCCTCGCTGGCTCCTGACACTTCCCCGTGGCACTCCGTTGTGCCTCCGCCCTCAGCACAGTGAGCCAATGAATCATCGAACACCACCCGTCGTCATCGGGATTGCAGGTGGAACCGGATCTGGTAAGACAACCGTGGCCACGGTCATCCTTGAGCGGGCCGGCGCGGAGAACATCGTACTGCTTCCGCATGACGCTTACTACAAGGACCTGTCATTGTTGCCCAAGGCACAGCGGGACTTGGTCAACTTCGATCACCCGGATTCGCTTGAGACCGATCTCATGGTCAAACACCTCTCGGAACTCCGCAGCTGGCAAGCTGTGGACATCCCTGTCTACGACTTCTCCAGGCACGCCCGCACGGAGCAACGCATCCACCTCGAGCCACAGCCGATCATCCTGGTGGAAGGCATCCTTGTGTTCGCCGAATCGCAGCTTCGAGAGCTGTTTGACGTCAAGATCTTCGTCGATACACCACCCGATATCCGGTTCATCCGACGGCTTCAGCGAGACATAGTCGAACGCGGCAGAACATTAGAATCGGTGATCCATCAATACGAGACCACTGTGCGCCCAATGCACTTAGAATTTGTTGAACCGTCAAAACGGCACGCCGATGTGATCATTCCCGAAGGCGGCCTGAACACTGTTGCCATGGATATGGTCGTCGCCCGGATTGAGTCCCAGCTGCTCCAAAACCTCGACTAAGGAGACAAGGATGCCAGAGAATCAATATTCGCAGCCCCCAGAGATGAGCATAGACCCGACAACCAAGTACCAGGCCAGGTTGCAGACAGACAAGGGCGATATGCTGATTGAGCTGTTCGCGGAGAAAGTGCCCACGACGGTCAACAATTTTGTGTTCCTGGCCCGCGAAGGCTTCTACGATGGCGTGATATTCCATCGGGTGATCGATGATTTCATGGCACAAACGGGCGATCCCACCGGCACCGGGCGTGGCGGGCCCGGCTACCGTTTCGGCGATGAGTTCCACCCCAAGCTTCGCCATGATGGACCAGGCGTGCTCTCGATGGCAAATGCCGGGCCTAACACCAACGGAAGCCAGTTCTTCATTACCCATACAGCGACGCCCTGGCTTGACAACAAGCACTCCGTCTTCGGGCAAGTAATCGAGGGGCTGGACGTTCTGATGTCGATCCCAACTCGCGATCCCGACGATCCGAACGCACCAGCCGTGAAGATAAAGACCATCGAGATCATCGAGGGGTGACGTCTCCTGGATGGCTGACAGGTTGGCGCCTCCAGCTGGCCCGCATCCTGGCCATTCTGCTGGTGGTCGCCCTCACGGTCTACCTGTTCTCCATCCGGGATCGAGCGGCCGAGCTGGCGCGCTACGGCTACCCCGGGGTGTTCCTGCTCTCTCTGGTGACCAACGCAACCCTGCTTCTGCCCATGCCGGGCGTAGCCATCACTTTTGCAGCAGGCGCAATATTCAACCCGTATGCCGTCGCACTGGCAGCCGGGCTCGGATCGACCATCGGCGAGCTGACAGGCTACTTGGCCGGATTCAGCGGTCAAGGGGTGCTTGAGCGAGCAGATCTGTATGGCCGTTTGGAAGACTTGACTACCCGCTATGGCTCAGCAGTAGTCTTCGTTCTGGCGTTGATCCCAAATCCTTTGTTTGACCTGGCCGGGGCGTCGGCTGGGGCGATGAGAATGCCACTACGGCAGTTCCTGTTCTGGACCTGGGTGGGGAAGACTCTGAAGATGCTGGCCTTCGCGGTGGCCGGTGCCGCGTCGGCCCCGTGGTTGCTGCAGTTGCTGAAGTTGAACTGGCCCGCAAGCTAGCGCGTCCTATCAGGCTGGAGCAGCTTCGACCGCACCGTGACCTTGTCCAATACGTCTTGTACAACTTCGACGCCCAATCCGCTGCGCTTCGGTACCCTGATCGTGCCTTCCTCAAGCACGAAGGGGGGCTGAGCGATGTCCTGATGGTAGTAGCGCTCGGTGGCCGAGATGTCCCCGGGAAGGGTGAAGCCAGGCAAGGAAGCCAGCGCCAGGTTGGCCGCTCTCCCGATCCCCGTCTCCAGCATGCCGCCACACCAGACAGGAATCTCCTGCGCCCAGCACAAGTCGTGAATGGCCACTGCCTCGCTCAACCCACCCACCCTTGCGGGTTTGATGTTGATGACGCGGCATGCGCCAATCTCGAGTGCCTGGCGCGCGTGGCGAGTTGAAAGAATGCTTTCATCCAGACAAATCGGCGTGGCGAGCCTTTCCTGAAGCTTGGCGTGGTCTACCAGATCGTCCTCGGCCAAGGGCTGCTCTATCAGAATGAGTCCAAGGTCGTCCATAGCTTCGAAGACCTCAGCGTCGCTCAATTCGTAGGCCGAGTTGGCGTCTACCTGAAGCGGGAGCTCAGGGAACGCCTGGCGTACCGCTCTAACGTCCGAGACATCCCGCCCTGGCTTGATTTTGAGCTTGACGCGTGGATAACCAGCTTCGACGAACGACCTTACGACTTCGACCAGCCGGGCTGAGCTAGGCTGAATACCGATCGACACGCCCACCTCTACACGGTCGCGCTCGCCGCCGAGCATACTCATTAGAGATCGGTCGGCGGCCTTGGACAACAGATCCCATAGAGCCAGCTCCAGTCCCGCCTTGGCCAACGGATGGCCCTTGAGGTGTGCTGTCCGATTCCGATAGTCGGAGATATCCGAGATATCCTGCCCAAGAACAAGGGGTGAAAGATGGTCCTCGAGCATGTGCCAGGCCGTCTGAACCGTCTCGTATGAATAGCCTGGCCATCCACCAGCCACGCACTCTCCCCACCCGACTATGCCTTCGGAATCGAGCCTCAGAATGATCGCCTCACGTTCGCGTTCCACCCCAAAGGAAGTTTCGAAGGGTGCGACCAGAGGCATGCTCACATGCCGTATCTCAATTCGTTCGATATCCATTCAGCCAAGAGTCCCTTCGCCTTGAATCAGGAGGTAGTACGACCGCGGAAACTTCTCTTCACCCAAGTGTACAAAATCAGTGGCCATGTAGCCTTCGGCAAAGGCAGCTTCGAAGATCTCCCGAGTATGACTGCGCCAAGCGGACGCCAGACCCGGATCGGTCTGCCTGATCCAATCAAAATCACTCGGAATCTCCACCAGGAGCAGGTTTCCTTCCATGGGCTGTAGACCTTCCGATGGCTCCAAAAGGTCGTCCTGTCGAAGTATGGCAGGGTTGATCTTCTTCGCTCCTGCAGCCAGAAAGTTGGCCAGGTCCAAGGGGGCTCTGGCATGCTCGACCCGCGAAACGACGCGAGGAGAGGTTATCCACCACTCCACCAAGAACCGGTCAGAGGCGACACCTTCATTCAAATCATCTCGCATCTCACCATACGCGTCGCGCATATAGGTTCGCGCCAGTCCGCCGAGTCGGCGAATGTTGAGATGGGCATTCCTGCTCTGAAGCGGATCGTAGGTCCAGGTCATCAAACGAATGCCTTGTTCCTCGACTTTCTGCCTCTGGGCCAACTTAAGGGCCACACCGATGCCGCGATCCTGATAGGCGGGATCGACACCGAGCATGTGTGAGCAGTGTTTGAGGCGCGCCATCGCCACTCGCTCTGGCGTGTGCGAGTCCAGTCCCAGGAAACCGAGGACAAACCCCACCAACCGATCACCTTCGAACGCACCCAGGAGCGTCGCTCCATTGTGGGCAAGCGTGATGAGGATGTGGCCAGGGACGACGTCACGCTCGCTTCCCGGCCACACGAGAAGCTGAAGTTCCTCCACCTGGATCATCTCTTCCATGCTCTCCAGGGGACGAATGTAGAGGCGCTCACTCATAGCTGGCATATCCTCCAGACCCCAATTGGTCTCGTATCATCTGCACGCCCCATCGGACGCGTTCAAGATAGTCCAATCGGTCAACCATCCGCGATGGCTGCAGTCCGATCACTCTTGGCAGCGAATCTAGATCCGTCGTGCGATTGGCAGCGACGTAGTCGAGGGAAAATGTTGTCAACGGCGGGTGCGGCAGCATACGCTCCAAGAGCGCCGTCCCGGCACGCAGGTAGGGCGCTCCAACCGGAATGATGACGCGACGAATCCCTGCTCTGGCAAAGATCAGATCAATGCACTCCGCCAGGCTGAGCTGCTCGGTTCCAGCGACCTCGAACCGCTTGTTCAAGGACGAGGGCTCTTCTAGCAGCCACATGAGCGTGGTGACGAGATCCTCAACCCAAAGCGGCTGCAGGAGGATCTCACCGTGCCCCACGAGAGGGAAGAAGACGGGCATCAGCGCTCCGACCTTGGCAAGACTGGTCGTGAAGTGATCATTCTGCCCAAAGACAATGCCGCTACGCAGAATGGTAAAGGGCACTTCGCTTGCCCGCACGTGCTCCTCGGCTGTCGCCTTTGCCTTCAACACTGGGTAGGCGGACGACCGGTCTGCACCCAAATGGCTCAAGTACACGAAGCGGGCCACACCTGCATCGGCGGCTGCACGGGCGAGGTTCTCTGTGCCCTCAACATCACCCCGCCACAGATCAGCCCGGCGTCCATAGTGCTCTTCAGTTGCCAAGTGGATCACGCTGTCTATACCCACCATCGCCGCTCGAATGCCGCCCATGTCGGACAGTGACGACAGCGCTACTTCAACCGTCGTCCCCTTGGGCAAGCGCGGAGTTTGTCGGGAGGGCTTGAGCAAGATTCGGACAGCATATCCAGCCTCATTCAGGCTCGAAAGGACTCGCTGACCAATAAAGCCCGTTGCCCCTGTCACAAGAAGCATGGATTGAATCGACCTCGAATGCTGGGATCTCCATCAAGGCAGACGCATAGAAAGACAACCGCTTGTTGGACCATCTCATGGCGCGTCAGGCAGGGATTCTAGCACAGGCATCCCCGCCCCCTCCGAACCTATTCCCAAGTTCGGGTGTTATACTCCAACGAGGGGTTCTCCCAGCCTGTAAGGAGGTCCAAGTTGTCCCGCTCGCGCGTCGTTGTCACTGGCATCGGGTGTGTTAGCCCGTTGGGTTTGGATGTTGATTCGACCTGGAAGTCCATCGTGGAGGGGCGGTCCGGCGTGGCGCCTATCACTCTGTTCGATACGACGGATTTCAAAACGACATTTGCAGCCGAGGTCAAGGGATTTGACGCCGAAGAGCTGCTGGGGCGACGAGATGCCCGGCGGATGGACCGGTTCACCCATTTCGCTGTCGTAAGCACCGGTCAAGCTCTCCAGAATGCGAGTCTCGAGGTCACAGATGCCAATCGGGACAGAATCGGCGCCATCATCGGCACCGGCATTGGTGGCATAGGCACTCTTTTTGACGAGACGCTCAAGTATGCCGAGCGCGGACCACGCTGGGTCAGCCCATTTCTCGTGCCCATGATGTTGCCGGACATTGCCGCTGGACAGGTAGCCATTCAGTTCGGTCTGCGTGGGCCAAACATGGCCGTGGTCACAGCCTGCGCCTCAAGCGCCAACGCCATCGGCGAGGCAGCCGAAGTCATCCGCCGTGGCCACGCGGATGCGATGGTTGCTGGGGGCGCTGAAGCCGCCATTGTACCGATTGCCGTGGGCGGATTCAACGCCATGGACGCCGTTTCCAAGCGCAACGAAGATCCTACTGCGGCTTCGCGGCCTTTCGATTTCAATCGTGATGGATTTGTGATCGGCGAAGGGGCCGCCAGCCTGATTCTTGAATCCTACGAGCACGCCCAGGCCCGGGGCGCTAACATCATGGCCGAAGTTCTTGGCTACGCAGCCAACAATGACGCCTTCCACATCACAGCTCCCGCCGAGAATGGCTCTGGAGCCGCCATCTGTATGCGCAAAGCGCTGTCGGATGCGGATCTGAGCATCGAGTCCATCGACTACATCAACGCTCACGGGACAAGCACTCCGCTCAACGACAAGAGCGAGACGGCCGCCATCAAGGCGATCTTCGGGGAGCGAGCATACGATGTGCCGATCTCCTCAACCAAGTCGATGACGGGCCATTTGCTTGGAGCGGCGGGTGCACTCGAGTCCATCTTCTGTATTAAAGCTATGCAGGATGGTGTGCTCCCACCTACGATCAACTATGAGACGCCTGACCCCGAATGCGATCTGGACTACGTGCCCAATGAAGCCCGCAAAGCGAGCCCTGAGTGCACGATGACCAATTCGTTTGGCTTCGGCGGGCACAACGCATCGCTCATCTTCGGTCTGCCTGGAGCTGACGGGGCAGGATCATGACGCGTTATGCCCATGTGACCGGCTGGGGCATGTACGTCCCCGAACGCGTCATGACCAACGATGACATCGCGGCAATCGTCGACACTTCAGATGAATGGATTGTTTCCAGGACCGGGATCAGTGAACGGCGCATTGCTGCCAAAGATGAATCCACGTCATCCCTGGCCACTCGGGCTGCGTTCCGAGCTCTGGACAAGACAGATCTTCATCCGCACGATATTGATCTCATTATTGTGGCCAGCGCCACGCCTGACCACTTGTTCCCTGCCACGGCCTGCCTGGTCCAGGATCAACTTGGGGCGGTTAATGCCGGTGCCTTCGACCTTTCTGCCGCCTGCTCCGGTTTCATCTTCGGTGTGAATATGGCGGCCCAAGGTATCCGATCCGGTGCATATGACAATGCGCTCATCATTGGATCGGAGACCTTGTCTCGATTTATCGACTGGGAAGATCGCGGAACTTGCATCCTCTTCGGAGATGGAGCAGGCGCCTTCGTCCTGCAAGCCAGTGAACAGCCTGGCGGAATCCTCTCCGGTGTGATGCGCTCTGATGGCTCCGGGGGCAATTTGCTGGCTATACCTGCCGGCGGCAGCCGAATGCCAGCTACGCTGGAGACAGTGCACAAGAAGCAGCATTCCATAAAGATGAACGGCAGAGAGGTCTTCCGCTTCGCCACCAGGGTCATGGCCGATGCGACACGAGAAGTGACGGCCAAGGCGGGCCTGGAAGTCGACGACCTCGATCTGATCGTCCCTCACCAAGCCAACCGACGGATTATCGAGGCGGCGGCGAGGGGCCTTAGCCTTCCCGTCGAAAAGTTTATGATCAACCTCGATCGCTATGGCAACACATCCTCGGCATCCATCCCGATCGCGGTCGCTGAAGCTGTCGAATTCGGCCGAATCGAGCCGGGTGACAACTTGGTTCTGGTGGGATTCGGTGCCGGGTTGACGTGGGGCGCCGTGGCCCTGCAGTGGGTTGCAGCCGAGAAAGAAATCCCCTCAGTTCGAATTCGGCAACGCCGGGCCCGTGCAGTGCTGTCACATGTCCGGTCATGGCTAAGACGACTGCTGCGGCGAATAGAAGGGTTGATCTTCGGCGCTCGAGCCGAGGGAGACAATCCCAAGCGCAACCGGCCGGACCGGCGCTAGAGCGCGATCACTTCACCACCAAAAAGAAAAAGGCGCACTATGTGCGCCTTTTCTTGTTCGCGATCGAGTGGGTTCTCAGCCGGCGGCCATCTCTTCCACAGTACCCAAGAACTCGTCGACCATATCTCGCAGGTAAGGCTCAGGCACTGCCCCTACCTGCTGGTGAACCAGCTTCCCGTTGGCAATGAACAACATGGTGGGGATACCTTGCACACCATATCTGCCTGCCCAATCAGGATTCTCATCTGTGTTGACCTTGGCCACGATCAGCTTGCCAGCGTACTGCTCAGCAATCTTCTCGAGAATGGGAGCCACCATCCGGCAAGGCCCGCACCAAGGCGCCCAGAAGTCCACAATGACCGGGGTTTCTGAGCCCAAGACCTTCGATTCGAAGACTTCATCCGTAACATGGATCGGTTCTTTGACCATTTCGTACTCCAATTCAACCTACGGTAACGTTGGGGATCATACCATGATACCAGCACTTGCACTGACGTCGAACCCACGACGGCCAAGTGAGCCATCAACGGTTCGACGCAGCGACCTCTATTATAATCGTGCACACCGATATCGGAGCTGCCCCCAGTGTTACCTACTCGTCCAACTCGCTGCCCGTTTTGTCATGCGCCTCAGCCTCCGATGGTTGAAGGCGAGGCCGCCGCATGCGTGTACTGCGGTTCCGTCTTCAGTATGTCTGAGGAGATTTGCCCTCGCTGTGGCACCGCCAACTCGGAAGAGGCCGAAGTTTGCCGGGAATGTGGTGAACCCCTGTCGATGGTAGGGCGCGTTTTTCAACGCCACCAGGATGCACGCCGTCCGCCTCAGTTTCTGGAGTTCGCCCGGCAGCAGGCACCCAGCATAAGGCGGACAGAAGCCGAAGCCTCCCGGCGACGGTCAGACTCATTCAATGCCCAGGAAGTCAAGCGGATTGAGAACCTCCGCCTCCAACTTGCAGAGCAAGCCGCGAAGGACCGCCGACTGATGCTGATAGGCCTGGCATCCCTCGGGGGTCTGGTCCTCATATTGCTCTCCGTGGCCGCCGTCCATTGGCTCTATCCATGACCACCGTCACCGATGTGCCGATCCAGCTTCCAGTGTACGAGGGGCCGCTAGATCTGCTCCTGGAACTGATTGAACGCGCCGAGCTCGATATCACGAAAGTCGCCCTTGCCCAAGTGACGGACCAGTATCTGGTCTATCTAAAGAAGGCCGCACGCTACGGGCTCGAGGATCTCACGGCTTTCCTCGTCATCGCCACCAGATTGCTCCAGATCAAGTCCGAAGCTCTGCTGCCTCGCCCACCCGAGAGGGAACCCGACGAAGAGGACCCTGGCGATGCGCTTGCCCGGCAATTGATTGCCTACAAAAAGTACAAGCAGATTGCGGTCTTGCTTTCGGAGCGAGAAGCCGACGGCATGCGGACATACACTCGGTCCGCCCCTGCCCCTTCGATGGAACCCCATCTGGATCTGGAGGATTTGTCGGCCGACGCGTTGGTTGAGGCGCTGGAAGAGCTCCTGAATTCACGCCGTCCAGATGCGCATTTGGATGAAGTGGTGGTTGCACCCAAGGTGAAGATACGAGATCGGATCGCCCAGATCATCAAGGCGCTGCGCACCCGAGGCAAGACCACTTTCCGCTCTGTCCTGAGCGGCAGTCAGAACCGACTCGAGATCGTGGTGTCATTCCTGGCGATGCTGGAGCTGATCAAGCTGCGCCGAGTGAGCGCCATGCAAACTGAAATCTTCGGTGAGATCGACATCGTACCGGGGGAGACCTGGGACTCGGATCAGGAGCTCGAACTCGACCTGGAGTTCGAGGAGTAGATCGCAGCTACCGCCACAAACACTGCCGCACTGACGCTATCGATCATCACATCGCGCAAGCTCGACGTTCTGCCCTGGACAAACGATTGGTGGAACTCATCGCTCAAAGCAAACAGGACCGCCATCAGGAGAGCTGTAAGCCAGCGGAAGCCCGAATTCAATCGGCGAGGCAGCGCATAGAAGTAGGACAAGCCGAGCATTGCATAGCCGATCGCGTGTCCGCTCTTCTTCACGAGAAAGTCATACGGGCCAAAATCTGGCAGATTGCTGGCCGGCATCGACGAAAAAGTGAAGATCGCAATCATCATCACCAATGCCGGAAGCCATCGTAGGGGAGAACTTGATGTGTTTTCCATGGGCACGATTCTACCAAAAGCCACGCTGCCCCCGACCTGAGGTCATGTCTTGACCAATCGACTGGCTGACGCGACATCCCCCTATCTACTTCAGCACGCCCACAATCCGGTGGACTGGTATCCGTGGGGACCTGAGGCGCTGGCCAAGGCCGCCTCAGAAGACAAGCCCATTTTCTTGAGCATAGGCTACGCTTCCTGCCACTGGTGCCACGTGATGGCCCATGAATCCTTTGAAGACACTGAAACTGCAGACTTCATGAACAAACACTTCATCTGCATCAAAGTCGACCGAGAGGAAAGACCCGACCTAGACACAATCTACATGGACGCTGTCGTCGCCTTGACGGGCCAAGGAGGATGGCCAATGTCTGTCTTCCTCACGCCCGGGGGGGAACCTTTCTTTGGGGGAACGTATTTTCCCCCCTCCCCGATGCATGGCATGCCGGCTTTCACGCAAGTGCTCTCAAGCGTAGCCCAAGCTTGGGAATCCGATCAGCACAGGCTGGTCACGGCCAGCAAGGAACTCTCTGGGCGCATCGGCCGCTCCCTGACCCTATCTGGGAGCGACACTGAACTCTCGTCGGCCATGCTGGAGAGAGCGGCCGACATGCTGCTCCAATCCTATGACTGGGCCCACGGAGGATGGGGAGCCGCTCCCAAATTCCCACAACCCCAGGTGGTAGAGTTCCTGCTTCAACGAGCCGCAGTGAGCCGGGACAAGCTGGCACGCGATATGGCAACCCACGCCTTACGGAGCATGGCCTCCGGCGGCATCTTCGATCACATCGGCGGAGGTTTTGCCCGCTATGCTGTGGACGCGCACTGGACAATCCCCCATTTTGAGAAGATGCTGTACGACAACGCACAGCTGATCAGCGCCTACCTGCACGCCTGGCAGCTTACCGAGGACGCCGATCTGCTTGCGGTTGCCCAACGTACAGTGGATTTCTGTTTGAGGGAGTTGCGACTTCCAGATGGTGGATTCGCTTCTTCCCTGGATGCAGATTCTGATGGCAAAGAAGGTTCGTTCTACGTTTGGGATCGGAAGGAGCTGGAAAAGGTAGTTGCCGAGCCCGACCACTGGCGTCTCTTCGCCAGTGCCTACGGCTTGTCTGACCAACCGAACTTCGAAGGTCGCTATGTCCTGCGGCGACAGACCTCAAGCGCTGATCTTGCTGGCGAAATGTCTCTCCCGCCCGAGAAGCTTCAACACATGCTCGATGAGTCAAGGGCAAAGATTTTCGAAGCCCGCAGCCGACGTGTCCGACCGTCGCTCGACGACAAAGTGCTGGCTGCTTGGAATGGCATGATGCTGCAGGCCTTAGCCCAGTTCGCACGATCGACAGGTGATCCTCAGGCGACTGACGCAAGTCTGCAGCTGGCACGCTTCCTGAGAGACCAGATGCTCGATGGTGATCGACCCTGCCGAGCCTGGCGTGCTGGGGAGACTTCACAACTCGGTTTCCTTGAGGATTCCGCGGCCCTCGGATTGGGCTGGCTTGCACAATATGAGTCAGACTTCGAGCCCCAGTGGTTTGACCTTGCCAAGACTCAGGCGGACGTGCTGCTGGACCACTTCGTCGACCTAAACGGCGGTTTCTTCGACACCTCCGCCGATCAGGCAGATCAGCTCGTGATCCGGCCAAAATCGCTCCAGGACAGCCCAACCCCCTCCGGGAACACCATGGCCATTCAGTTGCTTCTTCGGGTGGCAGCCCTGACAGGGGACTCCCGGCGCTACGCTTCACCCGCCCTCGAAGGCCTTAGGGCCATGCAGGAGAATGCCGCCCGGCATCCGACGGCCTTTGCCGGGTGGCTGAGCGCCATCGGATTTGCCCTAGGTCCTCAGCTTCAGTTGGCGTTCATCGGATTCGAGCCCGAGTCGGATTATCGTCGTCTACGCTCGGTCGCGGATCCTCTCTATCTGCCGTTGGCCGTGATGGCTGGTCGTGACAAACCTTCCGACGAGGGACCAGCACTCCTTGAAGGAAGGACGCGCCTCCAAGGGAGGCCAGCGGCCTACGTCTGTAGGGAGTTCACCTGCAAGAGACCGACGGCAGACCCCGTTGAATTTGCTAACCAGTTGCGAGACAACTCCGAGCTATGAGAGAACCGGCCGAACCGGGCCCACCGGCGAGCTCAGCCCCGGCGCTCTTTTCTAAGCTCGGTCTGGCGGGGCGTAGCCTGGTCTTCTTGGCCAGCCTGGCCATCTTCGCCCTATCCTTGCTCCTCGTGAAAGAGGGCGCAGCCCCGCTTGCGCCGCTGATCCGCTCCGGGTTCCAGATCGACAATTTCCTCGATGCCCTCGGCCTCGGGTGGCTGGCTGCCATAGTCAGCCTATCCGGTTCCCCGGTAGCCGCGACCGCTTTGGCCTTCTTCCAAGCGCGCGTGCTGGACTCGATCCAGGCCTTCGCTATGATCGCCGGCTCGCGGTTGGGCGCTGCCTTCGTGGTCCTCCTGATTGGCTTTGTCTATACAGTACGGCACGGAACACGGGAGAAAAGCCTTGGTGCCGGCTTGCTGTCATTGCTGGTCACCCAGACCATCCTCCTGCCGGCAATCCTTGTCGGTCTAGCCATCTTCCGAACGGGCCTGTTGGACCGAATCCAGTTCACCACCAACAGCGGGCTGGTGTCGCCAATCGAATGGGCCTTCAATCCCATCGTGACAGGGATTCGGTCTGTCATTCCAGGATGGGGCTTGTTTCTGGTCGGGTTTGGGCTGATGCTGGTCAGCTTCTGGATGGTTGACAGGGCTTTGCCTAAACTGCACTTGCAGGGCACAGGACTTGAGCGCATCAACCGATTGCTGTTCCGACCGGGCGTCTCGTTCCTGCTGGGGGCCGGGGTCACGGCACTCACAATGAGTGTATCCGTCTCCTTGAGCATGCTCATCCCGCTCTCAAATCGAGGCTTCATACGTCAAGAGAACGTGACCCCCTACATTATGGGAGCCAATGTCACCACGTTCATCGACACCTTGGTGGCGGCCGGCCTGCTCGCCAATCCAGAGGCCATCACGATCGTCCTCGTTCAAATGGTCAGTGTCACGCTGGTATCTCTGACCGTGCTCTTCCTCGCGTTCCCAACCTACGACCGCCTGTTGGCCCGATTGACCCAATCGCTCTTGGCCCACCGTTGGCAAATGTTCGTCTACCTCGCACTGACGATCGGAACGCCGATCGCCCTGCTGGGTTTGACATGATGGAGGCCCCATGAGAGTTCTTGTATGCACAGAATCGAAACCCGATGCGTCCAGGTCGGCGGTCTTTGCCTCTCAGCTTGGCCTGATAAGCAACTCAGAGCTCACTCTGCTCGGAGTGGCGCACACACAGGAGGACGTCGCCGCGACCGAGGCCGCCATGCAGCGCGTCGGCAGCCAGCTGAACTCCGCAGCAAGTATCGAGCCCGTGCTACAGATCGGCGATCCGGCGCACGAGATCATCAGCGCGTCGGAGAAGAAAGACTACGATCTGGTGGTTCTCAGCCGGCATCAAAAGCGACGGCTGCCGCCGCTCGTGTCCCGCTCGGGGACACAAGCGCTCGCTCGCAATATCGCCAGCCATTTGCTCCTGGTGCGCAACCCTCCCGAACACGTCCGCAAGATCCTGGTCTGCTCCAGCGGAGAAACCCCTTCCGTACATACCCTCCCCTTGGCGGGACGGCTGATCGCGCCGGCGGACGCCGCAGTCAGCTTGATCCACGTCATGTCTCAGGTTGCCCTGCGCCTAGACAGTCCGGCATCCGAACTCGAGGAGTCCGCTGGTGAGGCCATCGAACGCAGGACGTTGGAAGGCGACCGGCTCACACAGGGCATACGATTGCTGGCGAAATCCGGAGTTCGCATGCCAATACAACCCGTACTCAGGCACGGCCTGGTGGTCGATGAAGTCCTGACGGAAATCGAAG